>Ga0164243_10015335_pt1 | contig 10598 bp, 7 predicted proteins | sample OricompcompostOP_FD_108781 | JGI IMG/M metagenome (GOLD analysis project Ga0164243, IMG submission 108781) | Organic Plus compost microbial communities from Emeryville, California, USA - Original compost - Organic plus compost (OP) | ecosystem: Engineered > Solid waste > Mixed feedstock >...
CGTTCCTCGACCCGGCGCCGGCGACCCTCCAGGATCCGCAGCCGGGTCGCCGCGTCGGTACGGCCGAAGAACGCGAAGTGCACGCCGAACGCGGCGTCGTCGTACGCCTCCGGGCCGACCTGGGCGAGCAGGTCACCGAAGCGTTCCTTGCCTTCGGCGGTCAGCTTGTACACGATCCGGCTGCGCTTGCCGAAGCCCGACTTGCGCCGTTTCGACCAGCCCTCGGCGACCGCCGACGCCGCGGCCGGCGGCTCCGGCTCGGGCACCTCCTCGGCGATCCAGCCGGCCTGCTGCATCCGGCGCAGCGTCGGGTAGAGCGTGCCGTAGCTGATCGCGGCGCGGAACGGCCCGAGCATCGTGGTCAGCCGTTTGCGCAGCTCGTACCCGTGCATGGGCGACTCGTGCAGCAGACCCAGCACCGCGAGATCGAGCACGGCCCGCCACCTCCTCGCCGTCACTGCCAGCGACCCGAAGACCGCCGACTCGATGTATCGACTCGATACATCGACACAGTAACAGCCGTGAGATCGGCCGGAAAGTACCCGCCGACGGCTCGATCCTGCGCAGCGACAACTACGTTCTGTAGCGTCCGTTTTAACCGTGCGCGGGTGTGCGTCGCCCGGCTTGGCGCGTACGCTCGTGCGCATGCGCACCCAGCGGCAGGTCGTCGACTACTCGCTTCAGAAGCGAGCGACGCTGCGTGCGCTGTTCTCCGGGCGGATCGGGACGTACGAAGCCTGTGACGCCTCCCCCTACCTGCTCAACGCGGCACGCTTCCACGGCGAGCGCACCGAGGCGCACTGCCCGGTCTGCCGTCGTGAGCGGCTCTGGCACGTGCACTACATCTATGGCGACGAGCTGAAGCAGTCGGCCGGTCAGGCCCGCCGCAGGGCGGAGCTGCCGGCACTGGCGCAGACCTACCGCGAGTTCAACGTGTACGTGGTCGAGGTCTGCCGTGGCTGCGGCTGGAACCACCTGGCCGAGCAGTTCCTGCTGGGCCGCGGGGTCGGTGACCCCGGCACGCGACACGAGGCGGCCGAGTGAACACGCTCGCCGCCACCGCCGGGTGCGGCGGGACGTGGAGCATGTATGAGGTGGTGCGGCGTAGCTCACACGATTCGGACGGCGGCTTTGGTAACGCTGTCCCCGACGGCATGGTGTGACGAATGACGAGCCCCCCGAACCGCCCGCGTGGCTCGGCCCGGGTCCCCGGGCCGGGTTCCGACGGTCCCGGTGGTGACCCGGGTCAGCACTCTGGCAGGCACAGCGCCCCCAGCGGGTACGGCGACGCGCCCGGCCAGTACCGCAGAGGTCTCGGCCAGCCGGCCGAGCGGCAGAACCCGTACGGCAACGAGCCCACCTCGTACGGGCGGCCCCGGCACGGCATCGGCGACGAGCCGCCGACCGGCCGGCACTCGGTGGGTGGCCGGCATTCCGCCGAGCCGCCGACCGGTTCGGCCTCCGTCGGCGGTACCACCGGCCGCGCCTCCGTCGGGTCCGCCTCGGTCGGCAGCGCGTCGGTCGGCAGCGCGTCGGTCGGATCGGCCTCCGTCGGCGCCGCCGGTACGGGTCGCGCCTCGGTGCGGCCACCCGGCCCGGACGGCTTCGGCGGTCCCGGTGGTCCTGGTGGTCCCGGTGGACCGTCCGACTTCTTCAGCGACGACTACCTCAACGAGGGCGGCGGCCGGCCGTCCCGGCTGGAGGAGCGGCGCCGCGCCCGGGAGAACCCCCGGACCCGGAAGAAGCGGCTCCGCCGCCAGCGCATCATCGCCGGTGTCGCGGTGCTGCTGCTGCTCACCGGTATCGGCACGATCGGCGGGGCGTACTACTTCACCAGCGTCACGCTGCCCGGTCAGCTGCCGACCCCGCAGGCGTCGACGTTCTACTACGACGACGGCGAGACGCCGATGGCCCGGCTCGGCGCGGCCGACGCCAACCGGCACGTGGTGGACATCGACAAGGTGCCCGAGCGGGTGCAGTACGCGGTGGTCGCCGCCGAGGACAAGACGTTCTTCACCAACTCCGGCGTCGACGTCAAGGGCACCATCCGCGCGCTGTGGAACAACGTGACCGGCGGCGCGACGCAGGGCGCGTCGACGATCACCCAGCAGTACGCGAAGCTGTCCGAGGACGCGAACAACGCGGCCGACCGGACGTACACGCAGAAGGCCAAGGAGGCCGTGGTCGCGCTGAAGCTCGACCAGAAGTACTCCAAGAAGCAGATCCTCGGCTTCTACCTGAACGCGGTCTACTTCGGCCGCGGCGCGTACGGGATCCAGGCGGCGGCGAAGACGTACTACAACAAGGACGTCACGCAGCTGACCACGGAGGAGGCGGCGGTACTCGCCTCGGTGATCAAGGACCCGTCGAACGACGACCCGGCGGTGGACAAGGACCTGGCGCAGAGCCGCTGGGAGTACACGCTGAACCAGATGCGGTCGCTGGGCAAGTACCACAAGCCGGTCGACGTGAAGAACTACCCGATGCCGGCGAAGCCGAAGGCGAACTACGGCGCCACGTTCGGCCTGGACAAGCCGACCGGGTTCGTGATCACGCAGGTGATCGACGAGTTGGCGCGCAACCATGCGTTGAGCGACAACCCGGATCCGAACAAGGCCCGGGACGAGACGAAGCAGCGGCTGGAGACCGGCGGGTACAAGGTCGTCACGACGATCAACAAGCGCGCCGAGCAGGACGCGATCAAGGCCGCGCACGACGGGCTGGCCGAGGCGAAGAAGACGAACAAGGACCTGGGCACCTCGCTGGTGGCGGTCGAACCGGGTACCGGCAAGGTGGTCGCCTACTACGGCGGCGACAACGGTACGGGCTTCGACCTGGCCGGCAACCCGCACCAGCCGGGGTCCTCGTTCAAGGTGTACGACCTGGCCCAGGCGGTCCAGTCCGGCATCTCGGTCAAGTCACTGTGGAACGGTGACGAGTCGGAGAAGTTCGACGACCGTGGCGGCGACGGCAAGGTGCACAACTCCGACGGCGAGTCGTGTGGCGATGCCGGCGTGGACGCCGAGGGCCACAAGCTGTGCACGCTGACCCAGGCGACGGTCATGTCGCTGAACACCGTCTTCTACGCGCTGACCCAGAAGGTCGGCCGGGACAAGGTGCTGCAGCTCGCGCACAACGCCGGCATCAACTCCATCACCTCGGACGGCTCGGCCGGCGGGGCGGCGAAGACGTTCAACCTGAACAAGACGAGCGTGCAGGACGCCATCTCGCAGGGCGGCCTGGGCAACGAGCTCGGCTTCGGGCAGTACCCGGTGACACCGCTGGACCACGCGAACGGGTATGCGACGTTCGCCAACAACGGCGTCTACACCACGCAGCACTTCGTCACCAAGGTGATCAACTCGAAGGGCGAGGAGGCGTACACGCCGAAGATCCAGCACCGGCAGGTCTTCAGCCAGACCACCGCCGCCGACGTCGACTACGTGCTGCGCAAGGTGGCCACGAAGTCGAACGAGATGATCAGCGACGGTCGGCAGCAGGCCAACAAGACCGGTACCTGGGAGTGGAACGGCAGGACGGACGCGAACTCGCACGCCTGGATGTGCGGGTACGTGCCGCAGCTCGCCGCCGCGGTCTGGATGGGCCGGAAGGGACACGACGGGCCGATCTACAACAGCTGGGGCGCACCGATGTACGGTGCCGAGTTCCCGTCGGACGTGTGGTCCCAGTTCATGTCGAACGCGCTGCGCGATCTGAAGATGCCGCCGAAGGACTTCCCGACGCCGACGTTCTCCGGTAGCGACTCGGACGGTCAGGTCGCGTCGGCGTCGCCGACACCTCCCCCGTCCCCGTCCGACACGAACACGCCGACTCCGGACCCCGGTACGGCGACGCCCACCTATCCGGGCGGCCCGGTGACCCCGACGTACCCGGGCCAGCCGAGCGACACGTGCAACCCGTGGCTGGATCCGAGCTGCAACAGCGACCAGGGCGGCGGCGATCCGGGCGGTGGAGCAACACCGAACGGTCAGGACGCCGGCGGGTAGCCGCGTGCGTACCGGCCGGGCCATCGGGCAGGATGGTGCGTTATGAGTGGCGAGCCCCGTAACGCACCGCCGGTACTCGGCGGCGGGCGGCTGCGGCTGCCCGACGAGCCGGCGCGGGAGGACTGGCTCGCGGGCGGGCTGTCCGAGTCGATCGGCGGCCCGCTCGGCGAGCACGCGGTGCGGCCGCCGATCCGCCGGTACGCCACCCCGGTACGGATCGTGCTGGCCCTGGCCTGCCTGGTGTTCGCGCTGCACTGGGTGCAGAAGTCGCCGTGCCGGGACGGCGCCTGGACGGACCTCATCCAGTACAAGGACCACTGCTACACCGACGTGCTGGCGCTCTACTACGCCGAGGGGCTCGGCGACGGGAAGGTGCCGTACGCGCAGCACCCGGTCGAGTACCCGGTCCTGACCGGCGCGTTCATGGGTGCGCTGGGGCTGCCGGTGCACGCGCTCAGCCAGAGCTTCGACATCAACCAGGGCAAGTGGTTTTACGACCTGAACGCGATCGTGCTGTCGCTGCTCGGCGTCGGTACCGTCGCGATGGTGCTCGCGCTGCGGCGACGACGACCGTTCGACGCGTTGCTGCTCGCGATCGCGCCGGCGATGCTCGTCACCGCGACCGTCAACTGGGACCTGCTCGCGGTCGCGCCGACGGTGGGCGCACTGTTCGCCTGGGCCAGACGACGACCCGTACTGGCCGGGTTCCTGTTCGGGCTCGGCGTCGCGGCGAAGTTCTACCCGCTGCTGATCCTCGGGCCGCTGCTGGTGCTCGCGCTGCGCACCGGGAAGCTGCGCCAGGCCGGTACGACGGTGCTCACCGCGGCGCTCACCTGGGCGGCGATCAACCTGCCGGTGGCGGCGCTGTGGCCGGACGCCTGGATGCGGTTCTTCGACCTCAACTCCACCCGCGGCGTGGACTGGGGCACGATCTGGTACATCGGGGCGCACCTGCCGCACGGCGGGCTGCCCGGGTTCGGCTGGCTCGGCGCGCACATCAGCGCGCTCAACCTGCTGTACGGGGTGCTGTTCGCGCTCTGCTGCCTCGCGATCGGCGCGCTGGCCCTGTTCGCGCCGCGCCGGCCGCGGCTGGCGCAGCTCGCGTTCCTGGTGGTGGCCTGCTTCCTGATCACCGGCAAGGTCTGGTCCCAGCAGTACGTGCTGTGGCTGATTCCGCTGGCCGTGCTGGCCCGGCCGCGCTGGGGCGCGTTCCTCGCCTGGCAGCTCGCCGAGATCGGATACTTCCTGGCGTTCTACGCCGAGCTGATGGCCGCCTCCGGTACCACGGTCGTACCGGAGGGCGTGTTCGTGCTGTTCTCGCTGTGCCGGCTGGTCACGCTGGCCGTGCTCGTCGGGTACGTGGTACGCGACATCCTGGTGCCGGCCCGGGACGTGATCCGGGCCGACGGCACCGACGACCCGGACGGCGGGGTGTTCGACCGTGCGCCGGACGTGCGTTGGCTGCCGGGCCGGGCCGTACCGCCGGGGCCGATCCCCGCGCCTTCTTGACGCCCTGCCGTACCGGTCCCGGGTCCCGGTGTGCCCCGGGCCCGGGGACCGCCGTGCGCCGCGGCACCTTCCGGTACCGACGGAACACGGCGAGAGGCGAGAGCTGATGGAGTTCGCACTACCGGCCGAGATGGCCGGGTTCATCGCACGCGAGTTCGGGCCGCGCGGTAAGCGCTGGCTCGACGATCTGCCGCGGCTGGTCGACGCGACCTGCCGACGGTTCGGCATCGACATCGTCGGGCCGCAGCTGCCCGGCGGTACCCACTCGTACGTGGTGCCGGTCCGCCGCGGCGGGCAGGAGCTGGTGCTCAAGATCCCGATGCTGGACGACGAGAACTTCGCCGAGTGCGCCGCGCTGCGCTGCTACGGCGGCGACGGCGCGGTCCGGCTGTACGACGCGGATCTCGGCTCCGGCGCACTGCTGCTGGAGCGGGCCGATCCGGGCACCGCGCTGCTCACCGAATACGAGCGGGGCGCGGTACCGCTGGACGAGGTCGTGGCCGTCGCGACCGGCGTGCTGCGCCGGCTCCGGCGGGTACCGTCCGGGGACCTGAGCCATCCCGCACCGCAGCCGCCGGGGTCGGTCGTCGCCGAGCCGTTCCCGCTGGTACGAGACCTCGCGTCGCGGTGGGCCCGGGAGCTGCCGGTGGCGTACCGGCGGCTCGCCCCGGCGCTGCCGGCGCACGCCGCGGAACTGTTCGCGGCCGCGGCCGAGCGGTGTACCGAGCTGGCCACGCCGGACGGCCCGGACGTGCTGGTGAACCGGGACGCGCACACCGGCAACCTGCTGTCCGGCCGGGGCGGTACGGACTGGCTGCTGATCGACCCGAAACCGGTGGTCGGCGACGCCGCGTTCGACGCCGGGCACCTGCTGTGGGATCTGCTCCGGTACGACCCGAGCCCGGCACGCGCCGACCACCTGGTGGCCCGGATCGCGGCGGGCCTCGACGTCGACCCGGCCCGGGTACGCGGCTGGGCGCTGGTCCGCGCGGTCGGGAACCTCACCTGGGCGGTCGACGCCGGCGAGGCGGACCCGTACCTGCGCGGCGCCGCCGCGCTCAACGCAGCGTGTAGATGACGGCGGGCCCGGTGTCCTTGATCTGGACGCCGAGGCCGACGCTGGAGCGGGAGATGACGTTCTCGTACGGCGTGCCGATCAGGCCGTCGCGCAGCACCACGACGGTACGCACCCCGGTCCGGCGCAGGTACTCGACACTGCGCCGGCTCGGGAACTCCGTCGCCACCTGCCGGATCTCGTTCTGCTTCGCCGGTTGCACGCCGCTGCCGCCGTTGACCATCCGCGGGAACCCGTCCGTCGACCAGTACATGTAGCGCTGGTCGGTCAGCGTGTCGGTGGGCAGGATCAGCACCGGGCCGGCGATGTCGTGCAGCTCGTGCGGCTCCGTCGGTACCAGCGGATGCGGCGTCCGGGCCCAGCCCTCGACCAGGACGAGCACCAGCGGCAGCACGACCAGTACCCGCAGCGCCGGGCCGAGCCGCCGCGGGTTGCGGCCCCGGGACAGCGCGACCTCGTCGGCCCGTTCACTCAGCGCGTTCACCGCGCCGGCGGCGAGCAGCCCCAGCAGCAGCGTCGTCCACACCACCAGCCGCCCCGGGGTACGGATCGCGTCCCACGCCGGCAGATGCTGGTACAGCTCCAGGTACGTGTACCGGCCGCCGCCCGGGAACCGGGTGCCCATCGCCAGCACCACGCTGACCACGGTGCCGATCAGCAACGCCACCCGGGTACGCACCCGCCAGGACGACAGGACCAACCCGAGCACCGCGAACGCCACCAGTACGACACCGACCAGCAGCGTCATCTCCGGCTGGAACGGCAACGACTCGCGGGCGTGCGCGTGCGTGTCACCCCACAGCCAGGACTGCTGCGGCGCGATGAAGAACCCCTGCCACGGCGGCGAGAACAGCTTCAGCTCGGCGATCGTGCGCCGCGCCTCCGGGTGTTCGTGCACCGCCCGCAGGTACGGCAGCCCCAGGTACAGGCAGGTCGCCCCGAACACCACCAACCCGGCCAGGTTGCCGACCAGCAGCGACGGGTGGAAGCGGCCGCGCCGCCGGATCCGCCGTACCAGCCAGCGCACCGAACCGCAGACCACCAACACCCCGAGCAGGTAGCAGAACGGCAGCCCGAGGCCCCAGCCGAGGCTCACCTGCCAGGCCGCCACCAGCCAGCCGCCGAACGCCCAGCCCCAGCGCACCCGGCCGGGCTCGGCGGTACGCCGGAAGCTGAACCCGTGCCCGCGCGCCAGCATCGCCAACGCCAGCGCGATCCCGCCGGTGGACAGGATGTTCAGGTGGCCGCCGTGCGCCAGCCGCCACGGCGCGTACGCGAACGCCGCCGCGGCCATCGCCGCCCCCGGCCTGCGGGTGCCGAGCTGCCGGCACAGCGCGTACATCCCGACGAACGCCAGCGCGTACGCCAGCACATAGATGATGTTGTAGCGGACCAGGGCGGCGACCGGGCCGGCGCCGAGCATGCCGAGCGGTGCGTACCCGAGGAGGCTGTCGGAGAACGCCAGCGAGTCGGTGTCCGGATAGAACGTGTTGCTGTCCCACAGGTGCGCCGGGTCGGTCAGCAGCGCGTGCCCGTCCCAGGCGATCTGCCAGGCCTGCAGCAGCGGATCGTAGATGTCCTGCGGGATCGTGCTCGCCGGGTGCAGGATCGTCGGCCACGTCAGCAGTATGGCCAGCAGCACGCCGGCGACGCTCGCCACCGTCCACTCGTGTACCAGCAGCCGACCGGCACCGGTGGCGATCCGGCGCGCCAGCCCCGGCGGGGTCGGCTCCACCGGCGCGAACCGGGACCACTTTCGCGCCGTACCGGCCGGGTCCGGCTCGATCTGCTCGGTCGGCTCGTCGTCGGGATCCCGCTGCTCGGGTGCGGCGGCGCGCAGGGTCAGGTGCACCGTCGGCTCGTCCTCGCCGCCCGGCTCGCGCTCAGTCATGGCGAGAGTTTCTCCCGCAGGTAGGCGATGTCGGCGGCCTGCCCGGTCGTACCGTTCGGTGTCTCCACCACCGCGGTGGCATCGGCGGTACGGATCACCTCGGCGACCAGGGCCGCGTCCAGCTCGGGGCTGTCGGCGAGGTTGGCGTGCCGGTCCCGGCCGGAGTCGAACCCGTCCCGGGAACCGTTCGCGTGGACCAGGTCGACCCGGCCGGTGATCGCCCGTACCCGGTCGACCACGCCGGACAGCTCCTCGCCGCCGCAGAACGCGTGGCAGGTGTCCAGGCACATACCGGGGCCGAACTCGCCGATGGCGTCCCACAACCGGGCCAGGTTGTCGAACCGGCGGGCGCACGCGCGGTCGCCGCCGGCGGTGTTCTCGATCAGGATCGGCAGCGGGAACCCGCCGTTCTTCGCCGCCTGCTCGAACGCCTTGCGCCAGTTGTCGAACCCGACCTGGATGTCGTCGTTCCTCGTCACGTGGCCGCCGTGCACGATCAGCCCCTTCGCGCCGATCGCCGCAGCGGCCTCGGCGTGCTGACCGAGCAGCTTGCGGCTCGGAATCCGGATCCGGTTGTTCGTGGAGGCGAGATTCAACACGTACGGCGAGTGCACGTACAGCTCGAACTCGCCGGACTCGGCGGCGGCGCGCAACGCGGCCGCGTGCGGATGCTCACCGGGCGCCTTCCACCCCTGCGGGTCGGCGAGGAAGAACTGCACCGCGTCGGCGCCGCGCTCACGCGCCGCGGTGAGTGGGTCGTCACTGTCCACGTGTGCACCGATACGCATGCCCGCGAGCCTACGGCGTCTGCCGGGCCGCGTCCCGGGCGGCGGCCAAGTCCGTACCGTCCCCGTACGGTTGCGCTGGGTCGACGATGCCGGCCATGCGCGGAAATCGGGAAAACGATCGGGTTGTGCGCTCTACCGATCGGTAGCACTATGGGGCTTTCATATCTCGGCCGTTGCCCGCCGCGCGGTTGTCGAGCCGCACCGGGCTTCGGCCGTACAACGTCCACAGGAAATCGTCCCAACTCGCGTCACTGACCGTGACACATCTCGTTGACACGGTAGATCCGTCGCACGCGGGTTACCCATGTGACCTGGGGAGACCGGGAATGCGTTATCAGCCAAGACATCTCCGCCCGCGGGCCCGTACCGTCGCCGCGGCTTCGATGGTGCTGGCCGGACTCGTCGGCGGCGGCACCGCGCTGATGGTGGCCGGTCCGGTGGGGGCTGCGCCCGCGGCGACGATCAACTACACCGGCAGCTGCGGCCTGCTCGGCCTCGGCCTGCTCGCCCAGTCGCAGCCGGACACCGACCAGCCGGTCTCCGTACCGGCCGGCAGCTCGGTGGTGTTCGTCAACAAGATGAAATACAAGGCGAACCTGACCATCGGCACCAAGACGTACGAGGACATCGCCGCCGGCGACAGCAAGACGGTGACGATGGACCAGGGCACCGTGCACCCGAAGATGATGCCGGAGTGCGGCAGCAACCCCGACTCGACCGCGTACAAGGCGGCAACGGTCACCGTGACGCCCGCGGAGAGCAGCAGCAGCGGGGACGACAAGCAGGGCTCCGGCGGTACGTCGGGGTCCGGTGACAGCCACCAGCCCAGCGGCGGTTCCGGTACCTCGACGCACTCGCACCAGCCCGCGACGCACCCGACCGAGCAGCAGGCGCCCGCGCGCCAGCCGAACGACGGCGCGCAGCCGAAGGTGCACGACCCGGTGGCCCGCGGCGCGGTGCCATCGCAGGCGGCCGAGCCCGGCGCGGGATCGGGTACCAGCGGTGGTGGCGGCGAGGTCTCCGGCACGCACGTGGCCAAGGCGCCCGACTCGGTCGCCGCGAAGCCGGTGGCCAGTGTCGGTACCGACAGCGCCACCAGCGTGCTGGCCCTGATCGCGGCGATCTGCCTGGTCGGCGTCGGCGCCGCCGCGGTGCGTACGGTCCTGGCCCAGCGGCACCGCGGGCGTGCCGCACACAGTTGACAATGCCACGTCTTCGGACAAGGCAGACATAGTCTCCGCGGGGCGGCCGGCTCCCACCTCATCGGTGTGGTCGTTCCTCCCCAGGTCCCACCCAGTAAGGGCGGACCGTCCGCCCCGCGGCCAGCA
>Ga0164243_10015336_pt1 | contig 10598 bp, 7 predicted proteins | sample OricompcompostOP_FD_108781 | JGI IMG/M metagenome (GOLD analysis project Ga0164243, IMG submission 108781) | Organic Plus compost microbial communities from Emeryville, California, USA - Original compost - Organic plus compost (OP) | ecosystem: Engineered > Solid waste > Mixed feedstock >...
CGGACACGTGGACGAGTCCGTCGACGCCGCCGAGATCGACGAAGGCGCCGAAGTTGACGATCGAGGAGATGACGCCCTTGCGGACCTGCCCCTTCTGGAGCTCGGTCAGGAAGTTCTGGCGGACCGCGGACTGCGTCTGCTCGAGCCAGGCACGGCGCGAGAGCACGACGTTGTTGCGGTTCTTGTCGAGCTCGATGATCTTGGCTTCGATCTTCTGACCGATGTACGGCTCGAGGTCGCGCACACGACGCATCTCGACGAGCGACGCGGGCAGGAAGCCACGCAGGCCGATGTCCATGATCAGGCCGCCCTTGACGACCTCGATGACGGTGCCCTCGACGACGCCGTCCTCAGCCTTGATCTTCTCGATGTCGCCCCAGGCGCGCTCGTACTGCGCGCGCTTCTTGGACAGGATGAGGCGACCTTCCTTGTCCTCCTTCTGGAGGACGAGGGCCTCGACGCTGTCGCCGACGGCGACGACGTCGTGCGGATCGACATCATGCTTGATGGAGAGCTCACGGGAGGGGATGACACCCTCGGTCTTGTAGCCGATGTCGAGGAGTACCTCGTCACGGTCGACCTTGACGATGATGCCCTCGACGATGTCGCCGTCGTTGAAGTACTTGATGGTCTTGTCGATAGCGGCGAGGAAGTCTTCCTCAGAGCCGATGTCGTTGACCGCAACCTGCGGTGCCGCAGAAGGAGTTGCGATGCTGCTTGTCATAGAGGAGTTGCTCCGATGGATGGGTGGAATGGTACGAGTGCCCTGACAGCCCTTGGATCGTGAAGATGCCGAGATGATTTCGCCCGACACGGGCACGAGCACGAGCCTGCTCGGTCCGAGGTACGCACAGGCCACCAGCGCACGTCAAGACTACGCGACCGACCGCCCCCGCGGGAAGGTGGGTCAGGCGGGCGCGAGGAAGGCCGCGAGCGCACGGGCGTACAGGTCGACGTCATCGGCCCCCATCGTCTCGCGGGCAGAGTGCATCGCTAGCTGCGGAGCTCCGACGTCGACCGTCGTGATGCCCGTGCGGGCGGCGCTGAGCGGTCCGATGGTGGAGCCGCAGGGCAGGTCGGCGCGGTGCACGTAGCGCTGCAGCGGCACTCCCGCCTGCTCGCAGGCCCGCGCGAAGGCCGCCGAGCCCTCGGCATCGGTCGCGTATCGCAGGTTCTGGTTGATCTTGAGAACGGGCCCGCCGTTGACGGCGATGCGGTGCCGCGGCTCGTGCCGCTCGGCGTGCGAGGGGTGCGTCGCGTGCGCCATGTCGCCTGAAGCGCACAGCGACGAGGCGATGGCGCGGTGGTAGTCGTCGCGGTCGCCGCCCTGGGCCACCACGATGCGCTCGAGCACCGTGGCGAGCAGGTCGGACTGCGCGCCCCGCTCGGAGGTGCTGCCGACCTCCTCGTGGTCGAAGAGGACCAGCACCGGCCGGATGCCCGGCACGACGGGCGCGGCGAGCAGCGCCCGAGTGCCGGCGAAGCAGGTGCCCTGATTGTCGAGACGGGGAGCGGCGACGAACTCGCCCCGCGCGCCGACGAGACGGCTGGGCTCAGTGTCGTGGGTCATCAGCTCGAAGCCGAGCACCTCGGACGCACGGACACCGGCACGCTCGGCGACCCAGTCGACGAAGGAGGCCCCGTCGTCGGTCGTCCAGATGCCGTTCAGGTGCCGCTGCGGGTCGGGTGACACGCCCTTGCGGTCCTCCGAGAGGTGGATGGCAAGCTGCGGCACCCGCAGCACGGGCTCCTCGACGTGCACCAGCACCTCGGAGCCGTCGCGCAGCGCGAGCCGGCCGGCGATGCCCAGGTCACGGTCGAGCCAGGAGTTGAGCCAGGCCCCCCCGTAGGGCTCGAGCGCCACGACGCCCAGGCCCGGGTAGGTGATGTCCGCATGGGCCTTGACCCTCAGATTCGGGCTGTCGGTGTGCCCACCGACGACGCGGAAGCCGTCGGACGGACGGTCGCCGGCCGCGGCCGTCCAGGCGACCAGCGAGCCGCCACGCACGACGAAGTACGAGCCGGGATCACGGGGCCACGGCTCACGCTCGTCGACGGCGCGGTACCCGGCCTCGACGAGGGCGGAGGCTACCGTCGCGCACACGTGGAACGGTGTCGGCGAGTGATCGACGAACGAACAGAGGTCGGCAGCGGAGGCGAGGACCATGCACTCACGGTAGGGCATCGTCAGGTGCCGCTGCCGGCTGTCCGGCTACGTCGTGGTGTCGCCGGCTCGCGGGTGCGCGATGATGGGCCGGTGACCACACCGGCCGCGACGGCACCGTCTCGCCTCGGCGGCGGAGCCCTCGTCGCGATCGGCATGGTCGTCATGAACATCGCGATGTACGGATTCACCGTCGTCGCGGCCCGGCTGCTGCTGCCACACGACTTCGGCGCCGTCACGGCGCTGCTCGGCATCATCCTGGTAGGAAGCGTCGCGAGCCTGGGCCTGCAGGCCTCTGTGGCACGACGACTCGCCGTCGCTCCTGACCAGCACGACCAGATCGTGACGGCCGCCCGCCAGGTGACGGTCGTGGCGGCCCTCGCGGTCGGCGCGCTCGTGGCACTGTCGACGTTCGTCCTGACCCCCGTGCTGCGCCTCGAGCACCACGGCCTGGTGGCGCTGTGCGGGCTCACCCTGGTGCCACTCACCGCGATGGGCACCCAGATGGGTGTGGCGCAGGGGTCGCGCCGTTGGGGAGCCTTCGTGGCGGTCAACCTCGCGAGCGGGCTCGGCCGTCTCGGCACGGGCGGCGTCGCGCTTCTGATCGACCGATCGCCGACCGCCGCGATGATCGGCATCGCCGTCGGCGCATGGATGCCTGTCGCCGTCGGAGCCGGTCTGCTGCGCACCGGCTCGAAGCAGGGTGTCGCCGCGCTGCGACGAACACTCGGCCGCGAGGCGCTGCTCGGCTCGCATGCGCTGCTCGCGTACTTCGTGCTCAGCAACATCGACTCCCTGATCGCCCGCAACCGCTTCGACGCGCAGGACAGCGGGCTCTACGCCTCCGGGCTCATCTTGGCGAAGGCCGCCCTGTTCTTCCCCCAGTTCGTCAGCGTGGTGGTGTTCCCGGACCTCGCCCGCGACGGCTCCTCGAGGGCCAGGCTTCGCGCGGTCGCGCTGGTCGGTGCCTTCGGCGCCCTGGCCGTCGGGTGCACGGTGGCGCTTCCGCAGATCGCCCTCGTGCTCGTCGGAGGCGACCAGTACGCCGAGGTCGGCGACTCGCTCTGGCTGTTCGCCCTCTCCGGCTCGGTGCTGGCGATCGTGCACCTGTTGCTCTTCGACGCCCTCGCGCGGCACGCGCACGGCATCGTCGTGATGCTGTGGTGCGCCGTCGTGGTGCTCGGCGGCTCGGCCTACCTGTTCGACGTCGGGCTCGTCGGCCTGGTGACGACGGTGTCGGTCGTGGCAGCTGTCCTCGCCGTGTCGATCTGGACGGCGGCGACCTGGCGTGAGCGACGACTGGCGCGCACCGTCTGACTCAGTGGCCGGCCTCGTGCCACGTACGCCCGGTGCCCACGGACACGTCCAAGGGGACTGACAGGTCAGCCGCGGAGGCCATCTCAGCCCGCACCAGGGCCTCGACCGCGTCGCGCTCTCCGGGGGCGACCTCGAGGACGAGCTCGTCGTGCACCTGCAGCAGCATGCGCGAGGAGAGGCCTGCGGTGTCGAGTGCCCTCTCGACACCGAGCATCGCCACCTTGATGAGGTCGGCGGCCGATCCCTGGATCGGCGCGTTGAGCGCCATGCGCTCAGCCATCTCACGACGCTGGCGGTTGTCGCTGGCCAGATCGGGCAGGTAACGGCGCCGGCCCAGGATGGTCGCGGTGAAACCGGTCTGACGGGCCTCGTCGACGAGGCCCCGCAGGTAGTCGCGCACCCCGCCGAAGCGGGTGAAGTAGTCGTCCATGAGCGCCTGGGCCTCGCCGGTCGAGATGCCCAGCTGCTGGCTGAGGCCGTAGGACGAGAGCCCGTAGGCGAGCCCGTAGTTCATGGCCTTGATGCGGGCACGCAGCTCGCCGTCGATCTGGCCGGGATCCTTGGCGAAGACCTTGGCGGCCATCACGGTGTGGAAGTCCTCGCCGGAGTTGAAGGCGGCGATGAGGTCGGCGTCCTCGCTCAGGTGAGCCATGATGCGCATCTCGATCTGGCTGTAGTCGGCCGTCAGCAGCATCTCGAAGCCGGTGCCTACGCAGAACGCCTCGCGGATGCGCCGCCCCGACTCGGTGCGGATCGGGATGTTCTGCAGGTTGGGGTCCTTGGAGCTCAGGCGCCCCGTCGCCGCGATGGTCTGCTGGAAGGTCGTGTGGATGCGGCCGTCGTCGGTGATGGTCTTGCGCAGGCCCTCGATCGTCTGCCGCAGGCGGGTGACGTCGCGGTGATCGAGCAGGTGCCGCAGGAAGGGGTGCTCGGTCTTGGCCAGCAGGCTCGTGAGCGCGTCGGCGTCGGTGGTGTAGCCGGTCTTGGTGCGCTTGGTCTTGGGCATGCCCAGCTCGTCGAACAGCACGACCTGCAGCTGCTTGGGCGAGCCGAGGTTGATCTCCTTGCCGATGACGCCGTACGCCTCCGTCGCGGCGGCCTGGGCCCGTGCCGCGAACTCGGCCTCGAGCGCCGCGAGGTGGTCGTCGTCGACCGCGATGCCGACCTGCTCCATCCGGGCGAGCGTCGTGAGGAGCGGGAGCTCGACGGAGGCCAGGAGCGCGGTGGCCGCCGCGGCCTCGAGCTCGTCGTCGAGGACACCCGCGAGCTCGACGGTCGCCCGCGCGCGCAACATCGAGCCCTCACCGGCCTGGGCATCGTCGTCGAACAACAGCTGTTGGTCGGAGCCTTCCTCGGAGCGCAGCTCACGGTGCAGGTGCCGCACGCTGAGGTCGGCGAGATCGTAGCTGCGCTGGTCGGGACGGATGACGTACGCCGACAGCGCGGTGTCGGCGGCGAGACCCCGGAGCGTCCAGCCGTGGGCCGCCAGCGCGAGCATCGGGCCCTTGGCGTCGTGCAGCACCTTGGGCGCAGCGGGGTCGGCGAGCCAGGTGGCGAGCGCCAGGTCGTCGGCTGGGTCGAGCGTCTCGACGTCGAGGTACGCCGCCGGGCCGGACATCGCGGCAAGGCCGATGCCGTCGACCCGGCCGGTGCCGCTCCCCCACACTCCGCGGACATCGACGCCGACCCGCTCGTCGGAAGGCAGCGCCGCAAGCCAGTCGCCCACGGCGCCGGCGGCGAGCATCGTGCCGGCCAGCTCGAAGCCGTCGTCGGCTTGGGGCTCGTCGGACGGCAGGGTCGCGAAGAGCCGGTCGCGCAGCACTCGGAACTCGAGCCCGTCGAAGATCTGGTGGATCTCCTCGCGGTGCGGGGCGATGTCGAGGATCAGGTCGCCCGGCGCCGCAGTCAGCTCGAGGTCGCGCACGAGGGCGTTGATACGACGGTTGCGCAGGACGTCGTCGAGGTGGTCTCGCAGGGACTGGCCCGCCTTGCCGGGCACGGCGGTCACGTCGGCGACGAGGGCCTCGAGCGTGCCGTACTGGTTGACCCACTTGGCTGCGGTCTTGGGCCCCACGCCCGGGACGCCCGGGAGGTTGTCGCTCGTCTCGCCGACCAGCGCCGCGATGTCGGGATAGTGCGCGGGGGTGACGCCGTACTTCTCCTCGACCGCGGCCGGAGTCATGCGCGCGAGGTCAGAGACACCCTTGCGTGGGTAGAGGACCGTGGTGCGCTCGGTGACCAGCTGCAGGGCGTCGCGGTCGCCGGTGCAGATGAGCACCTCCATGCCCGCGAGCTCGGCCTGCGTGGTGAGGGTTCCGATGACGTCGTCGGCCTCGAAGCCGTCCTTCTGGACATGGACGATGCCCATCGCGTCGAGGACGTCCTTGATGAGCTCGACCTGACCCTTGAACTCTGCCGGCGACGTCGCGCGGGTGCCCTTGTACTCGGCGTACTCGGCCGTGCGGAACGTCTGCCGCGAGACGTCGAAGGCCACCCCTACATGGGTCGGGCGCTCGTCGCGCAGCACGTTGATGAGCATCGACGTGAAGCCGAAGACGGCATTGGTCGACTGCCCCGTCGACGTCGCGAAGTTCTCGACGGGCAGGGCGAAGAAGGCGCGGTAGGCGACGGAATGACCGTCGATCAGCAGAAGGCGGTCCACAGGCAAGGACTCTATCCGTCGTGGCTGAGGAGCGTCGGGGCCGTCAGGCCCTCGGACGCAGCCGGCCCGGGTCGGCCTGTCGCCGCCGCAGGGTGCGTCGCACCGCGATCAGCTTGCCCGTCTGGGTCGAGTTGGTGGCCTTGCCTGCGAGACGCGACCGCAGCTTGCTGGCCTGGATGGCGCGGACGATGGCCACCTGGTTGAAACCCATCTTGGCGAGGTAGCGCGCAGGCTCGCGTGAGTGCGCAGGGATGCACGCCAAGACGATCTCGCAGTGGGCGTCCTCGCCGAAGGCGGCGGCGGCCGACAGGAGCGCCGAGGCCACCGAGTGCCGCCGATAGCGCGGCATGACCTGGAGATCGGTGATCAGGAGGACACGGGTCAGGCTGATCGGGTTGAGAGTCTGGAGGTCGCACACGATCGCGCCCACCACATCGCCCTCGACGAGTGCCACAAGAATGCGCTTGTCGGGACGCGAGAGGTTGAGCTCGATCGCGGCGGCCGCTTCGGCGACACCAGGTTTGCGCCACAGCGCTTGCTGCGAGAAGGCCTCGACGCCTTCGTCGCGGCTCGCGACCGCGCACTGGTCCCACAGCTCGATGAGCGACGCGGCGTCCTCGCGATCAGCATCGCGGATGACGAGGGAGAATCGTCCCGACATGGGTGCCCTGCCTCCTGGAGCGGGAAGCATCCTGCGGGTGACAGGACGCCGTGGGAGGAAACACTACGCGGTGCCACGGGGCCTGCCCAGACAAGCCCATCGAGGCCGCCCTGTTCGGGCACGTGTCCTGGCTGAGCGGTCCCGCCGACACCCAACTGTTACCTCAACGAACGAGCGGCGACTCAGAGCCGCGGATAGGCTCGCGGGTACACCGGCACCATCGTCGATCTCGATCAAGGAGTCACGCGTGCGACTGCGATTCCTGGCCCTCATGGCTCTCGCCATGGGGGCGTCGTTTCTCGTTGCGGGCGGTGCCGCCGCGGCACAGGACGATCCGACCCCGTCTCCGAGCGCGAACGCCGCTGCGGACGACGGCCCGAGCATTGCGGTGGTGCTCGTCGACCGCCGCGGCATCACCTCGGCCGAGAAGGGCAAGCCGATCCCTGGCGTCAGCGTCGCGGTGACCTCCGATACTGGCGATCCGGTGGGTGAGGGCGTCACGGACGCCGAAGGGCGTGCCGCCGTCGGGCTTCCCGGCTCGGGCACCTACACCGTCGAGGTCGACCCCGAGACCCTTCCCGACGGCACCGAGCTGTCGGGAACAGGCGGCACGAAGCGCACGGTCAACGTCTTTCTGGACGGTGAGACCCGGATCCAGTTCCCCATTGGCGACGCACCCAAGGCCGGGCCGGCCTTCGGGGAGCGGCTCACCAACGGAACGGTGTCGGGCATCAAGTTCGGCCTCATCGTGGCGCTCGCCGCACTCGGACTCTCGATGATCTTCGGCACCACCGGGCTCACGAACTTCTCTCACGGTGAGCTGATCACCTTCGGCGGCCTGGTCACCTACGGCTTCAATCGCGGTCTCGGCCTGCCCGTGCTCGTCGCCGGCCTCTGCGCGGTCGTCGTGTCAGGTGCGTTCGGATGGGCACAGGATCGTGTGCTGTGGCGCCCTCTGCGTCGACGCGGCACCGGACTGATCGCCATGATGATCGTCTCGATCGGTCTCGCACTCCTCCTGCGCAACATCTACCAGTACGTCTTCGGTGGTTCGACCAAGTCGCTGTCCCAGTACGTCGACCAGGAACGCCGGTCATACGGGCCGATCAACCTGGCGGACAAGGAGATCGGCATCATAGTGATCGCACTCCTCGCGATCACCGTCGTCTGCGTCGCCCTGGCGACGACACGACTCGGCAAGGCGACCCGCGCGGTCTCCGACAACCCCGCGCTGGCGTCGTCCTCAGGCCTCCGTGTCGATGGTGTGATCTCCGCGGTGTGGATCGTGGGCACTGCCTTGACCGGTCTCGCCGGCGCGTTGCTCGCCGTCAACCAGCAGGTCGAGTACCAGATGGGCTTCAAGATGCTCCTGCTCGTCTTCGCCGCCGTCACCCTCGGAGGTCTCGGCACCATCTGGGGAGCGCTCGCCGGCAGCATGGTCGTCGGCATCATGGTCGAGGTCTCTCCCGTGCTCGGTGTCCCGAGCGAGCTGAAGTACGTCGGTGCGCTGGTCGTCCTGATCCTCGTCCTGCTCATCAGGCCCCAGGGCATCCTCGGGCGCCGCGAGAGAATCGGATAGGGGACGACCATGGACTTCGGAGCACTTCTGCAGAACTCGCTCGCGGCCGCCCTCGGCCCCGATGCCATCGTCTACGCTCTCGCAGCCATCGGGCTCAACGTGCACTTCGGCTACACCGGCCTACTCAACTTCGGCCAGGCTGGTTTCATGGCCGTCGCCGCCTACGGGCTGGCCGCCAGCATCGCCACCTGGGGCCTGCCGTTCTGGCTCGGCATCCTCATCGGCCTTGCCGCGGCCCTGTTGCTCGCGGTGCTGCTCGGCGTCCCAACACTGCGGCTGCGAGCCGACTACCTGGCGATCGCCACCATCGCGTCGTCGGAGATCCTGCGACTCGTCTTCGGCTCGGTGACACTCGTGGACTGGTTCGGCGGCAGCAACGGACGACAGGGGTTCGCTGGCGACTTCTACGACCTCAATCCCTACAACGGCCGGCTCGACTTCGGACTCTTCTCGTTCAGCCGGAACGATGCCTGGGTCTTCACCGTCGGATGGGTCCTCGTCGCGCTCAGCTGCCTGGTCGTCTGGGCACTCATGCGCAGCCCCTGGGGCCGTCTGCTGAAGTCGATCCGGGAGGACGAGGAAGCCGTCCGTTCGTTGGGCAAGAACGTCTTCGCCTACAAGATGCAGGCGTTGATCCTCGGAGGGATGTTCGGGGCCATCGCGGGTTTCATGCTGGCGCTCAAGCAGGCGTCCGTCATCCCCACGGACTACGCCACCGACATCACGTTCTTCTGCTACACCGCGCTCCTGATCGGTGGGGCTGGGCGTGTCCTCGGACCTGTCATCGGGGCGATCATCTTCTGGTTCCTGCTCTCCTTCCTCGGCGGCTTCTTCACCAGGGCGGCCGCCGCCGACATCATTCCGAGCGTCATCATGACCGACACCCAGGCAAGCCTCGTCCGATTCATCCTCGTCGGACTGGGGCTCATGCTGCTCATGATCTATCGCCCACAAGGCATCTTCGGAGACCGTAGGGAGATCGCAATCGATGGCCGCTGACACGTCACTGACCGGTCCCGGCGCGCTGACCGGCGTCGCGAGCGAACCCGGGGTGCCCAAGCCCGACCCCATCCTCACCGGCAGCGGGATCTCGCGCACCTTCGGCGGGCTGACCGCGGTCGACGTGGCGACGTTCGAAGTGCAGCGAGGGGCCATCACGGCCCTGATCGGACCCAATGGCGCCGGCAAGACCACCTTCTTCAACCTGCTGACCGGTTTCGACCGACCCCAGGGGGGCGAGTGGTCGTTCAACGGGGCGGCCCTCGCGTCCGTCCCGGCCTACAAGGTGGCGAGGCTCGGCATGGTCCGCACCTTCCAGCTGACCAAGGTGTTGGCCAAGCTGACTGTCATCGAGAACATGCGCCTCGGTGCCACCGGCCAGCGAGGCGAGAGGTTCTGGGCGGCGATGTTCTCCGGGCTCTGGAAGCCCCAGGAGGCCGAGATCACTGCGCGGGCCGACGAGCTGTTGGCGAGGTTCCAGCTCGACACCAAACGTGAGGACTTCGCCGGATCCCTCTCCGGGGGTCAGCGCAAACTGCTCGAGATGGCACGTGCCCTCATGGTCGACCCGGAGCTCATCATGCTCGACGAGCCGATGGCAGGTGTGAACCCCGCGCTCAAGCAGTCACTGCTTGGCCATGTGAAGTCGCTGCGTGACGAAGGACGGTCGGTGCTGTTCGTCGAGCACGACATGGACATGGTGCGCGACATCTCCGACTGGGTGATCGTCATGGCCCAAGGCAAGATCATCGCCGAGGGCAAGCCGGACTCCGTCATGTCCGACCAGCGTGTCATCGACGCCTATCTCGGTGCCCACCACGACACCGACCTCACCGACGAAGCAGAGATCGAGAGCCAGGCAGCTGCCGAGCTGGCCGCACAGGAGGACGACCATGCCTGACCCCGCCGCGACGACACCCGAACGCGAGGCGCACCTGGCCGCGGCCGACGGCGCCATCCTGCGAGCAGACAACCTGGTCGCCGGATACCTGCCTGGGGTCAACATCCTCAATGGCGCCGATCTCTACTGCCAACCCGGCGAGCTGGTGGGCATCATCGGTCCGAACGGGGCCGGCAAGTCGACACTGCTGAAGGCGCTCTTCGGCCTCGTGACAGTTCACGAGGGCACCGTGCTGCTCCGTGACGTCGACATCACCAACCAGCGGGCCGACGAGCTCGTGGCCCGAGGCATCGGCTTCGTGCCACAGACGAACAA
>Ga0164243_10015337_pt1 | contig 10598 bp, 9 predicted proteins | sample OricompcompostOP_FD_108781 | JGI IMG/M metagenome (GOLD analysis project Ga0164243, IMG submission 108781) | Organic Plus compost microbial communities from Emeryville, California, USA - Original compost - Organic plus compost (OP) | ecosystem: Engineered > Solid waste > Mixed feedstock >...
CGGCGTCGAGTTGGCCGCGGTCATCGTGGCGGCGTCGCCCTTGCCGAAGACCGGCTTCAGCTTGGCGAGCTTCTCCAGCGAGGAGTCGGCGCGCAGGTTGTTGTCGCGGTCGAGACCACGGAAGGGCGTGATCAGGTCGTCCTGCCAGCCCTCGTCGTAGGCCTTGGCCATGTTGTGGTGGGACGTCACCGCGAGCTCGTCCTGCGCCTCGCGGGTGATCTGCCACTCCAGGGCGGTCAGTGCCTGGTGGTCACCCATGGAGAGCTTGGTGCGCGGCTCGCCGTTGGAGGGGATCGCGAGGCCGATGTCGCCGGGCCGGATCGTGGCCAGCACCGCGAGACGGTCCTTCGCGGAGCGGGCGTTGTTGAGGGCGATCAGCTTCTTGCGGAGCTTCTCGCCGATCGCGATCGGCGCGTCGGACGTCGTGTCGACGCCGCCACCGATGCCGGACTCGAGCTGGCCGAGCTTGATCTTGTTGGCGATGTAGTTGATCGCCTGGAGACCGGTGCCGCACGCCTGCTGGAGGTCGACGCCCGGCGTCTCCGGCGCGAGCCGTGTGCTGAGCACGGACTCGCGGACCAGGTTGAAGTCGCGGCTGTGCTTGAGCACCGCGCCGCCGGCAACCTCACCGAGGCGCTCGCCCTCGAGCGAGAAGCGGGCGACGAGACCGTCGAGAGCGGCGGTGAGCATCTCCTGGTTGGAGGCGGTGGCGTAGGCCCCGTTGGAGCGGGCGAAGGGAATGCGGTTGCCACCGAGTACGGCGGCCCGACGAACTGTGTTGGCCATGGTTCCTATCCTCACGCTGGCGGGCCCCGATGAGAACTCTTTGAGGGGCAGATCACGAAATGTGGACTCAGAGTTACACATCTAGTTACATGGTGCACATGAGCGACAAGTACCAGGGCTTCGTGTCCTCCCCGATCGGCAAGGTCCTCGTCAAGAACCTGGGACTCCCCAACCCGACCAAGCTGGAGCGCTACACCGCCGGCGACCCGCTGGTCAGCGGCGCCGTCCTGGTCGGTGGCCGCGGCCGCCTGGTCGAGTCGCTGCCCGGCCTGCTCGACGTGCTCGGCATCGCCTCGGCGACCAGGCAGGTCGAGGGCGACAAGTACAAGGGCCTGGTGTTCGACGCCACCGGCCTCACCTCGGTCGAGGAGCTCGTCGAGCTCCAGGCCTTCTTCACCCCCGTCCTGCGCAGCCTCGAGAGCTGCGCCCGCATCGTGGTCGTCGGGACGCCGCCCGGGCTGGTCGAGGGCAGCGAGCAGATCGCCCAGCGTGCGCTCGAGGGCTTCACCCGCAGCCTCGGCAAGGAGGTCGGCAAGGGCGGCACCGTCCAGCTCGTCTACGTCGCCGACGGCTACGAGGACTCGGTCCTCTCCACGCTCGGCTTCCTGCTCAGTCCCAAGTCCGCCTACGTCTCCGGCCAGGTCGTCCGGATCGGCGCCCACAAGGAGAAGAAGGGCTCGGCGCTCGCCGACTGGACCGCGCCGCTGGCCGGCAAGGTCGCCTTCGTCACCGGCGCGAGCCGCGGCATCGGCGAGGAGATCGCCCGCGTGCTGCACCGCGACGGCGCCACCGTCGTCGGCCTCGACGTGCCGCAGGCGGCCGACGAGCTGCAGAAGGTGATGAAGGAGATCGACGGTGACTGGCTCACCCTCGACATCACCGCACCCGATGCGCCGCAGCGCATCGCGCACCACCTCAAGGAGAAGCACGGGGGGGTCGACGTCGTCGTGCACAACGCCGGCGTGACGCTCGACAAGAAGCTGGCGAACCAGACGCCGGAGCGTTTCGGCAAGGTGCTGCAGATCAACCTCGAGGCCCCGGAGAAGATCACGGCCGAGCTGCTCTCGCAGGGCGTGATCAACGCCAACGGCCGCATCGTCGGTGTCGCCTCCATCGCGGGCATCGCCGGCAACCTCGGCCAGACCAGCTACGCCGCGTCGAAGGCCGGCGTCATCGGGTTCGTCGACTCGCTGACCGAGAAGCTGAAGGACGGCATCACGATCAACGCCGTCGCGCCCGGCTTCATCATCACCCAGATGACCGCCGCGGTGCCGTTCGCGACCCGCGAGGTCGGGCAGCGGCTCAACGCGATGTCCCAGGGCGGGCTGCCCGTCGACGTCGCCGAGACCATCGCCTGGTACGCCTCCCCCGCCTCCACGGCCGTCAACGGCAACGTGGTGCGGGTCTGCGGCCAGATGATGCTGGGAGCCTGACATGGCCCTGCCCGTCATGCTCAAGGCCGCGCTGCCGGCGATCCCCGGGGTCAACCAGCTGCCGGGCATCAAGAAGACGGGGGGCGCGCTGCCCGACGTCACCCTGCGCCGCGACGACGTCGTCGTCGACCGTGCGGACGTCGAGCGGTACGCCGCCGTCTGCGGCTTCCCGAACCGCGACGTCGCGCCGCTGCCCTACCTGCACATGCTGGCCTTCCCGCTGCACATGCAGCTGATGACCGACGCGGCCTTCCCGTTCCCCGCCATCGGCTCGGTGCACCTGGAGAACACCATCACCCAGCACCGTCCGATCGCGATCGGCGAGACCGTGTCGCTGGCGCTGACCGCCGACAACCTGCGGGCGAGCGCCAAGGGCCGCGCCTGGGACATGAACGTCAGCGCCACCGTGGGCGAGGAGGTCGTGTGGGAGTCGGTGTCGACGTACCTGCGCGTCGGCAAGGGCGACAAGGACAACGGCGATCCCGGCATGGCATTGAACGGAGTGGAGCCGAAGGGCCCGGTCTGGAGCCTCGGCGGCGATCTCGGACGGCGCTACGCCGCGGTGTCGGGTGACCACAACCCGATCCACCTGTACCCGTTGACCGCGAAGGCGCTCGGCTTCCCGCGCCACATCGCCCACGGCATGTGGAGCAAGGCCCGCTGCATCGCGGCGCTGGAGAACCGGCTGCCCGATGCGGTCACCGTCGAGGTGGCGTTCAAGAAGCCGATCTTCCTGCCGGGCAAGGCCCAGTTCGGCGCCGAGCGCAACGCGACCGGCTACGACTTCGCGCTCGTCAATCCGAAGAGCGGGGCGCCGCACCTTCTCGGTCGGACGACCGGGGCCTGATCAGACCCTCCTGAGCGACGGTGGCCACGAGGGTGCCGTCCTGGGTGAAGATCCGCCCGAGCGCAAGACCGCGGGCGCCACTGGCCGAGGGCGACCACTGGTCGTAGAGCCACCACTCGTCGGCGCGGAACGGCCGGTGGAACCAGATCGTGTGGTCGAGCGAGGCCATCTGCACCTTGTCCGGCCCGTGCTTCGGGTGGGCCGCCAGGGTCGCGCCCAGCAGGGAGACGTCGCTGGCATAGGTGAAGGTGGCCAGATGCTCGATCGGGTCGTCGCCGAGTCCCTCGCCGACGCGGATCCACACCTGGGTGCGGGCGGGATGCATCGGGTCCGGCTCCAGCCCGTAGGCCGAGTTGCCGATCCACCGGACGTCGAGCGCGGCCCACTCCTTGCTCAGCGCGGCGCCCTCCACTGCGTCGCCCTCGGCGATCAGCTGCATCATGTCCAGCCCCTCCTCGGGCGGCTTCACCGCAGGCATGACGTCCTGGTGCTCGAGGCCCTCCTCGTGGCGCTGGAAGTTCAGCGACGCGTAGTAGATCGGGTGACCGTGCTGGCGGGCCAGGACCCGGCGGGTGGCGAAGGACTTCCCGTCGCGGATCCGCTCGACGTCGTAGATGATCGGCACCTGGTAGTCACCGGGACGCAGGAAGTACGAGTGCAGCGAGTGCACGTGCAGGCCCTCGTCCACCGTGCGCGAGGCGGCGATGAGCGCCTGGGCGGCCACCTGGCCGCCGTACACCCGCTGACGCGTCGTCTCGGGCTGCTGGCCGCGGAAGAGGTTCGGGTCGAGCGACTCGAGATCGAGCAGAGCCACCAGCCTGCGGGTGGCCTCGCCGACGTCGACGTGCTCCACGCTCGTGGCCTCCTCGGTCGCCATCACGCACCACCCTGCTCGTCAGGGCCCTCGAGGCCGGCCAGGAACTGCTCGAACTGCCGACCGATCTCCTCGCCGGTGGGCAGCGGCCCCTCCTCGGCGAGCAGGCTGTTGCCCTCCTCCTCGGCCCGGGCGAAGGTGTCGTACTGCTGCTCGAGCGCGGTGACCACCTGCTGCACCTCGTCGTTCGCCGCGAGATACCGGCTGATCTCCTCCTCACGCTCGGTGGCCAGCTGCCGCAGATCGCCGAGGTCGAGGGTCAGGCGCGCCGCCCTCTCGACCTCGTCGAGGAGGGAGACCGATGCCGCCGGGTAGTCGAGCTGCGCGAGATAGTGCGGAACGTGGGCGACGAAGCCCTGGGCGTCGTGTCCCCACTCCCCCAGCCGCACCTCGAGCAGCGCCTGTGCGCTGCTCGGCACGCGCAGCTCGCCCCGCCACGGGCTCTCGGCGGTGAGCAGCTCTGGGTTGTTGGCGTGGTGGGTGATCGCGATCGGGCGGGTGTGGGGCACCGCCATCGGCACCGAGCCGATCGACACGACCCGCTCGACGCCGAACCGCTCGACCACCTCGCGGGCGCCGCGGCAGAACGCCTCCCATCGCACGTCCGGCTCCATCCCGTGCAGCAGGAGGTACGGCGAGCCGCCGGCGTCGTACAGCAGTCGGACGACGAGGCGCGGCGCCTCGTAGCTCTCGTAGTGGTCACGGGCGAAGGTCACCGGGGGCCGCCGCGCGCGGTAGTCGTGCAGCTGGTCGACGTCGAAGGTCGCGACGACGAGGCCGCCGCCGTCGGGCGACCTGCCACCGCTGCGGACGAGCTGCCCGCAGGCCAGTGCGCCGGCGTTGCCGGCGTCGAGGAAGCCGTCGAGCGCCACGATCAGCGGCGGTGGACCGGCCTCGTCGAGCTCGGGCACCTCATCGACGATGTGCACCAGCCGTGGGCCGGACGACGCGGAGTTGGTCACGGCCCAAGCCTAGTCAGTCGTCCGGCCCGTCAGTCCCCGCGGCCGCTGTAGGTGGTGCTCATCAGGGCCACGCCACGCTGAGTCAGCTCGGCCGAGGAGATGCCGAGGGCGTCGGAGAGTACCTCGGCCTGGTCGGCTCCGTCGTCGAGCTGGTCGAGCAGGTCGAGGAGCACCGGCTGGCCGTAGGCGCGAGCGATGTACTCGCACACCCACCACGACACGGCGTACCAGGCCTCGGCCTCCGAGCCGGAGAACTCCGCCTGGCCGGGCAGGTCGGTGGCGGCCTCGCCGACCGCCAAGGCGTCGGCCGGCAGCCGGCGGCGGCTCTCCGGCATCGGCTGCACCGAGACGTACTCCGCGATGCCCTCCGTCAGCCACAGCGGTGCGCCCCGGCCCCGAGCGCCGAGCGACGCATGCGTGAGCTCGTGGCGCACGAGTCGGCCGAGCACCCCGTCGGACTCGCCGAGGACGCGGGGGTTGAGGAAGATCCGGTACGACGCCACGTCGCTGTTCCGCCTGCTCGCGTCGGTCGGCATGGCGATGGTGAGCCCGTCGGCGCGGTCGGGGTCGCCGATGGTCTGTCCGGCGACGCCGCGGAGGAAGGTCGGATCCTGCAGCGCGTAGACGATCACGCCCGTGTCGTCCGGCGCGTCGGCTGCACCGATCGCGGCCCGTACGTCGTACCGTCCCATGCTGGCGGCGTCGATGACCGCCTCGGCATGGGACCGGGTGCTGTCGTCGAAGATGCCCAGCACACCGGCGGACTCCTCGACGTGGATGCTGCCGAGGTCCCAGGGCAGCACGTTGGCGGGGTGCTCCGCCTCCCAGTCGTAGTCGGTGGTGGAGGAGATCACCATCCGCTTCCCGTCGCGGCTGGGGGTGAACAGGAATCGGTCGCGGGTGCGCACCGGCGCGGCGTCGTATCCGCGCAACTGGAGGGCGACGACGATCTCGGCCCAGTAGTCCTCACTCCCCTCGACCGGGTTGAGCGAGCCCCGCACCAGCCGGAGACGGAGCTTCTCGATGGGCAGCTGGGCGACGTTGTCGAAGTAGGTCTGCTGATCGTCGAGCAGACCGGAGTCGGTGCGGTCGAGCGTGCGGCGGAAGCGTGCGACGTCCTCGTCGACGAGTGCCGCGGCGCGCTGGTTGAGCGTGCGCTGGAGCAGCTTGGCCACGTCCGGATTCGACTCGCCCGAGTACGTCGGCGGCGGGGTGTCGTCGGAGCAGGCCGCGAGACCGAGGGACGCCAGAAGGAGCAGGGCGACGACCGAGACGCGTCCCAGGCTCCCCCTCACCCGGCCACGTCGATGGCTGGACAGGTCAGTGGTTCCTGTCGACATCGAGGAGAGCCCGGGCATCGGCCGGCGCGGGCTCGGCGGTGATGTCGTGGACGACCTCCAGCGCGATCGCGGCCGGAGTGAGGCCGATGCGCTCGAGGACGGCGGCGCGCTTGGCGTGGTCGAGGAACTCCTGCGGGATCCCGTGGATGCGCACCAGCGTGTGCACCTGGGCGTCGGAGAGGGCCTGCAGCAGCGCGGCGCCGACGCCGCCGACGCGGCCGTTGTCCTCGATCGTGACGACCCGCCGGTACTGGCGGGCGAGGTCGACGAGCACCGGGTCGATCGGCTTGACCCAGCGCGGGTCGACGACGCAGGAGCCGATGCCCTGGGCCTTGAGCCGGGTGGCGACGTCGACCGCGGTCGAGGCCATCGAGCCGACCGCGACGATCAGCACGTCGCGGGCGCCGTCGCGAGCGAGAACGTCGATCGGACCGTGGGCCCCGGCGATCTGGTCGACCGGGTCGATGTCGGCGGGCGGGGCGCCCTTGGAGAACCGCACGACCGTGGGGGCGTCGTCGACCTCGACGGCCTCGTCGAGCAGCTCCCGCAGGCGGGTGACGTCACGAGGGGCCGCCAGCCGGAGACCGGGCACGACCTGCAGGATCGACATGTCCCACATGCCGTTGTGGCTCGCGCCGTCGTCACCGGTGACACCGGAGCGGTCGAGCACGAACGTGACGCCGCACTTGTGCAGGGCGACGTCCATCAGCAGCTGGTCGAAGGCCCGGTTCAGGAAGGTGGCGTAGACCGCGAACACCGGATGCAGGCCCCCGATGGCCAGTCCGGCGGCGGAGGTCGCAGCGTGCTGCTCGGCGATGCCGACATCGAAGGTGCGCTCGGGGAACCGGGCCTGGAACCTCCCGAGCCCGACCGAGTGGGTCATCGCGGCGGTGATCGCGACCACGTCGGCGCGTCGCTCGCCGATCTCGACCAGGTGGTCGGCGAAGTGGTCGGTCCAGATCCGGCCCTTGGGCTGGTCGACCCCCGCCTCGACGTCGAAGCCGGCGGCGATCTGGTGGAGCTGGTCGGCCTCGTGCTGCTCGGCGGCGTCGTAGCCGAAGCCCTTGCGGGTGATCGCGTGCACGATCACCGGCCCGCCGAAGCGCTTGGCCTGGCCGAGCGCCTGCTCCATCGCGGCGCGGTCGTGGCCGTCGACGGGGCCGACGTACTTGAGGCCGAGGTCCTCGAAGAGACCCTGCGGGGCGAGAGCGTCCTTGAGCCCCTTCTTCATCGCGTGCAGCGCGTCGTAGGCGGCGGGGCCGACGCCCGGCACGGCGTTGAGGCGCCGCTTGACGACGTCGAGCAGGGTCTCGTAGCGCGGGTTGGTGCGCAGCGAGGTGAGCGCGGTCGTCAGCCCACCGACGGTCGGGGTGTAGGAGCGGCCGTTGTCGTTGACGACGATCACGAGCCTGGAGTCGTCGGCGACGGCGATGTTGTTGAGCGCCTCCCAGGCCATGCCGCCGGTCAGGGCGCCGTCGCCGATGACCGCGACCGTGTGCCGGTCCTCCCCACGGATGCGGAATGCCTTGGCGATGCCGTCGGCGTAGCTGAGCGCCGTGGAGGCGTGCGAGTTCTCGACGATGTCGTGCTCGGACTCGGCCTGGCTCGGGTAGCCGGAGAGTCCGTCCTCCTGGCGCAGGCTGGCGAAGGTGGCGGCCCGGCCGGTGACGATCTTGTGCACGTAGGACTGGTGGCCGGTGTCGAAGACGATGCGGTCGCGCGGCGAGTCGAAGACCCGGTGCAGGGCGAGGGTGAGCTCGACGACGCCGAGGTTGGGGCCGAGGTGGCCGCCGGTGGTCGCGACGGTGCCGATCAGCAGGTCGCGGATCTCCGCCGCCAGCTGGGTCAGCTCGTCCTCGGAGAGCCCCCGCAGGTCGCGTGGCTGGGTGATCTGGTCGAGGACGGGCATGGCGCTCAGTCTACGGCGTCGGGTCGAGGATCAGAGATCCCAGACGGCGATCGCGGGCTCGTGCAGGCTGCCCATCCAGACCCGGCCGTAGTGCTCCCGGACGCCGGTCACCATGTGGTAGCCCGCACCGTGGTCGGCCGGCGTGAGGTCGAGGTCGTGCACCAGCCGGCCGCGGTCGTCGTACGCGACGACCCGGACGGTCTGCTTCGGCTTGGGCTGCAGCGCCTCCGGCAGCCGGGTGGCGAGCCTGCGCAGCACCATCGGGCCGGTCTGGAGGCGCTCGACGAGCGGGTCGGTCGGGCTGGCGATGGTGATCCAGATCAGCCCGTCGGAGCCGCGCGCGATGTTGTCGGGGTAGCCGGGCAGGTCGCTGGCCAGCCAGTCGCGCATCCCCTTGCTCGGCCCGCTGATCCAGTGCCGGACGACGGTGCGGGCACCGGTCTCGGCGACGCACACGAAGTCGCCGTCGGCCGAGAGGGCAACGCCGTTGGCGAAGGCGAGGCCGGTCAGGACGACGGTGACGGCGCCGTCGGGGTCGCGGCGCAGCAGTCGGCCGGTGCGGGTGTGGCGCACGAAGTCGTGCTTCCACTGCTCGATGCCGAACCGGGTCGAGGAGTCGGACCACCAGATCGTGCCGTCGTCGGCGATCGCGGCGTTGTTGCAGAATCTCATCGGCACCCCGTCGACATCGGCGGTGATCTCCTCGACGCCACCGGTGGCCGGATCGACCCAGAGCAGTCCGCGGTGGGCGTCGCAGACGAGCAGCCGGCCGTCGGGGGCGAACTCGATGCCGAGCGGGCGCCCACCCGTGCGGGCCACCCGGTCGACCCTCGACCCGTCGGGGGCCACCTTGAAGACGGCGCCGTCCTCGGTGCCGGTGAAGACGCATCCCTGGTCGGGTCCGGACGTGGCGACGACGACGTCCTCGGCGCCGGGGCCCGGGACGGGGATGACGGTGAAGTTCCCGCTCATGGGAGCAGCTCCTGGTAGTAGTCCGAGTTGAGGAAGTCGGGGAGGATCTGCGCGGCCGAGGTCGACAGCGGGAGGCCGTGCAGGGCGGCGGGGTCGACGAAGACGATCTGTCGCCCCTCGCCCACCGTGATGTCGGCGTCGGTCAGGTCGGTGCGCGCGGCGTACACGTTGATCTGGTCGTCGGTGCCGTAGGCCTCGTGGAAGACGGTGAACCGACCCCACCTGCGCAGCGCGCCGCGGGGAAGGACGACGCCGGTCTCCTCGGCCAGCTCGCGATAGGCCGCGTCATCGGGATCCTCGCCCTCGTCGACGTGACCGCCGACGAACGCCCAGCACTCCGGATCGATGACCGGGTACTCGTCGCGCTCCTGCAGGAGCAGCCAGCCGCGGGAGTCGACGAGGAGGATCGAGGCGAAGACGTGCATGGCCGCTAGACGTTGTCGCCGGAGGTGTCGTACGGCGTGATCCCGCCGTTGCACGAGGCGAACGGCTCCGGCGCGGTCTCTCCGGCGCCGTACTCGTCGATGAAGAGGTCGATCCGGGGGTCGTCGGCACCGACGAGCTCGAGCTGGCGGTCCCACACGGTGATCACCACCGGAGCGTCCTGGTCGTCGTACGGCGAGAGGATCCCGTTGCCGGGCAGCTGCTCCGCCAGCCCGTCGATCTCGTCGGCGTCGACGTCGTCCTCGCGGTAGGTGATCCACACGGTGCCGTGCTCCAGGTCGTGGACGACGTGCTCGTTCGGCAGCTCCTCGTCGTAGACCCCGCACTCGATCCAGCGCTGGCGGTGCTCGCCGCCCACCGGGGGCGACTGCGGGTAGTCGATGGTCTCGCCGTCGGGGACGTGCATCGCCCCGGGGTTGTCATAGGACCGCACCGCCTCGAGGTCGGAGGTGTCGACGTGGGTCGGGTCGTCGGTGTCGGCGGACTCGTCAGCCCGCCGGTCACCGTCGTCCTCGTCGTCGCCGCCGAGGGTGAGTGGGATGACGATCGCGGCGGCGATCACGAGCGCGGCGACCAGGACGGCCAGCACCACCGCGAGCGTGCGGCCCTTGCGCGGGGGCGGCCCGGCCGGCGGGCCCCAGGGGGCCGGTGGCCCCTGCGGCGGCCAGCCCGGAGGAGGTCCCGGTGGTGGCGGAGGCGAGGTCGGCGGCTGACTCACCGCTCGAGCGCCTTCTCGACCCGCTCGACCTTCGCAGTGAGCTGGCCCGAGAAGCCGGGCCGGATGTCGGCCTTGAGCACGAGCCCGACGCGCGGCGAGACCGCGGCGACGGCGTCGACGGCCTGCTTCACGACCGCCATCACCTCGTCCCACTCGCCCTCGATGTTCGTGAACATCGCGTTGGTCTCGTTGGGCAGGCCCGACTCACGCACGATCCGGACCGCGGCCGCCACCGCCTCGGACACACCGCCGGTGTCATCTGCCGTCGACGGACTGATGCTGAAGGCCACGAGCATGGCGCCCAAGGTACACA
>Ga0164243_10015339_pt1 | contig 10597 bp, 4 predicted proteins | sample OricompcompostOP_FD_108781 | JGI IMG/M metagenome (GOLD analysis project Ga0164243, IMG submission 108781) | Organic Plus compost microbial communities from Emeryville, California, USA - Original compost - Organic plus compost (OP) | ecosystem: Engineered > Solid waste > Mixed feedstock >...
AAACCGGCGCGGTCTCGACCGTCAGCCCCTCCTTGTTCAGCCGGCCGAACAGCTCGTTGATGACCCAGTTCGCGGCCATCTTGCCGTCGCGGCCCCGGGCGACCTGCTCGAAGTAATCGGCATTCTCGACCTCGGCGGTCAGCACGCCGGCATCGTATTCGGAAAGGCCCAGTTCCCTGACGAAACGCGCCTTCTTTTCATCCGGCAGTTCCGGCATGGCGGCGGCGATTTCGTCCACCCAGGCCCGTTCGATCTCCAGCGGCAAGAGGTCGGGATCGGGGAAGTAGCGATAGTCGTGGGCTTCTTCCTTGCTGCGCATCGAGCGGGTCTCGCCCCGGTCGGGGTCGTAGAGCCGGGTTTCCTGCACCACCTTGCCGCCATCCTCGATGATGGCGATCTGGCGGCGGGCCTCGTATTCGATGGCGGCCTGGATGAAGCGCAGCGAGTTCATGTTCTTGATCTCGCAGCGGGTGCCGAGATGGCTGAAGTCCTGGGTTTCCTGGTAACGCTCATAGGCGCCGGGCGGGCAGACCGAGACGTTCACATCGGCACGCAGGTTGCCGTTCTGCATATTGCCGTCGCAGGTGCCCAGGTAGCGCATGATCTGGCGCAGTTTCGCGACATAGGCCGCCGCCTCCTCGGGGCCGCGGATATCGGGGCGGCTGACGATCTCCATCAGCGCGACGCCGGTGCGGTTCAGGTCGACGAAAGACATGTTCGGGTCCATGTCGTGGATCGACTTGCCGGCATCCTGTTCCAGGTGGATGCGCTCGATCCTGACGCGGCGGGCGATGCCGGGGGCCATGTCCACGATCACCTCGCCCTCGCCCACGATGGGGTGGTAGAGCTGGCTGATCTGATAGCCCTGCGGCAGGTCGGGATAGAAATAGTTCTTGCGGTCGAAGGCCGAGACCAGGTTGATCGCCGCCTTGAGGCCAAGGCCGGTCCTGACCGCCTGGGCCACGCAGAATTCGTTGATCACCGGCAGCATCCCCGGCATGGCGGCATCGACGAAGGCGACATGGCTGTTCGGTTCCGCCCCGAAGCCGGTCGAGGCACCGGAGAACAGCTTGGCCTTCGAGGCGACCTGGGCATGGACCTCCAGCCCGATGACCAGTTCCCAATCCTGTTTCGCACCCTGGATGATCCTGGGTTCCGGCGCGGTATAGGTCAGATGGTCGAGCATGGCATTTCCCCTGGCAAGGCTGCCCCGCCTTCTAGGCGCTCGGCGCGCGGCTCGCAAGGGTCGCGGGCCCCGGCGCGCTCAGGCTTCGCCGGGGCGGGTCAGCCCATGCTCGGGCGCTTCGTCCGGTTCGGTCGCGATGGGCGCGGCGCTGGGGCCATGGGCAAAGCGGGCGATCAGCGCGTTTTCCAGCTGCCGGTTCAGTTCGCGGCTGAGCTGGATATATTCGGCATTCTCCTGCACCGGGATGCCGGGTTTCCAGACCTGGGCCAGTTCGCGCAGATGGGCGCGGTCCATGCGATAGAAGATGCGCTCCAGCTCGGATGCCTCATAGGGGGACAGGCCCAGATGTTCGAGCACATAGCGCCCGGCCCGCAACGAGCTGTCGAAGGTCTCGCGCACGATATGGTCGGCCTTGGCGGCATAGAGGCGAAAGACATCGACGCGGTCGCGCGCCCGGGCAATGACCACGATGTCGGGGCGCTTTTCCTTGGCATAGCGGATCAGGCGCAGGTTCGCCTCGGGATCGTCCAGGGCCGCGACCAGGATATGGGCCTTGTCCAGCCCGGCCGCGGTCAGGATCTCGGGGCGGGTCGGATCGCCGAAATAGCCCTTGAAGCCGAAGCGGCGCATGAGCTGGATCACCTCGAGATCGTGGTCGAGCACCGTGGTCTTGTAGCCGGACATGGTGACCAGCCGGTTCAGCACCTGACCGAAGCGCCCCACCCCGGCGATGATGATGGGCTGCTGTTCGGCGATCTCGTCGGCGATGTCGCCGGCGCGTTCCTCGGCAACCCGGCGCGAGATGAAATCCGACAGCATGAACAGCAGCGGCGTCGCCAGCATGGAAAGCGCGATCACCAGCAAAAACCCCTGTGCGAGCAGCCGGGGCAGGATCGCCAGCGATACCGCATAGGAGATCAGCACGAAGCCGAATTCCCCGGCCTGCGCCAGCGACAGGGTGAAAAGCGTGCGGTCCGAGCCGCGCAGCCCGGTCAGCCGCGCGATCAGATGCATCACCAGCGCCTTGATGGCGATGACCGTCACGGTGATGCCCAGCACCGTCGCCGGATATTCCAGAAGCATCCGGAAATCCATGCCGGCGCCGACGGTGATGAAGAACAGCCCCAGAAGCAGCCCCTTGAAGGGCGCGATCTGGCCCTCCAGTTCATGGCGCAGTTCGGAACCGGCCAGCATCACCCCGGCCAGGAATGTGCCCAGCGCCGGCGAAAGCCCGACGAATTCCATCAGCGAGGCGATGCCGACCACGATCAGCAAGGCCATGGCGGTGTCCAGTTCGTTCAGCCGGGCGGTATAGACCCAGCGGAACAGCGGCCGGATCAGGTATTGCCCGATCAGCACCACGGCGGCCACCGCGCCCAGCGTGACCAATGCCGCCGCCCAGCCGGGCAGCGAATGCATGAAAGCTTCGCCCAGATGTTCCTCGGCCGCGGCGACGGGCGCGCGGGTCGCCAGCAGCGGCATCAGCGCCAGCATCGGGATCACGGCAAGGTCCTGGGTCAGCAGAACGGCAAAGGCGCTGCGCCCGCCCGGCGTATGCATCAACGACTTCTCGGACAGGGTCTGCAGCACGATGGCGGTCGAGCTGAGCGACAGGATCATGCCCAGCGTGACCGCGAGATGCCAGTCCTGGCCCAGCGCCATGCCGACCAGCGCCAGCAGCGCCACCGTGCCCAGGATCTGCATGCCGGCCAGGCCCAGCAGGCGCTTGCGCATCTGCCACAGCGCCCGCGGCTCCAGCTCCAGCCCGATCAGGAACAGCATCATCACCACGCCGAATTCGGCGAAATGCTGCAAGTCCGCCATTTCGCCCGGGGTGCCGGCAATGCCCAGCACCGGGCCGATGACGATGCCCGCGATCAGATAGCCCAGGACCGAGCCAAGCCCCAGGCGCGCCGACAGCGGCACGGCAATCACCATCGTCAGCAGATAGACCGTGGCGATCAGCAGGAATGTCTCCATCAGCGGCCGTCCAGCATCCGCAGCTCATGCGTGCGGCCGGCCTTGACATAGGTCAGCCGTCCGTCGCCGATCGAATTGATGGTGCCGCCGTCGATGCGGTCGCCCAGCCGCACGGTGACGATCTTGCCGCTGCGCAGTCGGATCAGGGCGCGGCTGGCCTTGCCGGCGCCGATGATGCCGATGATCGTGGTCCGGCCCAGGTCCAGCCCCCGCGCCTGGGTCGCGGCCTTGGCCACGCTGGCCGCGGTCGCGCCGCCGGATGCCGCCCCGGCGGCGATCTCGGGTTCGTTGTCCAGCTCGGGGGGCTTGTAGTCCTGGCTCCTGGCGCGGGCGGCGCGTTCCTCGGCCTCGGCCTGGGCGCGGGCGCGGGCTTCGGCGGCGGCGCGGGCCTCGGCCTCGGCCTTGGCATCGGCGGCGGCGCGGGCACGGATGCGCGCCTCGGCCTGGGCCTGCAATTGCTCGTCCAGCGCCCGGCGCGCGGCAAGGTCGGCTTCGCTTGGACCGGGGGCGGCCGCGGCGGCCGGTTCGCGGGGCGGCGCCGCCGGATCGGCATTCCCGGATGCCGCCTGGCTGCGCCGGGGCGGCAGCGGCGAGGAAGCCAGGGCCGAAAGCCGCACCCCGCCCGGCGGCGCGGGCGAGGCCGCGACGGCGGCGGAAATCGCGGCCTCGACCGCATCGCCCGACACCGCCGCGGCGGCGCCGGATGCGGCGGGCCGGGCGCGCGGCCGGGCCGTGCCAAGCAAAAGCCCGCCCGAATCCCGGGCGGGCGCGGCGGCGGCTTTGTCGCGGTCCGGCCGGTCGGGTGGTGGCATGGCCGCCGAGCGCAGCGCAGCGTCGATGGCCGAGGGCGCGGGGGCGTCGCTGCCCGCCGCCAGGGACCCGGGCTGCGGCCTGGGCTGCGGCCGGGCCTGGGCAAGGCGCGGGCCTTGCGGCAGCGGATCGCGCGCCGCCAGCCCATGGCGCCCCAGATCGCGGACCAGCTCGCGCAAATGCTGCCTTTCCTCGGGCGTCAGCCCGTCGGCCGATGCGCCCGATCCCAGGGCTTCGGGCATGGCGAGCTCAGGGGCCGAGCCCTCGGGCCGGGCGGGCGGGCGGGCCGAGCCGCGCAGCACGACATTGCCGGTCGCCGCCTGGCCGGAAACCGGGATCGCGGCCGGCGCCGCTGCGGGCACGGCAGAGGTGGTGGCGGCCGCTGCGGGCGCAGCAGAGATGGCCGGGGCGGTTGCGGGGCGGTTGCGGGACGGCGGGCGGGCGCTGGTGGCGGGCCGGGTCTGGCGCTGGCTCGCCTCGAAGGGCAGCGGATCCGACGGCAGGCGCGGCGCGGCATCGGCACGCGGCACGCTGGTCTGCGGCGTGCTGCGCCGGGGGGCGAGCTGCGGCCGGGCCGAGCTGGTCAGCCGGGTCGCGTCCAGCGCGGGCGCCGCCGGGGCGGCGCCCTGACCGGGATCGGCCGGCGCCGCCCCGGTTCCCCCTGCCGCAAGCGCGGCGGTCGCGGGCTGCGCCAGGCCGGAGGCCGGCCGAGCCGGAACGGTCGAAGCCGGCTGCGCGGTCGAGGCGCCGGCAGACGGGGCGCCGGCAGACGGGGCGGCAGCGGACGGAGAGACGGACGGGACGGCGGTGGATGCGGCGGCGGATGTCGCGGCCGGAGGCGGCACCACGGCCGCAGCGACGGCAGCCGCCGCGACGATCACCCGCCGCCTTTCCTCCTCGGTCAGGGCCGAAACCGGCGCGACCGCGGAATCGGCAGGGCGGGCGGCCGCAGCGACGGGCCGCGCCTGCCCGTCCTGCGCCGGCAGGGGCGACGAACCGGAGGCAGAGGCGGACGGCGGCGATACGGGCGATGTGGAACCCGATGAGATGCCGTCCGGGGACGCGGCCGGCATTTGCGGCGCCTGCGCCACCCCGCTGCCCGCGGGCTGCGGGCGCGGCTGCTCGACCGGGGCGACGGCGGCCATTTGCGCATCCCGGCCATCCGGCACCAGAAAGGCCCAGATCAGGATCAGCCCGACGACCAGCGCCCCCAGCATGGCAACCAGCCCGGCCAGGCCGCCGCGCTCGCCCGGGCGGCGGGGCGACTGGGCGGGGGCGCTGCCTGCCGGACGGGTCTTGCGGGCCCCGGCCGCGCGCTCATGCAGGGCGCGCGCGCGCGCATTCAGCCCGGCCGGGGCCTGGGCGGGGCCGGACCCCCGGGCGGCAGCGGCAGGATCGGCGGCCCCGGGCGCCGAAGCGCCGCCCGCCGCGACAGGGGACGGCCGCGGAACTGCCCCGGCATCGCCGGCCGGGGCCTGCCCGGCCGCAGCCGCCAGCCCCACAGCCGCCAGCCCGGCGGCATCCCCGCCGGGCAAAGCCTGCATGGCCGGCGCCGCTTCCTCGTCTTCCTCCGCCCCGGCATCCGTCCCCGGAACGGGTTCGGCCATGTCCGGCGCGGCGGGACCGAACCCGCTGTCGGGCGCGTCTTCGGGGGCATCTCCCTCCGGGGTTTCTTCGGCATCCTCCCCGGTATCCTCATCGGCGGCATACTTGGCCGATACCTGTTCAGGACCGGGCAAATCCGCCTGCCCCGCCGCCGCGCCCGGCCCCGGCCCGGCGCCCGGCGTCCCGTCCTGCCCGCCCGCATCCTGCCGGTCGGCATCCTCCTGACCCGCATCCGCAGACGCTCGCAATTCCTCCGGCGCCTCTTCCTCGATCATCAATGCGGACGAGGTGACGGCCGCCTGGGCCAGGTCCACCTGCGGGCGAACGCGCGGGGCGGTTTCCAGCACGAAGACAGGCTCTCCGGGATAAAGCCCGGCAGCGGGGGCGGCGCAATAGCCCTGCCCCTCGAAGCCGTATTGCTCGGCGAAATCGCATGCCTCGCGCAGGGTCTGGCGCGCGACGGCCGCGACGCGCACGCTGTCGCCCTCGCCGGCCCAGTCAAAGGAAAGCTCCTCGATGGCATAGGGGGTCAGCCCGTCCAGCGCCCGGCCCACCGCACGCTCGCGATCGCCCTCGGGCGCCACCGTCAGCGTGGTATAAAGGATCTGGTCGTCGGGAATGATCAGGGTGACGGGCAGCGCCGTCCCTTCGCCGCCGGTTGCCATGGCGCGCAGACGGGCGATTTCCTCGCGAAAGGCGGGCGAGGCGAAATCGACCGATCCCAGGTGCCGCCAGGCCGCCGGGGCACCGTTCCGCCGTCCCGGATCCACCCTGTCGCGCCGTTCCAGATGCACGGCATCCTCGCTGAAGGAAAGAGCGTATTCGGTAGCGGAATCAAGCGACATCGACGGGCTTTGCTTTCGGTTCCGGGCGCCCGGGACCTTCCCGGACGCATCTTCGTGATGGATGTTTCCGAACTAACCCAGAACGCGATCCGTGAAAAGCCGAACACCGGATTGTGAGGCATCCCGGAACAGGTTCCGGCGTTAACTGGGCTCGTGACGACAATCGCGCCGGGGCCAACCCCGGACGCACCAAGGAGTAGAAACCCGATGCCCCGTTACCGCCCCCTGATGGCTGCCGCGACCTTGATCGTTCTGGGCACAGCCCCGCTTCAGGCCCAGCCTGTCCGGCCCGACGCGCCGTCGCCCGCGCCAATGGGACATGCCGCGATGCAGCATGCCCGGCCCCCGGCGCGGCTGACCGTGACCGGCAGCGGCCAGGCCAGCGCCCAGCCCGACATGGCGACGGTGACGCTGGGCGTCAGCACCCGCGCCGCCACCGCCACCGAAGCCATGGCCCAGAACGCCGAAGCGCAGGGCATGGTCATCGCGGCGCTGAAGGCCGAGGGGATCGAGGCCCGCGACATCCAGACCTCGGGGCTGAACCTGTCGCCGGTGATGGATTACTCGGACCAGGGCCAACCGCCGAAGCTGACCGGCTATGGCGCGCAGAACAGCGTGACCGTGCGGGTGCGCGACATCGCCGGGCTGGGCGCGGTGCTGGACAAGTTGGTCGCCTCGGGCGCCAACGAGATCGGCGGCATTGTCTTTTCGCGCGAGGACATGACCGAGGCCGAGGACCAGGCCCGCAGCGCCGCCGTGACCGAGGCCCGCCGCCGCGCCGAGGTCATGGCCCGGGCGGCAGGGATGGAGCTGGGGCGGCTGATATCGCTGTCCGAGGCATCCTCGGCCGGCGCGCCCCGGCCGATGATGGCCATGCGCGCCGAAGTCCAGGCCGCCGATACGCCCATCGAGGCGGGCGAGCTGGCTGTCAGCGCCAATGTCACCGCGGTCTTCGCCATGCGCCCGGCGGCCGCGCCGCAGGACGGCGCCCCCCGGACCGCGCCCGGCAACGCACCCGAAACGGGCGGCGAAACCGAAGCCGGAACCGGGGAGGCCCCGGCCCCGGCGAACTGAACCGGAGGACCTGACCGAACGGGCGGCGCGGCGACGATGGACGTTGATGCGCCGCCCTTGCCGGCTCAGGCCGTGGCGGCGGCCAGCGCCTGGTCCAGATCGGCGATGATGTCGGCCGCATCCTCGATGCCGATGGACAGCCGCACCACGTCCGGCCCTGCCCCGGCGGCGGTCTTCTGCTCGTCGGTCAACTGGCTGTGGGTGGTCGAGGCGGAATGGATCACCAGCGAACGCGAATCGCCCAGGTTCGCCACATGGCTGAACAGCTTCAGGTTATCGACCAGCTTCACCGCCGCGTCGTAGCCGCCCTTGACGGCAAAGGTGAACAGCGCCCCCGCCCCCTTGGGATAGACCCGCCGCGCCGTCCCGTTCCAGGGCGACGAGGCCAGGCCGGCATAGGTGACCGAGGTCACGCGCGGATCCGCCTCCAGCCATTGCGCCACCTCGAGGGCATTCTCGACATGGCGGGCCATGCGCAGGCCCAGCGTCTCGATCCCCATGAGCGTGTAATGCGCCGCCTGCGGGTTCATGGTCATGCCCAGGTCGCGCAGCCCGATGGCGATGCCGTGAAAGGTATAGGCCAGCGCGCCGAAGGTCTCGTGGAACTTCAGCCCGTGATAGGCGGGCTCGGGCTCCGACAGGCTGGGGAACCGGCCCGAGGCCGACCAGTCGAACCGGCCCGAATCCACCACCGCGCCGCCCGTCACCGTGCCGTTGCCGGTCATGTATTTGGTCAGGCTGTGGACGACCAGCGTCGCGCCCATCTCGATGGGCTTGCACAGCCAGGGCGTGGCCAGGGTGTTGTCCACGATCAGCGGCAGGCCGGCCTGTTCCGCAACCTTCGCCACCGCCGGGATGTCGGTGACATAGCCGCCCGGATTGCTGATCGATTCGCAAAAGATGGCGCGGGTGTCATCGTCGATGGCCGCGCGCAGCGCCTCCAGATCGTCCAGATCGACGAATTTGCACGACCAGCCAAAGCGCCGGATGGTGTGGCTGAACTGGGTGATGGTGCCGCCGTAAAGCCGGGTCGAGGCGATGATGTTGCGCCCCGGCGCCATCAGCGGGAACAGCGCCATGATCTGCGCCGCATGGCCCGAGGAACAGCAGACCGCCCCCGCCCCGCCCTCCAGCTCGGCCACCCGCGCCTGCAGCGCGGCGACGGTGGGGTTGGTCAGGCGGGAATAGATATAGCCGACCTCCTGCAGACCGAACAGCCGCGCCGCATGGCCGGCGTCCTGAAAGACATAGGCGGTGGTCTGATAGATCGGCACCTGCCGCGCCCCGGTCGCCGGATCGGGTGCGCTGCCGGCATGGATGGCGGTGGTGTCGAAACCCCATTTCTCGGACATGGAAACTCTCCCCCTTTGTTCGGGCCCGAGACTAGGCGCAAGCCGGGCCTGAAATCCACGGCAAAATCCACGGAAAAACCGGCAGCAAGCCGCCGGAAGGAACGATATCGCCACAGGCCAAAAGCTTTGGAAAACGCCGTCACCCCGGCCCGCGGCAGCGACCGCCCCTCCGCGCCCCTTCTTTCGTGTCCAAATATCCTGGGGGAGCCCCGCAGGGGCGGGGGCAAAGCCCCCACTTGCCACAGCCCGGCCCGGGTCGCAGACCGTCGCGGCGGCCGGACCCTTCGATGAAACCGTCTTCGATGAAAATGGTGCGGTCGAGAAGACTCGAACTTCCACTCCGGTTAAGGAACAGCGACCTCAACGCTGCGCGTCTACCAATTCCGCCACGACCGCACTTTCGTAGGCTCGCGTCTCATAGACAGTTGCGCGGCGGATGAAAAGGGCATTTTTCACACCCGCCGCGGCTTTCTTTCACTCGGCCGCGACCGCCCCTTGCGGGGTATAGTTCAGCACCGGCGCCAGCCAGCGTTCGACCTCGGCGACGGCCATGCCCTTGCGGGCGGCATAGTCCAGGACCTGATCATGCTCGACCTTGGCGACGCCGAAATAATAGGCTTCGGGATGGCCGATATAAAGCCCCGAGACCGAGGACCCGGGCCACATCGCCATCGACTCGGTCAGCTCGACCCCGGTGGCGGCCGTCGCATCCAGCAGCCGGAACAGCGTCACCTTTTCGGTATGGTCGGGCTGGGCAGGATAGCCGGGCGCCGGGCGGATGCCCTTGTAGGGCTCGGCAATCAGTTCCTCGGGGGTAAAGCTTTCCTCGGCATAGCCCCAATATTGCCGGCGCACCCGCTCATGCATCATCTCGGCCAGCGCCTCGGCGAAACGGTCGGCCAGGGCCTGCACCAGGATGGCCGAGAAATCGTCATGCGCGGCCTTGAACCGCTCGGCGATCGCCTGTTCCTCGCCGCCCGCCGTGACCACGAAGCCGCCGACATAGTCGCGGGTGCCCTCGGGGGCGACGAAATCGGCCAGCGCCAGGTTCGGGCGGCCGTCGCGCTTGCTGACCTGCTGGCGCAGGGTGTGCAACGTCGCCAGCTCCGCCGCCCGGTCCTCGCCTGTGTAAAGCCGGATGTCGTCGCCGACCCGGTTCGCCGGCCAGAAGCCGATGACGGCGCGCGGCTTGAACCATTGCTCGTCGATGACGCGGGCCAGCATGGCCTGCGCATCGGCAAGCAGCTGCCGCGCCACCGCACCCTGCTTTTCGTCGTCCAGGATGCGCGGATAGACACCCTTCAGCTCCCAGGTCTGGAAGAACGGCGTCCAGTCGATATAGCGCGCGATCTCGGCCAGGTCGAAATCCTCGATCACCCGCGGCCCCAGGAACTCGGGCACCTTGGCCTGATAGCCCGACCAGTCGACGGCCAGCGCATTGTCGCGGGCCGAGGCCAGCGGCAGGCGCTTCTTGTCCGCCTCGGCGCGGGCATGCTTGTTCGCGACCTCCATGTATTCGGCCCGGACGGTCTCGACATAGGCATTCTTCTGGCCGGACAGCAGGCTGCCCACCACCCCCACCGCGCGGCTCGCATCGGTGACATAGACCGCCTGGCCCTTGCCATAGCGCGGATGGATCTTGACCGCCGTATGCACGCGGCTCGTGGTCGCCCCCCCGATCAGCAGCGGAATGTCGAAACCCTCACGCTCCATTTCGCTGGCGACATGCACCATCTCGTCCAGCG
>Ga0164243_10015340_pt1 | contig 10597 bp, 7 predicted proteins | sample OricompcompostOP_FD_108781 | JGI IMG/M metagenome (GOLD analysis project Ga0164243, IMG submission 108781) | Organic Plus compost microbial communities from Emeryville, California, USA - Original compost - Organic plus compost (OP) | ecosystem: Engineered > Solid waste > Mixed feedstock >...
CCGGCTCAACTCAATTGTGTTCGTATTGGGTTTTCAGCTGCTGAATGCAGTAGTCGCGATCCTGGCCCGGGTCCATGGCTTCGCATTTTGCCTTGTCGGCCTTGTACTGCTCATTGTATTCCTTGCGCTCCATCTTGTGGCCGGGACCCGGATTTTCGCTTTTCCGGATTTCCTCGGCCTGCTTCAGGCACTGCTCCTTGTCATCATCCGCCAATCCCTTGCATCGCGCCCGTGCCGCCTGATATCTGGAATTGGGATCGTCGTAGCCGGTATCGGCGGCCTCGACCGGCAAGCCCCAGGCGAATAACAAGGCCAACACGGCGAATACACGAAAAGGAATAACCGGTGACTGGTACATGGGGAAGTCCCTCGCTGTTTGCCAATTGTTCCATTCAGCTGACGATCAACCGTTAGCGATTAATGTGCCAGCCTTTTCCATTCGGCGCGGAAGTTTGACAGGGCCGGCTGGTCCGGGCCGCTTTGGTGCGGCATCGGGCTCAGCCTGATCCGATGCGCTGAGCTGGCGCTGAAACTTTTGCCAAAAGTCTGAAAAATCTGCGCGCTCACCATCAGGTTGTGCTTGGCGCCGGCTGTGTTTCGAATGAGCCGGATGAAAGGCCGAGCAGGGTTTGTGCTCCCGTCAGAAAACCATTTCCTCTGGCAGGCGCAACGTTCTCGGCATGCGCCGAAAATTATTCGGGAAAACGGGATTTCGGCGCATGCGCATGCTTGATCCATCGCCTTGCCCCTTTGATCGACAGGAGCCGTTATCTCCGATACATTGCCGTTGTGGATGAGTTGCAAGGGCGCGGCGGCAATCGCAGCGCCGATTCATTTCCCATCGTTTGCGTATCTCCCACTCGCGGTGACCCGGTTCAAACGCCATGACGACTTTCGCCATCACCACCGCCGAAATCGGCGATGCCCCGGCCATCCTGGCGCTGCAATACGAGGCGTATCAATCCGAGGCGCGGCTGTATGACGATTGGCGCATTCCGCCGCTCACGCAAACACTCGACGAACTGGTCGGCGAATTTCATTCGGGTATCGTGCTCAAGGCGACGGCGGGCGCGGCGCTGCTGGGATCGGTGCGCGCGCGCCAGGTTGGCGGCACCGCGCACATCGGCAGGCTGTGCGTTGCGCCCGATATGCAACGCCGGGGCATCGGCGGCGCCCTGCTCGGGCAGATCGAGGCGGCCTTTCCGCGCGCCGAGCGTTACGAACTCTTTACCGGCAGTCGCAGTGAAGGCAATATCCGGCTGTATCAACGGAACGGCTACGCCGTCATCCGCGAACAGCGGCTCTCCGAGAACGTCACCCTGGTATTCCTGGGTAAACCCAATGAAATCACCGCCCACATCGACGCCGCGCCAGCTTGTCGTACTCCATGAGGATATCCAATGAATCCGCAACCGCTCATTGCCACCGCCGATGTCGTCGCCACCAGCCGTTGGTACCAGGCTGTGCTCGGTCTTGAAAGCGGCCACGGCGGCGCCGACTACGAGCAACTCCTGTGCGACGGACGCATGGTGATGCAGCTTCATCGCTGGGAGGCCCACGGCCATTCCTTTATCGGCGATGAGGCGGAAAAGTCGCGCGGCAACGGCGTTCTGTTGTGGTTCCAGACCGATCGCTTCGATGACATCGTCCAGCGAATCGCCAAACAAAAGGCGCAGGTTCTGGAGGGACCGAAGGTCAACCCCAACGCCAATCATCGCGAGGTGTGGCTGCGCGATCCGAATGGTTATGTCGTGGTTGTCGCCGGTGCTTATGGCGATCTCGGTGAACCCCGTCCGGGGAAATGACCGCTGAGGTGCGTTGTCGCAAGCCGTCCCGGCTGCGTTCGGGACATACTGGCCGCAGATGCGAAGCCTGTCGATTGACCATTGCGTTCGGTTCAATTCGGGTGGCCGGTCGTGAAGATGTCGTTGAGGCCATCCACTCCAGGAAAAAATGAAACGAGTAAAAAGAATGGTCTGTGCTCACGCCCAGGCCATTCTTTTCAGATGACATTTCGATAGTTCAGCTCGCGGCAACCCGGCGAAACCGCCCGGGCCTGAGAAGCGCAAACACAAACACGCAAAAAAATGAAAAACAGGACCTGGGCCCATGCCGGCGTGATTTGATCTGCATCCCGCCCTGATCCCGCTTCGCGATCTTCAACGAACGAGGCGGCCGCCTCTTGCGCACACCGTAGTGCATATGCCGGATGCTGCGCGCCGAACCCGCTGCCAGAATCGTCGCATCATTCACCCGCGCGCGCCGCGAAGCCGCGCGTCTGTATTGGAGCACTGCATGGAAACTTTCACGGGTGGCGACGCGGTCTGTCTCGCGCTCAAGGCGGCGGGCGTCGATTGCGTATTCGGCATTCCCAGCCAACACAATCTCGGCCTTTATGCCGCGCTCAGCCGGCACGGCGATATCCGTGTGATCGGCACGCGCCACGAACAAGGCGCGGTGCACGCCGCTGATGGTTATGCGCGCGCCACCGGCAGGTTGGGCGTCGCCATCGTCAGCACCGGGCCCGGCACCGCCAACGCGATGAACGGATTGTACGAGGCGGCCTTCGCCTCGTCGCCGGTCCTGTTGATCACCACGCAGATTGATTCCTGCTGGCTCGGCAAGGGCAGGGGATTCATTCACGATGCCGAGCAGCAGCTGGCGATGCTGCGCACGGTGACGCGCTGCGCCGAGCGGGTGACGCGCGCCGCGGATATCACGCGCAAGCTGTTGCAGGTCATTACCGATATTCGAAGCGGACGGCCGCAGCCCGGCGCCGTGGAAATCCCCACGGATTTTTTGTCGCAGCCGCTGGCGCGCGAAGCGGTGAGCTGGCAGGAGCCGGCGCCATCGGCGCCGAACGATGCGGATATCGAACGCGCCGCCCAGCTGTTGTCCGGCGCGCGGCGGCCGCTGCTGTGGCTCGGCGGCGGCTGTGCCGATGCGGCCGCCGCGGTGCTTGATCTGGCCGAACGGCTCGGCGCGCCGGTGGTGAGTTCACTCAACGGCCGCGGTGTGCTGCCCCACGAACATCCGCTCTACGTCGGTTGCCAGACACATTTGCCCGCATTCCGCGAACTGCTGGCGCAGGCCGATTGCGTGCTGGCGATCGGCACACGTTTTCAGGCGCTGGCGGCGCAGTACTGGACGCTGCCGATGCCGGCGCTGATTCATCTCGACGTCGATCCCACGGTGATCGGCCTCAATTTTCCGACGGCGGTGGCACTGACGGCGGATGCCGGCGTCGGCGCGCGCGCGCTGGCGCAGCGGCTGCGTCCGCAATCAGTGGACGCGGATTTCCTCGCCCTGGCGCGCGCCACGCGCGAGGCTTTGGCGCAGTCCGTGCACGCGCTGTGCGGCATCGATCACAGCCGTATCGCCGCCGCCGTGGCGGCCGATTTTCCCGCGGACAATCCCATCGTGTGCGACGCCACCACCACCGGCAACACCTGGGGCAACTATCTGCTGCCGGCGCGGCAACCGCGCACGGCGCACTACAGCACCAGTCTTGCGATTGGGCCGGCGCTGCCGCTCGGCATCGGCGCGGCGCTGGGCACGGGCCGGAAGACACTGGTCATTCACGGCGACGGCGGCGTCATGCTGAACATCGCCGAACTGGCGACCGCGGTGGAGGCGTCCGCGCCGTTGATTCTGTGTATTTTCAACGACGGCGGTTACGGTGTATTGCGCGATCTGCAACGAGGGGCGCAGCAGAACGCCTTCGGCGTCGATCTGCACACACCGGATTTCGTCGCGTTGGCGGCATCCATGGGTTGCGCCGCGCAGCGCGTGGCCGACGCCGACGCATTCCGCGATGCGTTGCGCGTCGCGCTCACGTGCGCGGGGCCTTATGTCATCGAAATCGATATGCGCGCGCTGGCGCCGATCCAACTGATCGCGCCGGACTGATCGAAAAAGGCCCCATCCGTGGGGGCAGGCGGCAGCGCCGCCAATGGAGAAGAAAGATAAGAAAATAAGAAAAAGCGGGGAAACGCTCCGGTCGAACACCGGAGCGCTCCGTTTTCAATACTCGTACACCAGATCGACACCGACGCTGCGCGGTTCGCCCAGCGCATAGGCCTGCGAGTTGTAGCCGGTATAGGGGCTGCCGTTGCCGGTGACGAAGGATTTGTAAACGCGATCGCTGAGATTTTTTCCCCAGATCGCGATCTTCGCGCTGTCGCCGCGCGGCAGCGCCAGCGTCAGCGTGAGCCGGCCATCCAACGTGCCGTAGGCGGGGCGCTGGTAGAAATCGCGGTTGCGCACCTGCGCGCCGGCGCCGCCCGAGGTGAAGGTATCGTCCTGCCAGCGGTAATCGACATGCGCGGCCAGGTCGCCGCGCGCGAAGCGCAACAGTGTGTAGTCGAGGCCGAGGTCGTAGCTGGAGCGCGGCGCGAATGGAATCACGTACAGCCCGGTCTGATCCGCGCCGTTCACGTCGACCTTCTCCAGTTTCGGGTGCAGATAGGCATAGCTGGCGTTGAGGGTGAGATCGGCCATTGGTACCAGCAGCAGGTCGAATTCGACGCCGTCGATTTTGGCGCGGCCGGCGTTGAGCGTCTGCGTGATCGAAGGATTGCCGTTGGGGGAAATGTCGATCTGCATATCGCGGTAATCGGTCTTGAACGCCGCCGCGTTGGCGCGCAGGCGGTGATCCCACCAGTAGGATTTCACGCCGATTTCGAACGTGGTGACTTTCTCGGGGCCGAACGGCGAGGTGAAATCGACATTGCGTTCGTTGGAACCGCCGGCGCGGTAACCGGTGGCGACCTTGGCGTAGGCGTTGAGATCGTCGGTGGCGCGATAGTTCACGGTAAAGGCCGGGTTGAAGCGCTTGAAGCTCTGGCTGTTGCTGACGCCGGTTTCCTGCACCACCGCGTTGCTGCTCTTGTCGCGCGCCGCATCGCGGTCATCGCGCGTGTAGCGTCCTCCCAAAGTGAGATCGAGGCGGTCGTCGAGGATGGCGGGTGTCCAGGTGAACTGCGCGTACGCGGCGAGGGATTTGGCATCAGACACCACATAACGGTCGGTGACCGTGGCGCCGTTGCCGATATTGGCGCGCGCGAAATGCGAATCCGAATCCTTGAAATAAAACAGGCCGGACGAATAATTCAGGCGGTTGTCGAGCAGCGAGCCGATGAACTGGAACTCCTGCGAAAACTGATGGCCGCGGATCAGGTCGCTGTTGTTGTAGGCATAACCGAAGGCTTCGGCGAAATCCTGATAATAATCGGCGTCCAGCTTGCGATAGCCGGTCAGCGACTTGATCGTCAGCGCATCGCCCATATCCCATTCCGCGGTGAGCGCATGGCCTTCGTAATTGACGCGGCTGGGGCGCAGGTCGACGGACCGGTAGGCGCGTTCCTTGTCCAGCGTGTAACCGGGAATCGTGCCCGCGAGCGCGGCATTCTGGAAATACAGCGGCGTCGAATCGATGCTGCCCTTTTCCAGCGCGTAATCGAATTCCACTGCATCGGCGGCGTTCCAGTGCAGGGCCAGACGGCCAGCGCGCTGCGCCTGTTCGCCGAAATCGTGGGAGCTGCCCGGGTTTTTCACGTTGCCGTCCTGGCCGCTTTTCAGCAGCGTCACCTTGGCCGCCAGCGGGCCCCACTGCGGCAGGTTGATCGCGGTCAGGCTGCGGAACAGATCGCGGCTGCCGAAACTCAAGGTTTGCTTGAGGCCGAATTCGCCGGTCGGTTTTTTGGTGATGATGTTGACCGCGCCGCCGGTGGTGTTGCGCCCGTACAGTGTGCCCTGCGGGCCACGCAGCACTTCAACGCGCTCGACATCGGCGAGATCGAAGGTCGAGCCCTGGGCGCGGGCGATGTAAATGCCATCCTCGTAGAGGCCGATGGCGCCGTCCTTGGTGATCTGGCCCGGGTCGCCGTTGCCCTGGCCGCGCATGAACAGGATCAGCGTATCCGACGAGGTGGGAAAGGGCGCGAAAGCGACGCTGGGCGAGCTGGCGGCGATGCCGCCGAAACCGGTGATGCCGCGATTCGACAGCTCCTCGCCGGTCAGCGCGGCCATGGCGATCGGCGTGTTTTGCAGGGACTCCTCGCGTTTTTCCGCGGTCACCACCACTTCTTCGACAATGCCGCGCTCGGCGTGGGCGCCGGCGGCAACGCCGCTCAGCACAATGGCGCGAACGGCCATGGCGAGGCGGCGATCATTGCTGCGAATGGGATACATGATCCGATTTTCTCCTGTTGTGGTTTCGTTATTGGTATCGATGTGGTTTTCGGGCGCGACCCCATCGCGGCAAACAAAGCCGTGGCGATTTGCCGCGACGGCAAAGCGCTGGGGTGGCGCTGATGGGGGATCAGGGTTTTGTGGATATCCCGCGGAACCGATTTTGCGAGCGCGGATTCGCGGTCGACGGCGATGGCGTTTTGCAGGCGGAAAACGACGACATGACGGTGCCCCGGGCTCTTGTTATGCAGATTTCATTCTGGCGTCGGGGCCGGCGCCGCTGCATCGGGCATTTACACTATCCGCGTTCGCGGCCGGCGTAATGCATTTGCACTAGGGAACTGTGAAAAGTTAAATCACGTGCTTGCCGGTACTGCGTAAAAAACGCTTCGAAATTTTCCCGCCTTGGCCGCGTTCGCTCTGTTTTGCAGAAAGCTCCCTGGATGGGATCGAGGAAAAAAGAGGCGGCAATCAGCTCCACAGCGTGGTCACCGTATTCAAAACCAGGCTGACCATCTGCGGCTGGCGGTGGGTATCGGTCTTGGCGAAGATCGCCGCCAGCTGCGCCCGCGCCGTGTAGCGCGAAATGCCGAGCGCGACCGCGGCTTCGTCGAGGCTCCGGCCCTGCACCAGCAGGACGGCGAGCGCCGCCTCGGCGCGGGTGAGGCCGAACAGTTCGGTCAGCATGGCGCCGGAAACGGCGGGTTTGGCGCCGGCGTCGCGAATCAGCACCATCACCGCGCCGGCGGTATTCTCGCCCAGCGCCACCTGCGCGCCGGCGGGGCGCAGCAGCAGGCTCCAGCAGTGTTCGCCCTCCGATCGCCTGATTTTCAGCGCGCGCCCGTTTTCGCCCTCGCGCACTGTCAGCGTATCGCGCAAAAGCGCGCGCAGGGCACGGTCGTCGTCGGTGTTCATGCAGCGCAGCAAACCGTTCTGCGCGAGCAGTCCGTCGTTCTGCGCCAGCAGGCGGTCCGCCACCGTGTTCTTGAACAGGATGGCGCCTTCCTCGTTCACCATCAGCGCGCCGATGGCGAGCCGTTCGGAGGTTTCGCCGTACACGTACAATTGATTGCGCTGCGCGGTCAGGCGTCCGTAGATCGCGATGGCCGTTTCCAGGCGCGGCAGCAGGCTGCGCAGCAGATTGCGTTCGCGCGCGCCGAACAGCGCCTCGCCTTCGGCGCGCGCGCAGCGCAGGCGGAAGGTCAGGCCGGAATGGGCATCGACCAGGTCCACGCCGAGCAGGTCGCTGGTGCCGAATTCGCGCAGATAAGCGAGGTATTCGCCGTACTGCGCGCGCATTTCCGCGGTCAGCATTTCATGCAGGATGCAGATTTTTCCGACCGGCAATTCCAGAAACGGCGAGCGTTCGAAAATGCGCTCCTGCAACATCGACAGTGCCTCGCTGTTGCCGCGCGGTGAAATCAGAATACCGGAGTCGCCGCTGCGCGGTTTGCGCAGCACCATGGTGGTGTTGTGGCAGGGCAGGCAATCCTCCAGGGTTTCGAGAAAGGAAATCCAGGGCGGGTCTTCGAGCACGCCGTTGAACAGACTGTCGAGCAGGCGTACCAGGGGGCGGGTCATAACGGCGATCTCACGGCGAAGGCAGGCCGATGTTAGTCAAAAACGGCGCGCGGCGCCTTAGTGTATTTACACGATGCCGCGCTCGGGAGCGCTGTGGCACGCTGCCCTTTTTCAAAAGGGCGCAAGCTGCGCCGCGGATAATAACGATGCAGAGCGGTTCGATTCCCGACGCGCCCGCCGTGGCGGCAACGCCGGCCACGCGGCGTTATTCGTTGTATGTGTTGCTGGTGTTGACGCTGGTGTCCTGCCTGAGTTCGCTGGATCGTCAGATCGTGGCGATTCTGGCGGAATCGATCAAGGCCGATCTCGGCTTGAGCGATACCCAGGTGGGCCTGTTGTACGGCACCGTGTTCGCCGTGTTTCACGCGCTGTTCGGGCTGCTGCTGGCGCGGCTCGCCGATCTGTGGAGCCGGCAGAAACTGATCGCCATCGCGCTGGTGTGCTGGAGCGGGCTCACCGCGTGCAGCGGCGCCGCCGGCAATTTCTGGCAATTGCTGTTGGCGCGCATGGGCGTGAGCGTCGGCGAATCGGTGGCGTCGCCGGCGTCGTTTTCGCTGCTGGCGCAATGGTTTTCCACGCGCCGGCGCGCCACCGCGCTGGCCTTGTATTCGGGCGGCGCCTTTCTCGGCGCCGGTATCGGCATGGCGCTCGGCGGCGCCGTGGCGCAGGCGTGGGACGTATTTTTCGGCGCGCAGGCGCCGTGGCAGCTGCGCGGCTGGCAGGTCGCGTTTTTCGTCGCCGGCGCGCCGGGGCTGCTGCTGGCGCTGTGGACGTGGCGCTTGCGCAATCCGCCGGCGCAGCCTGCCGTGGCGACGCGCGTGTCGCTGTGGCGGGAGCTGACACAGGCGGTGCCGCCGTTCAACGGCATCGCCCTGCTGTGCGCGGGCGGGCGCGCGGCACTGCTCAACGCGGCGCTGCTCTGCGTGTGCGCCGGCGCCGCGCTTTGGCTGGCGCGCGTTGTCGGCGATCCGCTGCAATGGAGTCTGCTGGCGCTCGGCTGCTACGGCGCGATCACCTGGTTGCAGCACCTGCACCGCCGCGAACCGGCGGCCGCCGGCGCCCTGCTCGGGCGCGGCGTGATTGTGTGGCTGGCGCTCGGCTGCGGCTTCATATCCGCGATCACCGCCAGCATTTCCCTGTGGATGGCGCCGTATCTGATCCGCAGCTTCGGTATCGATGCCGCCACGGCGGGCTGGCGCCTGGGCGGCGCGTTCGCGATCTCCGGCTGGCTCGGGGTGACGCTGGGCGGGTTGTGGTCGGACCGCTGGCGCGTGGCATCGACGCGCGGGCGCGTTTACGTCGCGCTGCTGTCGGCGCTGTTGCCGGTGCCGCTGCTGGGGTTGAGCCTGGGCAGCCGCAGCTTTGATGCCTGCGTGGCGTGGCTGTTCGCCGCCAATCTCTGCGCCACGCTGTGGGTGGCGGCCGGTTCCACCAGCGTGCAGGAGGCGGTGCCGGCAGCGATGCGCGCCACCGCGTCGGCGTTTTATCTGCTGGTGGTGACTTACGTGGGCATGTCGCTCGGGCCCTATGTGGTGGGGCGTCTGTCCGACCAGCTCGGCAGCCTGGCGGCGGCGCTGCTGTGGCAGACGGGAGCCGCGGCGCTGCTGGCCGCCGCCTGCCTGTTGACGGCGGCGCGGCGTGTGGATGCCGGCCCGCCGCAGGCCGCCCGATGAGGCGGATCGGCCTGGCGAACGCGGGCGTGAAATGCGGCGGATGTGGACGGCTCTCTGCGGCGGCTGAATCCGATTGGGGATGGCGGCGATCGCTCCGGGCATCGTCATCCCGGCGGCATCGGACCGATCAGCCAGACCGCGACAGTCGGGCCGTCACAGGACCGCTTCGAAGGTAAAAATCACGTTTCGTGTTGTGGTAGCATGCAGGCCTTTTATTCGCACGTGCATGCAGCCACTGCCCGCCAATTCCTGTGTACAGGGGCGTGAGGGGGAAGGTGGTTGAGGCGGCCCCAGCCGCGGGCCGCGCTCGGGAAACACGCCGCGGGTGCAAATCCTGTCGTCCCGAACGGGCTTTGACGCGGCCCGCCCTGCATGTGCGAAGACCACGCATCGATCGAAAAGGTATCCGCACCGTGAAATACATCAGCACCCGCGGGCAGGCGCCCGCCCTGAATTTCGAGGAAGTTCTGCTCACGGGGCTGGCGCCGGACGGCGGCCTGTACGTGCCGGAACAATTGCCGCGCTACAGCCGCGAGGAAATCGCCACCTGGGCCGGGCTCGATTACACGGAACTCGCGTTCAAGATCATCCAGCCGTTCGTGGCGGACACGATTCCCGCCAACGACCTGAAAGCCATCATCGACGATACCTACATCGATTTCCGCCACCCGGCAATCGCGCCTTTGGTGCAGCTCGACCACAACGAATGGGTGCTGGAGCTGTTCCAGGGCCCGACCCTGGCGTTCAAGGATTTCGCGCTGCAAATGCTCGGGCGCCTGCTCGACTACGTGCTGGAGCGCCGCCACCAGAAAGTGGTGATTCTGGGCGCCACTTCCGGCGATACCGGTTCCGCCGCCATCCAGGGCTGCAAGCGCTGCAAGAACATCGACATTTTCATTCTGCATCCGCACCAGCGCGTATCCGAAGTGCAGCGCCGGCAGATGACCACGGTGCTGGGCGACAACATCCACAACGTCGCCGTCGAGGGCAATTTCGACGACTGCCAGGCGATGGTGAAGGCCAGCTTCGGCGCGCAGCAGTTCCTGCCGGAAGGCCGCCAGCTGGTGGCGGTCAACTCGATCAACTGGGCGCGCATCATGGCCCAGATCGTGTACTACTTCTACGCGGCGCTGACCCTGGGCGGCCCGCAC
>Ga0164243_10015341_pt1 | contig 10597 bp, 7 predicted proteins | sample OricompcompostOP_FD_108781 | JGI IMG/M metagenome (GOLD analysis project Ga0164243, IMG submission 108781) | Organic Plus compost microbial communities from Emeryville, California, USA - Original compost - Organic plus compost (OP) | ecosystem: Engineered > Solid waste > Mixed feedstock >...
ACCTTGAAGCTGGCCGACGGGAAAATCCTTCGTGTCCACGGTGTCGTGCACGCGGCTTTCGCGGAAGCGCACGCGGCGGCGGTCATAGAGGCGAACGTAGTTGTGGTAGTCGGCCCAGAGGCGCGGCCGCTGCTTGCCGGGGTAGACGGTGACTTGCTTGAAGCGATAAGCGGGTAGCAGTCCGGCGGGGGCCTGCATCAGCGCCGAGATTTCGCGCGCGAGCTCGGGCGTTACCAATTCGTCGGCGTCGAGATTCAGGATCCAATCGTTCGACGCGCAGTCTTCGGCGAAGCGCTTCTGAGGCCCGTAGCCGTCCCACTTGTGAAAGACGACCTTGGCGCCGAGGGCTTCGCACTTGGCGACGGTGTCGTCCTTGGATCCGGAATCGACGACCACGACCTCGTCTACGATGTCCTTCACGGCGAGGATGCAGCTTTCAATCCGATCGCCTTCATCCTGGGCGATGATGCAGCAGCTCAGGCCCATGATGTGGATCCAATCACCGCTGTCCTCCGGTGAGGCTCGGCAGGCGCTTGGCGATCGAGCGCTTCATGCGCTGCAGGAATGTTGTGGCACGCTTTGGCTGGAATGGATCGTGTGCGTGGCGGTCATCGCCGATGTGGTCGGCTATTCCGGGCACGACCATGGCAATGCGCATGCCGCGCTCTTTGAGGAAAAGGCTCAGGTTCTCTTCGGTGACGAACTTGGCGAATGGGCCGACCTCGCGCCACAGCGACATGCGGGCGATCGAGGGATTGAAGGAATAGGAGAACCATTTGGGATGGGCGTCGGTGTCCCAGACGAGATAGTCGATGCCGTCGTGGGTTTCCTTGCGCGCGCCTTTGGAGAAGCGCGGATCGTAGATGCGATGCGCGATGCAGACGACCGAGATATCGGGGCGCGCTTCGAGGAATTGCGTGACGCGTTCCAGATCAATGCCGCGCGTGAAGCCCCAGTCGTCTTCGAGGTGAAGCACGTAAGGTGTGTCGAGGGTTGCGTAATGGGCATCGATCGAACGCATCTGGCCGAGCTTGGGCAGATTGAGGCGCAACTCGACGCCGGGGTGCGCGCGCGTGAAGGCGTCGGCCGCGGCCTTGTTTTCGGAATCTTCGGCGACGATGATCTTGCCGACGTCGAAATAGCGCTGAAGCGAGGTGATGGTCTCGCTGAGCAGGTCGAAGCGACCGCAGCTCGTCAGCACCGTGGAGAATTTCGCGGGGTCGACTTTGAACTTTGACGTCATCGGTGAGCTTCCGGATAGGGCCAAGTCGACGCGACGCTAGCTTGCTAGCCCGCGAATTGGGCCAGCGCAAGGATGGCGAGAGACACCGCGCCGACCCAGATCGCCGCCTGCGTCCATCGGGCCTGGCGCGCGCGTTCCTGGGCGAGGCGGCGGATGGTTTCATCGTCGAGGCGCAGGCCGTCGCGGACCATATCGTTAAGGGCTACGGCGCTCTGCTGGGCCTGGGTCAGGAGGGCCGGCAAATCGGCAAGGATCTTGCCGATGGTGGATGCGCCTTCCCCGGCTTCGCGCAGGCGGCCGATAGGTCCGAGGTTGTCCTCGATCCAGGTTTTGGCGACCGGCTCGGCGGCGATCCACATGTTGAGCTCGGGGTCGAGGCCGCGGGCGACGCCTTCGACAACAACCATGGTCTTTTGCAGCAGGATCAGCTCTGGGCGGGTCTGCATGTCGAAGACTTCGGTGTAGGCGAAAAGCTGGCCGAGCAGGTCGGCCATGGAGATCTCTTCTGCGGTGCGGCCGTGGATCGGCTCGCCGATAGCGCGCAGTGCCTGGGCGAAGACTTCGACGGGATGGTGCGGGGGCACGTAGCCAGCCCAGAAGTGCACCTCGGCGGCGCGGCGGTAATCGCGCGTGATCAGGCCGTGGAGAATCTCAGCGAGGAAACGGCGCTCCTTGTGTCCGAGGCGGCCCATGATGCCGAAGTCGACGGCAACGAGGCGTCCGCCCTGATCGGCGAACAGATTGCCCTGATGCATGTCGGCGTGAAAGAAGCCGTCGCGCATGGCGTGCTTCAGGAACGAGCGCATGACGGTGAGGCCGAGCGCCTTGCGGTCGATGCCGGATGCGGCGATGGCGCTGGCGTCGGAAAGCTTGATGCCGTCGATCCATTCGACGGTGAGAACGCGGCGCGCGGTGCGCTTCCAATCGACTTGCGGGACGCGGAAATCTTCATCGGCCGCGGCGTTCTCGGCCATCTCCGACATCGCCGCTGCCTCGAGGCGGAGGTCCATCTCCAGCTCGGTGGAGCGCTTCAGCGTGTCGACGACAGCGGAAGGTTTCAGCCGCCGGGACGGCGCGTGCCAGCGCTCGATCAGGTGGGCGGCAAAATAGAAGCCGTCGAGGTCGCGGCGGAATTGCTTCTCGACGTTGGGACGCAGGATCTTCACCGCCACTTCGCGGCGTGATCCGTCGGCGTCGATCACGACGGCCTTGTGCACCTGGGCGATGGAGGCGGCGGCGACGGGCGGCCCGAATTCGGCGAAATGGTCTTCGAGGCGGCCGCCGAGCGATTCCTCGACGGCGCGGCGGGCCTCGGCCATGGGGAAGGGCGGCAGGCTGTCCTGCAGCATCGACAACTCGCCGGTAAGCTCAGGGCCTATGACGTCGGCGCGCGTGGCGAGGAACTGTCCGAGCTTGATGTAGCTCGGGCCTAGGCTGGTGATGGCGTTGGCGAGGCGCTGCTGGCGTGGCTCGCCGGCGTGGAAAGGGGCTGAGATCCAGCGGATCGGCGCGGTCAGTGCCCGCGCAATGCGCAGGGGCGGGGGCACGGGCATGCCGGCGGGGACAAAGCGGACGCCATGCTGCGCCAGCACGAGCCCGGCCTTCGCCAGCCGCAGGGAGTTGGTTATCGCTCCGGCCATCGGCGCGGTTCTAGTCCTTCGCTTCGAGTTCGCCGATCGGCTGGCGGCACATTGCGCCGAAGCCGGGGTGGGTCAAGGCATCATATGCCTCAACCCTTTCGAGGCCGTGGCGGGCTGGGGTGCCCGGTGGAGCTGCAACTCATGCCGCAGCGCAGCGTAAGCAGCGCCTTGGCAAATAGTTATAGAGCCAGGATTTTTAGTCTGTTTCAGCGAGCCAGTTGGCTATCATGGGGGTGCGGTGACGCGCCGCGCCTTGGATCTATGCCACTTCTCAACGGAGCCTTCCTTGCCCATCGGCATCCTGATCGTCGATGACCATCCTCTCTTCGTGGAAGCCTTGGAGCAGGTCATCCAGGGCACGTTCGCCGACGCGAACGTGACCAAGGCAACTTCAATCGAGACGGCGCGGGCCGCGCTCGATGAAAAGATGCCGTTCGATCTGGTGCTGCTCGACCTTTCGATGCCGGGTACGCGCGGGCTGGAAGGCGTGATCGAATTGCGGACGCGCTACCCGAAGCTGCCGATTGTCGTGATCTCGGCCTTGGAAGATTCGCGCATCATTCATGAAGTGATGCAATGCGGGGTCGCGGGGTTCATCTCAAAGTCGTCGCGTGTCGGCGATCTCGGACGTTCGCTGCAGGATGTCATGGACGGCATGGTCGTGGTGCCGAAGGACTACGAGCCGCCGTACGAGGGCGCGGCTTCCGACACGTCGGAACTTGCAGCGCGCATCTCGACACTGACGCCGCAGCAGGTTCGCGTTCTGCACATGTTGCGGCAGGGTTTGCTGAACAAGCAGATCGCCTATGACCTGGGCGTCGGCGAGACGACGGTGAAAGCTCACGTGTCGGAGATCTTGCGCAAGCTGAAGGTGGCGTCGCGCACGCAGGCCGTTATCGAAGCGGCGAAGATCGATTTCGACGCGATCTTGGCCGAGCGCGGCGGCGAATAGAGCGATCCGGCAATTTCACCCGGCTATCCAGCGGGCGCGCGCGATGATCGCGCGAGCATGTGTAGTATGAGTGCGCGCAGCTCGGCGGGCTTCACCGGTTTCAACAACAGCTCGCATCCGAGGGCGCGTGCGGCATCGGCGACGGGCGCCGTGCGGTCGGCAGTGATGACAATCGCGGGGATGGCGCTGCCAGCCCGGCTGCGCAGGGCGCGCACGACGTCGAGGCCGCTGGCGCCGTCGTCGAGGTGGTAATCGGCAAGAATGATATCGGGGCCGCTGGAGGCGGCGGCGCCAAGAATGCCTGCAAGCCCGCGCGCAGGAAGCACATCGCAACTCCAGCGTTCGAGCAGCGTCTGCATTGCCTCGAGCACGGCGGCGTCGTTGTCGATGACGGCGACCTTGGTGCCGGCGAGGCCGAGGGCGCTCGACACGAAAGCGGCGGGGGCCTTCGGTCCGCTGGCCACGAACGTCGGCGAGCGCGGAGCGGAAACAGAAAACCTGGTGCCATGGCCCGGCCGCGAGCAGAGGTCCAGCGGGTGGCCAAGGGCTTCGGCCATGCGCTGGACGATCGACAGGCCGAGGCCGAATCCGCCAATCGCCGGGCGATCTGCGGCCGCGCCGCGCTGGAACTCCTCGAAGATCTTGTCGCGGTCGGCTTCGCCGATGCCGGCGCCGGTGTCCCAAATCTCGATGCGCACGGTGTCGCCGCGGCGGCGCGCGAGCAAAAGCACGCCGCCTTTCTCCGTGTATTGCACCGCGTTGGCGAGCAGATTTTGCAGAATACGGCGCAGCATCAGCGGGTCGGAAACGACGCCGAGGCCGCTGCGGCGCCAGCGCAACGATAAGTTCTTTGCCTTTGCCTGCGGTTCGATATCGAGGGCCAGGGAGGCAAAAAGATCATCGAGCGCAACGGGACGCAGCGTCGGGGTGATGACGCCGGCTTCGAGCTTGGAGATGTCGAGGATCGACTTCAGCAGCTCCTCGATGGTGGTGAGGGCGTGCTCGATGCGCTCGGCGACGACGCGGTGGCGCCCGTCCTGACCGGCTTCCGCCAGCGCGCTGGCCGACAGGCGCGCGGCGTGTAGCGGTTGCAGGAGATCGTGGCCGACCGCGGTGAAGAAGCGTGTCTTGAAGCGATTGGCGCGTTCGGAAGCGTCGCGCGCTGCGAGCAGCTCGTCGTTTGTGCGCTCAAGACGTGCAAGCGCGTTGGTGAGTTCTTCAGTGCGCAGGCGCACCTGACCTTCCAGTGTGATGGCGGTCTGAAACAACGAATAGGCGTTGGCCTGCTGGTCCATAGAGCGCTCGACGCGCTGCACGAGCGCGGCGTTGATCTTTTCGAGCTTCTCGATGCGCCGCTGCAGATCCGTGGGCGTTTTGGGGGGCGCGTGATGGTCGAAGAGACGGTCCAAGCCTTTATCCCTCTACGCGCCGTCCGAAGGCGATGCCGGTGAGCGTCTGGTTGAGGTGCATGGCATTGTATTGCTCGCCGTAGGTGTGAAAGCCAGCGACCGCATACTTCTTGTAGAGCTCGTCCATCTGGTGGCGGATCTGCCGCGACTCCGCGTCGAGGCGACGCAGGACGCAGTCGAAGCCGACGACGATGTCGATGCCGCCGAGCGCAGCGTCGACATCGCTCAACGTCGTCTCGGTGGCATTCAAAATATCGCGCGGACGGGCGACCGTGAAAACAAGACCTTCGTCGATGGCGCAGAAGAACGACAGGCTGCCATCTGGGTTCATGTTGCGGATCGAGCGGCAGTAATAATCGCCGCCGACCTTAACTACGAGCGGGTAGGATGCGAAGCTGAAGGGGCCAAGCTCATCAGGTCGCAGACCGATTGCAGCGGCATATTCGCGCGCGGCGGGCTCTGCGTTGAGTTCGTGGACGATGCGGTTCTCTGTGTCTGCAGCGGTAACCACGAGCTTGATGCCGGTCGGCTCGAAGTTCTGCGTCTTGAAGACGCGAAACGGATAATCACTCTCGATCATCATGAGAATGGCCGCGCGCCGTGCGACGTGGCCATTGTGAATCATGGTGGTGTGATCGAAGCAGATGCCATCCCCGGCGGAGCCGCCGACCAGGTCGACGTCCTCGATTTCCCAATGGATGGCGGCGACGATGTTTTCCTCGGCGTTCGACAGCCCATCGACGAGGAGCAGCGCGAATACGTTCTTGCGGTCGAGGCGCGTGTCGGGCGGGCAGATCTTTGCCTTCAGGCGGCGCGCGGCGTGAGTGGCGCGCTCGACGCCAAACTGGTCGATGTCGGTGATCAGCTCGGTGTGAACTTTGAAGCCGTGCCGCGGAAAGGCAATGAGAAGCAGGCCGCCCTGCATCATGCCGCCTGGGCCGATCTCGCCTGCGGTCGTGCAGCCGGAAGTGGGGATGCCGGGAAATGCCTCGGCGAGCGTGCGCGCCAGAAGGGCGGCGTCATAGTCGATGCCGAAGAAGGCGATGATGTGCTGGAAGTCGCCGCTGCCGAGCGCTGCTTTCGCTTCCCGCACTGCCGCGGCGGGGGACGAGAGGGCGCTTGAAGCAACGCGTATCCCGCAGCTCCCCGAGGTGGATTTGGCACTCGCCTGCACGATTTCCTCCAGGCGCCTTCTGTGTGCGGGCGCCGATGCCCGCGAGGGTGCCATAGCGCGGAAGCTGCGGCAATTCCGCTGCATTTAGGGAACTGGTCGGGGGGCGCGGCTGCGGTCAGCCGGTCAGGAGCGGGTCGTTTGGAAGTAGCGGGCGGGTGAAACGCACGCCGGCCGACGAGCCGCTGCACCAGGCGACCACTCCAGTGAAGCGCCGCCCGCTCGGAAGCTCGATCTGAACAACCGTTTTGGGAACAAGATGGGGGACGCGCTCGAGGCCGAAGCCGCCCGGGGAAACGTCGCGGACGAAGGCCTTGTGTGTCACCCGGTTATAGGTGAGCTGGCAAGGCTGGCAGACCGTGCGGCGCGCCGACTGGCGACGCTGAGGCAGATCGGGAAGCGTGATGTTACCGGCGGCGTCAAGGCAGGGGGATCCCCCCATGATGGCGTCCTGCAGCACGTTGTTGAGCAGCTTGGAATTGCTCGTGTACTGCGTAGGGAGCTGGCGAAGATCGGCGTGCAGCTGGCGGACGGCGAGCAGGGCGTCCTGGCAGGCGCGGCGCCACACGGTCGACAGCGTCAGCAGATGGAGCGCTGCAGACCGGTCCTCGCCAATCTGGCTGGCATCGGAGAAGTATTCGTCGAGCGCGATGCGAGCCGGCGTCAGGTCGTCGAAGAGCTGAGTGACGAGGCGGACAGTGTCCTCGTCGAGATCGGTCTCGAGCATGCCGTTGCGAAGGACCGATATGATGGCCGGCTCGCCGGGCACGTAGGGCCTAATCATGCCCTCGCCGCGGACCATGGAGTCGCGCTTGAAAGCATTGATGGCACTGGCGACGGCTGCAGTGAGGAGGGCAGCCGAATGCACCTCGCAAACGAGCGCTTCCAGCATGGGCATGCTGGAGTCAGGGTACTGGGGCTCGCCGGGATGCTCACTGAAGAGCGAACTTTGGCTGGCGAACCCCGAGCGGCTCAGTTTGCTAAATGGCGGCACATCCGGCCCTCGGCGCAATTAAAATGGCGGCGAAGAGTAGGCGGGCAACGGCTAACGCACGGTTATTCTCTCAGCGTGCAAATAACAGCGTTGAGAAACTATAAAAACCTCCCGTCAAATCCCCGGCTGTTCAGCGTGTAAGGACGATGAAGTCGGTGGCGTTCTCGCTCATCTCGGGGCTGCGCGGCTCGTCGGTGACGACGAGCGATCCGCCGGTCCAGAGCAGTTCGGAAATGCGCTGGCGCGCGTCGTCGGGAAGCTCGATGCGATCGAGGGCGCCGGCGGGGGTCTCGGGTGGCTCAACGGCAGCTGGCGATGCTTCGGCCGACTTCGACTTCTTGCGGTCACGTGAAGATGCCGTGGAAGCCTTGGCCCTGGGCATCGTTATCACCGTCCAGCGCATTTTCGAGCCATCGGCGGATGGCTCGACGGCTGAGTAGATGTGCGTTCCAATGGGGCGCTCGGGATCGCGAATGGTGATGGGCGCTTCCCAAACCGGCTTCCATGCCTGGCGGATGAAAATGCGCCCTTCCTTCCGGCTGATGAGAACCGAGACCTGCTCGCTGCGGCGCTCAGCCTCGTCGATGAGGTCGCCGACTTCCTCGGCGCGTGCGGCTGCCGACTTGTAGGCTTCCACGGCAGCGAAGGCTGCTGCCGACTTTTCGGCTTTGGCTGTGCGCGCCTGTTCGAGAGCGGCTTTGGCCTGTGCAACTTCAGCCTGTGCTGCGACTTCCTCCGGCGATGGAGTTGCGCCGGTGTCTGTCGGGGCTTGCGAGGCAGGCTGCACTTTTGCGGAAGGGGTGGCGGCCAACTGAGCAGCCTTTGCTTCAGCCGCCTTGAGATTAGCTTCGGCCTTGTCGAGATCGGTCGCGGCCTGGCGTGCTTCGGCGCCGGCCGATTGCGCGGACTGAAGGGCGGCTTTCTCCGCCGCGCTGGCCGCGGCCTTTTCCGCAAGAGCGCGCTTCTTCAGTACGCTGGCGTAGGCGATGGGATTGAGCAGCTTAGTCTCCGGAGCGGCCGTCTTGTCCGGGCTTGCCTCTGCGCTCGCGAGTTCAACAGAAGGCTGCTGCGCGGTTTGGGTTGCTGTCTCCTGAGGCACCTGCACTTCCTGCATCTTCGGCGTCGGCAGCAGCGGGTGCGAGAATTCGACAGGCTGCACATCCGAGGGGCTGACGACGACACGCGCGCCCATGCGGGTCATGCCGAAGAGTTGCGGTGCGAAACCGGCCGGAAGGCGAATGCAGCCGTGAGAAGCAGGATAGCCCGGTACGACGCCGGCGTGCAGAGCAACGCCCGACCAGGTGATGCGCTGCATATAGGGCATCGGTGCGCCGGAATAGATGTTGGAGCGGTGCCAGCGCGATTTGCCGATGATGCTGAAGACGCCGGTCGGGGTGCGATGGCCGGCTTGGCCGGTGGAAACGCGCGTGCGCGTTACGAAGCCATTGGCGTCGTAGATCGACGCGTGCTGGTCGCCAAGAGAAACGATGATGGAAACGGGCTGCGTTGGGCCGCTCTTTTCTGCCTTCTTCGCTTCGCCGGCCTTGCCCGGTTCGGCTGCCTGCGTGGCGGCCGGATCAACCTGGCGCTTCCTTTTTGCGGTGCGGCGCGGCTTTGGAGCCTGATAGCTGAAGAAATTTCCGAAGCCTTGCTGCGCAGCCGCGGGGGGCGCGCTCAACAGGGCGTCAGTGAAGAGGACCGCCGAGAGCGCGGTGACGACGGTGAGTGCCGACCGAACTAAGCGGGGGGATGGCAGAATGGAGATGGCTCCGGAAATGGTGTTTCGCACGGCCAATGGGCTCCGAATCTATCTGTAATTGCAATGTAAAATCTATAGCGCAGGGGTAAAGTACGTGCGCGTCCGATTTGGCCCCCACGAAAGCATATCTGCCGACGTGTTGCTTCCCGGTTGCTCGCATTGTGCGTGCATCGGCGGGGATTTGGGCACTTGGCCGCGCGTCGGGCCATTGCCAAATGGCTGTGGTGTCACGATTTCGTCGGAGTGAGCGCCTAGTGCGCCCGACATCTCTCAGGGCTGACCCCGATCAGCCGTCAAACCAGAAGAGTGTGAAGATGAACGCACCTCAGCGTGACCGGCATTTTGCGACCAACGCCAGTGCTGTGTCCCCCGACGGGGGGATGTCGCGCGGGGAGTTCATTCTGCTCACGGCGACGATGATGGCGCTCACGGCGCTCTCCGTCGATGTCATGCTGCCAGCGTTGCCCGAGATCGGTGAGGCGCTGGGGCTGACCAATGCCAACGATCGGCAGATCGTCATCATCAGCTACATGCTCGGCTTCTCGATTGGACAGCTCGCGTACGGACGGTTGTCAGACCGCTATGGCCGCAAACCGGTGCTGATGGCGGGCATGGCTATCTTCATTGCCGGGTCCCTCGTTGCGGCTTTCACGTCGGTGTTTTCGACGATGCTCATCGCGCGCACGGTGCAGGGGCTCGGGGCTGCCGCGCCACGCGTGATCGCCATTGCGCTGGTGCGAGACCGGTATGTCGGACGCGACATGGCGCGAGTGATGTCGTTTGCGATGGCCGTGTTCATCATCATTCCAGTGCTGGCTCCGTCGATCGGGCAGGGGCTGATGCAGATGGGCACGTGGCGACTGGTGTTCGACTTCCTGTTCGTCGCCGGCGTTGCCATTGCGATCTGGTCTTATTTTCGTTTGCCGGAGACGGTGCGCTCGGAGAATACCGCGCCGCTGTCACTGGGCGCGGCGGCGCGCTCGGCGCTCGAGACGCCGCAAACCATCGGCTATGCGATTGCGGGCGGATTGATGTTCGGATGCGTGCTCAGCTACGTGAGCAGCGCGCAGCAGGTGTTCGTCGACGTGTTCAATCTGGGCGAGCTGTTTCCGATCGCGTTCGGGGCCACGGCGGTGATGATCGCGGTGGCTTCGGTCACGAACGCCATGCTGGTGGAGCGGCTGGGTATGCGGCGGCTGTCGCACACTGCGCTTGCAGCTTTCATTGTCATCGCAGCGGTGCTTGTGGCGGCGGTGATGGCGGGTGCGACGAGCTTCTGGCTGTTCATTGCTTTGATGATGCCGATGTTTCTGCTGTTCGGCTTCGTTGCGCCGAACTTCAATGCGCTGGCGATGGAGCCGCAGGGCGACAATGCGGGTATGGCTTCGTCGGTGGTTGGATTCGTGTCGACGGGCATCGCCGCGGTGGC
>Ga0164243_10015342_pt1 | contig 10596 bp, 15 predicted proteins | sample OricompcompostOP_FD_108781 | JGI IMG/M metagenome (GOLD analysis project Ga0164243, IMG submission 108781) | Organic Plus compost microbial communities from Emeryville, California, USA - Original compost - Organic plus compost (OP) | ecosystem: Engineered > Solid waste > Mixed feedstock >...
AGCGTTCAGCTCGTCCAGATACGGACGGGTCTGCTTCGCGATGCTGTAGGCCTCCCCCCGGATGCCGTCGGTGCCGAGCATCCATACGATCCCGACGCCGGGAAGGGGATGCGGGGCCGCTCCAAAGACGGCGATTGGCCCTCCCTCTTGGGAGTGGACCACGTAGGCGTGCGTCGAGAGCGCGTGGCTCGCGAACAGCGCGTCTCTGGGCGGCAACGCCGAGGAGGCCTTCACCTCTTCGACGTCGCTCTGCCGCAGGTTGGCGGCGATGGTCTCCAGCCACGTCTCCGCCACATCGGGCGCGACGTAGCGGAGGTCGTGGACTTGGATCATCAGCTCGCTCGGTTGAAGTAGAAGCCCTCCCACTCGGCCGACACGAAGGTCGAGGCGACGTGCGTGTCGTTGGACAGCGCGACGGTCACCAGCGAGGCGTCCCCGTAGACTTGGAAGGAGTAGCTCCCGGTGTGGAAGGCGGGGCGGTTCAGCTTCAGTTCCGCGTTGCCGATCACCTTGCCGGTGAAGTCGGCCAGCTTCGCGGGGACGATCTCCTCCACCGACGGGGCCACAGCCGCCCCGTAGGGCGAGACCTCGGTGCGGAAGAACGCGGTGTCCGTGAAGTAGACCGTGAAGGTCCGCAGCTGGAGCCGCCCGCTCGTCAGGGGCCTCTGCTGGTAGTCCAGCGGGAACTGGCGGGATAACACCAGGCGCATCTGGTAGGCGTCACCGGCAGTCACCTCGCCGCCCTCGTTGCCGGGGACCGACATGCGCGTGGGGGAGTCCCAGACGTACTGCGCCGGGTCGATCAGCGATCCCGGCCGCGACGGATGGGCCTTCGTCCGGATCAGCTGGAACCGGGCTTGGTCGGGCGCATAGGGCAGCACGAACGTCGTCCGGTCGAACACCGGGTTGTACGTGCCGACCACCTTGGTGCGCGCGTCGAGGTAGATCTGATGGTTCTGCTCGGCGGGCCGCGCGTTCGCCTCCAGATGGATGCGCTCAAGGTAGACGCCGCCCCACCGCTTCACGATCAGGTACAGGTAGCCGTCGAGGAACTCGCCGCCGACAACGTCGCCGCCGAAGGTCCACTTGCGCCATGCGCTCTGCACCTTCTCATTGCCGTTCCAGTAGAACTGGTAGGCATAGACGTCGCGACCGCCGGTCAGCGCGAAGATCGCCTTGAGGTTGCTCGCCGCGACCAGCTTCTTGATCCCGGCGGGGATCAGGCTGGGGACGTGGGCGGTGATCTCGGCTGCCGTGAGGCTGTCGCCATCGTCGATCCGGGTGTACTCCCAGACTACCGTCGAGCCCCCTTGGTCGCCGCAGAAGTAGACCTCGGTGCCGATGGTGACCGGCCGAACCGCCGTGTTGACCTCGTATCGGGTGACGGGGGAGATCGCCACTGAGCTGGGCGTCAGGCCGTCCTCGCCGTTCGTGATCGAGAACTGCGTCTGATCCGCGAACGCCATGATGCCGTCGTTGAACGGCAGCGCATAGTTGAGGAGCGAGACTTGGGTGGTCGTCACCGCCACGTCGATCACGTCGGACGCGATGTAGTCGAGGACGGTGTTCCGCCAGAAGTTGCCGAAGTCGCCTGCGCAGCTGAACACGACGTTCTCGTCGACCAGCAGGCCGAGCCGGTTCTGGTAGAAGAACACGTCGCGGATCGGACGGCCGATGAAGGTCGGGGCCGGGTTGGTGTTCTCGTCGCCGACACGCCGGGGAGCCCAGCTGAACGGCGCGAAGGTGAACGTCCCGTCCTCCTCGCGCACCAAACAGTGCGGCATGGAGGTGCCGTCGATGTTGTTCTTGAGGCCGTTCGCGCGGGTCTCGTCCCACACCGCGCCGTTGCGGCGGACGTAATAGGAGACGAAGCCGCTCTCCACCGAGCCGGTGATCTTGTACATATCACCGTTGTTGGCCGTCTCGGGCAGCTTCTCGACGCTCGCCACCTCGCCACGGTAGTTCGCCGTGCCGGGAGCCGGGGTGTACTGGAGCTGCGAGCCCAGCTTCTTCACGATCCCCGCCGCCCAGCCCGGAGCGTTCGACAGAGCCGCTTGGCGGTTCAGCCAGCGGAAATACTCAGGGTCCGACGCGGGATCGTCGATGGTGTCCTTGAGGCGGGCCGCCCGGTCGATGTTCACGATGAAGGTGCAGTCGGCGACCGTCACCGCGCGGAAACGGCCACCTTCGAGGTAGCTGTAGCCGCCGGGGAAGCTGACGCCCTTCTGCTCACCGGTCACGTGGTCGAACACGCGGAGCATCCCGCCGTCGATGACGACGATGTAGCGCTCGGTCGTGTCGCGGTTGATGTGGTGGATGAAGGCGTTCTCGGAGATCGTGGCCGACAGCTGCGCGACCAGCTCCGAGGGGGGCCGCTTACCGACGCCGTCGGCTAGGCTGGCCCAGGTGTTCAGTTCATCCTCGGTCTGGTCAGGCGACCGGAGGATCGGCGGCTGCTGGGAGACGCCGTTGTAGAGGGCCGGGAGGACCCTCGAACGCAGGCTCAATCAGTACCTCCGGTTGAAGAAGTTCGCGAGGCTGGCGTTGGTCCGGAAGAGGTTCGTGTCGCGGCTCGCGCGCTCCTCGCGCTCAAGCAGCATCCACGCTTTCATCTCGTCCTCCTCGCCGTAGCGGTCGAGGATCGGGGAGCCGATCACGCGGCTCTGGAACTTCCGTCCAGCCGAGGTCGCGATGTAGTTGCGGGCCGTCTCGGGGAGGTCCTCGAAGGCAAACCCCCAGACGATCTTGCAGGTGACCGGGCCGTCGAACACGAACGTCTGGTTGTCGCGGTCGTACAGGGCTCGGCCGGTGTCGTGACGGCGCTCGACGAGGTTGCGCGAGCTGTCCGAATAGTCGATCCGGAGGGCACCCGAGGGGATCAGGATGATGCCTTGGGCATTCGGAGCGAGCCGGTAGTTGTCGTCGGTGTTCCAGTTCCAGCCGCGCGCTTGGACGCGGCGGGAGACCTTGAGCAGTTCGGCCTTGGCGATGTTGACATCCTTGATGCCAGACACCTCCAAGGTGGAGACTGGGGCCTGTCCGATGCTCATGAGCATCTCGTTGACGGCCTCCAACTCCGTCATTACTTCGATCATAGGCATGGGATAAGCTCCAGCAGCGGGGCTTCGCCTCCGCGACTTGGGGGTTTCGATGGTGGTGGTGCTGATCTTCGTGCTGATCGTCCTGTGGGCGATCATTCAGGCGAACATCGTGGAGACGACTGGCCAAGCTCCACGAACGCGCAGCTCGATGCGGCACCAGCGACGCAAGGCTAGTAAGCTCGGGATGGACCCGGAGGAGGTTCCCTACACCCCGAGAGATCGTCCACTTGAGCCGTTCAAACTCTCTCGGAGAGCCAATGCGATCCTACTCGGCCTCACGGTCCTGATTTGGACCTTGCTGCTGTTCCCCTGGGATTGGCTAAAGCCGTGAAAAAATAGGGGAGCCCCCGGAAGGGCCCCCCTTTGGGTTGGCTTAGGCCGGGACATCGCCCGTCCGCAGCTCGACAGCGCACTTGCTGCGGAGCTTGCGGGTGCCGACCATCATGCGCGCGATCAGCAGGGTGCCCTGCTTCTCCGGCTGGTCGACGATGTTGAAGCCGACGTCCTGCACAATGGCCGAGCAAGCAGCCATCGGCGTCCAGACCGCACCCACGGTCGTCCCGAACTTGCCGCGATAGACGGCCGGGATGAACTTGCTGTCGTTCTGGTCGACGAACGCACCCGTGGTGCTGTCCTCGCCGAACGGCGCAAGGTTCGACTTGTGGATCGCGATCTCGTCGATGGTCGTCAGCGTCATCTTGCGGATGTCCGCCGTGCCACCGTTGGTGTCGCGGTTCAGGTTCTTGTCGCTGCGGGCGACCATGTACCACTGCGCGGGCTTGAGCAGGCCGTGGATCGGCTGGCTGTTCACCGGCACGTCCTTCTCGTCCATCGCCTGCTTCGCGGCCGAGAAGCCGTCGATCAGTGCGGTGGCGCTCGTCGCGAAGTCGGCGCTCTGGATGCCGGTGCCGCCCTGGTCGCCAGCGAACAGCGCACCCGCGCGGGCCGCGAGGATGATCGTCCGCATGACGTTGGCGTCGTAGTGGCGGGCCAGGAACGAGCCCAGCTCGGTCGTGTACGGCTGACGCACGTCGTAGTGGTTCAGCAGCTCGTCGATGTCCGCCACGAACACGTCCGAGACGAGCTTGTCGTCCGGCTCGACCGTGATCTCGGTGTGGGGAATCTGACGGCCGGTGATCTCAACACCCGGCGTGTGGTAGCCGCCATTCGCGCGCCAGATGGCGGGGAACTTGAAGCTCTTGCCCTTCGACAGGGTCTTGGTCTGATGCTTGTCGCGCATCAGGGTCTGCGTTTCAAACGCGGTGATAACCTCGCCACCGAAGAGGTCGAGGTTCAGCGCGCGCGGATCACCAGCCAGCTGGTCCTGGCCGGGACGCGACGGAATGGAGTTCGCCACTGTTTCCTTGTTGCTTGAGGGTTACTTGGGGTTGCTGCAACCGCTCGCCTCAAGTCCGTTGCCAGTTGTCGGGTTATCCCCTTGCCGGGGGCCCGAGGGCGTTCACGGGGTCTCGCGGGGAGTGGTGGATGACCTCCCGGTGATCGGCCAGGGAGGGGGTGCGGGAGCGCCCCACGGGGATGATGATCGGTCGATCCCCATGGTCGCGCTCCGGCGAATTAGCCGCGCGAGAACACCTCGCGCTCGAACATCGGCCGCTGGACGAGCGAGAAACCGGCGCGCTGGGAGCGGGCGAGCTTCTCGACCACCTGCTGGCGGAACGATGCGTCGGTCGCGTAGCGGGGGTCCTTCTGATCCGCGATCAGCTGACTGCGGTCGGTGTAGACGTCCCCGGCGCTCGACGGAGTACCGGCAGGAGTGATGAGCTTTCCTTCGGAGGGGCGAGCCGCCTGATAGCGGGCATAGAGGCCACGCACGGCGTTCTCGCGGAGCTGCGGATTGTCGAGGGCGCTGTTGTACGCCTCCAGCTCCTCGTCGGAGAGAGCCTGGGCAGCCCAGTTCGCCATCGCGGTGTAGTTCTGCTCGCCACCCGTGAAGCCGTGGATTTCGGCCATGGCCTGCTTGGTGACCGCTTCGAGGCCCTTGAGGTAGAGCCCGAACACTTCCTTCGGGATGCCTGCGGCTTCGAGCTTCGCGACGGTCTCGTCCGTCACCGCCTGCGAGTTCGCCCACTCGGTGCGGGCCAGCTCCATCGCTTCCGCCAGAGCGGCGTTCGCGGGGGCCTGCTGCTGCTCCTGCTGGGCCTGCAGCTTCTCGATCTTGCCGTCGGCCTGCACGGTGGCTTCGGGGGCCTGCTGGCCTTCCGGCTGCTGCTCCTGCTGGGGAGCGGCGGAGAACTTCTTCTCCAGCTCACCATAGCTGCGGGCCATCGCCTCGACGTCCACCTTGCCGTCCTTCCAGAACTTCTCGGGGACGTACTCGGGGCGCTGCGGGCCGCTCGGGGGGAGCTGGTTGACGTTGGTCGGCTCGGAGAAGCCGCGCTGGCCGACCTCGACAGAAGCCTGCTCCTGCGGGGTGAGCGCCGGGGCCTCCTGCGTGGAGGCACCCTGCGCCGTCGTCTCGGTAGACATGGTTAGATGTAGTTCACCTGCACCAGACCGTTGAGCAGCTCATAGCTCTCGGTCTCGACGGGCTTCACTTCCACCGGCTTCTCGACGGTGTTGTCGACGATCTCGAGCTTGTTGTTCGACAGGACTTCGATCCCGCTCTTCGGAGCTTCCGGAGCGGCGGCGGTTTCGGCCGGAGCCTTCGCCTTGGTCGTCATTGCATCATTCCTTGGTCAGGGGTTGGGGCCGCGCCTTGCTCCGGGGCGGCGTTCATTGCGTCGGCAGCGCCCTTCGCGATCTGCGGGGCAGCAGCCAGGGCGGCTTGGTTGGCCATGTCAGCCTGCCTCTCCTGGGCGACCTGATCGGCACCCTTGATGAGGCTCTCGACGTCCTCGATCCCGTAGCTGTCGGCGAACCTCTTCCCGACCTCCGAGGGGTCAGTGATCGAGGCGACCGTCTGCGGGCCGTAGATGTTCGTCATGTCCTGCATCCACATCCGCAGCTTGTTCGCGGCGTGGTTGCGGCCGAGGGCCTCGAAGCCGGTGACGATGGTCGGCTGGACTGTCTTGGGCAGCTCCGGCGCTTCGCCGTTGCGGATCAGGACCCACAGGATGCGGCGGATCAGCGGCAGCTGGAACTCGGCCGACAGCACCGTGTAGACGCCGCCAAGCACGTTCTCGAGTTCCTGGGCCATCGCCCTGATCTCCTCGGCCGTGACACGCTCGGCGTTCCGAACGGTGCCCGACTGGAGCATGAAGGCGTGGGAGAGCCGCAGCTCGATGCGCTCGGCAACCTGCGAGGCGACCGAGAAGTCCATCGTCTTGTCGAGCTGGAGCGCCTTGATCTTGTCGACGTAGCCGGTGACGTAATCGCCGGTCTCGGCGTTGTTCAGCTCCTCGACGTCGATCATCGCGTTGGGGTCGACGATGTGGACGATCCGCGAGGCTACGGCGGCGAACTGGATGATCGCCTTGTTGAGGTCCTCCAGGGACATCAGGTCGCCGACGTATTCCGAGACGTGGGCTCGGCCGTAGTCGCTGCCGGGGATCGCCTGCCAGCGGAGGGCCATCCAGCCCGCGCTGTCAGCGGGGGCCTTGCCCTCGGAGCCGGGGACGATGATCCCGTTGATCTCCTGATAGTGGACCACGTCGTCACCGACGCGCTTGATGTGGGTGTAGAGATCGACGAGCTTGTCGTTCTCCTTGCCCTTCTCCAGCTGGACCTTGCAGGCCGCGATGGTGGCCTCGTCCAGGGTCGAGGGGTAGACGCGCTCATAGACGACGGCTTCGAGGAGCCCGCCGCGTTCGTCGCGCAGCACCACGAACTGGTCGAGGCGGAACATGCGCGGAGGCCCGCCGTCGAGCGGGAAGTAGAGCAGCGCGTTACCGGCGACGATCAGGTGCCGGAGGACCTCCATGAACACCGGGCGGGACGCCGAGGTCTCCACCAGCAGGTGGGCCTTGGAGCTGATCCGGTTGAGGGCCTCTTTGACCGTCGTGAGGTTGGAGCCCAGCTCCTTCGCGGTGTCCTCATGGACGGACAGGCGGGCGAAGTGCTGGTCGGGCGGGAACAGCGTCACCAGCAGCCAGGACGCGAGGTTGTTGATGCACCGCGCGCCGAGCGACTGGTAGGGCTGGTCGAAGGTGGAGTTGCTGTCCTGGCCGTCCTCGGGGACGAGCCCCGGAATGGTCAGCTTCGAGTTGCTGCGGGCCCGCTCAAGGGCGGACTGCCGCGAGGTCGAGAGCTGGGTGTACCGCTGCTTCGCGGTAGCAACCAGCTTCTCGCTGGACTTATCTGCCAATGATCGGGGTCCTTACTGGGCGACCCGCGACCGGCTGATCCTTGCGCCAGCCACTGCACCCCCGGCCGGAACGGCCGACATCCTCGGCAGGCCGGAGGTCGGGTCGACCGCCGGGGCGGAGGCTAAGGGTGCTGGGGCGGTAGCGGGGGGAGCCACCGAAGCGGCCCCGCTCCCCGCTCGCTCAATGCGGAGGCTGGAGCGTCCCGTCCGCAGAGCTTTGGAAACCGGATCGAGCCCGTCGAGATACGGGTTGCGAATGATGGCTGGGTCAGGCGTCTTGGTCGTGGTCGACGACTGCGTGACCTTCGGGGTCTTGACGACGCACATCAGCGACGGCCTCGCGGCTTGCGCTCGACGTCGCGGCGCATCTGATCGCGCCAGTGCTGGAGGAACAGGACAAGCTCGCGCTTGCCCGCGTAGCGCTGGATCGCCTCCATCGAGTCGCCCGCCTCTGGGACGCGCTCGGGGACGAGGCGGTCCAGCTCGTCCACCAGGGCGGTGGCAGAGTCTGGAAACTTCATGGGGCTCCGCGTGAAAAAACAGGGGCCGCTCAAGCGCGGCGACCGGGGATGCCCAGTCCGTGCGCGAGCGGCCCCTTGAAGGTGCCAAAGGAGGAGACAGAGACGAGAACCGTCAGAAGGTTTCTCTTCTCCGAGGGTGAGGGTTAATCGGCCCTAGGCCTCCAGAGGATCGGGCGCTTGCCGTCGAAGTCCCCATGCTTGAGGATGCGCGCCAGATTTACCTGCGTGACCGCATCGGCCTCCGTCAGGCCCGCCTTCTCGTAAGCGGACACGATGGCCGCCCACCGGCAGCCCTTGTCGACCTCACGCCAGCGCACCTCTTCGAGGCCCTTCCGGGGCCCGCTCTTGAAGGCGTGGACGTAGGACTCCCACCCGATCCCGGCGAGCAGCTTATCGGCCGCTGCGGGACCGCTGCCGGGGCAGCCGGGGTATCCGTCGGTCTGGTCCCCACAGATCGCCTGCCAGAGCATGAACCGCTCCGCCTCCTCGGGGGAGATCGAGCGGACGCCCAGGTGGTCCTTGTTGGGGTTGTACAGGAGCGCCGGGATGGTCTGCATGTCCTTGTCGGCAGAGACCATGATGCGCTCGCCCTTGTGGGGCTCGGTGGCCAGGATGCCCATCACGTCGTCCGCTTCCAGGCGGGCGATGATCCGGGTGTCGTACTTCTGGCCGAGCCACTCCTTGAGGTCGTACAGGTGCTGCGGTCGCTCGACCGACACCCGGTTCGACTTGTAGGCGGGGTAGATCCCCTTGCGGAAGTTGTCGAAGTCGTCCGACAGGCAGACGATCACCCCGTCCGCGTCGAGGTCCTCAACGAGAGCGTCGATGAAGTCGCGAGCGGCGCGCTTCGCGGCGCGGAAGTCCGCTGCCGTGGAACGCACCCCGTCGCCCCAGTCGATGCGCTGCTCGTTCGACGCCGAACACCGGTACGCAACGATGTCGGCGTCGAGCAGCAGGGTCCGGCTCAGGCGATCCGGCCCTTGAGCGCCTCCCATGCGGAGCGCCCATTGAAGGCCCGCCGGAGCGCGTAGGAGCGACCAATCGAGATCACCGTGAAGATCGCCGCCAGGGCGATGTTCTGGCCGGGCGTCATGCGGACGCCGAGGACCATGGGGATCACGAAGAAGTTCGCCACGGTGGAGATGACGAGCCCGATCAGGGTGTTCGTCACCGCCTCCATGAAGCTGTCCACGCGGGACTGCATTAGCGGCCCCGGAAGCTGACCGACGAGCTGCGGAAGGAGTAGCTCGGGGTGCTGCGGAAGGAGCTGTAGCTCGGCGTCGAGCGGAAGCTGTAGCTCGACACGCTGCGGCTCGGCGTCGTGACGGGCGAGCGCGGCGAGCTGTAATAGTGGCGCTCGATGGTGCGGGTGTGGGTCGAGCCGCCGCCGCTGTTCATCGAGCCCAGTAGGTAACCGCCGACGCCATAGAGCAGCGCGTCGTTGTTGCCGCCGGTCGCCGCGCGGGTCGCCTCGCACTGCTTCACGTCGGTCGCGCCGAGGCACGGATCGGCCTGCTCACCGCAGGCAGCCAGCAGGGTCGTCGCGGCCAGAGCCGCAGGGGTCAGGTAACGGTTCATGGGTTGCTCCAGTGGTTGGTCAGCCCTTCTGGGCTGGACAGGGATTGTTGGTGGCGGCGCGCAGCCGCTCGTTCTCGGCCATGCGGACCTGCCGGTCGGCCGTGACGATCTTGGTCAGGTCCCAGATGTTCATGCCCTTGCGGGCCTGCGCTGCCGGGTAGCTCGGCACCGGCACCTGCTCGATCTCGCAGGCCACCGGCACGGGCACCTTCACCTCGACAGCCGGGGCTGCCTGCGGCGGGATGCGGTTGGAGGCGCAGCCGGGGAGCAGGAAGCACACGGCGAAGAGCAGCAGGAGCGCCAGCAGGAACAGCTTGGGCGGCTGCGGGGCCGCTTCGACGGCAACCGCGGTCATCGGGCGGGCTCCTCCAGCTCGACGTCGAGGCTGGCCAGGAAAGTCGAGTGCCGCTCGATCAGCAGCGCGATCACGGCGTCGACCTCCTCGTTCGAGAGGGCGAGAGCCAGGTGGTCGAGGCCAGCCAGCTTGATCTGGCCGGGGGTGCGGTGCTGGCCGTTCTCGCGGATGCTGCGAAGCTCGCGAAGATCGCGCAGCTTGGATGCCGAGCGACCGGCCTGGATCGCCTCGGCCTCGGTCATGCGGCCCTTGGGAGCCGCGACGACGGGAAGGGTCATTGCGTCAGTTCCTGTTCGAGGAGGGTGCGCGAGGCTCGGCACTGGGCCAGCTCGTCGATCTGGTCATTGGGGAGCGCCATGATCTGGGCCGCGCGATCGTCGTGATCGCGAGCCCGCTCATCGGCGGCGGCGTACTGCTTGAGGTAGATCACGCGGTCCTCGGCCCGCTGCTTCGAGATCGCCTCGATCCCCGCGTTCTGGGCGGCGATGAGGGTGTCGCGCTGCTTGATCAGGTCGGCGTCCGAGCGGATGCGGCCTTCGAGCTGCGTGATGGTCTGCTGACGGCTCTCCGCCAGCTTTCGCGCCTCGTCGCGCTGGTGGAGCGCGACCTTGGCGAGGACGACGAGGGCGACCACCGCAAGCCCGGTCAGGACGTGCGGCAGCCACCGCCATCCCAGTATCTTCTGGATCATGCGGTGGTTCCTTGGGTTAGGCGGGGTCGGGCTCCGCGCGATGCTTGAGCCCCAGGGCCGCGCCGATGGCGGCGAGGAGCGCGGCG
>Ga0164243_10015343_pt1 | contig 10596 bp, 13 predicted proteins | sample OricompcompostOP_FD_108781 | JGI IMG/M metagenome (GOLD analysis project Ga0164243, IMG submission 108781) | Organic Plus compost microbial communities from Emeryville, California, USA - Original compost - Organic plus compost (OP) | ecosystem: Engineered > Solid waste > Mixed feedstock >...
GTCGATCAGCCAGCTGACCAGCAGCATCACCAGGATGAAGACGATGGCTTGCAAGGTCAGCGAGCGATAGCGCCGATCGTAAATCAGCATCGACAACCGGAATGGCGGACTGTCCGCCCCCGTATAGGTGACCATGTATAAACCCCCTGTGTCCGGCCTGTATTCGGGCCTTTGGCCTCTGGCTGCCGGTTCTTGTCATTGGGGGCGCGCGGGGGCATGCACCCCCGCATGCCCTTTGTTCAGTCGCGATTACCGGAAGGGCATCGCATACATCAGCCCGCCCTGGGTCCATTGCGCGTTCAGGCCGCGCGCCAGGCCGATCGGCGTCTGTTCCCCGATGGTCGCCGCAAAGATCTCGCCGTAATTGCCGCCGGCCTTGATGGCACGCTTGGCCCATTCGGCATCCAGCCCGATCATCTTGCCCAGGTCGTCGCTGCTGCCCAGAAGGCGCTGGACCTCGGGATTGTTCGAGGATTTCGCCAGTTCGTCGATATTGGCCGAGGTGACGCCGTATTCCTCGGCGGCGATCAGCGCGTAGAGCGTCCAGCGCGCAATATCGCCCCAGTTGTTGTCGCCATGGCGAACCGCCGGCCCCAGCGGCTCTTTCGAGACGATCTCAGGCAGGATGATGTGGTTTTCGGGATCCGCGAAACTGGCGCGGGTCGCGGCCAGGCCCGAGGTATCGGTGGTATAGGCATCGCAGGCGCCGGCCAGGTATTGCTGTTCGCCCTCGGCATTGCTGTCGATATTGACCGGCTGGTATTCCATGTTGTTGGCCTTGAAGTAATCGGCCAGGTTCAGTTCGGTCGTCGTGCCGGTCTGGATGCAGATTGTCGCGCCGTTCAGCTCCTTGGCCGAGCTGACGCCCAGGTCCTTGCGCACCATGAAGCCCTGGCCGTCGTAATAGTTGATGCCGACGAAATCCAGCTTCAGGTCCGTGTCGCGCTGGAAGGTCCAGGTCGAGTTGCGCGCCAGGATGTCCACCTCGCCCGAGGACAGCGCGGTGAAACGGGTCTGGCCGGTGGTCGGGACATATTTCACCTTGGTCGCATCGCCCAGCACGGCCGCAGCCAGCGCCTTGCAATAGGCGACGTCGAAACCGGACCAGTTGCCGTTCGCGTCGGGGGCGGCAAAGCCGATCAGGCCGGTGTTCACGCCGCAGTTCAGCACGCCTCGGGCCTTGACCTCCTTGAGCGTATCGCCTTCCGCGGCCAGAGCGCCCGAGGCCGCAAGCGCGGCCGCCGTCACAGAGCCGAAGAATACAGATTTCTTCATTGATTTCCCCACTGTTGTTCCCGGTCTCGCCGAAGGATGAGCCGATGAGGGCGCCGATGGCGAGCCCGTTTGAGCAAGGGACATCCATTGCCCCCATAAGCGGCATTGTGCCGATGAACTCCGATGCGTCAAGAAAGAACCCGAACCGGCCGCTCAGCCGCGGCTGAGATGCCAGAACCGCTCGGACAGGCGCATCGCGGCCAGCCGGTTGGCCGCCGCCTCGTCGGCCTCGGCGTCGCGGCCCCAGCGTTCTGCCTGAAATTCCTCGTCAATTCTGGACAGGGCATGGGCGGTGGCGGCGTCGATCCGGCCGCGGATCACCGCCAGGCCCAGGACCAGCGATCCCGGCAGTGCGACAAGATCGTGCAGGGCCGTCAGCCCGAAAGGATCGAGGGCCGCGACCTCTGCCCGCATATTAAGCAGAGCGGCAGGATCCTGGGGCACCGGGATCACCCCATGGGTGATGCGCAGCGGCGCTTTCAGCTCGGTCGCCGCCCAGTCGATCAGCGGGTCCCAGCCCTGGGCCTGGGCCCGCACCAGCGCCTCGGGCGCCTCGGCACGATAGGACAGCAGATCGGTGCCGCCATATTCGGCCAGCGTGGAAACCACGTCCTGGAACTGCGCCGTCACCTTTTCGACGGCCGAGTTGGCGGCGCGGGTCAGCGGCATGGCGTTCGGGTCGATCACCTCCTGCACCGCCAGCCATTCCTCGGCCACGGCCTGGGCCAGCGCCGGCGTCGGCAGCCGCAGCGGCAGCTTGCCGGGCGTGCGCAGCGGGCGCTGGTCCAGCAGCACCGCCCAGCCCTGTTCCTCGTCGCGGATCGTGACCGCCGACCAGAACCGGCGCGCCTTCCATTCACTCATCGGCCCACTCCAGCAATGCGCGGGTCAGCGCGGCATAGTCCGGGGCGACCAGGCGGGCGCCGGCCGCCTGCAATTCCACGGCCGGGCAGAACCCCCAGCCGACACCGAACCCGGCGACCCCGGCCGCCCGCGCCATTTCCATGTCGAAGGTCGAATCGCCCACCATGACCGCGCGCCCCGCCGCCACCCCGGTTTCCGACAGCGCGCTTTCCAGCATCGCCGGATGCGGCTTGGACGGATGGCCGTCCGCCGATTGCCGGGTGATGAACCGCCTGGTCAGCCCATGCGCATCCAGGATCGCCGCCAGCCCGCGCGCCGGCTTGCCCGTGGCGATGCCCAAAAGCAGCTCGTCCCGCGCCGCCAGCGCATCCAGGCAGTCCAGCGCCCCCGGATAAAGCGGCGGCAGCGCCCCGGCCAGGCGCGAGGCGAGAAAGGTTTCGCGATAGCCGGCCACCACGCGCTCATGCAGGTCCGGCCCGGCATCGGGCAGCAGCCGCGCCACCGCCACCGGCAGCGACAGGCCGACGATGGACAATATGCGGGCCGTCTCCATCTCGGGCAAGCCGGCGCCCAGCATGCCCCGGTTCATCGCCTGCACGATCTCTTGCTGGCTGTCGACCAGGGTGCCGTCGATATCGAAAACGACCAGTTTCATGCCGGCTCGACGAAAGGATCCTCGGGAACGTCGTTTTCCGACCAGCCCAGCGTTTTCCAGGTGCGCATCATATGCTCGGGCAAGGGCGCGGTGATCGTCACGATCTTCTTGGTGATCGGGTGTTCAAAGCGGATCATGCGTGCATGCAGGTGCAGCTTGCGGCTGATCTCTCCGCCCAGTTGCGCGCCCCAGCCGTCGCCCAGGTTTTCCTGACCCGAGCCGCCATATTTGCCGTCGCCGATAATGGGATGGCCGATTTCGGCCATATGGGCGCGCAACTGGTGGGTGCGGCCGGTGACGGGCACCATCGCCGCCCAGGAAACCCGGCCGCCCAGGGCATCCAGCACCGCGTAATCGGTATGGGCGCGCTTGGCGCCCTCGGTCGCGGCGATGGCCGAGGGGTGGACGGCCATCATCTTTTCGCCCTCGCCGCCCCGGCCGCGGCCCGGCGCCTTGACCAGCCCGTATTTGATCGAGCCCATGCGCGGATGCGGCACGCCGGCCACGGCCGCCCAATAGATCTTGCGGGTCAGCCGATGCCGGAACGCTTCGCTGAGCGCCCGCGCGATCCGGTCGGTGCGCGCCAGCAGCAGCACGCCCGAGGTATCCTTGTCCAGCCGGTGCACCAGCTTGGGCCTGTCCTTGTAGCCGAACATCAAGGCCGCGGTCAGCCCGTCCACATGCCGGTCGCCCTGCCCCGAGCCGCCCTGCGAGGGCAGGCCCGGCGGCTTGTTCAGCGCGATGACATGCTCGTCGCGCCACAAGACGCAGGACTGGATCATCTCGGCATCCGACTGCTTGACCGAGGCTTTCGGCTGGGCGGGCGGCGGCGCGCCCTGGGGCAAGGGCGGCACGCGCACCTCTTGCCCGGCCTCGATGCGGGTATTGGCTTTGACCCGGCCGCCATCGACGCGCAGCTGGCCGGTGCGGCACCATTTCTCGACCGCACCCTGGGTCAGTTGCGGGAACCGCTTCCTGAGCCAGCGGTCGATGCGCTGCTCGCCCTCGTCATGGCCGATGCGGATGGTCTGCACGCCGCTCATGCGAAAAGCCCCCGCCCGATGGCCAGCCCGGCCGTCACCGCCGCCAGCGACAGCAGGACCGAGCCCAACACATAGGCCAGCGCGGCGGCGGTCGCGCCGCGCTCCCACAGGGTCAGGCTGTCCAGCGCAAAGGCCGAGAAGGTGGTAAAACCGCCCAGCATCCCGGTCAGCAGAAAGGGCGCCAGATGCTGCCCGCCGCGATGCGCCAGCCCCGCCGCCAACAGGCCCATCGCCATGCAGCCGACGATGTTCACGGTCAGGGTGCCCAGCGGCAAGCCCGGCGCCAGCCGCCCGGCCAGCACATTGACGCCATAGCGCGCCGAAGATCCGATGGCCCCGCCCAATGCGACCTGAAGGAAAACGTATGTCATGCCTTGTCCTCTGTCCGCCGCTTCTGGCGCAACCCGGCGAACCATTCAACGCGCTTTTTCAACTCGCGCTCGAATCCGCGTTCGACAGGCAGGTAAAGGACCGGCCGTTTCATGCCGTCGGGGAAATAGTTCTGGCCCGAAAAGGCGTCCTCGGCATCGTGGTCATAGCGATAGCCGGCGCCATAGCCCTGTTCCGACATCAGCCCGGTCGGCGCGTTCAGGATATGCTTGGGCGGCATCTGGCTGCCCGAGCGCCGCGCCAGGTCGCGCGCCGCCTTGTAGGCGGCATAGCCGGCGTTCGACTTGGGCGCCAGCGCCAGATAGATCGTGGCCTGGGCCAGCGCCAGTTCCCCCTCGGGCGAACCCAAGCGTTCGTATAGCGCCCAGGCGTCCAGGCAATGGCGCTGCGCCGCCGGATCGGCCAGGCCGATATCCTCGATCGCCATACGGGTCAGGCGGCGGGCCAGATAGCGCGGATCCTCGCCCCCCTCCAGCATCCGCGACAGCCAGTAAAGCGCCGCGTCCGGGTCGCTGCCCCGCACCGATTTGTGCAGGGCCGAGATCAGGTTGTAATGTTCGTCCCCGGACTTGTCGTATTTCGCCGCGCGCCGCATCAGCCGCTGCGCCAGTTGGTCGGGATCGAGCTTGCCCTTGACCGTCCAGGCCATCACCTGTTCGATCAGGTTCAGACAAGCGCGGCCGTCGCCATCGGCCATTTCCAAGAGCCGGTCGCGGGCCTCGGCCGTCAAGGGCAGCGGGCGGCCCAGTTCCTGCTCGGCGCGCTGCGCCAGCCGCTCCAGGTCCGCCAGGTCCAGCCGTTCCAGCACGATGACCTGCGCACGCGACAAAAGCGCGGCGTTCAGCTCGAAGCTGGGATTTTCGGTGGTGGCGCCGACCAGGGTGATGGTGCCATCCTCCATATGCGGCAGGAAGCTGTCCTGCTGCGCCTTGTTGAAGCGGTGGATCTCATCGACGAACAGCAGCGTGCCGCGGCCCTGGCTGCGGCGCAGGCGCGCGGCCTCGAACACCTTGCGCAGTTCGGGAACGCCGGAAAAGATCGCCGAGATCTGCACGAAGGCCAGGTCCGTTTCCTGCGCCAGAAGCCGGGCGATGGTGGTCTTGCCCACCCCCGGCGGCCCCCACAGGATCAGCGAGGACAGGCTGCCGGCGCCCAGCATGGCGCCCAGCGGGCCGTCGGGGCCAAGCACCTTGCCCTGCCCCACGACATCGGCAAGCCGCACCGGACGGATCCGGTCGGCCAAGGGGCGCGCCGCCGGGCGCGCAGATTCGCCCGAAGCGGGCGCGGTATCGAAAAGGTCTGCCATGCGGGCGACATGTTACGCCGCCCGCATGACGCGCGAAAGGCCCCGGAGGCACGGCCCGGCATCAATGCATCTTTGCCGCCAGGTTGATCGAGACGCATTGGAAATAGCCGTCGTCGATCCAGATGACCGGGCCCATGGCCTGGGCGTCCAGCCCGCAGGGGCTGAGCCAGCGCGGCCAGGTCGAGGCGACCAGGCAAAGCAGCCGCGATGCGCCCAGTTCCCGGGCGGAATTGGTCATCTCGGCGACCAGGTTGACATGCACCCGGCGCCGCTCGCGCTGCGGGATCGCATGATCGACGAACAGGCGGCTGGCTTCCCAGGTGCCGGCATCGACGGGGGCGGGTTCGTCCAGCAGGTTCTGCGGGATCGAACCGCCCAACAGGTCCAGCTGCGCGTCGCGGATCATATAGGAATACATGCCGCAGCGCGCCGTGGTCGGGGTCAGGCGCACGCCGGCCAGCACGCGGCCGGTCTGATGGATCGCCACCCATCGGCTCATCGGGGTGTCGTATTGATCGAATTCCATGTCCTCGGTCTGCGGCAGGTTCCATCGCTTCTGGACGATGAAGCTCTGCTTGCGGGCGCGAAAGACATTCGCGAACAGCTCGCCGTGGATGTGAAGGTTGGCATAGGAAAGTGTGGTGGTCTGCATGGTATTCTCCTGGGTCATCGTGGTGGTGCCCCCCAGGTGCAAACCGCAGTGGCGGACGGACCGCATTACAGCAAGCGGTAATCCTTGGCCCGTTGCAGCGCCTCGGCCGTCGTGCGCGCCATCAACCTTTCGCGTGCCGAAATGAGACGTGCCTTGAATGCGCTTTCCGTTATGCCAAGCTTGGCTGCCGCCGCCGCATGGCGATCCCCCTCTGCGATACATCGAAGGGCCTCTTGCTGAGCCTTTGTCAGGCTCTCCGGCGGCTCGGTGATTTCGTGAAGCCGCCGTAGCGTTGCCGAGATCACCTCGATCTCTGCATCCGTGAATTCCCGTTTGTCATGGGCAAAGGCGGCGATGGTGCGGGACTTGATCGGTCCATGCGCCACGACCAGACCATAATGCAGGCCATGGTCCGCCGCGTCTTGAAGAATCGAAAACGGATCGGGAATCGGCAATACGCTCCAACGACAGGCCCCAGTCGTGGAAAAGCCCCAGGCGATGGTGGGATCGCGCAGGGCATAGGCCCGTTCGGAATAACGCTGGGCCCATTCCTTGTTATAGGTCTGGAACTGCATCAGCGGCGCAGCGAACCGAATGTGCAGCCCGATGAAATAGCCTGCCGGGGCAAGTTTTTTCAGCTTGGCGAGTGCTGCATTGATCTCTGCGCGAGACGACATGACTTTTTATACAGATTGCGCTTGCTACGGGTTACCTGGAAAATGGCACGATCTACGGTCTATTCAAGCAATACCATGCCTGCGGGCGGCGTTTTTCAAAATGTCGTCCGGTCAAACGGCCGGCTGGTCGAGCATAGCCGGCGCCCGTATGCGAATGCAAGCGGCATCGCCATCGGCGATTTTCGTGCTTTCTCAACATTGCGATACAACCTTGCCGAGAATATTGGCTTTGTGGATCAGCCGAAAAGCTTAGGGCGAAGATTTTGCGCTGTTGCAAAAAAACCCGCAGCCAATGACGTGGCTGCGGGTCTAACGATCGCTTAACCCTAAGAAAGGGTTGATTTTCTCACGATTCGTCGTCGGCCGATTCGGCGTCCAGCCGGGCGCGGTCGGCCGCCCCCTTGGCATTGGTGTCGCGCTCGACGAATTCGATGATCGCCATGGGCGCCATGTCGCCATAGCGGAAGCCGGCCTTCAGGATGCGGACATAGCCGCCCTGACGGTCCTTGTAGCGGGCACCAAGCACCTCGAACAGTTTCTCGACATGGCTGTCCTGCTTCAGCTGGGCCGCGGCCTGGCGGCGGGCATGCAGATCGCCGCGCTTGGCCAGGGTGATCAGCTTTTCGACGATGGGACGCAGTTCCTTGGCCTTGGGCAGGGTGGTCTTGATCTGCTCATGCTCGATCAGCGAGCCGGCCATGTTGGCGAACAGCGCCTTGCGATGTTCGTGGGTGCGGTTCAGGCGGCGATAGCCGCGGGCGTGACGCATGATGTTTCTCCTTTACGTCTTTTGCTTTGTCCGGCGACCCATGCGTGGCGGGCCGCTCTCCTTGGGGCGGAATGCCCGGCAATGCGGGGGCGGCGGACCGCCCCCGAAAAACTCAGAACTGGTCGTCGAAACGCTTGGCCAGGTCCTCGATATTCTCGGGCGGCCAGTCCACGACGTCCATGCCGAGATGCAAGCCCATGCCCGAAAGCACTTCCTTGATCTCGTTCAGCGACTTGCGGCCGAAGTTCGGGGTGCGCAGCATCTCGGCCTCGGTCTTCTGGATCAGGTCGCCGATATAGACGATATTGTCGTTTTTCAGGCAATTGGCCGAACGCACCGACAGTTCCAGCTCGTCCACCTTCTTCAGCAGGCGCGGATCGAATTCCAGCCCGTCCTCGGCATCCGAGCGGGTGGCGGTTTCCGGCTCGTCGAAGTTGACAAAGACCGACAGCTGGTCCTGGATGATGCGCGCGGCATAGGCCACCGCGTCTTCCGGGGTCAGCGAACCGTCGGTTTCGACCTTCATGGTCAGCTTGTCATAGTCCAGCACCTGCCCCTCGCGGGTCGGCGTGACCTCATAGCTGACGCGCTTGACCGGTGAAAAGATGGCGTCAATCGGGATCAGGCCGATGGGCGCATCCTCGGGGCGGTTCTTGTCGGCGGCGACATAGCCCTTGCCGTTGGCGACGGTCAGTTCCATGTGCAGTTCCGCCCCCTCGTCGAGATGGCAGATGACATGGTCGCGGTTCAGGATGGTGATGCCGGCGCTTTCCTGGATGTCGCCGGCCTTGACCTCGCCCGGGCCCTTGGCCGAAAGCGTCAGGCGCTTGGGCGCATCGACTTCCATCTTCAGCGTCACGCCCTTGAGGTTCAGGACGATGTCGGTCACGTCCTCGCGCACGCCCGGGACGGACGAGAATTCGTGCAGCACGTTGTCGATCTGAACCGAGGTGATGGCCGCGCCCTGCAACGAGGACAGCAGCACACGCCGCAGCGCATTGCCCAGCGTCAAGCCGAAGCCGCGCTCCAGCGGCTCGGCCACGACGGTGGCCACGCGCGACGAATCGGCGCCCGGCTTGATTTCAAGCTGGGTCGGCTTGATCAGTTCAGCCCAATTCTTATGGATCATGCGTTTGCCTCCATACCAGTTCCCGACCCATGACCGATAGTCGGAAACGCCCGAGGTGAAATGCGAAAAGCGCCCCGCGCGGAAACCCCGCGCGGAACGCGTCAAAAGCGTGGCCGATCAGACCCGGCGGCGTTTCGGCGGGCGGCAGCCGTTATGCGCGATCGGGGTGACATCGCGGATCGCGGTGATGTTGAAGCCGACGGCGGCCAGGGCGCGCAGCGCCGATTCACGCCCCGAGCCGGGACCCTGAACCTCGACCTCCAGCGTGCGGACGCCGTGTTCCTGCGCCTTCTTGCCGGCGTCTTCGGCGGCCATCTGCGCGGCATAGGGCGTCGATTTGCGCGAGCCCTTGAAGCCCATGGTGCCGGCCGAGGACCAGGCAATGGCATTGCCCTGCACGTCCGAAATCAGGATCTTGGTATTGTTGAAGGACGAGTTCACATGCGCCACGCCGGCGGCGATGTTCTTGCGTTCCTTGCGCTTGATGCGGGTTTTATCGCGTGCCATGTCCGTTCCCCCTTACTTCTTCTTGCCGGCGATCGGCTTCGCCGGGCCCTTGCGGGTGCGGGCATTGGTGTGGGTGCGCTGGCCGCGGACCGGCAGGCCGCGACGGTGACGCAGGCCGCGATAGGAACCCAGGTCCATCAGGCGCTTGATATTCATTTGCGTCTCGCGGCGCAGGTCGCCTTCGACGGTGTAATTGGCGTCGATATATTCGCGAATCTTCAGGACTTCGGCATCCGACAGGTCGTTGACGCGGCGGCTGGGCTCGATGCCGACGGCCGCGATGATTTCTTCGGCGAATTTCGGGCCGATCCCGTGGATATAGGTCAGGGCGATCGGGACGCGCTTCCCGGTCGGAATGTTGACGCCAGCAATACGAGCCACGCGTGTTTCCTTTTCTTCGTTGCGGTTCCGTAGTGCCGGAACCTTTTTTCACAACCAAAGACCCGAAAGCCATGCCTTCGGGCCTTGTAGCGACACCCGGACCATCCGGGTGATTCTCTTGCGAGATGCTGCGGGATAAGGGATTCCCCGCCCAAGGTCAAGCCGGGGAAAAGCCCCGGTCACGCACCCTGTCCAGCACCCCCGCGATCTCGGCCGCGACCTCGTCGATCTCGGCCAGCCCATCCACCGGGGTCAGGTTCCCCTTGCAATGGTAATAACCGATCAGCGGCGAGGTTTTCTTGTAATATTCCATCAGCCGGGTCCTGAGGCTTTCCTCATTGTCGTCGGCGCGGCGGCGCAGGTCGGCCGAGCCGCAGACATCGCAGACGCCGGGCCGCTTGGTCGGCTTGGTCACGTCGTGATAGACCTCGCCGCAATTGCCGCAGGTGAAGCGGCCCGAGATGCGCGAGACCAGCGCCGCATCGTCCACCCGCATCTCGATCACCGCGTCAATGCGCTGTCCGATCTCGGCCATCAGCGCCTGCAGGGCATCGGCCTGGGGCAGTGTGCGCGGAAAACCGTCGAAGATGAAACCCTCGCCGCCCTGGCCCAGCTTTTCGCGGATCAGGCCGATGACGATGTCATCCGTCACCAGTTCGCCCCGGTCCATCACCTCGGCGACGCGCTGGCCCATCTCGGTCCCCGAACTGCGCGCCTCGCGCAGCATGTCGCCGGTCGAAAGCTGGACGAGCCCGCGCTCCTCGATCAGCCTGCGGGCCTGGGTGCCTTTGCCTGCGCCGGGCGGGCCCAGCAGAATGATGTTGATCGCCATGTCGTCCCTCTCCTACCCCTTATGGTGGGTTTCCCCTTAACGGCGCGCGGGGGCCTTGCGGGGCTTGGCCGCCCCCGTCTTGCCACGCTTGCCGCGCAATTGCGATTTCTCGATCA
>Ga0164243_10015344_pt1 | contig 10595 bp, 8 predicted proteins | sample OricompcompostOP_FD_108781 | JGI IMG/M metagenome (GOLD analysis project Ga0164243, IMG submission 108781) | Organic Plus compost microbial communities from Emeryville, California, USA - Original compost - Organic plus compost (OP) | ecosystem: Engineered > Solid waste > Mixed feedstock >...
CCGTACCTGCTGGCCGCGGCGAACAGCGAGGGCGGCGTCATCGGGAAGGTGATCAGCCCGCAGAACCTGGCGATGGCCACGGCCGCGGTCGGCATGGCCGGGCGCGAGGGCGACCTGCTGCGCCGCACCATCGGCTGGAGCCTGCTCTCGCTGGCCGGGTTCGCACTGCTCATCGCGCTTCAGGCGAGTCCGGTCCTGGGATGGATGGTGATCGGGCATCCTGGGTGAGTAAACGATTACCTTCAAGATCGGAGACGACCGGTGGCCGCACGAGCGGGCCGCGACGGCGGCGGGAAGGCGGTCGGCATCCGGGACGTGGCCGCGGCGGCGCGGGTCTCGGTGGCGACCGTCTCCCGGGTGCTGAACCCCGAGCTTGAGTACCCGATCAAAGAGGAGACGCGGGCGCGCGTGCTCGACGCCATCGACCGGCTCGGCTACCGCCCGAACGACCTGGCCCGGGCGCTGCTGCAGCGCAGCACCCGGGCGATCGGGCTGGTCATCCCGGACATCTCCAACCCGTACTATCCCGACCTCGTACGCGGGTGTGAGGACGTCGCGTCGGCGCGCGGGTACCGGGTGGTGCTGTGCAACACCGACCGCAGCGCGGAGAAGACCGGCCAGTACCTCAACACGCTGGTGTCCCAGCGTGTCGACGGCGTCATCGTGGCGGGCGGCGGTGACGCGTCCGCGTGGTCGCCGGAGGTGCTCGACCGGTACCGCATGCGGGTCGTCGTGGTCGGCCGGCACGACGTGGCGTACCCGTCCGTGCAGGTGGACAACGTCGCCGCGGCCCGCGCGGCCACCGACCACCTGATCGGCCTCGGGCACCGGCACGTCGCGTTCATCGCCGGGCCACTGGGCTCGAACACCGTGAAGGACCGGCTCGACGGGTACCGCGCCGCGCTGCGCGACCGGGGCCTGTCCGCGCCCGGCGCGCTCGTACGCGAGGGCACGTTCGCCGAGTCCAGCGGCTACGACGCGGTCGCGCCGCTGCTCGCCGCCCACCCGCGCCCCACCGCGTTGATCGCGGCCAACGACCGGATGGCCTTCGGCGCCCTGGCCGCCCTGACCGACCACGGCCTGCGCGTCCCCGACGACATGTCCCTGGTCGGCTTCGACGACACCACGCTGGCCGCCTACACCCGCCCGGCGCTCACCAGCGTCGCGATCCCCACGTACGAGATCGGCTCCACGGCGATGACGTCCCTCCTGACCTGGCGCGACGACGACACCCGCCCCCCAGACGCCCACATAGACAGCCACCTGGTCGTACGCGACAGCTCGGGCCCACCCCCCGGCTAAGCCCCAAAGTCCTCGCTCCGCGCGACTGCGCGTGCGGGGCTCGCGGCTACGTGCTCGAACGGGTGCGGGGGCGGCGGGTGGTCGTGGCGGTGTAGGCGCCGAGGAGGATCAGGGCGCAGCCGGTGAGTTGGAGGGGGGTCGGGCGTTCGCCGAGGATGATGGCGCCGAGGGTCAGGGCGCCTACCGGGGTCAGGAGGAGGAGTACGGCGCCGAGGTGGCTGGGGAGGTGGGGGGTGGTGAGGGCGACCAGCAGCCAGCCGAGGATTTGGCCGGTCAGGGCGACCAGGGCCATCCAGCCGATGGTCGCCCAGCCGGGGGTGAGGTCGATGCCGTGCCAGAGGGCGCCGGCGGGGAGGGCGACCAGGGCGGCGGACAGGGTGACGTCGCGGTAGGCCTGGCGGACCTGGCCGGTGCGGCCGCCGCGGCGGAGGAGGAACAGGAAGCCCGAGTAGCACACGGCGGCCAGGACGGCGTGAACGGTGCCGGCGAGTGCGTTGCCGCCGGCCGCGCCGTGCTCCAGGACGCCGCCGGTCAGGACGACGCCGAGCAGCAGGACCGGCAGCAGGTACCAGAACCGGCGGGCGATCGGCTCCCGGTCCACCAGCAGCGCCAGCGTCGGCACGATCAGCACCTGGACGTTCACCAGGACCGTCGACAGCCCGGCGCCGACCTCCGCGATCGCCTGGGTCCACAGCAGCATGTCGCCGGCGAACAGCGCCCCGGCCAGGTACGCCTGTATCCGGCGGCCGCGCGAGGGCCCGCCGTGCTCCCGGCGTTCCCGTTCGGCCAGGACGGCGAGTACGGGCAGGGCCAGCGCGCAGCGGTAGAACGACGCCGTCCCGGGCGACGCGCCCGACAGGCCGATGACGACGGCGGACGCCGAGACGCACAGCGCCCCGATCGCCAGGCCCCAGGCGGGATATCGGCCGTACCAGAGCATCGCGGCGTCCCTACCCGCTCCGCTTTTTCCAATCCACATGCCAGGTCATGTGTTGCGATGACGGCATGAACGACGTGATCGTGATCGGCGCCGGCGTGTCCGCGCTGACCACCGCCCTGTGCCTGGCCGAGGCGGGAAGCTCCGTACGGGTGCTGGCCGCCGCGCCGCCGCGGGCCACCACCTCGATGGTGCCCGGCGCCCTGTGGGGGCCGTGCTTCGCCGAACCGGTGGACCGCACCCTCGCCTGGACCGAGCAGTCGCTGAAGGATTTCCAGACGCTCGCGGACGACCCGGCCAGCGGCGTACGGAGGGCGCCCGCCGTGTCGGTCGGCGCGCTGCCGTCCGGCGCGGACCTGCCGCCGCAGGTGCGGCTGATCCCCGAGCTGCGGCCCGCGCGCCCCGAGGAGCTGCCCGAGGGGCACGCGTCCGGGTACCGCGCGCTGATGGTGGCGGTGGACATGCCGCGGTACCTGGACCACCTGACCGCGCGGCTCGAATCGGCCGGCGTCGCGATCCAGACCCGGCCCGTCGCGTCCCTGGCCGAGGTCGCCGGAGCGGCGTCCGTACTGGTGAACTGCGCCGGCCTGGGCGCCCGCGACCTGGCCGGCGACCCGGACCTGACCCCCGACTTCGGCCAGCACGTGGTCCTGGCGAACCCGGGCCTGGACACGGTGTTCATGGACCTGACGCCGGGCCCGAACAGCACGATCTTCGTGCCGCACCCCGACCGGGTCGTCTGCGGCGGGGTCAGCCGCCCCGGCCGCTGGGACACCACGCCCGACCCGGAGATCACCGAAGGGATCCTGGCCCGCTGCCGCGCCGTCGAGCCCCGGCTGCGCGACGCCGAGGTCATCGACGTCCTCACCGGCCTGCGCCCGAGCCGCCCCGCGGTCCGCGTCGAGGCCGAGGACCACGACGGCACACGCGTCGTGCACAACTACGGCCACGGCGCGCACGGCGTCAGCCTCTCCTGGGGCTGCGCCCGTACGGCCGCGGCGCTCGCCGCGGCGTAACCGCCTACGCCAGGCCGGACTCCGACGAGTGCGCCTCGTACGACGCGGCCAGCGCGGCCAGCCGCCCCGCGACCTGCTCCGCGGTCGGCCGGTCGGCCGGGTTCTCGGCGATGCACGCCCGGACCAGCTCCGCGACCTCCGGCGGGAGCGCGGGGCTGATCTCCGGCGGCTTCCCCGTGACGATGCGCAGGGCCTCCAGCGGATCCGCGGGCAGCTCGCCGTACAGGCCGGTGCCCGCCGCGGCCCAGTGCAGGGTGGCGCCGAGCGACCACACGTCGCTCGCGGGCGTCGGCTCCTCGCCGTTGACCAGCGCCGGGTCGCCGAACTCCAGCGACCGGGTGTCGCCGGACCCCGGCACCGCCATGCCGGGCGCGAGGATCTGCATGAGCCCGAAGTCGGCGAGCTTGGCCGACGTGAGCGTGGCCGCCGGGCCGGTCTCGTCGCTGACGAGCATCACGTTGCCCGGCCGTACGTCCTGGTGCACCAGCCCGGCGTCGTGCACGGCCTGCGCCGCCTGGGCGGCGCGGGTGAGCGCGATGTACTCGGCGTGCTGGTCCATCCCGATGGCGGGGGAGCGCAGCGAGCCGCCCGGGACGTACTCCATCGAGTAGTAGAACGTCCCGGCCTGGTGCCCGGCGTCGTACATGGCCGTGAGGTATGGCGACGAGACGGCCGCGATCGCCCGCAGCTCGCGCACCGCGCGGCGGAACGCCTCCTGCCCGGTGTTCTCGAACACCTTCACCGCGACGTACTCGGCGTCCACCTGGATCCGCGGCGGCGTACGGGCGACGAAGCATTCACCGAAGTGCCCGCTGCCCAACGACCGGACGAACGCGTAGTCGGCGATTCCCTCCACCGGCTGTCCTTCCTCTAGATCCGTCGGTGGGACTCGAACTCGAAGCTGCGGCTGCTGCCGATCATGACCTTGGTGCCGGGGTGCAGCTGTACGGGCTGACCGGGCTGGATGAACTGGTAGCCGCCGCCGTTGGGCATCTCCACGCGGGTTCCGTTGGACGAGCCCAGGTCGATGATCAGCACGTTCCAGCCGTCGAGCGCGACGCGCGCGTGGCGGCGCGAGATCGTGCCGTCGTTGTCGACCAGCCGCGCCGGACGCGCCTGCCCGGACGACACCTCCTCGGAGGCCTCCGGCCCGCGCCCGATGACGTAGTCGGTGTCGAGCCGCAGCGTCTTCCCGTCGTCGAACAGCAGGACGCCGAGCGGCGGGCGCGGCCGCTGCTTGGCGATCAGCGTCCGCTGCACCATCGAGATGCCGCACACCGCGCAGTACGGCGTGTTCGGGTCGTTGAAGTGGCCGTTCTTGCAGTCCACGCCGGAGATCAGCGGACGCGGGTCCGGCTCCGGTGCCTCCTCGGGCTCGGGGGCCGGCGCCTCCTGCTCATCCGAACCGGGCGTGAGCAGGACGGACTCGAACGGCTCGGCCGCGGGCGGCGGCGGCTGCTGCGGGGCGGGCGGCGGCGCACCAGGACCGTACGGGCCGGGAGGCGGCGGCGCGGGCTGTCCGTAGGGTCCGGGCGGGCCGGGCGGCGGACCGTACGGGCCGGGGGGAGGTCCGGGAGGCCCGGGAGGTCCGTACGGACCGGGCGGGCCCTGCGGAGGGCCGGGTACGGCCGGAGCCGGGGCGGTGGAGTACCCGGCGGGCGGCGGCGCCTGCGGTACGGGCGCCGTGGGCGGTGCGGGCGGAGCCGGCGGCTCGGACGCCTCGGGCGGCACCGGCCGGTTCCAGGGCATCTCCACGCGCGGCGGCTCGGGCTCGGCGGCGGGCGGCGCCGTCGGCTCGACGGGCGCGGGCGGCTCCGGAGCGGGCTCGGCGGCAGCGGCAGGCTGCGCAGGCTCGGCGGGCTGTACGGGCTCGGCGGGCTGTACGGGCTCGGCGGGCTGAGCGGGCGGGGCAGGCTGAGCGGGCTCGGCGGATGCGGCGGGCTCCGCGGGTGCGGCGGGCTCCTCAGGCTCGGACGATGCGACGAGCCGGGCGGATTCGACCGGCGCGGCAGCGGCGGGTGCCGCCTCCGGCGTGGCCGCGGCCTCGGCGCCGCCCCCGGTCCACGTGCACCGGATGCCGCCCCCGGGCACGACGCCGGAGTTCAGCCGCAGGCGCGGGTCGGCCTCGCCGGCGTCGGGCAGTCGCAGCTCGACGGCGCTGACCGGCCCGGGAATGAGCCGGTCGGTCCAGGTCAGCGCCTCCTCGGCGTCCAGCGACGTCTCCTCGCCGGACTCCGCGGTCATCGTCGCGACGGCGTTCCCGCTGATCAGTACGGCCAGCCCGCCCCCGGTCGGCCCGGCGGCCGCGCAGTCGACGGCCTCGCTGGACATCACGTCGGCGAGGACCTGGGCGATGCGGCGTACCAGCATCCGGCCATCCCCGCCGGCCTCGGTGGTCTCCCGCAGGGCGGTCAGCAGGTCGTCCACGACCTCGTCCGCGGCGCTGCACACGAGCAGCAGGCCGCGTTCGCCGGCGACCAGGCCGCCTCCCGGCAGCGGCCGGGCGTCGGCCGTCCCGATGTCGCTCACCATGCCTCCAGTTCGCTCCGCCCACCCGGTCGGATCGTCACCAACGGCATCGCCCCCCGATGCCTCGCCGCGGACCGCCTGCCGGTCCTCAGATCAGCCTGCCACCACGGAACCGCCAGCGGATGAACGGCACGCGCATCGGCCCGTTGGCGACCGCCCAGACGCAGATCCACACGACCATGAACAGGATCCAGAACGCGAGCGCCGGCGGCGCCGGGTCGACGCCCGGGACCACGCCGAGCAGCAGCAGGCCCCACACGAGGAAGCCCTCGTTGATGAACGTGATGAAGCCGAACAGCGTCGGCCAGTCCTTCTCCCACCGGAACTGCATGAGGAAGTGGTAGATGAACTCCCAGATGATCCCCAGGATCAGCACGGTGAGCAGGATCAGGTACGTCGCCGTGTACCGCTCACCCATCGTGCCCGTCATGCCGGGCAGGATCGGGGTGAGGATGGCGGTGATGATCACACCGACGGTGCAGAGCAGGAAGATCCGCGTCTGGATGCGGCCTCCCAAGGTGGGCAGCACGGTTGAATCTCCTCAGATCCGACTGTTGAAGGCCCACTTGAACCACTGCGTGGTCGAGCGGAAGGGCCCGAGTTTCTTGCAGAACCGACGGCGAGCAAGATCGTCGGCGATCTCCTGCGCGGCCACCTGAAGGCCCAGGAACGTGTCGACGCCGGGGAAGTAGCCACCGAGCGTCGCCGATCCGGACGCGTACAGCGCGCCGTTACCGCTCGCGGTGTTCTTGACCTCGAAGGTGGTCTCCACCTCCAGGCGCCCGAGCGGGTTCCGGTACGCGCCGCTGAACTTCAGCAAATCGTCCAGCACCCGGTGCTCGGTGATGTCGGCCTCGAGGCCGGTGCAGTCGATGATGAAGTCGGCGATCGCCTGGCGCTGCACGCCGTCGTTGCTGTGGAAGTGGGTGACGAGCTTGCCGTCCGGCGTCGGCTCGACGCTGTCCACCACGCCCTGCGTCGGGTGGTACCAGTTCTCGCGCCGGCCCTCGGCCATGTTCTTCTCCCAGACCCGGCGCTTGGGAGTGTTGGTGCCGCCCATCTCCTTGTACTCCTTGGCCCGGGCGTCACCGTCGAGCTTGCGCATCTTGGCCTTCAGCTGCCCGCCCCACACGGACTTGGGGTAGTTGAAGCCCTGGTACGCCCAGCCGTTGGCGCCCTTGCGCCGCTTGAAGATGCTCGGGCCGTGCGAGCTGGTCACGAACGTACGGAACAGGTGCAGGATCTGCGTCTTCAGCCCGTACTGCTTGCGGTCGTTGATCAGCCGCTGCAGGACGCGGGCCGCGACGATCCCGCCGCCGCGCACCAGGACGGTGCCGGGCCGGTTCCTGAGGTAGTCGTACACGTGCTCGTGCGGCTCGTACGCGTTCACCACGTGCTGGTAATCCTGGTACTTCTCCCGGAACTCCTGAAGGTCCGGAAGGAAACGCAGGCCCGGATATCCGATCGCGAGATGAACGTACTGCGAACGGAACGCGACGCGCTTCGTCTGCGACGCCCCGGGCGGCGGGGTCAAGATCGTGAAGTAACCGCCGCCGGCGCGCCGGCGCACCATTCGTACCTGGCCCTTGACCAACATGTCCCAGTAGCTGATCCGCTGGGCCTCGCGCTCCATGCCCTTGAAGACCGTGCCGGCCTGGGGCGTCCAGAAGTCGCTGAAGATCGGCTCGGTGAGCGTCTGGATCCAGTGCTTCAGCGTCTTCTGCTTGAAGGTCTCCTGCCAGGTGTACGGCGGGAAGCCCCAGATGTTGTCGGGGCGCGAGGAGGAGTCGGACCGGATGCGCTCCGGGCGCGGGATCTGCGACACCCGCGTGAGGTACTCGTACGTCTGCCACGGGTGGTCGATGTTCGAGAGGATGCGCATGTGCGACGTGGGCACGCCGTAGATCCGCAGGTAGTCGGCCGTCACGAAGGAGCCGATCCCGCCGCCGGCCAGGACCAGCGGGGTGTCGACGATCGGGATGCCGGCCGCCGCGACCATCTGGTCGCTCCACTCCGGCGTGTTCAGCAACTGCGGGTTGAGATCACCCGGAGAAGGGGGCGTAGACAAGGCGAGCGTTCCCTACGTGTGACGTACCGGACGAGAGGCATGCCTGGTGAGCATCCACGGCGAGTTACCTTACAGGGAGTCCGTACCTGACACGCAACGTGGAACGTTGTTGGCATGTACTCTGACGCGGGTCACTTTCCACACGGTCATTCGAGTTGTCGTATTCCGTGGGATGGCATGGCCGATGTCGGCCATTGTGACTCGGGAACGATCAGTCATCAGGGGCGGTAAAAATGCTTCCGGTCTCAACGCTGCTGTTGGACATTGTTGTCATTCTCATAGCCGCTCGGCTTTTCGCCGCGCTGGCCCGGAAGCTAGGACAGCCCCCGGTTATCGGCGAAATCGTCGCCGGGATTGTGCTCGGCCCGACGGTGCTGGGGAACCTGATCGGTGACGGACTGTTCCCGAAGGACGTACAGCCGGCGCTGACCGCCCTCGCCGACATCGGCCTCGTGCTGTTCATGTTCGTCGTCGGCCTGGAGCTCGACCAGTCACTGATCCGGGGCAAGGAACGGGTCGCGGTCGGCATCGCCGCGGGCGGCACCCTGGTGCCGTTCGGCCTGGGGCTGCTGCTCGCCTTCTACCTCGCCACCGACTACGGCGGCGCGAACCACCTGGTCTTCATCCTCTTCTTCGCGACCGCGGTGTCCGTGACCGCCTTCCCCGTACTGGCGCGGATCCTCACCGACCGGCACATGCACCGTACGCAGCTCGGCGGGATCGCGCTGGCCGGCGCCGGCGTCGCCGACGTGGTCGCGTGGGTGATCCTCGCCGTCGTCGTCGCGATGGCCGGATCCGGTGAGGAGGGCCAGTGGCGGGTCGCGCTCGTCGTGCCGTTCGCGCTGATCATGTTCCTGGTCGTACGGCCGCTGCTGCGCCGGCTCGTCGGCGCCTTCGAGAACGCGGGCCGCGTCGTCACCTCCGGCCTGCTGGCCATCGTGCTGTTCGGCATCGTGCTGTCCGCGTGGGCCACCGAGTGGATGCACGTGCACTTCATCTTCGGCGCGTTCATCTTCGGCGCCGTGATGCCGCGCAAGGGCGCCGAGCGGCTGAACGCCGAGATCCTGGAGCGCATCGAGCAGCTCGCCATGCTGCTGTTGCTGCCGATCTTCTTCGTGGTCGCCGGCCTGTCGGTGAACCTCGCCGAGCTCGACCTCAGCAACATCGGCGTCCTGCTCGCCATCTTCGTCGTCGCGATGGGCGGCAAGCTGATCGGTGCCTGGGGCGGCGCGCAGGTCATGGGCATGCGCGGGCGTAAGGCCGGGGCGATCGCGGCGCTGATGAACACCCGCGGCCTCACCGAGCTGGTCATCCTCACGGTGGGTCTGCAGAAGGGCATCCTCAACGAGACGATGTACTCGCTGCTGCTGGTGATGGCGCTGGTCACCACCGCGGCGACCGGCCCGCTGCTGCAGTGGATCTACCCCAAGCGGCTGGTCAACCGGGACATCGTGGAAGCGGAGCACGCCGCGCTCGGCGCCAACGAGTCGTACCAGGTGGTCGCCGTGGTGCCGGACCCGAAGACCGGCGGGAAGCTGAGCGAGCTGGCCGCGCGGCTGGTCGGCGGCGTCCGGCCGGCCGAGATCGTGCTCGCCCACCTGGCGCCGGCCCCGAAGATCCGCGGGGAGGTCGGCACCGGCCTGTCGTCCGAGCTGGCCGAGCAGGCCGAGAAGATCGACGAGCTGGAGTCGCTCGCCGCCAATCTGCACACCGACGCCGTACCGTCCCGCGTGGTCAGCCGGTTCGCCGACGACGTGGCGGCCGAGATGCCCGCGCTGGTGGCGTCCGCGGACGTGCTCGTCGAGGTCGTGGTGGTCGCGCACGACGCGCCCGGGTACGCGGGGGTCCGCGCCGGCTCGGTGGGCCGGCTGGTCACCGTCATGTCCGACGTCGACGCGGACACGCCGGACCCGGTGGCGGTCCGTTACGCCAACGGCGCCGAGGGCGGCGTGACCGCGGAGATGGCGCTGCGGCTGGCGGTGGCGGCGGAACGCCCGCTGCTGGTGGTCGGCGGCAAGCAGGCGGACGCGCTCGCCGAGCGGCTCGCCGGGCTCCAGATCAACGTCAAGTCCGCCCGGAGCGCCCCGGCCAAGGCGCTCGTGTTCGCCACCGACACCGGCGACGGCGAGCCCGCCGCCGAGGGCGACCGCCCCGCGCAGCTCCTGGTCAAGGCCGAGCACGACGCCGCCGAGCCGGACTGGGACGCCGTCGTCGCGGGCATCCGCAGCGCGCACGCCCCGGAGGCGGCGGCCGAGGAGGCCCCGGTCGGCTGAACCGCTTCCGGCGTACGGGGCAGGATCAGGTCATGCGTACGGTGACATCGCTGGCGGCCGGGGACGGGTTCGCGGTCCGGCGGGTGGAGATCCGGTCGGACACGGACCGCTGGTGGCCGCCGGAGACGCCCCCGGAGTACCGGGTGACGCTCGTCCGTACCGGGGTGTTCCGCGCGCGGGTGCCCGGCCGCACGCTGCTGGCCGACCCGGCGACGGCGTACGCGGGCCGGGACGAGCTGGCCATCGCGCACCGCCCGGGGTCGGTGGACGTGTGCACGGCGATCGACGTGTCCACGCCGTACCTGGCCGCCCTGACCGGCGGCGCGGCGCCCCCGCCGCAGTTCGCGGTGCCCGGCACCCTCGCCGTCGCCCACCGGCTGCTGACCCGGCGCGCCCGGGCGGGCGCCGACCCGTTCGAACTCGCCGAACGCGTCGCACTACTCGTCGGCGCCCTGCTCACCGGCTCGGAC
>Ga0164243_10015347_pt1 | contig 10594 bp, 6 predicted proteins | sample OricompcompostOP_FD_108781 | JGI IMG/M metagenome (GOLD analysis project Ga0164243, IMG submission 108781) | Organic Plus compost microbial communities from Emeryville, California, USA - Original compost - Organic plus compost (OP) | ecosystem: Engineered > Solid waste > Mixed feedstock >...
AATCGTCTCCGCCGCGCTCTGACCGAACCGTTCGGCGAGCCGCGCGCGGATGTGCGCGTGGACCTCCTGCGCCTGCGCCGGCGTCGCGGTGCGACCGGTGCCGATCGCCCACACGGGCTCGTACGCGATCACGAGCTTCGCGGCGGCGCTCGCGTCGATGCCCGAGAGCGCGCCGTCGAGCTGCTCGTCGACGACCGCGAGCGTACGCCCGGCGTCGCGCTCCGCGAGCATCTCGCCGACGCACACGATGGCGCCGAGGCCGGCGGCGAGCGCGGCCCGCGCCTTCTTGCCGACGCTCTCGTTCGTGTCGCCGAAGAACTGGCGGCGCTCGCTGTGGCCCACGATCACCCACGACGCGCCCGCGTCGGCGAGCAGCGGCGCGGAGACCTCGCCGGTCCACGCGCCCTTGTTCTCCCAGTGACAGGTCTGGCCGGCGACCGCGATCGCGCTGCCCTCGAGGCGCTTCGCGACGGCGTGCAGCGACGTGAACACCGGGGCGACGCCGATCGCGACGCCCTTGACCGCACCGAGCTGGTTCTTGAGCTCGGTCACGAGGGCGAGCGACTCGGCGATCGTCTTGTGGAGCTTCCAGTTACCGACGACGAAGGGGGTCCGCATCGGAGAACTTCGTACCACATCGCCCCTATGGCGATGCGGACCAGCGAAGCGTATACGCGCACCGCGCGTCGCCGTGGAACACGCAGGTGGTGTGCGTCGCCGTCACGCCGGTCGCTCCCGTGAGCTCGACGATCCGCTCCAGCTCCGCGGTGACGAGCGCGCAGACCTCGGTCGACCCGGCGTGACCGTCGAGCACGACGTTCGCGGCGCCGTGGTCGAGCGCGACGTGCGATGCACCCCACAGGTGATAGCGATCCCAGAACGTCGGGAGCGCGCCGAGCACGACCTCGGGCGACAGCGTCGACGGATCCGCGCCGAACAGGTGCGCGAACGTCGCGCTCATCGTCCCGCGCCCGACCTTGTGCGCGACGAGCTGGCTCGGGACGCGCGCGCGCGCGGCGGCGAGCGCCTGGACGAGCACCGCGAGATCGATCCAGCCCAGGGGCGCGAGCGTCGGTGCGAGCGGGGTCGCGAGCTCGGGGTGCTCGTCGACGAGCCGGGCGATGCCCGACTTGCCGAGGTGGTGCTGGAGCAGCTTGCCGAGCACGCGCAGGTGCACCGCGCGGACCTGCCCGACGATCGCCGGGGCGGCGTCGACCGTGGCGCTCGGTCCGATCTCGGCCGTCGCGATCCCTTCGGTCGGCCCGAGCAGGGCCTCGGCGTGGCGCAGCGGATCGTGCATGGGATCGTGCGTGGGATCGTGCATGGGATCGTGCAGGGGGGCGTGCTGGAGCTCGTGGGTCTCGGCGGCCTCCATGCGCTCGAGCGCGCGACCGAGCGCGATCGCGAACGTGCTCGCCGACGTCCAGCGCTTCTTGGGCGTCGGTGCCAGCGCCTTCGCGAGCACGGCGTCGACGGCCTCCGACAGCGTCGGGCGCAGCTGCGATGGCGGCACGAGCGGATCGGTCAGCTGGCGCTGCACGACCTGCGGCGCGGGCCCGGAGCCGAACGGTGGCCGCCCCGTCAGCATGCAGTACACCGTCGCGGCGAGGCCGTAGACGTCGGTCGTCGGGCCGTCGGCCTGCTCGAGGAACGACTCGGGCGCGGCGAACCCCGGGGTGCCCGCGGCGTCGCGCACGTCGCCCGCCTTGACCGCCACGCCGACGTCGACGAGGACCGCCCGGTCGCGCTCGCGGTCGAGCAGGACGTTCGCGGGCTTGACGTCGCGGTGGATCAGCCCGCGCGCGTGCATCGCGTCGAGCGCGTCGCCGATCTCGAGCGCGATCTGCGCGACCGCGGCCGTGGGGAACCACGCCTTGCGATCGAGCGTCGCGCGGATCACCTCCGAGAGCGGCTGTCCCTCGACGAGCTCCATCACGAAGTACACGTTCCCACCGTGCTCGCCGAGCGCGTAGACCTGGACGAGGTTGGGGTGGTGGAGCGAGGCGAGGATGCCGGCCTCGGCGCGGAACCGCGCGACGAGGTCGCGATCGGACGCGAGGTCGGAGCGCAGCACCTTGATCGCGACCGCGCGCCCGAGCCCGAGATCCTCGCCGCGGTACACCACGCCCATCGCGCCGCGCGACAGCTCGTGCGTGACGCGGTAGGTGCCGCCGACGATCGTGCCCGCGGAGAGCGCGCCGCTGTCGATGCCTTGATCCGCGTCGGCGCTGCGGTCGTCGGACGGGACGACGCGCACGTCGCTCGGTGGCGAGGCGCGCAGCGCGCCGTAGCAACGCGCGAGCGCGGCCTCCCCGCTGCGCTCGCCGGCCGCGATCTCGCTCGCGACCGCGCGGACCTGGATCGCGATCTCGGCGCCGTCCTCGACGCGGATCGGCTCGGACTCGAGCCTGTAGAGGATCTTGCGCACGACGAGCGCGGCCTGATCCTCGTTCGCGCCGACGAGCAGCACCGCGATCTCGTCACCGCCGAGCCGGCCGAGCAGATCGTTGCCGCGCACGTTCGCGCGGACGCGCGCCGTGGTCTGCGCGAGCACCTCGTCGCCGACGCGGTGCCCGTGCTGGAGGTTGATCCGCCGCATCCCGATCACGTCGAGCAGCGCGAGCGTCAGCTTCTCGCCGCGGCGCGCCGCCGACGCGACCTCGTGCGCGACCGTCTGCTCGAACGCGCCGCGCGTCATCGCGCCGGTCAGCGGATCGTGCAGGCTCGTCGCGAGCAGCCGCTCGACCTCGGCGACGATGCGGCGGTGGCTCGACAGCCACGACAGCTCGCGCGTGAGCCGCGCCGCGAGCGCCTTGAGGTCGGTGCGCTCCGCCGCCGAGAACCGGCGCGCCGTATCCGCGACGATCGTGACGAGCCCCGCGACCTCGGTGGGGCCCGAGCGCAGCGCGTCGGCGATCACGGAGCGCGGCGCGGGGCCGCCGAGGATCACCGTACCCGCGGCGGCCGCGGCGATCCGCGCGGCGCCCGCGATCTGCGCACGGTAGCCCGCATCGGGGTAGGGGCGGGCGGAGGTCGGCGTCATCTGCGTGCCGTGCTTCCACCACACGATGCAGTCGCTCGCGGTGAACCCCTCGGCGACGGCGAGCAGCGTCTCGGTCGCGCGGCCGGTCAGGTCGACGAGCGACGTCGCGATCAGGCCCCGCGCGCGCGCCAGGTCGAAGTCGGGCGAGGTCGGCTCGGCGCGTGCGAGCGCGTCGAGTGCCTCGGGGAACACCGGGGTGAGGACCACACCGGTGGCCGCGGCGTGCGCGGCGGCCCCTGCGAGCCTCGCGGCTCCGCCGCCGTCGCCCACGATCCAGCGCGAGGGCGCGTCGGCGCGGAGCGGCCCGAGGTCGCCCGCGGCCGCCGGCGCGACGAGCACCGCGACGAGGGCCGGATCGTCGACGTCACGAGCCTCGATCGGCACCAGCGCGAGGCTCGCGCGGTCGGCATGGGGCGACAGCTCGGCGTACAGGCGCCCCGACGGGTCGTACACGGCGAGGCGCCTCGCTGCCATCGCCGCATCTTAACGCGAACGGGCTACGGACGGAGCGCGGCGATGCCGGGGAGGTCGACGCCCTGCACGAACTCGAGCGACGCGCCGCCGCCGGTGGAGACGTGCGAGACTTGGTCGGCGAGCCCGGCCTGCGCGATCGCGGCCGCGGAGTCACCGCCGCCGACGACCGTCAGCGCGAGCCGGTTGTCCGCGAGCGCGCGCGCGATCGCGACCGTCCCGGCGGCGAACTTCGGCTTCTCGAACACGCCCATCGGGCCGTTCCAGAACACCGTGCGCGCGCCGGCGAGCAGCTTCTTGAAGCTGTCGACCGTCACCGTGCCGATGTCGAGCGCCATCGCGTCGGACGGGATCGCGTCGACCGACACCGCCTTGCTGCCCTCGTCGTCGAGGCTCTGCGCCACGACGACGTCGGTCGGGAGGTGGACGGCGACCTTCTTCTCGCTCGCCTTGCGCAGGAAGTTGCGCGCGATCGGCAGCTTGTCCTTCTCGACCTTGCTCGCGCCGACGTGCTTGCCCTGCGCCTCGAGGAACGTGTTGGCCATCGCGCCGCCGATCACGATCCCGTCGACGCGCTCGAGCAGCGCGTCGAGGACCTCGATCTTGTCGGAGACCTTCGCCCCGCCGAGCACGGCGATGTACGGGCGATCGACCTCGCCGAGCAGCCGCGACAGGAACTCGATCTCCTTCGCCATCACGAAGCCCGCGCCCTTCTCGGCGACGAACTTCACCATGCCGGCGGTCGAGGCGTGCGCGCGGTGCGCGGTGCCGAACGCGTCGTTGACGTAGACGTCGCAGTACGACGCGAGCTGGCGCGCGAACTGCTCGTCGTTGCTCTCCTCACCGGGGTGGAAGCGCAGGTTCTCGAGCATCGCGATCTGACCGTCGCGCAGATCGCTCACGACCTTGCGTGCGCCGTCGCCGACGGGCTCGTCCGCGAGCGCGACCTCGGTCCCGAGCAGCTTCGCGAGGTGCGCGGCGACCGGCTCGAGCGAGTACTCGGGCTTGACCTGGCCGTCGGGGCGGCCGAGGTGCGATCCGAGCACGATCCGCGCGCCGCGGTCGATCAGGTGCTTCAGCGTCGGCAGCGTCGCCGTGATGCGCGCGTCGTCGGTGATCTTCTTCGTCTTCTTGTCGAGCGGCACGTTGTAGTCGACGCGCACGAACACCCGCTTGCCCTCGACGGGCAGATCGGAGACGTGCTTGATGCCGCCCGGAAGCGCCCCGGCCCCTGCCATCACATCTTCTCCGCGACGAACTTCGCGAGATCGAACAGGCGCTGCGAGTAGCCCATCTCGTTGTCGTACCAGGCCATCACCTTGACCTGATCGCCGATCGCGGTCGTCAGCGGCGCGTCGACGCTCGCCGAGTGGCGATCGCCGTTGTAGTCGTGCGAGACCAGCGGCTCGTCGACGACCTGGAGGATGCCCTTGAGCGGGCCGGCGGCCGCCTTGCGGTACGCGTCGTTGACCTCCTGCGCGGTCGCCTTCTTCGTGAGGCGCGCGGTGAGGTCGACGATCGACACGTTCGGCGTCGGCACGCGGATCGCCATGCCGTCGAGCTTGCCGGACATCGCGGGCATCACTTCCTTGAGCGCCTTGGCGGCGCCCGTGGTCGTCGGGATCATCGAGAGGGCGGCGGCGCGCGCGCGGCGAAGATCCTTGTGCGGCAGGTCGAGGATCTGCTGGTCGTTCGTGTACGAGTGGATGGTCGTCATGATGCCGGACTCGATCCCGAAGGTCTCGTGCAGCACCTTGGCGACGGGCGCGAGGCAGTTCGTGGTGCACGACGCGTTCGAGATCACGTGGTGCTCGTTCGGCTTGTACATCTCGAGGTTGATGCCCATGCAGAGCGTCACGTCCGGGCCCTTCGCCGGCGCCGAGATGATCACCTTCTTCGCACCACCGGCGATGTGCTTCGCGGCGCTGTCGCGATCGACGAACCGGCCCGTCGACTCGATGACGAGATCGACGCCGTGATCCTTCCACTTGATCGCGGCCGGGTCCTTCTCGGCGCTGATCTTCACCTTGTCACCGTTGATGGTCAGCACGCCGTCCTCGGCGGAGACGGTGCCCGGGTACCTGCCGTGGACCGAGTCGTACTTGAGCAGGTGACCGAGGGTCTTGACGTCGGTGAGATCGTTGATGAGGACGAGGTCGAACGTGTCAGGCGCAGCTGCGAGACAACGCACGAATCCGCGACCGATGCGACCGAAACCGTTGATGCCGATGCGAACCTTCGCCATATGCGGCGCACCCTAGATCGATTCCAGAGGTGCTGCCAGGGACAGACCTCGCGTTCGTGGACGGACAGTCCCATCCGTGCGACTTCCCAGCGTGCGCTCCCGCCCGCATAGTGGAAGCCACCGTGAGAGAACCTAACCGACGACAGGCGCTCCAGTGGATCGCCGCAACGGCCGGCGGGCTCGCGGCGTGTCAGGCCGAGTCGCGAACCGATCCGATGACGCAGGGACCGGGCGCCGAGGCGCCGCGCGCTCCGCGATCCCCGGTGCTCGCGATCGCCGCGCTCCCTCCCTCGCCGACGCCGTGGCCGACGCCGGACCCGTTCCTGTTCTGCGTCCACCACGACGACGCGTACCCGGTCGGCAACGAGCAGCTCGGCCCGGCCACGTCGCTCGACGGGCGAGAGCTCGGGATGGACTTCGCCGGCAAGGACGGCTGGCGCATGTACCACGGGCGCGCGGTGCCGGGCTTCCCGGCTCATCCGCACCGCGGGTTCGAGACGGTGACGGTGGTGCGGCGGGGGCTGCTCGATCACTCGGACTCGCTCGGAGCGGCCGCTCGCTACGGCCGCGGGGACGTCCAGTGGCTCACCGCGGGCCGCGGCATCCAGCACGCCGAGATGTTCCCGCTGCTCGAGCGCGCGGCGCCCAACCCCGTCGAGCTGTTCCAGATCTGGATCAACCTGCCGAGCGCCGACAAGTTCGCCGCGCCGCACTTCGCGATGCTGTGGGATCACGCGATCCCGCGGCACACCGCGCGTGACGCCGCGGGCCGCACGACCGAGATCACCGTGATCGCGGGCGCGCTCGAAGACAAGCGCGCGCCCTCGCCGCCGCCGAGCTCGTGGGCGGCGCGCGCGAGCTCGGACGTCGCGATCTGGACCGTCGCGATGAGCCCGCGGGCGCGGTGGAACCTGCCGTCGGCGTCGGCCGGCGCGAACCGCTGGCTCTACGTGTTCTCGGGCGAGGGGCTCTCGATCGCGGGCCGCACGATCGCGCCCGGGCACGTCGTGCAGCTGCGCTCCGACGCGGTGGCGCGGATCGACAACGGCGCGGCTCCGTCGGAAGCGCTGCTCCTGCAAGGTCAGCCGATCGGCGAGCCCGTGGTCAAGCACGGCCCGTTCGTGATGAACACGCGCGCCGAGATCCACCAGGCGATCCGCGACTACCAGACGACGCGGTTCGGTGGCTGGAGCTGGGCGAGCGCCGAGCCGGTGCACCCGCGCGAGGAAGGCCGGTTCGCGCGGTTCGCCGACGGGACGATCGAGCGCCCGGCCTGAGGAGCCGCGCCGCGCCGCGCCGCGCACGCGCGCTCGCGGGATTCGCTCGGCGAGCTCGTACACCCACACCTGACACGAGCGCGGCCGGTGGCGAGTCAGACCGGCCGCGGGCTCACGCGTGCTGGCGCGTCGGTGGCGTGCCGTGGGTGCGTGCGATCTTCGTGGTCACCTCGCTGATGAGCTCGGTGGCCAGCGAGACGATCTGCTTCTCGTCGAAGCCCTGCGACTCCAGGTCGCGGTAGATCGACTTCGCGAGGATCTTCACCGCGCGGGACTTGGCTTCACGGTCGGTCATGCCACTCGGTACGCAGAGCACTCGGTGTGCCAGCGCGTGAGCCGCGTAAGTCGCTGGAAAGCGGCCAGGGATCGGCTCGCGGTGGATCATCCGCGAGCCAATCAGGTGTGTAGGACCTCGCCGGGTGCGAACGCGGCTACGCACCGCGGTCGAACCACCGGACGCGCTCAGTTGCCGCGATCGAGCCCGAAGAAGCCGCGGATGCGGCCGACGAGGTGCTGCTTCGCGGTCTCGAGCCGCGTGCGGCGGACGTCCTCGCGCTCGTCTCGCGCGGCCGACAGCGCGGTCCGTCGCGCGACCAGGATCTCGGCGATCTGCTCGGCGAGCTCGGGCGTCTCGCGGAGGATCTTCTCGAACGCGGGCTTGTCGATCCGATACGTGATCAGATCGGTCAGCGCGATCACGGTGGCGGTGCGGGCCTCTCCCGTCATCAACGACATCTCGCCGAAGAACTGCCCGGCGGTGAGCCGCGCGACCTCGCGCTGGTCGAGCCCGCGGCCGATGTTCACCGCGGCCTCGCCCTCGACGAGCATGTACAGGCCCTCGTCCTGATCGCCCTCGCGGGTGACCGCCTCGCCGGCGGCGAACGGCATGAACACCAGCTGGCTGGCGAGCGCCTCGCGGACGGGCTCCGGGAGGCCGCGGACGAGATCGACCGACGACAGCGCTCGCATCCGACGCTCGCGCTCCTCGGCGTGCTTGCGCTGCTCGCGCTCGGGGGTGTCGTGGGTGAGGAACACCGTGCTCGCGGGGATCGACAGCGGGATGCCCGCGCGGCGCAGCGCGAACCACACCCGCACGCGGACGTCGCTGTCGGTCACCTCGTCGAGCCCGAGGTCGGTCAGCCAGTAGCGCACCGCGTAGACGCCGAAGCTCTCGCGGACGCCGAAGAAGATCACCCGCGGCGCGGGTTCGAGCGCGACGTGCGGGATCGGGTTCGCGAGAGCCTCGGCCACCACGTCGATCACCTGGGTCGGCGGCGTGCGGAAGTCGACGAAGAACTCGACGTGCCGGCGGAGCTGGACGGGCGCACCGATCCGGCGGCCGAGGATCGTCACCTGGCTCTTCACGAGCACGCTGTTGGGGATGATCACGGTCTCCCAGCTGCGGGTCTCGATCGCGGTGTAGCGCCAGCGGATCTCGACGACGCGGCCGGTCAACCCGCCGCTCACCGTGATCCAGTCGCCGACCGCGACGGACTTGTCGAGCTGGAGCGAAAGCCCGCCCATCACGCTTCCGAGCGTGTCCTGGAGCGAGAAGCCGATCACCGCGGTCAGCACGGCGCTCGTCGTGATCAGGCCGGCGACCGAGAACCCGGCGCGCCGCCCGACGATGATGAACACGACGATCGTCGCGACGCCGGTGAGCAGGTCGATCAGGATCCGCGGCACCCGCAGGCCGACCTGCGGGAGCAGCACGCGGAACGCGCCCGTCATGCCGAGCGTCACGACCGCGAGCAGCTCGAACGCGAGGCTGCACACGTCCGCGATGTGCGGATCGTAGCCGCCGGCGAGCTGCGCCGCCGCGACGGTCCCCGCGATCCCGTGGCCGATCAGCAGCGTCGTCGTCGCCTTGAGGTGGTAGCGCTCGACGCTCGGATCGCGCCGCACCATCGAGGCGATCACCACGTACGCGAGCAGGACGAACGGCGTGCGCGCGTACCAGAACTGCTCGACGAGCGCGGTCGGAAACCCCACGGTGCGACTTTATCGGAAATCGCACCTCGCGCGGCCCGGGGACGCCCGCGAGGGCACGTGATCCGACGCGTGAGCGACGTACGTCGCGGGCGGCGGCCCCCGGTGGGGGAGGGCGGTGCCTCTTACTGCAGCAGCGCGGGCGTCATCACGGCGCTGCGGCACTGCCAGTTGAAGCTGCGCGGGTGCGGCACGGTGCCCCGGCTCTTCAGGCCCGCGACGAGCTGGTCGGCGACCTGGCGCAGCTGCGCGTCGGTCTTGCCGGTGACGTTCCACGCGAGCGCCACGATGTACGCGGACTCGCCCCAGTGCTCGTCGTAGTAGTCCTCCTCGTCGCGATCGCCGCCGACGCCCATCCAGTACACCGGGCGTCCGTTGGAGGCGCGACCCTCGGCCGCGATCGCACGACCGAGGCGCGCGAGCGACGTGCGGACCTCCTCCGCGCGCGTCCCGCCGACGCGGCGCGCGTGGGCGTCGAGCGCGTCGGCGAGGATCGCGCTCATCCACGGGCTGCAGCCGTTCGTGCCGTAGCCCTCACCGTGCGCGGTCGCGGTGTGCGCGAAGCAGCGCGCGTTCGTGCCGGACTGGCCGAACCGGTTCGCCATCTGCATCTCGAGGTACGCGTCGACGGCGGCGCTCGCGCGCTGCGCGATCGCGTCCAGCTTGTCGTCGGTGACGCGCGCGGCCCACTCGTGCGCGAGCAGGTAGAAGCCGGCGTGGCGCTCGGTCCAGAACCGGTCGCCACCGTCGTAGCGCGGGTTGAACATCGTCGCGACCTTCGCCGACACCGCCTCCGCGGCCTCGCGGAACCGGTCGTCACCCGTCAGCAGGTAGTGCAGGGCCATGCCCTGGCTGTAGTAGTACTTGAGGTCGCTCGACGCGCCGGGGACCGGGATCGAGGTCGCCACGCCGTTCGAGATCGACATGCCGGCGCGATAGATGCTCGCCTCGCGGTACGCCGACTCCAGCGGCGACAGGTCGCCGGTCATCGCGTAGCCGCGGTACATCGCGGTCACGCGATCGAACAGCCACACGTCGCGGCTGCTCGCGTTCGCGAGGAACGCGTCGGTGTCCCAGCGGTCGTAGTTACACACGGTCGACCACGCATCGAGCGCGGTCCCGGCGAACTCCGACTTGACGCGGAGCGGGCCGGCGAACTCGCTGTCGACCATGACGTCAGCGGGCAGGAGCGCCCACACGCGCGGCCGCACGTTGTTGCCGCTGCCGGTCAGCGTCGTCTCGACCGGCTCGAGCGACAGGCCGCCCTGACCGGCGGCGCCGATCTCGACGGTCAGCGCATCGGTCGACGACACGTCGATCTCGACCTGGACCTGGACGCTCAGGATGCTGTTGTCGCTGTAGCGAGCGAGCGCACGCCGCGCGGCGGGCACCTCGGTCGTACCGGCGAGGACGCGGACCCGGCTCTCGTCGGTCAGCGCGCCCTGCGCGAGCGGGACGGCGAAGTTCACGCGCTGAACGCCGCTGGCGCCGTTGGGCACGAGGTCGACGTCGAAGCGCGCGACCGGCGTTCCGCCGCCGCCGCCACCGCCGCCGCCGTCACCGCCGCCG
>Ga0164243_10015348_pt1 | contig 10594 bp, 6 predicted proteins | sample OricompcompostOP_FD_108781 | JGI IMG/M metagenome (GOLD analysis project Ga0164243, IMG submission 108781) | Organic Plus compost microbial communities from Emeryville, California, USA - Original compost - Organic plus compost (OP) | ecosystem: Engineered > Solid waste > Mixed feedstock >...
CGCGGCGCCCCTGAAAACCGGGAGGAACGAGTTAGAGCTGCGGTTCAACGTTACCTTCAGTGGGTTCTAACTTTTGGCTGCGCAAAACCATTCTGCAGCCGCATCCAATAATAGCCTAGCTGGCATCTTCCGCAGCGCTGGAAGATCAAGCAACAGTTCAATTGTTGATCAAGTCTTAAAATCTTAATACCCCAAACTCAGCCGGCGACCCCCCGGTCGATCCAGTCCCAGCTCAATGGATCATTGATATTATTACTTCGTACCTTATGAAGTTGGATTACTGATTGCGTACCACCACCCAAACGGAAGGCGTTGGTGGGTTAAAATACCTGGCAGGGTCGATGACCAGGCCCGTTAGACATAGGTGCCTATTCCACATTACTTGGTAATTCTAATCACAGGACGACCAGGGAAGGTTTCTGCATCCTCCCATTGACAGCCACACACACACACACAGATCTCAACTTAAAGTACCGAGGTATCACAAGTGATCAATGCTAGCAAGTCCAAAAGCCTCCATTGGACCATGATGCGCTTAACCTAATAATGCCGAATAACTCTATTCCAGCCTTCGTGAAAACCGTCAAATCATACCGTTAACATTCATAATAATGCCCTTAAAAGAAAAGGAATGGGCCCAATGCCCTAATCCTCCAAAGCCTCGAGAAGATCCATTGGATGCCGAAACGCCAGCCCGTCGTGCCTCTCTTATCGCCATATGCCTGGGAAAGCTCATACCATGCCCGTACCACCTCTAATCCTGAGTTGTGCGTCTCTACGGTTCTGCCTCTGCCTCGAGTATTCGGGTCCTTCAGATGGGGTTTCGTAGATATGCTGCTACTGCTGGCCATGTGATGCTGGGAGTTCGCCTCTCTTAGTTTGAAGGTGGCGACGTCTTCCTCTTCCTGTCTATCGTCGAGCTCGACGCCGGGAATAACTTCCGAGCCAGCGCCAGGCTTGGTCCATACGTTATCCTTCGGAACACCAAAATTCCTGTAATCAATCACGCTGTGATTGTTGGGATCATAGGTGTTGCCCCCTTCTGAACCCCACACCTCTGGGTCCTGGCCCCATTTCTCGGCACCCCACCACATGCCCATGACGCCCTTTTCGTCGCGAGTGCTCAGCGCCGCCTCGGCGTTGTACGCAACCCAGGGAACGTAGTTCTTGCAAGCTTCGGCGTGGGCTTTCTCAAGGAGCTCAAAGGCGTGGGCATCGACCTCCTCAAGACTCTCGGTAAGAGGCGCACAAAAATAAGTGAGGTGGTGGAAGTAAATGCCTTTGAAGGTCTGGCCGTTTTGTGAACATCGCGCGGTCGTATCGCATGCCTCTTCGAGAATACCTCCCCTTCCCAGGCCACGCCACGGTGGGAGTTTTCCGGGGTTGGTCTTGTCAGAGGGCCTGCTCTTCTTAAGGTCCCAGCCGGTGGCTTTAATGACGGATTGGATAAGATGATGACCGTCTCGGAGGAAGGCAACACCCCCGGTAGCATCCCAAAGGGCGCGTTGGCCGGTGAGAAGCACGCCCTGGTTGTAGGTATAAACCATTTCATCACGCAGGTCGCATTTCGTGTTATTCTGCAACCTATTCGAAATATGGAATCCGTCTACGAAGAGACCGGCGTTATTCGTCATATTGACATTCATCAGCCATTCGTACCCTTTCATTGCCGCCTCGAGAAACGTTCGGTTTCTGCCGGCAAGCTTGTCGTCGTCCAGGGACACGGGAGATGCTATCTTGTCGCCGGGGAAGTCGAGGTACATCTTGGCCGATGCGGAAATCCAAAGCTCATTGGTAATGGCGTTTTTATAGGTCAAAAACCGGGGGTTCCAGTTCATGCCACCATTACACAGGTCCTCGCCCCATCCTTGCGTAGCCAGTTCCCAGAAAGTGCGCTCGCGATGAGCGAATGCTTCGGTCCATTGGTTCCCATGCCACGGCTGGTTGATCAAAGCATCCCGCAAGTTGGGAGGGGCGTCGGCATCCCACCTGCCGTCGCGTGGGTAGTGTAGCTCGGAATGAGACTTAATAAAGTTGGTAGACTCCAGCCAGCCCAAGACGACCCAGAGAATATCGTCAAAGGCCTAAAAGAAGAGTGAGTGTTAGTTGACTATGGGCGGTTTCGCTTGATGAACGAGGTTGTCATCAGCCATACCTGGTGCCGAAGTGATATATAGTCTTGGCCAAAGTAAAAGCCAACAATTTGTGAAAAATACTTGTCTACCATATTCCAGATCATGCTGTCCTCGATGCCCTTAGCCTGGGGTTCGGCGAGGGCCTTGGATAATGAGTTGGTCGAAGCTGATAACGAAGTGTGAACGAAGGCCGCCGTCCAGTCGATTGCGCGTGGCCAAGTGCCTTGGTAGGGAACGAAGAACCTATTCTGCATGGTAGCAAGAGAAGTATAGGCATATTCTAGGAGAGAGTTGTTGGCCCGGATCGGGGTTGACTCCTCTGGGGCGCCATCATCCATGAAGGTATAGGGAAGGTCTGGGCGGCAGTTCTGATGGTAAAACGCAGGTCGTTTAAAAATGGTGCAGTAAGATCTATCAGGCGTCTTTGGGCTGGAGGCGAAGGCCAAAGTCAACTCCACGATGGGAGGCAGGAGAGCGAGTGTTGATAATGGCTTCATTGTTGGGAGGGGGGGGATATGATGTCTATCAATGATAGATGCTAGAAATATACACTAGAAAGAGCGCGGGTTGGAAAACCAAGCCGACGCTGTTTGCAGTTCTCTCAAACAGGCATGGTGAGAGGCGTGATGTCAGCTCGAGCAGCAATGCAAGGGTCAACGCTAGACAACGCCCAAGCTCAGGAAAAGGCGCAGCGAATGGGAAATATGGACTGGACTGGATCAAATGTGACCAGTACTCAGTGAATGTGGGTGAATTGGGCGTCGTCGCGGGCTGCGCAGGGCTGGATGAGAACGGTGAATGAGGTGAGGCGGATTTGATTTCTATACAATTGCAGAAGCCGGCGTTGCGGCATCCATCCTTCGGTGTGTTGCATGCTCCATGTTGGCAAGTGGTAAAGGATTTCGGAACATGGGGATATGGGAACTTGGAAGGCATCAATGGGTCTCGGATCTTGTTGGTGTGTATCAGACCGCCGAACCAGGAGTTTTGAGATCCACCTGCCACTCCACAGTCCACACCAGTGCTCCTTCTCGGTGACTTCGGTTTACTTAGTAGTTTGTATCGTATTGTAGTGTTTCCAACATTGAAGTCTCATACACATGCGACCAGAATCTCCTTTTTAAGAGCTCAACTAGGCCTCAGAAAATTATATAGGCATTGGGGTTTGTCTACGGTGACGAAGTCCTGGGGTTGGATTAAGTTATAGAAGGATGTCACCCAGAACAGTTCTTCAGCATTGCTGCACGAAGATCCCATCTCAGGACCGCTCCTCCCGTTTTTTCCTTGCCATAACGGGAAGGAGGAAGCGCGAAGAAAGAGGGCCATGAGCTCGCCTCCACTCGCTTCCACATTGAGAGTTTGGAGAGTTCGAATTTGTATCGGCCGTTGATGGTGTCATGTACGAAAATGGTGCATCATCTTCATCCCCCGCAGGATCTCCCTTTACATCCACTCCCTTCTGCGAACTTGCCTAGTGGAAATCCGGTTAGAAAAGTGTTCGTTGGGGGAATTGATTTGGTGAGGTTGTAAACTACAAACTAAGCTACTCCGTACGTACCCTGGTGTAGTGGAGGCCGGTCAACTGGTGGTCTAGAATGGGAGCTATGGGAAGCCTATTTTTGCTTACATGAAAGAACAGACAGTTTTAGAATGCGCCTCTCTCGGTCTCTTCTAGACTGCATGACATGGGCTTCTGTTCAGCATCATGTTGGATCTAATGTCAATTGATGTTGGATTCATTTTCATCATTGATGCCTTCTCTATCTAATACGAATGTCTCGAAAGCCACGTCGTTGCATGTCAACGCTGAACATATTGCAATGTCTTGTGAAGCAGGCGCCCTGCTACCACACGTCAAATCACAAGCCTAGAGTCCACAGACCACCGCTCCTTCCAAATGGAATTTCAATGAGGCTCCAATTGTAGCCTCCATCACATGACGAGGATTAGGGGGTAGCTCCTTCAGAGTTTCCTCTCATAAATCCAGCTTGTGATAAACTGCGAAGTAAGACTGGGAAGGAACAATCCAATATAATTCTCCTCAAGCCGTGGTCTATGACCGAGATCCATTGCTGCCTTGACTGATTACAATTAGGCAAGAACCTCTCCTGAGCTAAATTGAGGTTGCGGGCTTCGGGGAGGAAATGCCACTCGCGAGCGATGATCTTGACTAGTTTGAAGGACTTGAGCTTGGGCTTTGATGAACTCTGAAGTACGAAGTACACAGGCACTTCATATTCTTCAAATGCGGTCCAATTGAGCTCCCAACTTGACGAGGAATTGGCTTTGGAGGGTGCGATAGGCCAGTACGAAACACATACGAATTATTCAGCTTTGATCAGCTTGGAATAGAAGTATAAAGCTGTACTTTGTAAACACAAAACTTTGCCCCTCCCGAGGTACACCCGGTTTGTTTACTTTGCACCCAAAGCGGAAACAGAACCGAAAAGAGCGAACACCAAAAAATAACACGCCCGTTTATTATCACTGGGCACCGACATTCAACCTCTGCTCCCTGCTCTGGCTTCAAGACTTCAAGACTCGACAAATTTCACCTTCCTGCGTTATTCTATCTTCATCCTTGCCAGTACTATTTTCTTCCCTCGCGGACTAGCACTGCACGCATCGACCGTACTACTGATATATCAGCATTGCTGGCATTTCATCTCTTACTACATGACGGAAGATAAACAACCGAGCTCCAGCATCCCATAGCATATTCAACAACAGAACCAGGGTCACCTCGCGTCTTCCTGTCGCGGGTGCGCCGTTCTACTCATCACACACTATTCGACCTCTACCCCCTTCCTAACCTATCCTCCGCTGCACTTTCCTCACCGCGATACCGTACACCATCACAATGGATACCGACGCGGCCTCTCGGTATCGATCTCGCATTCTTCGAGAGATGAATGCGAACCGCGACAACCCCTTCAACTCTCCCCCATCATCCACCGGATCTCATGGCACTGTCAGCCCAACGCTGACCTCCGTCCTCTCCGATATCGACGGCGAGTCGACGCGGAAGCTCAATGCCGACATTGCGAGGATAACTGGCAAGAAATTCCAGGTCAATTGGGAAGCTGCCCACCAAAAGTGGCCGGAGTTCTACGACCTACCTTCAAAACGCGTCCCTAAAGAAAACAGGACAAACTTGTATTCTACGCATCTTGACAACAACGACGACGACTCTACCGAAGACGCGTGGAAAGGCTCGAATAGGACCCGTGCCGAGATGCAGCCCAGTGTGCAGAACGAGTCTGACACGTCGACTGTGCTCTCCGGCAAGGCCCAGCACCTAAGATCTGCTTCGGCACAATTTGATCGACGCGATTTCCAAAGGCATAGCCCTCTCGCCCAAACTCATTCCAGAAGTCCCTCCGGTCCACAGCATACAGCCAACGTCTCAAGTCGTCGGACATCGGCCGATGCGCTCCTTAACAGGCTTCGCGCGTCAACCGCGAGCCCAGACCGCGCCCGACATTCACTTAACCAGCATACCTCACATAGACACAGCTCCGGGTCCAACTTTGCCAAGTTCTCACCTTCTGTGCAGAAGGCTCTTGATCGACAAGTGCCCATCTCCACCCCCGGCAACGGCAACACGACAGCCCGCTCCTTCTGCATGCCCGACATCTCCTACCTCGGCGACTTTGTTTCCGGCACACTGCGTTTCAACGGGACGGTGAAGAATGGTGTTCCCATTCTCGTGAAGCATGGCAAGGTCATTGATCTCAATACAAGGCAGCCGCCCAACGACCATGCTGATGTCGACGGCTTCGAGGTTCCTGAGGATGAGGAACGCATCTTTGTCTCTATGGATATGATTCGAGACGAGATTATTGCTCTCCAAGATCACCATGATGGCGTGCAAAAATATGCCGAAGAGCTTCAGGTTGAGGTTGAGCAGTTGCGTACCCAGATCATGCAGCTCAAGATGCGCAGGTCCGTGGATAGCGGCTTCGGATCAGAGCCCGACGGTTCCATGTATGAACAACTTCTTTCTGAAAAGAAGAGTAAGCAGCGACTTGGTACGACCTTGTCATTATGACCAGTGAAGCTAACGATCACTAGGACTGGAAGAGAAGGTAGAGGAGCTGCAGAAACTCCTGGATGAGGCCAACAGGAAGCTTAACGATGAAGGCAGGAACAGCGACACTTTAACAATTGAACGTGACCGCGCTCTTAAGAAGTTACAAGACGCTTGCCACAATATTGGAGATCTTATGGACAAGCTAGACTCGAGGGAACAAGAGCTGCGCAATACTCAGAAGCAGCTTGACATCACCTTCCAGTCCAAAGATGTAAACAACACTCTTCGTGACGAACTGGAGAGCACGAAGCGCGCCCACGAAAGCTCGCTTCGGGAGGTGTCTTCCCTAAAAGAAACCATTCAGAAGCTCCGTGAGGCGCAGAAGAACCAGCAGAGCGAAATCGAATCCCTGCGAACCGACACCATCAGCCTTCGCCGCGAGCAAGAAACCCTAATGACTGAAAACCGTTCCCTCCGCTCCAACGCCCGCGCATTGATGACGGAGATCGAAGGCCTCCGCCACACCGCCGAAAACGCTCAGCAAGAAATGGATGCTGCACGCGAAGAAATTGACAGCCTTCAGCAAGAGGTTCAGGTCCTCGAGCAGGAAAAGGCCACCTTTAAGGAGGATAATGATAGCCTTGTCCGCCACAACGAGAAATACTTCACCGAGAATAAGCTTCTTCGCCGTGAGAACTCGGGCTTCGAGCGTAGCCTTCATGACCTCCATGATGAAAACCTCCAGCTCAAGGAGGAGGTGGAATTCCTGAAGAAACAGCTTGACCACGTCCGCCCCACCGGCCGCGAGGATGATCTGAGCGGACCATTCTCGAGGCACGATGAAGACAATATGACCTCCGGATTCACTGTCCCTGACATAACATTGCAGCGCAAGGAGGTCGAAGTCACTGAAGAGGCGGCCACCGAGACTGATATGCTTCCCCCCGCGGATCTGACGACACAGACCAATGAGATTGCCGACGACCAGGAGGACAAGTCTATGGATATCCGTGAGACAATTGAGAAGGACGATAGCGTCGTTGTTGCCACCGAGACTCAAACCAAGAACCGGAAGAAGACGAAGTCCGTTCGTGACAATACGTCCCAACGAGTGGCCTTCTCCGTCCCGGAGCCGGCGCCCCAAGAAACCAAGGCGAAGCCCAACATTGCGGCAAAGAGGCGCAATGTTGCCCCCCGTGAGACCTCTAAGAATGATTTTGCGGGGCCCGTCAACTTTACCCTCGACCAGGAGAGCACCGGCTACCAATCGGCTGAGCCCACACAGACTCATCAGCTCACCCAGAACAACACCAAATCACAGACGGTTCATTTAACGACGACCAAGGCGACCCAGCGAAGCAGCAAGCGTACCATCAACATCAACGGCCCGAGGCCAGCCTCGCGCACTGGCTATCAGCGGTCGGCAGCCTCGACTGGACAAGTCTCTGTTGAAAACACTGTCAATAGCATAGCGAGTGTATTGAACAGAGCCGCCTGCCCGGCCCTGTCTGAACAAGCGCGTCGCATCCTCGACGGTCTTTGTGAGCACAACTGCCGCAACTGTGTGGTATGCAGCCGCATCGTCGGCCACCGCGGTACCATATCCGCGGCGGATCGCGCCGAAGGCAAGAAGAGAATTACCATTGCTCGACCCGTCCCCGTGACCGACAGAATGAACGAGTGCTCCGAAGACCCAACCATGCGGCCGTCCCAACCCCCCGGCCAAGCCCTCGCCATCGTCATCAAGGGTCTCGAGGATGAAGCCGCCCACATGAGCATGGAGCTCACCAAACTGCAGGCACAGTACAACATCAGTGACAAGTCTCTGGGCAAGCGCGAGCGCCACGACCTCGTGAGCGAGATTCAGCAGCTTCTCAAGAAGCTCGAGGTCAAGAACGATCAGATTTACGCCCTGTACGACGTACTTGAGGGTCAGAAGCAGGCGGGCCAAGCGATGAGCGATGAGGAGCTTGAGATGACGATTTTCAGCATCACGGGCATGTCGGTTAGAGATGTCACCGACAATCTTACCTGGAATGGAATCGAAGGTTAAGGGAATGGTGTGGTGGGTACTTGGGAGACTACAGCATGGTTGGAGTCTTTGAAAACAGAGAGCGACGTTGGAAGTGTTTGTTTGATCTCCTTTTCAGAATGGACAGGCATGGGATCGGGTGTCAATAGGGTGGTTGTCTTTTCCCTCGGGCGTTTAACTGGGCATACTTTGTTTACATATTTTTGTCTCGTTTTGGCTGTTCTTTGAAGTTTAAAGATGGGACTAGGTTCAGATTTGAGACTCGGTGTGGAGTTGAGACCCTTGCATACCATTTCTTCATACCGCTGTTCCTTGCGGACTGCCATGTTTACGTTCGGTTGTATTCCGTTCAATGTATTTTTCAGGGCAGAGGAGTGTTGACGCGAGAGACCGGCATGGAGCAGGTATTAAACACTCTTAATGAATTGATGACCTTTTCCCGCCCGTCCTCTTGGACGTTTGAATTCGCAGAGAGCAAGGAAACGGTAGAATTACTCAAAAGGATTTTAAACGCCTCGCCTAGAGAGCCTCATTCTCGCCATTATAGACGTACACAGTTAGAAGCTACTCCGAGCCCTAGACAAACTGGGTGAGAGACAAAAAGAACATGGGAAAAGACAGAAAAAGCACCACTTAATCCTCCATCTCCTCATCCTCATCCCCATCCTCGTCCTCAGCGCCCTCCTCACCCATGAAATCCACCTCCTGCTCCTCATCATCATACTCCTGCGCCCCCTCGTCAAACCCATTCACACCAGCCGCCTCATCCTCCTTCCTCCTCTTCTCATCTTCTTTCCTCGCCTCCTCCACCAACTTCGCCTTCTCCGCCCTCAACTTCCTCTGCGCGGACGTGTACGCGCCCAGCGGCGTCTTCTCCCAATCAAAGTCCCTCAAGAAAGCATCAACTTGCGCCCTATCCTTGGGGGCGAAGTCGACGTTGGCGCGCTTGCCCTCGATAAAGGTGGCGTTGGCCTCGATCTTCTGCACGAGGGTGACAAGGGAGGAGGCCAGCTTGGCGTTCTTGTTCCCTGTGGACTTGCGCCGGGATTGTTTGAGCCAGCGCTTGAGCTGGATGACGACGGGGAGGGAGAACTCGGGGAAGGCGATGTTGGTGGCCCAGAGGAGGAAGTACTCGCCGAGGAGCTCGACGACCTGGTCGCCCACGCCGTCCTGGTAGGTGCGGGTGCGGAGGTATGCCTTGGGGGCCTTGTAGCTCACGGAAAAGTCGAGGGGTTTGAGGGTGGTGGATTTCGGGGGTTTCCTCATCTCGGCGGAGTTGAGGACTTCGAGGAGGGCGGCCGCGACGGGGACGTAGGTCCCCGTTGAGCGGGAGAGGCGGAGGATGGAGCGGATGAGGTGGAAGCGGAGGGGGAAGTAGGTGGCGGAGGGGATAAGGCGCATGGCGCCCAGCGTGACTTGCACGAGGGGGTAGATGAGGAGCTTAAGCTGGCTCTCTTTGCCGGCCTCAGCTTCCTTCCGGGGGCTGCAGTGCTCGGAGAGCACGACGGACCAGAAGTCGAGTGAGTGCACGTATTGCCAGTTGTAGATGATTCGGTATGAGTCCTTCTTCTTCTGGACAATGCTGTTGCGGAGGTGCAGGGCGAGTTGCCGGATGAAGAGGAAGGCCGTGGTGTAGCCGACGTTCTGGTCAATGCCCCAAAGCTCGGCACCGGAGTTCTTTAGCAGGTTGATGCCTTGTATCGTGTTGGGATTCGTGACACGGCAACCTTGGATGAGACCTTGATAGGCCGTCTTCAGCACCGTTTCTCGTACGCCCTTATCACCGATGACGACGAGCCTCCGCAGGACAAGGAAGGATGTGATCTTGGTAGACTCCGAGCTGGAGACTTGCGACCAGAAGTGTGCGACGGTCTTGATCAAGCCTTTGAGCAGCTTTCGGAAAGTGAGAAGGTAAGGAAGGATGGGCTCGAGAGAGGATATCGTCAACTTCAAGGTCTTGTCGTCGGATAACGTGCTAAGGAGGTGAATGACGCAGGCGGTGTAGGTCTTGAGAAGAAGGGACAGAGTCTTAAACTTCTTCGACTCAGTTTGAACGTAGAGCTTTCCAGATGACGACTCCTTGACGGGCAGGTGGTGATGGAGGACCTCGGGGACATACTTCAACGCTGTGACCAAAACGTCGTTGAAGACCTGGGGGCTGGAAATGGCGTAGTTGTTCCTGTTCCGCTTGTCGTCGCCGTCTCCCTCGTTAAGGTGGGCGGCGCTACGGAACGCCAACACAATCTGCCGGGCGGCCCTAAGCGACTTGGTCTCAATCATGGATTGCTTCCACTTGGCGACCATCTCCTCGGTCAGTTCCGAACCACTAGTTTCCTCTTCTTGCTTGGCTTTAGACTTCTTCTCCTTCTTTTGCTTCTTCTTTGGTTGTTCGTC
>Ga0164243_10015349_pt1 | contig 10594 bp, 12 predicted proteins | sample OricompcompostOP_FD_108781 | JGI IMG/M metagenome (GOLD analysis project Ga0164243, IMG submission 108781) | Organic Plus compost microbial communities from Emeryville, California, USA - Original compost - Organic plus compost (OP) | ecosystem: Engineered > Solid waste > Mixed feedstock >...
GCGCTGGTGAGCGATGCCGGCACGCCGCTGATCTCCGACCCCGGCTTTCGCCTGGTGCGCGCCGCGCGAGAGGCGGGAATCGCGGTGACCAGCCTGCCGGGACCGAGCGCCGCCCTCGTGGCCCTGACGCTGTCGGGCCTGGCCAGCGACCGTTTCCTTTTCGCGGGCTTCCTGCCCGGCAAGGACAAGGCGCGGCGCGATACCCTGGCCGAACTGGCGGTCGTTCCGGCAACGCTGGTATTCTACGAAACCGCGCCTCGGCTCTGCGATGCGCTTAGCGCGATCGGCGAAGTGCTGCCGGGGCGGGAAGTCGCGGTGGCTCGGGAACTGACCAAGAAGTTCGAGGAATGCCGCAGCGGTACGGCCGAGGACCTTGCCATGCATTACGCGGCGAATCCGCCCAGGGGCGAGATCGTCCTGCTGATCGCTCCGCCGCCCGAAGTGAAAGCAAATGCGGAGGATGCCGACACTTTGCTGCGGATCGAGCTGGCGACTGCGAAACCTTCGCAAGCTGCCGCCAAAGTGGCGAAGCTGACGGGGCTCGACCGCAAGACACTCTACGCGCGGGCGCTGGAGCTCAAATGAGCGGCCGGCGGGCGAAAGCGGAGCGGCGCGGGCGCCGAGGCGAAACCCTGGCCGGCTGGTATCTCCGGCTGAAAGGTTGGCGCATCCTGGCTCGGCGAGTGAAGACGCCGCGCGGGGAAGTGGCCCTTATCGTCCAGCGCGGCGGCATCGTCGCCTTCGTCGAGGTCAAGTGGCGTGCGAACGCCAAGGAGCTGGGCTTCGCCATCGACGAATACCGCCTGCGCCGCGGCGGTGGAAGCGATCGCGCATCGCTTCGCGCGATCCGACGACATCCGTCGCATCAACGTGCCGCTGCTTGCGCCCGGCCGCTTCCCGCGCCACATCGTCAATGCTTGGCAACCTTAGCCGAGCCCCGTCCATGCTGAGCTTGTCGAAGCATTGCCCTTTCTCCGCGCGCCCTCGCAGAAAGGCAGGACGGTTCTTCGACAAGCCCAGGGCGAATGGGAAGCAAGAATGACCCTGCGCGTCGCGGTCCAGATGGACCCGCTGGAAACGATCAATATCAATGGCGATTCGAGCTTCCACCTGATGCTGGCGGCACAAGCGCGCGGGCATGAGCTGCTGCACTACGACGTAAAGACGCTGGCGCTCGACACCGCTTACGAGGGCGGCGAACGCATCACCTGCTGGGCCGCGCCTGTCACCGTGCAACGGGTTGAGGGCAAGCATTTCCAGCGCGGCGACTATATGCTGCTGGACCTGGCCCGCGATATCGACATCGTGCTGATGCGGCAGGATCCGCCCTTCGATCTGGGCTACATCACCGGCACCCATATTCTGGAGCGGCTGGCGGGGCGGACGCTGGTGGTCAACGATCCCGCCTCGGTCCGCAATGCGCCGGAAAAAGTGATGGTGCTGGACTATGCGCGTTTTATGCCGCCGACGTTCGTCGCCCGCCGGCTGGAGGACGTGAAGGCGTTCCACGAGCGCCATCCGGGCGATCTGGTGGTCAAGCCGCTCCACGGCAACGGCGGCAAGGCGGTGTTCCGCGTGCCGGCGGACGGCAGCAATCTGGGCGCGCTGACCGAGATGTTCGGCCAGGTCTGGCCCGAGCCGTTCATGGTTCAGCCCTTCCTTCCCGAAGTGTCCGAAGGCGACAAGCGTATCGTCCTGGTCGACGGTGCGTTCGCGGGCGCGATCAATCGCAAGCCGGGGCAGGGCGAGTTCCGCTCCAACCTCGCCGTCGGCGGCTATGCCGAGGCGACGACGCTGACGGCCGAGGAAGAGGAAATCTGCGCGGCGATGGGTCCGGAGCTGAAGGCACGCGGACTCATCTTCGTCGGCATCGACGTGATCGGCGGGAAGTGGCTGACCGAGATCAACGTGACTTCGCCCACCGGCATCGTCGCCATCGACCGGTTCAACGGATCGGACACCGGCAGCCTCATCTGGGACGCGATCGAGGCACGGCACGCCGCGATGCTGCGCGGCTGAACGCGAACTCTGGCCCCATCCGCGCGTTGTCTGCCCCATGACCGAGTGGATTCTCCGGCTGATCGAGCAAGGCGGGTACTGGGGCATCGGCTTTCTGATGTTCATCGAGAACGTCTTTCCGCCGATCCCCTCCGAAGTGATCATGGGCCTGGGCGGCATCGCCGTGGCGCGCGGATCGATGGAATTCTGGCCGCTTCTGCTTGTCGGTACGGTCGGATCGACGCTGGGGAACTATGTCTGGTTCCTGGTCGGCGACAAGCTGGGCTACGAGCGGCTGGCGCCCTTCGTCGACCGTTGGGGCCGCTGGCTAACGGTGGAATGGGAGGATATCGAGCAGGCGAGCCGGTTCTTTCGCCACCACGGCCAGTGGGTGGTGTTCGGCATGCGCTTTTCCCCGTTTCTGCGCACGATGATCTCGCTGCCGGCAGGGCTAGCGCACATGAAGCACTGGACCTTCCTGATCTATACCTTCTTCGGCGCGGCGATCTGGAACGCGGCGCTGATCAAGGGCGGAAGCTGGCTGTCGCGCTATCTGGAAGAGGCGCAGAACTGGCTGAACTGGATTATCATCGGCGGAATCCTGCTGGGAGTGGTTTTTTACGTCTGGCGCGTCGTGACCTGGAAGCCGCGCAATCCGACCGACTAGGCTGGACCCGCGCGCTATCGCTCGCGCGGATGGGCGTTGCGGTAGACGTCGAGCAGCGTGGCCGCGTCGACCTTGGTGTAGATCTGCGTCGAGCCCAGGCTGGCATGGCCAAGCAGTTCCTGCAGCGAGCGCAAGTCGGCGCCCGCCCCCAGCAGATGCGTCGCGAAGCTGTGGCGCAAGGCGTGCGGCGTCGCGCTGGGCGGCAGGCCGAGGGCGATGCGGGCACGGGCCATCGCCTTCTGCACCATGCCCTGCGACAGCGGACCGCCCTTCGCGCCGCGAAACACATAGTCGTCGCGACCGACCGGCCAGGGCGTCTTGGCAAGATAATCGGCTACTGCATCGCGCACAATCGGCAGCAGTGGGACGACCCGCTGCTTGTCACCTTTGCCGGTGACCGAGAGGACCTCACCCAGCGGCAGGGCCGAGCCCTTGAGCGAGAGCGCTTCGGCGATGCGCAAGCCGGCGCCGTAGAGGAGAAGAAGCACGGCGCGGTCACGGGCTCCGATCCATTCGACGCTCGCGTCATCGTCCACGGTGGCTGCCAGATTGACCGCATCGTCGGGCGTGACGGGGCGGGGCAGGCCCTTCTTGATGCGCGGCCCGCGCATCCGGGGGCGCGGCGCGTCGGGCTGACCTGCCTGCTCGCGAGCGAACGCGATGAAGGACTTGAGCGCCGAAAGCTCCCGCGCGGCGGAAACGTTGCCGATGCCCTTGGCGCGGCGCTGTGCGAGCTGGTTGCGCAGCGCGGGAGCGTCGAGGCGGGCGATCGCCGGCCAGTTGGCAAGATCCATCGCGTCGATCAGCCGCGCCGCCGTCGCAACATAGGCTCGCACCGTATGCGGGGAACGGCGCCGGTTCTGGGCGAGGTGCGCGTGCCAGGCGCCGAGCAGTTCCGCTCGGGTCATGCCTCGACCAGGGCGGCAGGGACAAGCTCGCCGAGCAGTGCATCGAGCAGCGGCATGCCTTCACCGGTCACGCCGATACGCTCGCCAAGGCGCCAGACCAGCCCCTGCGTTTCATAGAAGGCGAACTTGGCGGGATCGCGCAGTTCGTCCGGCGAGAGGCCAAAGCGCGCCGCCGTTGCGGCAAGGTCTATTCCCTCGGCAAGGCGCAGGCCCATCAGCATGGCTTCTGCAGCCTGCTCGCTGGTTTCGAGGCGACGGGTTTCGGCTATGCCGTTGCCCACTTGCACCACTGCTTCCAGCCAGTTTTCGGGCTTGCGATGGCGCACCGTCGCCATGCCGAGCCGCCGGCCATGCGCGCCGGGGCCGATGCCGCAATAGTCCTGATAGCGCCAGTAGGCGAGATTATGGCGGCTCTCCTCGCCAGGGCGGGCGTGATTGCTCACCTCGTAGGCGGGAAGGCCGGCGGCTTCGGTCATCTCGCGGGTAAGAGCGAAGAGATCGGCCGCGTCGTCGTCGTCAAGCGGGGTGAAGCTGCCCTGACGGACCATGGTGGCGAAACGCGTGCCCGGCTCGATAGTGAGCTGATACAGCGAGAGATGGCCGATGCCGAAAGACAGCGCGCGGGCCAGCTCCGCCCGCCATTGGTCGGGCGTCTGGCCGGGGCGGGCGTAGATCAGGTCAAAGCTGACGCGGGAAAAATGGCGCTGGGCGACTTCGAGAGCGGCCAACCCTTCGCGCGCGTCGTGAAGTCGGCCGAGGAAACGCAGCGTCGCGTCATCCAGCGCCTGCAGGCCGAGCGAAACGCGATTGACCCCAACATCCGCAAGCGCAGCGAAGTTCGCCGCTTCGACCGAGGAGGGATTGGCTTCCAGCGTGATTTCGATTCCGGGCGCGAAGCCCCAGCGGGCTTCGGCTTCGGCGAGCAATCGCGCGACCAGTGCCGGCGGCATCAACGAAGGCGTGCCACCGCCGAAGAAGATCGAAGCGAGCGATTCGCCGCCGGCCAGGTCCGCTTCGTGCCGCAAGTCCGCAAGGAGCATCTGCTCCCAAAGCAGAGAGTCTACCTGGTCCCGCACATGGCTGTTGAAGTCGCAGTAAGGGCACTTGGCGAGACAGAAGGGCCAGTGGATGTAGAGGGCGCGGGCCATTTGCCTGTCTATCATCTCTCGTCATTCCCGCGAAGGCAGCAATGACGAGAGATGGGGAGAGATCTACGCGAACTGCTCCGCCACCAGCTTGGCAAAGGCATCGGCGCGGTGGCTGATGCGGTGCTTTTCCTGAGGATCGAGCTCGGCGAAAGTCTGCGTGCGGCCATTGGGCACGAAGACGGGATCGTAGCCGAAGCCCATGGTCCCGCGCGGCGGCCAGGTAAAGGTTCCTTCGGCGCGGCCTTCGTAGACCGCGGTTTCGCCATCGGGCCAGGCGATGGCGAGGACGCAGGAGAACCAGCAGCTCCGATCGGCATCGGGGCCCTTTTCGCAAAGCAGGCCTTCGACTTTGCCCATGGCCATGTACCAGTCGCGTCCCGGCGGCCCTTCGAACCATTGCCGTTCGGCCCAGTCGGCGGTGTAGACGCCCGGGGCGCCGTCCAACGCGGTGACGCTGAGGCCGGAATCGTCGGCAAGGGCTGGCAACTGCGCGGCCTCTGCGGTTGCGCGGGCCTTGATCAGTGCGTTTTCGACGAAAGTCTTGCCGGTTTCGTCCGGCTCGGGAAGGCCGAGCGAGCCGGCGGAGATGCAGTTCACGCCGTAAGGGTCGAGCAGCGCGCCGATTTCCTTGAGCTTGCCGGCGTTGTGCGTGGCGATGACCAGCGTTTCGGAGCCTAGTTTTCGCATATTCATCCCGTCATCCCCGCAAAAGCGGAAGTCCCGCTTTTGCGGGGATGATGAGGAAGGAATGTCACTGTCCCACCGCTTTCGCCTGCGCCGCGAAGATGCGATCGCAGCCGATGCGGGCCAGACGGAGGAGGCGAAGCAGGCCTTCCTCGTCATAGGTCGCGCCTTCGGCGGTGGCTTGCACTTCGGCGATATGGCCGCCTTCGATCAGCACGAAATTGGCGTCAGCATCGGCGCAGCTGTCCTCGTCATAGTCGAGGTCGAGCACCGGCACTCCTTCGCAGATACCGCAGCTTACCGCCGCGACTTTGCGGGTGAGGGGGTCTTCGGTCACCAACCCGGCCGCCATCAGCTTGTCGATGGCAATGCGCAGCGCCACCCAGGCGCCGGAGATGGCCGCGGTGCGCGTGCCGCCGTCGGCCTGGATCACGTCGCAGTCGAGCACGACCTGCCGTTCACCCAGCTTCTTGAAATCGACCACCGAGCGCAGGGCGCGGCCGATCAGGCGCTGGATTTCCTGCGTGCGGCCCGATTGCTTGCCCTTGGCCGCTTCGCGCGAGCCGCGTGTATGAGTGGCGCGGGGCAGCATCGAATATTCCGCCGTCACCCAGCCTTCGCCCTTGCCGCGCATGAACGGCGGCACTTTTTCCTCGACGCTGGCCGTGACCAGCACCTTGGTGTTGCCGAACGCGACCAGCACCGAGCCTTCGGCGTGGATGGTGAAGTTGGTCTCGAAGGAGATAGCGCGCATTTCGTCGGGCGCGCGGCCGGAGGGTCGCATGGGCATCCTTTCGCTTGAGATGTCGGCGCCCTATCCTCTAGCCTTGCCACTGGCAATCGGACTGTGAATGAAGCGGACATGCGAAAGACCTTCTCGATACCCATCATGCTCTGCCTTTCGGCCTGCGCTACCGATAGCACCGGCTCTTCGGCCGCGCCCTCCGGCGATCTGGCCGGGCCGGTCACCTACAAGGTTTCGAGCTGGGGCCGGCTGCTTACGCAATGGCAGGTCAATCCGGACGGAAGCGGGGAAATCTGGAAAGGCAAGGGGCTGGGCAAAGGCCATGGCGCGGTTCGCAAATATCGCCTGCGGATGAGCGATGAGGCCATGCAGGCCTTCGTCGCCAAGGCGGAGCCGCTGCGCCGCGCGACCGAGAACGGCATCGACTGCAAGCGGCAGATCACCGACATGCCCTATGGCTCGATCACCTGGGATTATCCCGAAAAGCAGCAGTCCTATGCCTTCGACGCCGGCTGCCGTTCGGCGCAAGCCGATGCGGCCATGGAGCAGTTGCGTGCGGTGAGCGACGTGATCGAGAAGATGGCGACGATCGAGGCGGAGCCCTACATGACCGATCCCGGTCCATCCTGAAACGCCATGCCAAATCCGCCCATCACCGAATTGACCACCCGCGCGCGCGCGATCTTTCGCCTGGTGGTGGAAGGTTATCTGGCGTCGGGGCAGCCGGTCGGCTCCAAGACGCTGGCGGGCGGCAGCGGGTTGAGCCTTTCGGCTGCATCGATTCGCTCGGTTCTGGCAGATCTTGAGGCCATGGGCCTTCTCGCCGCGCCGCATACCAGCGCAGGGCGGTTGCCCACCGAAACGGGCCTGCGCCTGTTCGTGGACGGCATGATGCAAGTGGCGGAGCCGACGGCGCAGGAACGCGCCGCGATCGAGCGGCGCATCGCCGAGCCGGGCTCGGTCGAGGCTGCCCTGGCGGCAACGAGCGCGCTGCTGTCCGATCTTTCCGCCGGGGCCGGCGTGGTCATGGTCCCACGGCTGGAGCCCCGCCTGGCGCAGCTTAGCCTCGTTCCCTTGGGCGAGCAGCGGGCGTTGGCGGTGATGGTCGGTGAGGACGGCTCGATCGAGAATCGCGTCGTCGAGCTGCCGGTCTCCGTTCGCATGGGCGCGCTGGAGGAAGTCGCGAACTACATCACCGCGCACCTAGCCGGCCGCACGCTGACGGAAGCGGCGCAGAGCATGCGGGCCGAGATCGCTTCGGGCCGTTCCGCACTGGACGCAGCGAGCCGCGACCTGGTGGAACGCGGCCTGGCGATCTGGAGCGAGGATGCGGCGCGCCGGCCTGTACTAATCGTGCGCGGCCAGGCGAACCTGTTGGACGATGGTGCGATCGGCGATCTCGAACGCGTTCGCTCGCTGCTCGACGACCTGGAAAACAAGCAATCGGTGGCCGAATTGCTCGAGCTGGCGCGAGAGGCCGAATCGACCCGAATCTTCATCGGTTCGGAAAATCGGCTCTTCGCGCTGTCGGGATCGTCGGTGATCGCCTCACCCTATCGTGACCGCGAGGGGCGCGTTGTCGGCGTGGTGGGGGTTATCGGACCGACGCGGTTGAATTATGCGCGCGTCGTCCCCATGGTGGACTTCACCGCCCAGAGCCTGGGCAAGCTCATCGGATAGCTGGAACCTTTGAACGACATGAACAACGATACGAAGCCGCAGGACGACCCCGCGGTCGCCGAAGAATTGAAGGGCGTTCCCGAAGAACTTCTCGACAAGGAGGATCTTTCGCCGAACGAGAAGGCGAAAGTGCTAGAGGAGCAGCTCGCGGCGACGAAGCAGGAAGTGCTTTATGCCCAGGCCGAGACGCAGAACGTGCGTCGCCGGCTGGAAAAGGACATCGCCGATACGCGCGCCTATGCCGCCACGGGTTTCGCCCGCGACATTCTGTCGGTGGCCGACAACCTTGCCCGCGCGCTCGATTCGATCCCCGAAGAGCTGCGTCAGGACGAAAAGCTGAAGGGCCTGGTCGCCGGCATCGAGGCGACCGCGCGCGAGATCGACAAGGTGTTCGGCCAGCACGGCATCACCCGGATCGCGGCCAAGGGCCTGCCGCTCGATCCGAACCAGCATCAGGCGATGGTGGAATTGCCGTCGGTCGATGTCGAACCCGGTACTGTCGTTCAGGAACTGCAGGCGGGCTATATGATCAAGGACCGGCTGTTGCGCCCGGTGATGGTCGCGGTGGCGAAGAAGCCGGACTAAGCCCGGCCGCTCGCGCTTCTATCACCTTGTAAGATAGTGTTTCGAGGGAACCCGTCTGGAACTTCGCCGTTAGCGCTATAGGCATGGTGCCAACGGAGATTCATGATGCGTTCCCTGATTCTTCCCGTCGCTTTCGCCGGTGCGCTGGCGCTTGGCGGCTGTGCAAGCAATTATGCTGGTGAAGGTGCGCTCGCGGGCGGCGCCGCGGGTGCCCTGGTCGGCGCGGCCACCGGCGGTGTAGCCGAGGGCGCCGCGATCGGTGCAGGCGTCGGCGCGGCCGGCGGTGCGCTGGTCGACAAGGACAAGCGCCGGGGCTGCTATCGCTACGACCGCGATGGCGATCGCCATTGGGATCGCCGCTGCCGGCGGCGTTGATCGCGCGGGCTTCGTCAGCCCCTGGCGCATAATCGCTTGCTACCGAAGTCGTCGTTGCGAGGGGCGAAGCCTGGCGGCAATCCAGGGTTCGTGTGTCGCCCTGGATTGCTTCGCTGCGCTCGCAATGACGAGCGCTATTTCAAAGCCGAAATCACATTCCAGCGCCCGGAAAGTTCACCAGCAAGTCGTAGGCGGTGGGGTCGGCCACGCCCGCCAGGCGAAAGCCGTTGCGCATCATGAACGCGTGCCGGACAATCTCCGCCTGCTGCTCTATGCCATAGCGTTCGAGCGGCCAGCCCGGCTTGAGGCTATAGTCGTACCGGCAGAACGGATGGCGGCGGGTGGGCAAATACCAGCGCCCGCGCTGCTGCGTTTGCCAGACATGCGTCATCTCGTGAATCAACAACCCCTGGCTCTGGACATCGGCCAGGCTGAAGTCGTCGCAATATCGTGACGAGGCCGGGTGGAAATGGATGTGGCCGCAAGGCGCCATGACGACATCGCGGGGTTGCAACACGTACCAGCGCCGGCGCTTCAGCTGGACTTGCCGATAATCGATCGCATCGCCGAAGATCGACCGCGCCAGCGCCTCCTCACCGGCCGTAAGCGGCCGCTCGCCCCCGGCGGCGCAGGTGAGGGGCGCGTCCATTCGCCGCTTACATCCCGCCGCCGGCCGCCTCGACCTTGAGCGGGGTGGAGATCTTGTCGCCGCCCGCGAAGGTCAGCGTCATCTCGGCCGTGCCGCCGGCTTTCACGGTGTCTGCAATGTCGAAGACCATGACGTGCTTGCCGCCGTGCTCGAACCGGACGGTCTGGCCGGCGGCGACCTCGGCCCAGTTCATCCGCCCCATCTTGCCGCCCTTGGTCTCGTGCATTTCGGCCTTGCCCGCGCCCTCGACATAGACGTTGGCCAGCGATGTCGGCTGGTCCGAGCCATTGGTTACGGCGAAATAGGCGGCGCCCGGATTGCCCTTTACCGCGGGCAGGACAAGCACGCCGTCACTGACCGAAATGCCGGGTTTTGCGTCGGGCGCAGCCTGAGTCGCCTCGGCATGGGGCTGTTTCTGCTGCTGGCACGCGCCGAGCGCGAGCGCTGCAAAGAGCATGGCGCTTTTGGACAGAAAAGAAGGGAATTTCACGGGCTTTTCCTTTCCGAACGACAAGCGGGGTTTCCTCGCCAGCGCTAATGCGCCAACGCTCTTGTGCCAAGCAAAACCGCTCTTATATCGCGCAGCGACGATGGACGTCATCGAGCCGCCGAACCGTCTCGCCGTTTTCGGGAGGGGAACAGCGCGGTGTCACTATATGGACGTGAGGAATGGGGACTAATGGCTAAAGTAATCGGTATCGACCTGGGAACCACCAACAGCTGCGTCGCCGTGATGGACGGTGGCAAGCCGAAAGTGATCGAGAATGCCGAAGGCGCGCGTACGACTCCGTCGATCGTCGCTTTCACCAAGGACGGCGAACGTCTGATCGGCCAACCGGCGAAGCGTCAGGCAGTAACCAATCCGGACAACACGATTTTCGCGGTGAAGCGCCTTATCGGCCGCCGCTTCGACGATCCGATGACCAAGAAGGACATGGAACTCGTCCCCTACACTATCGCCAAGGGCAAGAACGGCGACGCCTGGGTCTCTGCCGGCGGTGAGGATTACAGCCCGTCGCAGATCAGCGCCTTCATCCTGCAGAAGATGAAGGAAACGGCCGAAAGCTATCTGGGTGAGACCGTGACGCAGGCCGTCATCACCGTGCCCGCCTACTTCAACGACGCACAGCGCCAGGCAACCAAGGACGCCGGCCA
>Ga0164243_10015350_pt1 | contig 10593 bp, 6 predicted proteins | sample OricompcompostOP_FD_108781 | JGI IMG/M metagenome (GOLD analysis project Ga0164243, IMG submission 108781) | Organic Plus compost microbial communities from Emeryville, California, USA - Original compost - Organic plus compost (OP) | ecosystem: Engineered > Solid waste > Mixed feedstock >...
CGGCGAGGTCGGCGCGGTCAAGACCGAGTACGGCATCCACATCATCCAGCGCGTCGAGTAGCCGATGGACGCCACCACCGCCCTTGCCGCGCTCGGGGTCGTGATGCCCGATGGGGGAGACCTCGTCGCGCGGACGCCGATCGACGGCTCGATCACCGCGCGCCTGCCGGTCCACACCACCGCCGACGTGACGGCGGCGATCACGCGCGCGCACGAGGCCTTCCTCGCGTGGCGCCTCGTCCCCGCGCCGCGCCGCGGAGAGCTCGTGCGCCTGTTCGGCGACGAGCTGCGCGCTCACAAGGACGCGCTCGCCGCGCTCGTCACGCTCGAGGCGGGCAAGATCACCGCCGAGGCGGGCGGCGAGGTGCAGGAGATGATCGACATCTGCGACTTCGCCTGCGGCCTGTCGCGCCAGCTCTACGGGCTCACGATCGCCTCGGAGCGGCCGGGGCACCGCATGAGCGAGACGTGGCACCCGCTCGGCGTCGTCGGCGTGATCAGCGCGTTCAACTTCCCCGTCGCGGTGTGGGCGTGGAACTTCGCGCTCGCGATCGTGTGCGGCGATCCGGTGGTGTGGAAGCCATCGGAGAAGACGCCGCTGACGGCGCTCGCGTGCGGGGCGCTGTTCGAGCGCGCGTGCGCTCGGTTCGCGGCGTCCGGCACCGCCGCGCCGCCCGGGCTGTGCGAGATCGTGCTCGGCGCGGCGGCGGCCGGTGAGGTGCTCGTCGACGATGCACGCGTCGCGCTCGTCAGCGCGACCGGCTCGACGCGCATGGGCCGCGCGGTCGCGCCGCGCGTGGCGGCCCGGTTCGGGCGCTGCTTGCTCGAGCTCGGCGGCAACAACGCGATGATCGTCGCCCCGAGCGCCGATCTCGAGCTCGCGACGCGCGCGATCCTGTTCGCCGCGGCCGGCACCTGCGGCCAGCGCTGCACCACGCTGCGCCGGCTCATCGTCCACACCACGATCCGCGACGAGCTCGTCGCGCGGGTCGAGCGCGCCTACGCGCAGCTGCGGATCGGCGATCCGCGGGATCCGCGCACGCTCGTCGGGCCGCTGATCGACGGCGCCGCGTTCGACGCGATGCAGACCGCGCTCGCGCGCGCTCGTGACGAGGGTGGCGAGGTCACCGGTGGTGCGCGGGTCGCGGTCACCGGCTGCGAGGGTGGCTACTACGTCGCGCCGGCGGTCGTGAGCATGCCGGGACAGACCGGTGTGATGCGCGACGAGACGTTCGCGCCGATCCTCTACGCGGTCGGCTACGCGGATCTCGACGAGGCGATCGCGCTCCAGAACGACGTCCCGCAGGGCCTGTCGTCGTGCATCTTCACCAACGACCTGCGCGAGGCCGAGCGCTTCCTGTCGGCGGCGGGCAGCGACTGCGGCATCGCGAACGTCAACATCGGTCCGAGCGGCGCCGAGATCGGCGGTGCGTTCGGCGGCGAGAAGGAGACCGGCGGTGGTCGCGAGTCCGGCACCGACGCGTGGAAGAGCTACATGCGCCGCGCGACGAATACGGTGAACTACTCGACCGAGCTGCCCCTCGCGCAGGGCATCGTGTTCGGCTGAGGCCGGCCGCCGCGCGGCGTCGAGGCACGTCGCCTGCACCGCCGCACGGCATGACCGCTCGGGATCCGGACCGCGCGCGTGGCGTCGAGCGCATGATGCGCTTCTCGCTATGGGAGGCGCTGCTCGGTCGCAGGTCGCGACGGTTCTTCCGCGGTGCCACGCTCCCCGACGGGCCGCTCGCGTTCACGTCGCGGCACCCACCGATGCCGCTCGACGAGGTCGAGACGATGCTGGTGCTCGCCGCGTGCGCGGGCAGCACGTCGTGGCACCACCTGATCTTCCGCGCCGCACGCTACGCCCCGCACCTCGCGAACTACGCGGGGGCCGCGGGCGGGCGCACGTTCCCGTCGGCGGCGGGCTTCCACACCTCGCAGCTGTTCTACACCGACGACTCCGGCGTGTACCTCGTGGACAACCGCGACGCGCCGGCGCCGGCGGTCCGCGATCCGGACGGCCAGCTGCCGCTCGAGGCGGTCGTCGACGCGCTCCGCGGGCAGATCCGGCAGCTCTCCGATCGCCGCCTGCCGCTGCCGCCCGAGGTGCCGTTCGTCGAGGCCCACAACACGTGGGTCGTGAACCAGCCGGGCACCACGCTCGTGATCCCGGTCGGCGATCTCGCGCAGCACGTGCTGCTCGCGATGCTGTACATGCTGCAGAACGGGTACGTCGTGTTCGACGACCTCCACGGGCGCCCGATCCCCGGGATCGAGGCGTACGCGGATCTCTACGACGAGGGCAGGGTGTGGCCGCTGACCTTCCTCGATCAGCTCTCGCTCGCCGAGCTCACGACCGAGCTCGCGACGAGCTGCTACGCCGGGGCGCTGATGCTCCAGGCGATCGGGCTCGGCGGCTGGATGTTCGACGGCATCGATCCGTTCGCGCTCCTCGGCGCGAGCGGGGACCCTCGGGCGCCCGGGCTCGGCCTCGGCTACGCGACCGACGCGCGGTGGCCGTACCCGAACGTCACCGGGACCCCGGGCGTGCTCGAGGCGTTCTGTCCACCTCGGTTCGCGACGATGCGCGCCGCGGTCGAGGCGCTGTGCGCGCGCAAGTTCGGTCCCGGCGGCCCGTTTCATCCCGACACCCCGGGGCCGTTCCGCGACACGCGCGCGGTGCGCGGGGCCGCCGAGCGCCACGGCGAGCGGTTCGTCGCGTGTGTCGCGCACCAGGCCCAGTACCTCCTCGACACGTTCGGCAAGTTCCCGGCGACGGTGCCGAGCCTGTTCGCGCTGACCTATCTCCAGGCCTGCCACCTCGATCTCGAGTTCTACGACCACCACTTCGGCCCGGGCGCGTACCTCGACACCCACGCGCGTCACCTCGCCGAGTGGCACGGCGCCGCAGACGGATAGCTCCGCTCGCCGTCACCGACGCACGCGCGCCGAAAACGAAACGAGCCAGCGCGGTGGCTGGCTCGGGGCAACTCCGCGGCGCGGGGCCGCGATGCTCTACTGCGCCGGAGCGGCCTCGGGGGCCGGGGCGGCCGGGGCGGCCGGGGCGGCGATCGCGGCCGTCGGGGTCACGATCTGGAGCTCGACGCGGCGGTTCTTCGTGCGCGCGGCGGTGAGCTTCGCGCCCTTGAGGTCGGTGATCGCCTCGACCGGGGCGGTGTCGCCGTGGCCCTTCGCCTCGATGCGCGACGCGTCGACGCCCTTCGACACGAGGTAGCTCTTCACCGCCTCGGCGCGCGCCTGCGACAGCGCCGCGTTGTCGGCGAACTCCTTGCTCTTCGGCGCGACGTCGTCGGTGTGCGCACCGATCTCGACCTTGACCTCCGGGTACTCCGCGAGCACGGTCGCGACATTGTCGAGCGCCTTGGTGGCGCCCGCCGCGAACGCCGCGGAGTTCGCCTTGAACTGGACGCCCGGGATCACGCCGCTGATCGCCTGGAGGTTCTCCGGCAGCTCGTCGGGGCAGCCGTCCTCGTCGGTGAAGCCGTTGACCGTCTCGGCCTGATCGACGCACTTGTCGGCCGCGTCGGGCACGCCGTCACCGTCGTTGTCCGGATCGGGGCAGCCGTCGTCGTCCTGGAAGTTGTCCTTGTCCTCGGGCTCGGCGACGCACTTGTCAGCGACGTCGGCGATGCCGTCGCCGTCGTTGTCGGCGTCGGGGCAGCCGTCCTCGTCCTGGAAGCCGTCGACGTCCTCGGGCTCGTTCGGGCACTGGTCGGCGGCGCCGACGATGTTGTCGCCGTCCGCGTCCTCGTCGACGGGCTTCGGCGGCTCGGGCGCGACCACCGCGATGGCCGCCTTGCGACCGAACTCCTTGTACATCGACAGGAGCACCTCGCCGTCGAACGTGTTGCCGCCGTCGGGCGCGCTGCTCGGGACGAGCATGCCGCGCAGGTCGAGGCGGACGCCCCAGTCGTTCTGCGCCTTGTACTTGATACCCGCACCGACGTGGATGCCGAGGATCGAGTCCTTCATGATCTCGGTCTCGTTGGCCGAGTCGACGATCTGGATCTGACCCGCGCCCGCCGTGAAGAACGGGATCAGCTTGTTCGCGGGGTCCTGGCTCCGCAGCTGGTAGACGACGTTCGCGCGGTACGCCAGGTTGAACACGTCGAACACCAGCTCGCGCGGCTCCGTCGGGATCACGCCGGCCTCGGCCTCGACGCCGAGGGCGCCGAAGAAGACGCCGAGGCGCAGGCCGAACATGGCCGAGTTCTTCAGGCTGTTCGCACCCTCCTCGGGCTGGACACCGAGCCCGTTGGTCTCGCTGAACATGTGGACGCCCGCGATCCCGCCGATTTCGACTTCCGCGGCGGCAACGGACGGCGCGGCGACGAGCGCCAGGACAAGAGCTGCGAAGCGGTTCATATGGATGCGGTTTTCCGTTGGCCCGTACCCCCGACGCAAGGGGAGATCCCAACTAGTTTCCGCGTACCGCTTGACAGCTGCTCTTCTGTCCGGTGAGCCCGCTCCAAGTGCGCGGGATCACATTCGGTCCACGCGGGCGAACGAGGTCGTCTTGCGGCGCGTCGAGAGCTCGCTCGCCCAGCCCTCGAGGCGACCGCGAACCGCGAGCACCTCCTCGGTGACGCTCGCCGACACGAGCGCGGCGACGCGGCTGTCGTCGCCGGCCTCGCGGTGGACGATGCGGACGCACGTGGTGAGGTCTCCGACGACGACGAGGCCGATCCGGTCGGCGGCGCGCTCCGTCGCGGCGAGCCAGCTCACGGCGGCCGCGAGCGGTTGCACGCCGCGCTCGCGCAGCCGCGCGCCGATCGCGAGCGCCTGGTCGAGCTCGACGGGATGCAGCGAGCTCGTCATCCAGCGGCTCGCGTGTCTCGCGCTGTCCGTGGGTGCGGACGCGAGCTCGAGGATCTGCGCGAGCTCGCCGGCGCGCGGGCACAGGAGGCGCGCGATCCGGTCCGTGCGCAGGTCCGCGAGCTGCCGCGCGAGGTGGAACGCGAGATCGTGCTCGTCGACGGTCGCGCCGAGCGCGGGCCGACCGAACGTGAGCACGGGCGTCAGCACGCCCTCGCGTGCGCGCATCGCGAGCCGGCACGTCGCTGGCTGATCGCGGTCGGCGTAGACCGGCGGGCGCGTGACCCCGAACGCGGCCACGACCTCGTCGAGCACGCGCTCGACCGGGGCGGGAAGTGGGTGCTCGCGAGCCGGGGCGGACGGCGGTGGTCGCATCCGCGCGCGCTCCACGCCGAAGGGTGGCGCGACGATCGCGAACAGCGCCGACAGCGATCCGTCGACGTCGAGCCGCGAGAGCGCGACGAAGTCGTCGTTCGCCAGCGGCGGCCGGGGGCGACCGAGCCGCGGGACCGACGGAGGCGTCCCCGCGGCGAGCAGCTGCTCGGAGATCGCCGCGCCGGCCTCGCCGGGGAGGAGCGCGAGCGCGGTCTCGCACGCGCGCGCGCGCTCGGGTTCGTGCGTGCGCCGGTAGAGCTGCGCGAGCGCCTTGTACGACTCGGCGCGGAGAGGGGCCGCCCGCAGCACCGCCTGATGGTGGGCGATCGCCTTCGCGTCGTGTTTCGGGTCGGCGAAGTAGAGGTCCGCGAGACGCTGCCGGCGCTCGACCGACGACGGCTCGAGCTGGAGCGCCACCTCGAACGCGGTGAGCGCGTCGTCGTTGCGTCCGACCTGCAGGCACAGCTCGCCGAGCTGATCCCACAGGCGCAGGCGCTCGCCCGCGCGGCCTTCCTCCGCGCGCACGTGCTCGAGCCGGCGGTAGTAGAACCGGATCAGCGCGTCGGCGTCGGGCGCGGCTGCGAGCAGGGCCTCGAGCTCGTCCGCGACCTGGAAGGCGCGCGGATCGTCCTCGACCGCGGCCTGCAGGAGATCGACCGCCTGGTCGTGATCGTCGAGCTCGTCGCGGGCGATCATCCCCTGCAGGTGGCGATAGCGCGCGCGGATCTTCGGATCCTGCTCGGTGTCGACGAGCTTCTGGACGACGTCGAGCGCGTAGCTCCAGTCGCCGTCCTCGATCACGAGGTTGAGGTACTTCGTGAGCAGCAGGTGATCGCCGGGCCGGTGCGCGATCGCCTCGCGGTACATCTCGCGGGCGGTCGCCCGATCGCCGAGCTCGGTGTAGCGGTCGCCGAGCGCCGCGAACCTGGCCGCGCGCTCCTCGGGTGGTGCGAGGTTCGCGAGCGCGAGCTGCCCGGCGGCGTGCGCGAACGGATCCTCGGCGTCGAGCTCGGTGCGCAGCTGGAGGGCGTCGCGGTGGTCGGGCACGACCGCGAGCGTGATCCCGGCGTGCTGGTGCGCGGCGTCGCGATCGCCGAGCTCGAACGCGCAGCGCGCGAGCTTGTAGTGCAGCTCGACCCGGCGGTCCTCCGACAGGAGGTCCTCGTCCTCGAGCAACGTCTCGAGCAGGGGGCGCGCCTTGGCCCACTGCGCGGCGTCGTACAGCATGTCGGCGAGCTCGCGCCGGGCGCCCGCGTCGCGAGGATCGAGCTCCACTGCCCGCGACAGCGCGTCGCGCGCGCCGGTCCGATCGCCGAGCTCGGCCGCGACCTTGCTGCGCTGGAGCAGGTACTGGCGGAGCCGCGCGGGGTCGTCCGTGGTGCGGCACAGCTCGTCGAGGATCGGCGCGAGCTCGACGAGCGCGCCCGCGCCCTCGCACAGCTCGACGAGCGCGAGCCCAGCCTTGTGGTTCGTCGGATCCGCCGCGCGTGCGTCGCGATAGAGCCTCTCGGCGCGCGACGTGTCACCGAGCGCGACGCAGTAGTCCGCGGCGTCGGTCAGCCACCGCGATCGCTCGGCGACGACGGCGGGGCGCGCGGCCGCGCCGAGGAGCAGCCGCACGGCGTCCTCGAGGTGGCCGCGATCGCGCAGCAGCAGCGCGAACCCGTCGACCGCCGCGACGTGGTCGGGATCGTCGGCGAGCGCGCGCTCGAACAGCCGCTGCGCGCGATCCCAGTCGTAGAGCCTCGCGAGCTCGGCGGCGCGACCGAGCACGCGCGCGCGCGCGTTCGGGCCGTCGGTCAGCCCGGCGAGGCGCTCGAGCGCGTCGACGCCTTCCTCGTCGGGGACGGCGAGCTTCGTCGCGAGCCGGGCGATCGCTTCGAGCACGTCACGGTGGCCGGGCTCGAGCTTGTCGGCCTCGCGATACGCGTCGAGCGCACCGGCGTCGTCGCCGAGCTCGCGCTCGTAGATCACCGCGATCTCCCGGTAGCGCTCCGCGCGCTGGCGATCGTCGGTGAGGTGCAGCGTGTGTCGCGAGAGGAGATCGATCAGCACCGGCCACTCGCCGACGCTGCGATAGAACAGCTCGAGCGTCTCGTTCGCGTGCGCGTCGGCCGGCTTGATCAACAGCACGCGCTCGAGGCAGTCGGCGGCGAAGTACGGGCGCCCGACGCGTCGCCACGCCTCGGCCATCGCGGTGAGGCGCTCGGCGGCGCCGTCCTCGTGGATGTCGATCAGCGCGTTCATCTGGTCGAGCGGCAGCTCGCCCCAGCGATCTGTGATCCGCGCGAGCCGGAGCAGCGGGTCGAGGTCGCCGACGCCGCTCGCCTCGGCGAACGCGGACAGCCGGACGACCAGCGCGCGATCGGCATCGCCGCGCTCCTCGAGCGTCTCTGCGAGCGAGCGCAGGATCGCGGCGCGCTCGCTCGCCTCCTCGCTGGCCTCGACCCGCTGGAGGTGCAGGTCGACGACGCGGTAGCCCTCGGTGTCGAGCGTCGCGCTCGCGGCCCGCGCGACCCCACGCTCGAGCGCCGCGCGGACGCGGGCGGGGTCGAGCTCGGGGAACTCCTCGAGCATCGCCCGGACGAGGAGGTCGACGGAACCGAGGGCCGGCGCATGTCCCCGCATGCGCCGATTAGACCACGGCCCGGTGGTCAGGTGCGGGCGGCGGCCGCGAGCTTCTCCTCGACCAGGATGTCGGCGACCTTGTAGGTCGGCGCGTCGAGCTTCTTGCTGCGCTCGCAGATGTCCCAGATGGTGTCGTAGATCCGCATCGTGCCCTCGCGCGCGAGCTTGGGATCGTAGCCCTTGACCTCCTGCGCCACGTTGACGAGGCCGCCCGCGTTGATCGCGTAGTCCGGGGCGTACAGGATGCCGCGCGCGTGGAGGTCGTCACCGTGGCGGGTCTCGGCGAGCTGGTTGTTCGCCGCGCCGGCGACGATCGGGGCCCTGAGGTGCGGGATCGTTTGATCGTTGAGGCCGGCGCCCAGCGCGCACGGCGCGAACACGTCGCACTCGACCTCCGCGATCTTGTCGATGTCGACGACCGCCGCGCCGAACTCGCGACGCGCGCGCTCGCTCTTGAGCTTGTCGACGTCGGCGACGGTCAGCTTCGCGCCACAGGCGTGCAGCTCCTTGCACAGGTGATAGCCGACGTGCCCGACGCCCTGCACCGCGACGTGGACGCCCTCGAGCGACTCGCGTCCGAGCTTGAACTTCACGCAGGCCTCGATGCCGCGGCGCACGCCGAGCGCGGTGAACGGCGACGGATCGCCCGAACCGCCGTGTGCCGGATCGATGCCGGTCACCCACTTGGTCTGCGTGCGGATGATCTCCATGTCCTCGAGGCCGGTGCCGCTGTCCTCGGCGGTGATGTAGTGGCCGCGCAGATCGTTGATGAACGCGCCGAACGCGCGGAACAGCGCCACGCGATCGAACTGCTGCTTGGGGCGGATGATCACGCTCTTGCCGCCGCCGTGCGGAAGCCCGGCGAGCGCGGCCTTGTACGTCATGCCGCGAGCGAGCCGCAGCGCGTCGACGATCGCCGCGTCGTCGGTGTCGTACTCGATGAAGCGACAGCCGCCGAGCGCAGGTCCGAGTCGCGAATCATGGATCGCGACGATCGCGCGCAGTTGCGTCGCCTTGTCGAACTTGAGGTGGACCTCGCCGAAGTCGTGGGCCTGGAGCTTTCCGAAGACGTCCATGTCCCAGCGTTCGTAGTGCGGGAACGCCGTGGATGTCCATGCCCACGATCGGATTCGTTCGGAGCACACGGCTTTCCACGTGATTTCGCTCGCGAACTTCACGAGAAACTCGCAACGACGAGTCACACGTCGTTAGTGCAAACGACGCAAAAGGAGGCATATGCTGCGGCCACCGTGCAGCTCTCCGAACGTTATGCCGATCAGATCCGTACGCTGTGTGCCGCGGTGTACTACGTGCGCGATCCCCTCGAGAAGATCGACTCCGTCGTGGCGATGGCGCTGGCCGACGTCGACGAGTACCGCGCCGCGCTCGACGAAGCGCTCGCCAGCAACGCGCGGCTCGCGAACCTCGGCCCCGAGTACCATCCCGAGCCGATCGTCCGCCGCTTCCTCGCCGAGGTGCGTCGCCGCATCACGATGTTGAACTGACCGGTCCCGCGGATCGTGACGGGCCGCGAAGGGACGGTGTCCGTCACGATCGCACACGGCGAGGAGCTCGCGGCGACGATGTAGCCAGCTCCCACCTCCAGACCTCCATCACCGTACTCGCTGCCGCCGGCCCGCCCGCACGCTCGGCGCCGGCAGCACCTCGACGCAGAAGCTCGCGTCGGACCCGAGGCGCCACCGCCGCCCGGCCCGGCGTGTCGCTCCTCGTCGATCGTCTCAGCTCGTTGCGCGCGCGGCGCCTCGACCGTCGGGTCCGAATCTCTCCCTGCGGCGACGTGCTGCACGCGTCCAGAGCTGCTCGTGCTAACCAGCGTCGGGTGCGACGAAGGGGTGCTGTTCGCCGCGATCTGCGGCTGAGCCTTGGAGATGCAGCGGGCTACGGTGTGATGGCGGGCGTAGCGGAAGTGTACTTTCCTGCGTTCGGCCTCGCGCTCGGGCTCTCGCCGATCATCGCCGGGTTGATCGCCACGATGCCGCTCCTCGCGGGCGGCCTGCTCCAGCTGCTGGCGCCGCGGGTGATGCAGCGGGTCTCGAGCATGCGCAGCTTGCTCGTCGGGTGCGTCGTCCTGCAGGCGCTGTCGTTCGTGCCGCTGGTCGCGATCGCGCTCGCCGGCGTCGCGTCACCAGCGGTCGTGTTCGGCGCGGCGTCGCTGTACTGGGCCGCCGGGATGGCGGCGACGGCGGCGTGGAACCCGTGGATGGCGCGGGTCGTCCCACCGCGCGTTCGGAGCAGGTTCTTCGGACGCCGCCAGGGTCTCTTGCAGGGGACGATGCTCGCGAGCCTCATCGGCGCGGGCCTCGCGCTGCACGCGGCCGCCGGCAGCTCGCACGTCCTCGTCGTGTACGCGGCGATGTTCGCGGTGGCGGCGCTCGCGCGGCTGGTCTCGGCGGTGATGCTGTTGCGCCAGGGCACCGAGGTCGATGCGAGCCCGCAGGAGCCGATGCGGTTCCGCCATCTGCCACCGCGCGTGCGCGGGACCCAGCGCGCGCCGATGCTCGGCTACCTCGTCGCGGCGCTCGCGGCGGCGGCGATCTCCGGCCCGTTCCTCACGCCGTACCTCATCGATCACCAGGGTCTCGGGCACGGCTTCTACAGCGTGTTCACGGCGATGATCGTCGTCGCGAAGACCGCCTCGCTCCCTATCCTCGGCCGGCTGATCCGGCGCTTCGGCGTGCGCCGCGTGCTGACCGTCAGCGCGTTCGCGATCACCCCGCTGCCGCTGCTGTGGAG
>Ga0164243_10015351_pt1 | contig 10593 bp, 15 predicted proteins | sample OricompcompostOP_FD_108781 | JGI IMG/M metagenome (GOLD analysis project Ga0164243, IMG submission 108781) | Organic Plus compost microbial communities from Emeryville, California, USA - Original compost - Organic plus compost (OP) | ecosystem: Engineered > Solid waste > Mixed feedstock >...
GTTCACTGCTTCCTTGTGGGCAGTGAACCGCTTTACTCATAGGACGGCGCGCGCGATTAGATGCCCCGGCTTCTCCTGACCCACGGCGGTTACCAGGCCATGGGCAATCAGTGCGTCCAGAGCCTCGCGTCCTTCTTCGGCGGTCAAACCGGTTTGTCGCGTAAGAGACAGCCAGACGCGTTCGTCGAACTCAACGCCTTTCCCGTCACTTGCAGCGTGCGCGGCAATCCATGCCATCAGCGCAAGCGCATTGGTCTTGTTTGCTCCGAGTTCGCTGCCGCAAGCGAACCACTTTGACCACCGTGCAAAGTCGGACATGGCTTCACTTAAATTCATTGGCGCTGCTCGTGATACCTCGGCGTCCTGCGACGAGGTCCTCATGTATTGCGTCGAAAGCCAGCATCGTCGCAGGCCCGTGCGTACGGGCTGGCTCGCTGCTGACGAGGATGTGGGACAATGGCGCGTTATTGACGCAAGATCCAGAAGCGCTCGCCATACTGGGGCGCTGGAGCGCTCACGCCACCATCTGATCACAGGATGCCGCGCGCCTGGGCTGCAGCCGAGGAGCTGCAGGGCTCTTCGGCGGAGAGGCACAAAGGCGGAAACCAAACAGGAAGCAAACGGCGTTTAACGACGCTCTGCACCGATCGGCGGCTTCTTCGCTGGCATCGGAATCAAGCCTTCACGCTGAGCCTGCTTGCGCGCGGCCTTTTTGGCCCTGCGAATGGACTCTGCTTTTTCCCTGACGCGTCGTTCTGATGGCTTCTCGAACGAGCGGCGGCGCTTCATCTCGCGGAACACGCCTTCGCGCTGAAGCTTCTTTTTCAGAACCCTGAGGGCTTGATCGACATTATTATCGCGGACGAGAACTTGCAGGGTGGTTTCCTTTCTATTGGTGGTCAACGCTCAGCGCGAGGACGCCGACGCCTGCGCAAAATGCTGGTCACGGACGCGGGATCGAGATGCCGGCGCGCTAGGTCGATGAGCGATGAGCTACCGGCAGGCGCTGCTCGGTTGGCGGTGAATCGGCCGCCATCTCGAGCCTATGGCGGTCGCGTTCGCCGCCCCGTGCCGCGTCGATTATGCGACGCGCAATGAAGAAGCGAACGGTAGGTGTGTCATCAGACGGAAGAAGGCGCCGCGCCATTGCGGCGTCGAATGCGGCTACCATATTGCGAATAAGCGTAGGGTCGAAGTAGCACGCTGAGCTGTCCATGAAACCTCCTGCTTTGCGGCAGGAGTATTCAGCTCCCAGTCGTCAGCGCCCGAGCACCGTAGCCAACGATGCACCCTTCATAGAGCTTCGATTGCGCCGAGTCGACTCTTAGCGTGGGCTGGGGGGCGTTCCAGGCGTCCTGTCTCAAGGAAGACCGGGCCTGGCGGCGATCAGCCCAGCTGGCGTCGATATGCTTTTGCATTAACGCGTGCCGGCGCTGAGCGGTGCGCGGCATTTTCGTCGAATAGGATGATACCGAGGAAGGCGAGCGAGATCGGCAGCAGATACCAGAGGCCGACGACAAAGGTCGCATAGCCGATAGCCGCCCAGACACTGAGTTTGGCAATGCGCCAAGAGTTGGAGCCGTTGAGCGGGGTGCCGTGCCAAATGCGCGATGCCTCCGCCGCCGCAAATATCGCCAGGCTCCAGAGCACCGGCAGCAGCACGTCGATTTGAAATATGGCGCCGATGGCGAGCGAAATGGCCGCCCACACGATTGATACGAAGGCGGATTCCGTGATTTCGCGGTGAAGGACACTCTCCAGCACTATCGTTTCCCCGCAATTCGGAAGACCAAATCCTTCAGTAGCCTCCGAGGCACTCTTGCGGAAATTGATATATGCAATCTGTGGCATTGATGTTTTTGATGATGGTGCGTCTGCGGCCGTGCCGCACGCCGCAGGCGACAGCGCTCGCGCCTGCTATTCGGCGGCCTCGCCCATTTTGAAGCGGTAGACCTCCTCCAGCTGCCTGGCGCCGGATATGCGCACGGCGAGGTCTCGCAGCAGTCCATCATGCAATCCGTAGATCAGTCCGTGGACCGACAGGGGCTGCCCGCTGGTCCAAGCGTTCTGAACGATGGTCGTTTGACAGACGTGCTTCACCTGCTCGACGACATTGAGCTCGCACAGGCGGTCGCCGCGCTGCTTCATGTCGGTAATCTGTTCGAGCTCGTCGCGATGGCGGACGTAAATGTCCTTGATGTTGCGAAGCCAGTTGTCGATGAGGCCGAACTGACGCGTGCCGCACGCTGCGTGCACGCCGCCGCAACCATAGTGTCCGCAGACGATAACGTGCTCGACCTTCAGAACTTCGACGGCGAATTGGAGCACGGAGAGGCAGCTCATGTCCGTGTGCACGACGAGATTGGCGACGTTGCGATGAACGAAGACCTCGCCCGGCTTGAGGCCGAGGATGTGATTTGCTGGCACGCGGCTGTCGGAGCATCCGATCCAAAGATACTTGGGCGATTGCTGCTCGGATAATCTCTCGAAGAACTGCGGGTCGGCGGCGAGGTTGGCCTCAGCCCAGCGGCGGTTGTTCTCGAACAGCTTTGCCAGTTCGGCCACTATTTCATCCCTTCTGTTGGTTCTGCGCCGGAAGGCAGCGGACCTGCCTCAGGGACCAATGGGCCTTGCAAACGGCATTGGCAAATTGAATAATCTTGGCCTCTACAATGAATTTTATTGATGGATGCCGCGCCGATGCCCAAGACGCTGATCAATCTCGACGTCGATCTGCTGCGAACGTTCGTCACGATTGCCCACGCGGGCAGCTTTACGCGAGCAGCCGAGAGGCTCTTGCGCCAGCAGTCGACGATTTCTCTACAGATCAAGCGGCTGGAAGACGCCCTCGGCCAGCGGCTTCTCGACAGGACGCCCCGCTCGGTACATCTGACCCCGGAAGGGGAGGCCGTTCTCGGCTATGCGCAGAGAATACTGGACCTCAATGACGAGATGGTCTCGCTCGTCATCGAGCCGCAGATGCAGGGCTCGATCCGGCTGGGCGTGCCTGAGGATTTTGCCACGCATCATATGAGCGGCATCCTCTCGCGCTTTGTGCAGGCGTACCCATCCGTTGCGCTGGAGGTGACCTGCGATCTGACGCTCAATCTTCTGGCGGGATTCCGGGACGGAACGTTCGATATCGTGCTGGTAAAGCGCGAGCAGGGTGCGGGCGCGCAGGGTGTGCGCGTGTGGCGCGAGCCGCTGGTGTGGGTCTCGGGTCATCACGACTTCATCGCGGGCGGCGGGCCGCTGCCACTCGTCGTGTCGCCGGAGCCTTGCGTCTACCGCAAGCGCGCAGTCGACGCTCTCAATCGCGCCCGTATGCGCTGGCGTATCTCCTACACGTGCGCTTCGCTCGCGGGTACGCTTGCCGCGGTGCGGGCCGGGCTCGGGGTGGCTGTTCTGCCGCGCGAGATGGTTCCGCACGGCTTGCACGTCACGGATGGACAGCCGCTGCCAGAACTCAAGGACACAGAGATCGCACTCATGACCGTGCGCGCGCTGGCGGCGCCGGCTACAAAATTGCGCGATCACATCATCCGGTGTCTCGGCGATGGTCCCGAGCAGGCGCAGCGGCAATCGCTGACAGCGTAGACGCGGCCGCAAACGCCGCGGTCGGTGCGCGCGTTCGCGGTTCCACGCATTGCTCCTGTCTCGATCGGGGGCCTTTGAGAGGCAGCGACGGCATGCAGTTTTTGCGGCCATCCCTCACAAGGCGCGGTTTTGATTAAATTGCGGCGCACCAAGTTTGTGCCTCTGTGAACGAGTCTCTGAGAGAACCGTCGAACGGATATTTTCTCTGGAGGTCGAGCGCGCATGCCCTTTGCCACAAAGACAATCTCTGCAGCGATGCCCGGCTACGATGCCATCGTCATCGGGTCAGGTTACGGCGGAGGCGTGGCGGCCTGCCGGTTGGCGCGCATGGGGTTCAAGGTCGCCGTGCTCGAGCAGGGCCGTCATTGGCGCCCGGGCGAGTTTCCGACGACAGCGAAGGCGCGTCGCGCAGAGACGCGGCTGACAGGGCGCGCACCGAAGCTCGGTGATCCAGCGGGCCTCTATTACTTGTCAGTCGGCAAGGGGCTGACCGTGTTCGGTGCTTCGGGTCTTGGTGGCGGCTCGCTGATCAACGCGGGGATTGCGCTGCGGCCGGATCTGGCGCGGCTGCGCAAAGCAGGCTGGCCTGAGGCTGTGATCGACGACGGCCTGTTCCTGCGGGGAATTGGACTTGCCGAAGAGATGCTCGACGTTGCTCCCGTGCCAGGTCCGGAGCGGTTCCCCAAGTATGCCGGGATGTGCCGAACTGCCGAAGCGTCGGGACGTTCGGCGCTGTTGCCTTCGATGACGATCACTCATACGCCGGGCGTGAACATCTCCGGCGTGAAGCAGAATGCGTGTGAGCACTGCGGAGACTGCTGGTCGGGTTGCAACGCGGGCGCAAAGAACACGATCGGTGTCACCTACGTGGCCGATGCGGTGAGCAATGGTGCGTCCGTGTTCTGCGAAAGCCGAGTGCAGTCGATCGCAAAGACGGCGCGTGGCTGGGAAGTGGTCGTGCAGGACTTGTCGATGCCGGGCGCCAGCGTCCGCTTGGAAGCGCCCATCGTCGTCCTGGCCGCGGGCACACTGGGGACCAATGAACTGTTGCTGAAGGCGCAGCAGCGGGGGCTCACGCTCTCCGACAAGCTTGGTCAGAACTTCTCGGCCAACGGCGACGACCTCGTCGTGGCGGGCAATCTCGACGTGCCGGTCAATGCCGTGGCGACCGGCTTCCCGTCACAGCGACCGGCAGGCGGACCGCCTGTCGGCCCGCACAGCATGGCGATGATCGATCTGGGCGATGAGGATGGGCCGGTATGGGTGCATGACGGCACGATGCTCACCATGATGGCTGCGCTCGCGCCGCTGAAGGAGTTTCTGCAGCTGAAGGTGGGCACGGCTTTGCAGCTGTTGTGGCAGGGCGTCTACGGCGATCGCTTGAGCCGCGCACAGCTCTTCTATGTCGTCTCGCATGACGATGCCAGCGGCCGGTTGGTGCTGAAGAACGATAGCGTTGTGGTCGAATGGCCCGGTTACAGCGCGGCGCCGGAACGTTTGCGCGCAGAGCAGAAGGTCAAGTCGCTGATCGAAGCCATGGGTGGGGAGTTCAACGCCAACCCATTTGCGATGACGGCATTTGGTGGCAATCGCATCATTGCGCATCCGCTGGGTGGGTGCGGGATGGGTGAGAGCGTCGAGCACGGGGTCGTGGCGCCGGATGGACGCGTGTTCGATCCTGAGAAGGGGCCCGTTGGCGTGCACGAAGGGCTCTATGTGTGCGATGGCGCGGCAATTCCGACGGCGGTGGGTGTCAGTCCGCTGCTGACGATCACGGCACTCGCCGAGCGCGCCATGATCCTGGCGTCGCGGCAACTCGGCAGAACGCTCGATACCGACATGCAGCCGCTTCTCCCGCTGCGCCAGGCCGCCATGTAGGGCAGTTCCAGCGCCGTGCTCTATCGATGCCGTGCGCGTTGGTGCGGCACGTATCTTGCTGCTTCAGCTCAGAGCTATGGAATTCGTGCGGGGTGTGTGGGCTTCCCTACAACGGGCGCTCGCTCCGCTGGCTGGAAAGGCGCGCGGCATGGACGAGCTATTTGTCATTTGTTCCACCTTCGAGGTCGACGACGGCGGGGCGCGCGGTTTCGTTCTTGCGCGCCCGGACGAGGCAGGCAGCAGCAAGCCCTGGCCGATTCTGGTCACGCGCAAGGGCAACAATTTTTATGGGTTCGAGAATGCTTGTCCGAACGATGCCGCGCAGGTCGATATGGACAACGAGGGAAATTTCCTGGTGTGCGGAAAGTGCCGGTCGCAGTTCGACATGGACACGGGATATTCGTTCAGCGGCGCTAGTCAGGGAAAATCGCTGACGGCGTTGAGGGTTGTGGTCGATGAAGGCGACGTATGCCTGACGGGCGTGAAGCTGGCTGAAGAGGACGGGCTCAATCTCGATGATTCGGAAGGTGCGCCCGAGGTGATGATCACGGGTGACTAGGTTTGGGATTGCTGCGCTTTTACGCGAGGGATGCACTCTGCGTCGCAGCGTCCAGCCGCAGTTTGCCAACCGTCCCAAACCAGCATAGGTTGGCGGCATCGTAGGCATAGAGCCCGCAGGCGCCTGCGACCGAGAGATGCTTGTGCTCCCGCCTGTACGGCAGACCGGGAAACCAGATGCATCACGGGCTAGGCAGATTTCAACCCGCTGCACTCATTGGCAGCTCCCGCCAATTTCCGTCGGCGACGCTGATGCGGTCGTTGTGAGCAGGACCCGCGAGGGGAAGATCGCTGTCCTCAGGACACGCCCGCTTGGGGTTCTGCCGCTCGTTTCAGGAATCGTGTTTGTTGCCGGTATTCTCGTCCTTTACCCAACGACACCGGGGTAGGTGTGCACGTATATCGTCGGCTGCCTAACTCTTCCTGCTCGATCCAATGAACGCAACTGACCTGCCTGGAAGGCGAGGAATGCAAGCAGCACGATATACAGACCATCCGGGCTTCTTCACGAGGTCGGGGCCATTTCCTTTGCCGGTCATCGCTGACAAGCTGGGCACGGAACTCGAGCAACTCGCGGCGGGAAGCAGCGAGATCGAAGACGTCAAGCCGCTGGGTAGCGCGGGACCGCAGCATCTCGCCTTCTTCGACAACCCAAAATATATCGATCAACTCGCGGCAACCCATGCCGGCGGCTGTCTCGTTGCGCCGTCGTTTGCCGGCCGCGTGCCGGCGGACACTGCGATACTGAAGACCAAGACGCCCTACAGCGCCTTCGCTTTTGCCTTGCGTCTCTTTTATGCCGACGCGCTGCATCCCATCGCAGCGAGGCTCGAGGACGAGCGTGGGCGCGGCACGCTCATTCATCCGACTGCGCGCATCGAGCAGGGCGTGAAGATCGAGCCCGGCGCGATCATCGGGGCCGAGGCACAGATCGGCTCGGGAACGACGGTGGCGGCTGGCGCTGTCGTGGGCTATCGCGTCGTCGTTGGATCAGATTGCTACATTGGGCCGTGTGCGACGCTCATGCATTGCTTCATCGGCGATCGTACTATCCTGCATGCTGGCGTGCGCATCGGCCAGGACGGATTCGGCTTCGCCATGAGCGCGAAGGGGCACTTGAAGGTGCCGCAAGTCGGACGCGTGATCGTCGGCGACGATGTCGAGATCGGGGCCAATTCCGCAGTCGACCGCGGAGCGCTCAATGACACGGTGATCGGCGAAGGCACCAAGATCGATAATCTCGTGCAGATCGGTCATAACGCCATCATCGGTCGCCATTGCGTTCTCGTGGCGCAGACGGGCATCGCTGGCTCAGCGCAACTTGGCGATTTCGTCGTTATGGGTGGTCATTCGGGCGTCGTCGGGCACGTCAAGATCGGCGACGGCGCGCAAATTGCGGGCATGGCGCATGTGAAGGACGACGTGCCGCCGGGGGCCCGCATGGGCGGTACCCCCGCTGTGCCGTTCAAGGAATGGGCGCGTGAGGTGGCAACGCTGAAACGACTGGCGGCTGCGAGCCGGAATGGTTCGGGAGCTGCTTAGCCCGAGAAGGTGGCAGCAGGCTTAGTCTGCCTCACCGCGCGGCAATGGATAGTCGGTGCTGTCGTAGAGCGCCTGGATGTCGGCAAACTCGAAGCGCTCGTCGCCGACCTCCATGACGGTGCCACGCTGTAGCATCTGCGGCAGCTCCTCCACGGCGAAGCGGATAGCCTCAGCACTGCTCGTGAAGCGGCGGTAGCTCATAGGGCCTTTGCCCTTGCGAAAGCTGCCGCTCGAGTAGATTTCGGCCGGTGCCTCGAACGCGAATTTGCTGCCGGTTGGCTCCATGCTCATTCCCAGTTCCGGTTCTGGATGGGACGTGGACGAGCTGGCGTGCTGGCCTGCGCGGTATGCTTTTTACAGTACGGGTGGCCGTCGCTCGCGTGCTCCCCACAGAAGTGGAAGCCAGCAATTTGGGGATCGCCGATCGGCCACCGGCAGTCATTGGTGCCCAGTGTTGCGACCGTCTTGCGCACGGCAGCTTTCTTGTCCTTCAAAACCGTCGCGTCATGGGGCATTTCAGTTGTGCTTTCCATTGGTTTGCGCGCTCGACCGAGCGCTTTAGAGTGGTGATGTTGTCTGCAAGAGCTCGCTTTCGCGTGCGACGCGCTCGAAGGCCTCGTTGATCGTCTTGATGCGATAGAGCTGCTCGCCGCCTTCATTGGGCAGCACGCGCAGCACTTTATAGGAACGCACCGAGGCGGGGACTGCCCGGCTGGTTGGCACGAAGTCCGCCATCTGCCCGACCTTGAACTTAGCCATGTAATGCCTCCGATGTTGCCGCAGAATTGCAAAGAACCAGGGCGGCAACGGCGTTGTCGACACCAGAGGGCGATGCATTGCAGATGTTTGGCCGCGGAAGTACGGCGGCATAGAACGGCTGTTCCGTCGCTGAGAGTGGCTGGACCAACGCTTCCTCGCTTTGAAAGGCGGGAGCGCACAAAGCTCTCAGCACGGAAGCCCGAATGATTTGTCCGTGATGCGATAAATATAGGTATTAGTGCACTGTTTGTCCATCGCAGTGACCTTTACCAAGCTTTGTACGGAAATATATTAAGCGTTGAGGCTTGCGCGGATGGCTGCAATCCGGCATGGATTGCTATCGACTTGTGGCCGGATGACCGAGCCGTGGCGTTTGATGCCAAGCACAACGCCTCGCTTCTTTTGACCTTCCATTCTTCGAAAACACAGGGCCGGATTGCGACACGACGTGTCGCGCCGGTTCGTTAGTATCGCTACCGACTGAGGACGTCATGGATAACGGAACAGTGAAATTCTACAACGCGCAGAAGGGCTACGGCTTCATTGCGCCTGATAACGGCAGCAAGGACGTGTTCGTTCATGCGTCTGCACTTGAGCGGGCTGGGATCGGTGGTCTCGCCGAAGGTCAGAAGGTCTCCTTCGACACGGCCGAGGACCGCAGAAGCGGCAAGATCGCGGTGCAGAACATCGAGCTCGCGTAAGAACATCGGAGCGCGAGCGGGCTATCGAGTTTCGCTCGCGTTCTTCTATAGCTTGGAATCAAGACGTTGCGCTTGATCCATGTGCGCTCGACATGAGCGCGATCGATCGTCGCCATGGCCGCCATTTTTCGGACGGCACACCCATTCCGCGATCGTCATCGCGGTGGCGCTACTTTAACCCATAGTGCTTTTTGAACGCTGTCGTTGTACGTCGGGGCGGCGCTCGTCGAATTCGATGTGACGGGTGGTACGTGCTGCAGGTTCGCGGATAGGAGAGGAACAATGGCTCGCAAGCCTTCTAAGGCCCAATCCGAGTTCGTGCTTTTCGATGTCTACTATGAGGATGGGGCGCGCACTTCCAACCGCAAGGTGCCGAGCTCCGAGCTCGGCGGCTTTGAAGGCGATGAGCCTGCCAGAGCCATCATCGAGGCGCAGGACGCCGAGATCGCAGAGCGCTCCGGCGTCAGCCGGGGACGGATCAAGCTGATCGAAAGAGCTGGCGCGAAGGCCAAAGTGAAGGCGAAGTAAGGCCGGCGCCGTCGATCAGTTGCCGGCATCCGACTGCGGAGCTTCGGGTCTATTCGTTCCGGCAAGCTGTTTGAGGAAGGCTGCGCGGCTGACAGGGCGTGGCCCTTGAACCAGCTGTACCGACGGGCTCTCCACTTCATCGCTGCCGGTTGCGCCGCGGCTGATTGGCCGGGGCGGAGAACGCAACATCACCATTTCGCTGGCAAGCGACGGCGAAACTGCGAGTTGCGGTTTCGGCACCGATGCGACCTCGGGTGCGGACGTGCTATGCGGAACCGCGGCGAACATCTCGTTGTCGCCGCGAGTATCGAAGCGTTCGCGCGCGGCGATCAGTGCGCGGTCGACCGTCTCGAATTTTCCGATGTGGCCGGGGACCTTTGCGTAGGCGCGGCGGCGCACGTAACTGGCTTCGGCTTTGGTCGGGGACTGCAACACGGTGATGACGAGCGAGGCGACGCCCTGTTTGCGGAAGCCGAGTTTCTCAGCGGCGGCGCGCGAGACGTCGAGTTTGCGCTTGCCGCTGTAGGGGCCAGCGTTGGTGATGCGAAGCACCGACGCGTCACCTGTGTCGGGGTTGTAGGCGAGAATGACGGTGCCGTCGGGGAGTAACGGGCTCGCGGCGTTGTCGGGTAGATCGGCGCGGAATACGGTGCCTGAACTCGTCAGGCCGCACGGATTCAAGGGGTCACGCTCGCAGCTGTCGTAGTAGGAAGCGAGCACGTAGCCGCGCCAGCCAACGAGGGTATCGGTTTGCGCCAATGTGCCGACGCGGTGGCAGTAGCCGTGGAAGCAGTAGCGGCTGCCAGGAGATTTGGCGTCGGCTACAGGCGGTGAAATAGCGATACCGGTTAAAATCAATGCTGCGATGGCGGACAAAGCCAATAGCGGGTGCCACCGACGGGTGGCGATCTTCGAGGCTGCAGAGCGCAGCGGATACGTCTTCCGGGGCATGTGGGGCCGGTCGATTCGCTGAAGTCAGTGTTCGACTTGCGAAAGAACCGTGGCAATTGTTTGAGCAGGGCCCATCAGA
>Ga0164243_10015352_pt1 | contig 10593 bp, 10 predicted proteins | sample OricompcompostOP_FD_108781 | JGI IMG/M metagenome (GOLD analysis project Ga0164243, IMG submission 108781) | Organic Plus compost microbial communities from Emeryville, California, USA - Original compost - Organic plus compost (OP) | ecosystem: Engineered > Solid waste > Mixed feedstock >...
ATAACTTAATGTTGAGTCAAGACCCATGGCTCGCATGCGCCGTGACAAAAGAGACGAGGCAAGGCGGAGGCGAGGGTAGGACTATATAGTCTACACTCTATAACTTCATACAGACCTGGCTCCTTCGCGTTGTCGCATTCCTTCCTTCGTGCCCTTACAAAAACCAAAATCAAAATGCCCATAAACTTCATAAACTCATAAAACCATCTCACCCATCCAAAGGAAGGCTCTCAAGCCTATCAATCAACACCTGGATATCCATGTGATAATGCGGCGGAGCGTTCTCCTCGCCGCCAGTCTTCTCCCTCAACGTCTTCGCAACACCAATCATCGGCTGAACGTAACGCTCTCCAACGGCAGCCGCCATGCCCTCGGGCACCAAATGCCGGAAATCCTTACCGGCAAATAAGAAGTGGGCAAAATTGGCTACCTGCAGGTGGAAAGGGTGATTCTCGGCCCAGAACTCGATGAGCTCATTGGCTTCCGCATCGTTGAGGTGTCCGAGGCTCGGGAATAGCGTGTACTGGAAGGACTCGATGCATTCTGGTGTTGAAAAGACGTTGTCGGCCTTTCCCTTGGCGGCGCGGATGAGTTCCTCGCGGAGCCAGGTTACCGCACACGCCTGGAGGGACGAGAACATGCAGTTCTCGAGCAGGTCGTCGAGGATCTTGAGGCGGTCCTCGTCGTCGGGGTCCGCATGGAGTATTTGGCCTGCTAGCGTAGTAGCGGCATTTCGAATTTGTAGAGAGCGGTGGAATACGGCACACAAGGTAAGGTAGTGGTGGAAGGTCATAAACGCGGGCTTCTCGGTCTGGTCGTCGGCGACAATGCGATTATTTTCGTGCAGCCAGGATCCCAGAACAAGCAGGGATTCGATGACTCCGGGATTCTCGATAATCTTGGCCTGGGCATCTTCACCGAGGTAGCGATGTACCATGTCATACAGATCAGGGAAGACGTGCATTTCAGGCTTGACGAAATCGCTGTCAAAGACCTCGGAGGCGAAGACCCAGTAGGCCGTCAGGCACCAAAAACCTGTCGTGGACAGTTTTATTTGGTGCGGATTCTCGGAATCGGGCTCAGTGGCCAGCGGATCGGGTTGGATCGGCGCGGCGCAAAGCTCGGCAATCCTATTGGGTTTGAGGTTTGCGAGCCCGAGATCTCCGGCAAGGCCCTGAAAGAGAGATTAGAACCCACACGAGTATAGAACGAAAGAAACAAGAGAAGGGGTGGAGGGAGGGGAGACTTAAAAAATTGGAAAAAAAAAAAATAAAAATAAAAATAAAAATAAAATAGGAATAAGGAGTCATCATACCGCTAATTGTCCTAGAAGCGCATCTCGAGCGAGGAGATCCGGGTCGTCCCTGAAGGCCTGCATGACTGTTTTCCGGCCAGGAACAATCTTATGCGGGTTATAAAACTCAACGAGCCTAGACGCCCATCCAATCTCGTTAGAGTTTACAAAGGCTTCAAAGATGCACGTTATAAAGCTCTGTAGAAGCCTGGACATGAGGTCCTCCTCCACCGGATCTTGCGCTTCCGCTTCGGGGTCGGGAGCATTCTTAGAGGGATCGTTAGTCTGAAATGGAGTCTCAAGGGTAGTGCTAGATTTGCGTGAAGGCAAAGGCGGACGCGCAAAAATGGAAACGGCGCGAACGAAGCTAATGATGGCGGCAGTTTCCTCGCGGTTTGGGGTATAACATTGAAGTACGGCCTGGAGAGTCGTGTGGAGGAAGCGAGATGGCCGGCGGACTTTAAGGCGTTTGTGAAGAATCCCAAGCATGCCGAGGAGGGTGATGAACTTGGACGACGCGCTCGGGGCGTCCGGACTAATAGCTTCCCTTTCTTCGGAACCCTCGGCGTCTTTCCTATCCGAGCTGAACTCTCCGCCCTCCTCATCCTCGACCTCTTCGATGGCCGTTTTCTCCAGCACCTCTAAGGCTTTAAGAATCACCTCTCGCGGGTTTCCCAGCCGGGCCACAGTCTCGAGACATTCCTCACTGCCGGGAACGTTGATCAACATGTCAACTAGGTCCCATCCAATAAGCGTCGTAAGCTCAGCGGCCTGCAGGATTTCAAGAAGGGCGGGTAACAGCTCGGGAGACATGTGCTGGTCGAGAAGGGCGAGGTAGGTAAAGGCGTCAGTAGCGGGAGGGCGGGCGTCCTGGAGGCGGCGGACGACCTCGTCGGCAGGCAGATGTTCTCCCATGGCGATGGGATGTCGATGTCGATGACGATGATGACAACGATGGGGAGTCTAATGAAAGGAGTAGGAGAAGCAGGGTTTTTGGATATGGTACAGAAAGAATCAAAGCAAACCCAAAAGAAAGACAGACAGAACCAAGGAGAGATGTTTATTCAGGAAAGGTTTAGTTTGTAGATTCCTACTGCTATCGGAGGCATACCTCGGGGAGTCCTGTTTGTGTGAGGGAAGCGTTGAGTGATGCATTGATGGATATGGCGATGCATTGACAGGCTGCGTCATAGGCAAGACTGAGATGGACATTAGTAGACAAGAGAGATACTTGAAGCAGTATATAATACTGTGCACATTGAAGGTATTATTAAGTACAACCGATTGACATAGTGTACACTGAAATGCTCCAACATCAATTCAACCCAAGGCGGGGGAGGGGCAACTTTTAGAGCTTTGTTACTGGTTGATTCTCAGCCTGGCAGAGGCGCAGGGGCGGCTTGGGGCAACTTGGGGCAACTTGGGGAGGGCCGAACTCACATTTGGGGGTGCCAGACCACTGCAGCTGGCGCCAGGCATCACTGAGAAACCCACATCCCATGCTAGCTAGAAGGGAAAGAGCAGAGCAGTCTCTTCTCTCTTCGGGGATATTGTCGGGCATTATCCAAACTCGACGCTCTCTTCTTTTGGTTGTCTGGTCGTGTGCTGCCTCCACCAAACCGGGCCACGAAAGTCGAACCAATTCCAGCCAGCTTCGAGTTGCGGTGACCTCAAACATGCCCAAGGGCCAACACAAAACTTGACTTGGACAGACACACAGCTTGGCCACGCTCTGCTGTCTTGCTGTCTTGCATCGCTAGTTGTGGCATAGCTGGCCACCAATCCCTTGCCGACATTTACCGCTCTTCTGCCACAAGGGGTCCTACCAACCACCCTTTACACCCTCCTTCATCCAATCCCTGCCGCGCCAGCCGTAAGCTGGCCCAAGATTTAAGATTCGAGGCCGTCAGCCTGTCACCGACACTCACCGACGGCGGCCCTGCAGTCTTTAAGGCTTGAACGTTAACCCAGCCTGAAGCTGCCTAGCTGCCCCTCACCAAAGCCGTTGCGCAACCCGGTCAATTATCGTCCTGACTCTTTGTCCAGGGTTCTCAACTCGACGCTGCCAGTCCCAGGAACGTAAACCTCTATTCTGCATTCACTGAGAGAGGCTGTGGGATTCTACAAAGTAGGATTCTAGGATTCTAGGATTCTGGAACGCGGGAACTCGGGAACTCTGGACCGACTCATCTCACCTCACACGAACAGGCGGCGGGCACGAGGACAGGAAGGATCACGACGCTTCCTACTTCCTCCTCATTCTCAATCTCACCTCCAACACTAACGGGTTCTCCAATGACCAAGGAGGTTCTGGCACTGGTTTAAGCAATTCCCCGAACTCAATTACGTCTTTCCCCTTGTTCTCTCCCCTCGCGGACATTTTTCCCTCCCCGGCTCCGTTGGGCTCGTCCCACTTTCAACCTCACGCGGCAATGCGATGTGCAGAGCCCCTGACACTCACCAAAGACATTTGGAGTCCTCCATCGCCAATACTTGAGATCCAGGAAAAGAGCCCACCTCTGAAAATGCCCACCAATCTCGCCACGCTCCCTCCCGAGCTTCGGCAGACCATTCTTTTCTTCTTAATCGAGGAGTGTCTCAATGCCCCGAAGTCGACTCATTACACATCGCCCGGTTTAGCACCTTACACCACCGTTTGCCGAGAATGGCAAGAAATCATCGAGCGCCAAACCTTCTCCAACCTCTACCTCTGCCTTGACCGGCTGGATGAATTCGAGGAGTTCGTCGTCGGCGTGAGGCGTCGTCGCCTGCGGGGCATTTTACTACACATCCGAGCCCCGGAGTATGCTTGCGATCCATGTACGCAGAAGGAGTCTTTTGACGACAAGAGGCGAATCAATGACATCTTTACCGAGACTCTGACCCGCCTGTTTGCGCTGATGAATACGTGGCCGGAGGAGGATGTAGTCCCCGGTGGCATCCGGCTAGATTTGTCCGTTTCCAGCCCCAGCGACTTAAGGAATGTCGGCTTGGTCCTCTGGCAGAAGCGCCGGTGGAACACCCGAGACATTGGAGAGAGGCGTTTCGCTGATTCGGCAGTCGACTTCGTCGGCCAGGATGACGAGCGGCGCGTAGTGGGCCTGCTGAAGCCCGTTTATTCTATTACCAAATTTGTATCAGAAGGCCTTCATCGCCGCGCCGTCATGCCTGCCGCATATGCCGAGATCATATCTGCCTTGCCTAATTTGCGCGAGGCATATCTGAACATCATGAAGGAGAGGCGCGTCCTAGTAAGAAGGCTCAACCTCTCGCGTAAGTTCCTTCATCCATGAACCCGGTTTAAGATATAGTCTAGCCAAGAAGGAAAAGACGAGCGGTCTTGCCTGCCCGCGCGCTTCCCAGGACGGCGACAGCAATAACACCTTGGGAAGGGATTATCAAATTAACAGCTGACCGCCTTCTTTAGAATTCGGGGACCTGATGGTCCGTTGGCCTCATCGTCTCTCGACATTGGTTATCAGAGGCAACACAACCTCCAACTGGAGACAACTTCCTCACGCTTCTATATCCGAGGCCGACGCCGGAGATCATCTTGCCTCCTGTCTCCGCGACGTAGCCCCCCGCCTCCGCACACTTTCCATCGCCAACCTCGTCACCATCAAAGCCTTCCTCATCCCGCTCTGGCCCGCCAACTCGGAGGATCGCGATATCCTGCCCATCAGCCGCCGGGGCCTACCCAAGTGCAAGTACCTCGAGACGGTCGACCTGCACTACGCCTCCCTCATCTACAAGATCGACTGGTACAAGGAGAACGCAGACTTCAACAAGCACGACATGGTAACCGAGTTCCGCCAGGATCTCGCCCTCGCAGCGGCCCGCCTCGCCGTGTACATGCCGGCGCTCAAATCGCTGACTATTAGCCAGAGACCTATGATGTGGGCCGGACGCCATCGGCTTACGTATTCCGTTCACGAGAAGCATGCCGAGCTCGTCTTTTCGAGTTCTTTTGAGTTTGAGCCCGCGGAGTGGGTTGTCGATGCGTGGAAGATGGTGGCGAAGAAGCGCGCGGGTAAGCCCTTGAAGATTCGGACGGAGCGGTTGGTTTCTTATAAGCCTGACGGAGATATTCCCGTTATCCCTACGTCCGCCTTCTGAGAGGATGAAGATTTTTCCATCCTTGAGAGGACGGTCATATTTACTTTTTGATTCGGCGTTTCCCTTACTTCCCGATTTGCAGCAGACATTAACGGGAGTTGGCCGGCGGGCTCTATTACCTACCCTGGACAGGGCCTTTTTTTTTTTCTTCTTTTTTTCTCTTCATTCTTCTTCCTCCTTTCCTTTTTTCTTCTTCTACCAAATCCACTTTAGACGCAGAGGCGCATTCATAAACAGGTAAAAAGGTTATCACGCATTGACATGACGAAATGGGGTTTTCGAGAGAGGTGGAACCGGACGCATGGATGGAGAAAAACAATGGAGGAATGTATAAATCAGAATGAAGTACAAGACATGAGTATATATGGAAAACGCAATGGAAAAAAAAACTCACATTTAACCCTAGCAATTATGCGTAGACAGCTCGTCTTCCTTCGTATTTGGGTGACTTGTATGGCTTCATCCAAGGTGTTAAGAGGTGCGACCGACACGGATAACCAATATCAAAAAGACACCACACGCCCCGGCGCCAGAATCCATGGACATCCCGATGATTCTACCTTGTGAACTATCGTCATGCCTCTGCTCGCTTCTCCGAATCTCCCTCCCCTTTACCTTCGCCTTCGCCACCCTGACTCTCTCCCTCTCCCTCTCCCACCTCCACAGCCACAGCCTCTTCCACCTCCTCTTTCACCTCCTCCATATCCTTCTCAATCTCCTTCTTCTTCTCCTCCCTCAAGGGCTTCCACCCCATCCTCTTCCTAGTCCTCCACAACCAACTCCAATGCTCCCAAGGATCCTCCACCAACTCCAACATATCCTCCACATCCTCCCCCCTCTCCTCCCTCACCTGCAAAACCTCCTCCTCGATCGCCCGCCGCGCATACCGCATCGCCGTCCACGCCTCCCCGACCCCGTTCCACTCCAGCGCAGCGTACGTGTACGCCTCTCCCATCAGCACGTGCATCCTCTCCTGCTCCAAAAGGCTGATGAGCATCTCGGCGAGCTGCGGCGTTGCCGGGGAAGAGGGGGTGCGGTCGGCGAGGGCCCGGCGGGCTAGTTTGATTTGGGCGAGGCGCGCGTCGGAGGTGGCGATTTGGGCGGCGGAGAGGGAGCAGACGGGGCAGGTGCAGGTGAAGCCCCAGGAGCGGCGGAGGCCAGATTGGCGTTTGTGATGGGGGCGGAGGCCGCTGGTGCTGTTGTTAGTGTGAGGGAGGGATTGGAGAGAGGGGATGGCTTACTTGATGTAGGATACGGTGAGTTCTTCGCCGGGGTAGATTGTTCGGAGGGCTGTGGCGTATTGAGTAAAGGTTTTGTAGTCCCAGTGGTAGCCTACATTGGGGCGACAGTCGTGGTTCATCCGCGCGGCTTGCGACGATGTTAGTATAAGTCCATTTTCTCTCCTTTCATAACTCCTTCTTCTGCCCTTCGGAGGAAACGGGGAGAATAAAAAGACCTACTATCAGCAAACAATGCATAAAGATTATTCTCATTCTCATCATCCAACTTCACCTCAAACGCATTCGTCACAAGCACCTTCTCCAACTTATGCACAACATCCATCGAAGCTCCATGCGTCGACATATTCAACACCCTCTCCCTATGCGCCCCAGGCAAATACTCGATCCCAAAAGCCTGCAACCTCAATAGATCCTTCTCGGCCAGCTTATATACGGGGTTATAATCGATCAGCAAGCTCGCCGTCTCCGCGATGATGCTCTCCCCCTTGAAAATCGTCTCCGTCGCCACAACGCCGTACTCCTTCCCCGGGATCGGAACTACTTTCGCTTTAGGCGTGAACTTGTTCAGTCCCGGACCGCCGGCCATCGATTCAGCGAGGTCGGAGTCGGGGTCGAAGGCCGGGTACCGGAGCATGTAGTCGGCGCGTTCGGCTTCGGTGAGCACGACGACGCCGCGGCCCGATCCTAGGGCACTGCTATAGTAGATGCAGAATTCGGTCGAGTCTGGGTCCGTGACGTTGGCGCGGAGGCACGGGCCGATCTTGTCCCATTGCGCGTTCGGGTTCTTCTTTTTGCGCTTGCGAGGCGGTGGTGGTGGGGTCGTGGGGCCGGAGGTGTAGCGCGGGTCGAGGTCTTCGCTGGGGCAGGTGAGGAGGTGGGCGGCGTCGGAGTTGAGGATGGGTGGGTAGCAGTAGCGGCCGAGATCTATGGATCTGGAGGAGGTAGGAGGGGAGTGGGAGGAGGATGGCTCGGCAAAGACCACCGCTGAAGAGGCGAGAAGGAGGAAGAGGAGCTTCATGATTTACAGTAGACGAGGGCTCTTAACAAGCTGCGAAGCTTAGGAGCGTATCTCGGTACTGAAGAGAGTGGAAGGAGGACAGAACTCGAGGATTGCCTCGACCTGCTCCCCAATGGACAGCTCTTACTACGAAAGCTGGGTACGAGAAACTAGCAATGAGGCAAAGGAAAGAAAAAGAAGGAAAAAAGAATTTATGATCTACATCGAGGAAGGCTGTGAAGGGTATATCAGGGAACTATAATGCCCAGAAAATGTACACGTACACAATTCACTCCCCAGCAAGAGGAGATAAAAGGGCAGGATCGCGACGGAAGTATTAGATAGGAAAACGGTTTCCCGGACACGCCACATGGCGTTTGGAAAGCCCATGATAAGAAGGGAAGAATTTAAATGGCATAAAGGATCACCAGGATCGTCACCACGCCGGAACCTCCCTCCAACATGAGAAAACGCGGGGAATGGGAGGAAGGGCAACATGAGACCAGCCTTGCGGGATAAATGGAGAGAGCAACTTGGCTAAGGTAAGGGAATTTAGGGGATCCAGAGTTTGGAGTATCTGTGTCACACTCATACGCCCAGCTAAACGCGTAAGGCTCTCTCTCTCTCCACGCCAAGCTGATTCTCTCTCGGCATTTACATCACCGAGAAGAAAAATGCAAGCTCTCAATTAGCATCTCTGACTTAGGCCATGATGAACCCCAATTGGAAGGAAAAGAGGGGTTGATTACGCAGCAGGTAATATCGTGGGCCGGATATGAGGCTTGGGGTCATCGATAATGGGGCGGCATGGAAGGAATAAATAGAGTGGCAGAACCCTGTCCTGTCCTGGGCGGGTGAATATAAGCGGCAAAAAGTGAACGCTGGCCAGATATGCCACGAGAGCGAGTCAAGACGCACCCCTGTTGGCCTGCATGATAAGTAAACGCGGGAACCCCATCAGATGGCCACATAGGATCAATAAAGAGTTGGAGGAGATGGTGGTGTGCTGGAGGCGGGATCCTTGCAGACTGCATCCATCCATCCATCCATCCATCCATCCAATCTGCTTGCGGATAAATAGTTTGAAATATTAGAACTGGGAAAGGCTGAGGAGTGAGGAGAGGACAGACAGTCTCGAGGTGGGAACCTTCGCCGTTATCTGACCTTTCCGTCCACATCGCCTGTCAACCATTTCCAACGATCGTTGGAGTTAAGCTGCCAAATCTACGGCGTTTCGACTAGGGCAAGATAGCATCCAACATCCGAGAGTCTGTGAATGTTGTGTCTACACAAGAACGCCCGTCAGTTAGTCTCGAATCTTCGCAGAGGTATATGGATAAGCACCTAAAAGTCATTCTCCGTACCCGGTTTCATCTGATCTTTTTATCCACGTTTGCTCGCGAAGCGTCCCAGTCACTCCCCACCTCATCGTCGGGCAGACCTTGCCAGACTGCAAGTTATCGCAGCTGATAATAATGCGCGTACCTGTCCACTGGAGGCCTGAGCCAAGAACTTGGTTCAATATGCGCCCATATAAGAGTGAGAAAATACCCGGAATTGCCACGCGTTGGGAATATTATATCTTGATACCCGTATCGCACAGAGTGAGCAAAGTTTAAGTGAAGGAGAAAGCATCAGATATTGTCTTCCTCACGTTCTTGCCCCTTTTCCCCCAGTGTATACGATATTAATAATTTTGTCGTGCTTGTGCGTTCACCCGTTCTTATCTGTATGGAATGCCTTCCCTCACGGCTGGTCAATGCCATGCACGTCTGTGTAATAAGTGACATATTAGTGGGCAGCCATGGTGTGACTTGCAAAACCGACGATTCTACTCGTAGTCTTGTCGAGATGGGAGAGCGGGCGAGTGCTTACTATGCTATGTTGGTGACCTTCTGCTTCTGACTGTAGATGTTGGTGAGGGTACTTGTAGATGAACAGGGGAAGCTTGCACATTGGGAGCGGCATCATCTAAGGGCAACAACTGATTCCTCTATCTATGCTCGAACCCTGGGGTTGTACCTCTATACTAACGACATACTCTTATCCGCTACCCAATGTAATACAATGCATACAATGTAAGACAAGGCTTAAACCGTTCCCACGCACAAGACTCGACGTCAACCTCGCTGAATTAGAGAAACAAGAAAAGCCCACCTGAAATATTGTTCAATATCGCCGCGACGTAGCGGCCTTGACAATCTTGCGCCGGAGGTCACGCTCGTCGGTTGGGTGAACGTAGTAGACACTCTTCCCATCGGTTGTCTTCCCAGTCTTGGGGACCTCGGCGATGAAGTTGCGAACAACTTTGAGGATCCTTCTGCTCGACCCACAGGGAAGCTTGGCGGTGTTGAGAAGCTCGGTCTCAGAGGCAGAGATGTCGTCATCCCTGGGGTCCCGACCCTTCCCCTTGCGGCCCTTACCCTTGCCTTTGCCTTTACCTTTACCTTTCCGGCCTTTGCCCTTACGGCCCTTGGAGCCTTTAGGGCCGCCTTTCCCAGTTCTTCCGCCTTCTGGACTCGTCGGGCCTTGGGGTTTCTGGGGCCCAGGAGGTATGTTATCGATGAGTTCCCTTGCGTGGACGCTCCCTCCGTTCCGAATTTGCTGCACCTTCTTCAGGATGGCATGGCCCTCTTCTCGAGTGATAAATTTCACAAGTTCCTAAACAAATTGTGGCGAGCTGTCAGTACTCTGGGTTTTAGGAGCCACCAGGGGATGCCATCATTAGTTGTGTGTGGAAATGTCATCAACGTACCTCCTCATCTTCGACATGGCCCTCAACAATCCCGTCGACAAACGAGTGCTTGAGGACACCCAGTTGAGCCTTGGCGACATAACAGTTGTCGGTGTCGAGGGCGGCTGCCATGTGGGCCAGGCCTTGCTTCATCTCCTGAGCCTTATCATGAGACAGGCCTGGAAGGGGAGTAGCCGCAATGGCAAGAGCC
>Ga0164243_10015355_pt1 | contig 10590 bp, 6 predicted proteins | sample OricompcompostOP_FD_108781 | JGI IMG/M metagenome (GOLD analysis project Ga0164243, IMG submission 108781) | Organic Plus compost microbial communities from Emeryville, California, USA - Original compost - Organic plus compost (OP) | ecosystem: Engineered > Solid waste > Mixed feedstock >...
ACGTGCAATACAAAGCCCCTTTCGAGGGGCTTTCGCTTTTTCAGCGGTGGGGGAAATTTCGCCGCGCGGCCGGAATCCCTCCGCCACGAGGGAATGCGCTCGCGCCTGGTGACGACGCGGGGCGCGCGATCCGGCACAGGGTCTCGCACCGCCTGCGCGCCTACAGGTCCCGCGCCCGGCCGCCTATCGTTGCTGCGAAGCTCGCGACGAAGGCGCCGATCAGCAGCGAGGCGAAGGCCCACAGCGCAAAGGCCGCCGCGGCCTTGCGCGCAGCGTCGGCCGCCTCGCGCGCCGACTGTTCGGCCTGCTGCGCGGCCTGCTTCGCCTGGTCGGCGATCTGCGTGATGCGCTGCTGCGCCGTGGCGGGGTCTACCCCGGCACGCTGCGCCACGACCTTGACCAGATAGGCCTGGTCTTCGTCGGACAACTGCCCCTGCGCCACACTGCGGGTCAGTATCCGCGACACCTCCTGCCGCGCATCGGCGCCGTCGGCCGCGCGGGCGGGATCATCCGGCCGCAGCAGCGCATCCGTGAAGTAATCCAGCGAGAGGCCCTGGCCGCCGCCCTGGGCCGCCTGGCCCGCGGCGGCGGTGACCGCCCCGGCGCCGGCGCCCGCCATCGTGGCGCCAGCCTTGGCCGTGCCGGAAACGACGGCCGCCACCGTGGACCCCAGCAATGCCAGGCCGACCACGGCGCTGAGGGCCCAGACCAGAAAGCCGTGGGCGGTATCGCGGAAGTAGATTTCGTCGGCGGCGGCATCGCTCCATTTGGTCCGCAGCCGGCCCGCGACATACCCGGCCACGCCATAGGCGATGATCTGCGTCAGCAGCAGCCAGATGATGGAGCTTACGGCCAGCGTCGACGCGGAGGCGCCGTCCTGCTGCCAGGGGGACACGGCCAGGAAGCCGAGTCCGGTGCCGCCGATGATCAGCATGGCGGACAGGGCCGCCGCGATGACGGCGCCGGCAATGACGGCCGCCCAGGACACCGCGGACCGGGACGATTCCGGCACGGGCGTCAGGGGGCCTGCGTAGGGGGTGGCAGGCTGAGCATTCTGCATGACATTTCCTTTTTCCGGGTTGACCTTGCTTGCGCGGTGCGTATCAGTGCCAGAACAGGGCGAGCAGGATGATGATCGGAATGGGTACACCAAGCAGCCACAAGAGTATGGATCGCATATCGTCTCCTTTGCATGTCTATACGGGCCCCGCGGCGCGGCGGCGTGTTCGGTCGGCGCGCCGGGAATCAGCCAGGCGGCCCGCCCGGAAAAAAAGCCAGCCCGCTGCGTGCGGATGTCCGGATGCCGCCCGCAGCCTGGGCCCCTGTCAGCACGTGGCATGCCTGGCCCTGGCGTCGCCGACGTTGCCCGCACGAAAGACAGCCGTACCGACGCGAATGACGTGCTTCTGCCGGACGTGTTTCTGCCGCCCGGCCCGCGAGCCGGCGGAGGTGGCGTCTGCGCCGGTTGCCGTGACCCGGGAGGACACGTCGCCGGATAGGACAAAACTACCAGGTCAGTTCGTACAACCTGCTCTTGTGGCCCGGCTGTCCGGCTATCTACGATCGCCGCATGGTCATGCCTCCTTTCCCCTTCCAGTCGCTCGCCGAGACCCTGCCCCATATCGTATGGAGCTGTGACGCCGCGGGACGGTTTGATTATTTCAACCTGGAATTCTTCAACTACACGGGAATCGACAGGCGCGCGGCGCCGCGCGGCAGGCTTCGCGGCCTGATCCACCCCGAGGATCGCCGCCGGGCCATCCTGGCGTGGTCGGCCTGCCTGCGGTCCGGCGGCGCATACGAGGCCGAATGCCGGCTTCGCCATTCTTCAGGAGAATATCGATGGATGCGCGTCGCGGCACGGCCGTCCCGCAATCCGGCGGGCGTCGTGACGCGCTGGTTCGGCACCGCCACCGATATCCACGAGAACCGCCTGGCCGACGAGCGCAGGGACCTGCTCGCCCTGGAACTGACGCATCGCCTGAAGAATCTCTTTTCCCTGGTCCACGCCATCACGCTCTTGTCCGCGACCGCCCAGCAGGAGGTCCAGGCGCATGCAAAAGGATTGGCGGCGCGCTTCCTCGCGCTGGGCCAGGCCTATGGCGGAAACGCGGCAGGACCGGGCGACGGCCAGTCGCTTCTGTCGCTGATGAGGCGCCTGTTTTCGCCGTACGACGATCTGCGGGGACGCGTGCGCCTGGAAGGCGCCGATCTGCAGATCAGCGACGACGCGGCAATCGCCCTGTCGCTGATCCAGCACGAGCTGCTTACCAATGCCGCCAAATACGGCGCGCTTGCCATCCCGCATGGCCGTATCGAAGTCCTGGTGGCGCTGACGCAGGATTGCTGCCGCATTTCCTGGCAGGAACACGGAAACGCCGCGCCATTGCAGCCCGTCCACCGGGCGGGCTTCGGCACGCGCCTGATCGCCTGCACGGTGGAGCACCAGTTGCAGGGGACCGTGCAACGGACCTGGGCCGACGGCGGCCTGCGCATGGTCCTGGAGCTTCCGCTGGCGAGGCTGGCGCGGCCCGGGCCGGGGCAGCGCGCCGCCTGAAGCACCGCCGGAACGGGCTGCGTGCAGGTGCCTGCGCCGGCGCCCGGGCCGCCAAGGGGAAGCCCTCCCGCATGGAACACCGGGCAGTCAGACGGAAGGGCTGCTCAGATCGCTGGGGGCGCCGGCCGGCCGCCCCGCCCGGTTCGGCTCGTCGCCCACTTCGGCCCGCAGCCTCGGCAGGCAATCGGCATGATGGCGCTGGATGAAGGCAATCAGCCCTTCCCGCACCTTGCAGCGCAAATCCCAGTTGCGGCCCGAATCCGGCGAACTGACCAGCGCGCGCAGCTGCATGGCGCGGTCGTTGGTGTCGGTGACCTGCAGCACGCAGACACGGCCGTCCCATTCCTGCGCGGCCTCGCACAGGCGGCGCAACTCTTCGCGCAGCGGCTCCAGCGGCGTGCGGTAGTCCACCCACACGAAGACCGAGCCAATCAGTTGCGCCGTGCGCCGCGTCCAGTTCTGGAACGGGTTCTCGATGAACCACTGCAGCGGCACGATCAGCCGCCGCTCGTCCCAGATGCGCACGACGACGTAGGCGCCGGTGATTTCCTCCACCCTGCCCCATTCGCCCTGCACGATCAGCACGTCGTCCAGCGAGATCGGCTGCGTGATGGCGATCTGCAGGCCGGCGATCAGGTTGCCGAACACCGGCCGCGCCGCGAAGCCGGCCACGATGCCGATCAGGCCGGCTGACGCCATCAGGCTGGCGCCGATCTGGCGCACCTCGGGAAACGTCATCAGCATGGCCGCCAGGCCCGCCACGCCGATGCCGGTGTTCACGCAGCGCACCAGCACGTTGGTCTGCGTGTGGATGCGGCGGGCCTGGCGGTTGTCCACCACGTCGACCGGATGGGTGCCGAGGATGCCGCGGCCGAAGCCCGTGCAGGCCCGCATGGCCAGCCAGGTCACCGAACCGATCAGCAGCAGCCGCGTGAAGATCCGCACCAGGCCGATGCCCATCAGCGCGTCGCTGGCGCCGGAAACCGTGACCTGCAAGGCGATGAAGGCGAGGACGAAGCGGGCCGGCACGTAGCCCGCCTGCAGCATGGCCGACAGGACCGGGCGGCCCTTGACCAGCCGCAGCAGGACGCGGGCGCTGGCCCAGTGGATGGCCAGGGCAATACAGATGGCGATGACGGCGGCCACACAGGTGGGCAGCCAGGGATGTTGGGCAGACAGGCGTTCCAGCATGCGGGGAAGGCACCTCCGGACGAATACGCGCGGCCGGCGGGCCGCGCCAGGCTGCCGTTGATTCTATCGGGTGTGGCCGGGCCGGCAAGCAACGGGGGATGTCGGGCCCCGGGGCGGCGGCTCCAGTCGCTTTCCCGCAACGATCTGCTGCATTTTTGCCTGCCTTGGCGCGCCCCCGGACGCGGGCGGAATCCCGGCGCGTCGGCCTGCCGCCCAGTCGTGGCAACCCTTTTCACATCGGCGCCCATGCCGCCAGCAGTCCGCCTTTGCCTGCCCGCGGTCATATTTCGACGCATCGCTGAATATTGGAAATAATTCGCCATATATTGCCGATCCCTTCATCCCATAATGGTCGCCTGCAATGCGCACTGGCTCGGATGGGGATCACGATGAAAATCCTTTCCATATTCGGCACGCGGCCCGAGGCCATCAAGATGGCCCCGCTGGTCGCCGCGCTGGACAGTGATCCCTCCATCGACAGCGCCGTGTGCGTCACCGGCCAGCACCGCGAGATGCTGGACCAGGTGTTGGCGCTGTTCGACCTGCATGCCGGGCACGACCTCGACATCATGGTGCCGGACCAGACGCTCAATGGCATGTATGCGCGCATCATCGGCAAGGTCGATCCGGTACTGGAAGAAGAGCGGCCCGACTGCGTGCTGGTGCACGGCGACACCAGCACCGCGTCGGCCTGTGCGCTGGCGGCCTTCCACCGGCGCATTCCCATCGGACACGTCGAGGCCGGGCTGCGCACCGGCAACCTGGCGCGGCCCTTTCCCGAAGAGATGAACCGGCGCGTGGTGGATGCGGTGGGCGACTGGCTGTTCGCGCCCACGCCCGAGTCGCGCGGCAATCTGCTGCGCGAGAACCTGTCGGGCCGCATCGTGGTGACGGGCAATACCGTGATCGACGCGCTGGCGCTGACCAGCGCCAAGCTGCGCCCCGACGGGCCGCTTGCGCGCGGCATCGCGCAACGCTACGACTGGCTGGACGACAGGCGCCGGATGCTGCTGGTGACGGGCCACCGGCGCGAAAGCTTCGGCGGCGGCTTCCAGCAGATCTGTGCGGCGCTGGCGCAGCTGGCGCGGCGCGACGACCTGCAGATCGTCTATCCCGTGCATCTCAACCCGCAGGTGCGCGGCGTGGTGATGACCATGCTGGGCAACCTGCCCAACGTGCGGCTGATCGATCCGCTGGGCTACCTGGATTTCGTGTGGTTCATGCAGCGGGCCTACCTGATCCTGACCGACTCGGGCGGGGTACAGGAAGAGGCGCCCTATCTGGGCAAGCCCGTGCTGGTGATGCGCGACGTGACCGAGCGGCCCGAGGCGGTGCGCGCGGGCACGGTGGCGCTGGTCGGCACGGACACGCGGCGCATCGTCGCCGAGGTGTCGCGGCTGCTGGACATGCCGGACCTGCACGCCAGCTTCTCGCGCCGCATCAACCCCTACGGCGACGGCCATGCCAGCCGCCGCATCGTCGATGCGCTGTGCGGCCGCACCGTGCAGGAGTTCGCCTCGCAGGCGCCGGCAATCGGCGTATCCGCCTGACCCCCTACCGGAGCCTCCATGCCGCTGCCCCGCCGCCTGCCCGCCGTCCCGCCGCTCGGCCCGGCGCTGTTGGCCCTGGCCGTCATGCTGCCCGGCACGGCAGGCGCCAGTCCGGCGGGCGATGCGCTGCGGCGGCTGCAGGCCGACAACTGGGTGGCGCGCAGCGTGTCGCTGGAAGACCTGGGCATCCGGCAGCCGGTGGTGCTGGCCGACAGCGACGCGCGCCAGGACTTCTATCTGCCGATTCCGCGCCATGTACCGCTGGCCGACGCGGCGCTGCGGTTCGACGGCGCGTATCTCAAGGGCGAGCCGGGATCGACCAGCCTGGTGCTGTGGACCGACGGACTGCCCACGGCGGCCCAGCGCATTCCCGACGGGCGCGGGCCGGTGACGCAGGTGCTGGGCTTGTCCGCGGACAGCCGCGAGACGGGCTTCGTGCGGCTGGGCGTGGACTGGCAATCGGACGTGCCGCTGCGCCGCTGCCAGACCCGGCGGGCCACCGCCAACGCGCTGACGATCTCGCCGCGCACGCGCCTGGACTACCGTTTCGACGCCGGCGCGCTGGACAGCCTGGACAACGCCTGGGAGGCGCTGCCCACGCGGCCGGTGCTGCTGGTGGCGGGCCGCAGGCTGCCGGCGCAGAGCTTCGACACGGCCTGGCGCATCGGCGCGGCGCTGGCGCGCGCCGGCAAGCGGGTCCAGGTGCGCGCCCTGCCCGCCGCCGGCGACATGGTGAATACCGAGGGCCTGCAGGCCCCGGCTGGGCTGGCGCAGTTGCCGGCCTTTGCCGCGGTAGCCGGCCAGGCGGCGCATCGGCTGGGCGGCCCCGCCGAGCTGGGCGCCCTGCTGGTGCTGGGCGCGCCGGCGGTCAGCGCGCACGTGGCGGTGGCGGACGACGCCCTGCGCGCCCGCCTGAACGAGGCGCTGGACGCGCTGCAGGCGCAGTTCGGCGGCGACGCCGACGCGGTGCAGGCCCTGCGTGCCTGGCGCCAGGCACGCATGCCGCTGGCCGGCTCGCCACCCGCGGCGCGACAGGTCCTGCTGGCGCGGCTGGGCAGCGAGCCGGTCATCGCCCTGGCGCCGGACGCCGGCGCGCAGGCCTCGGCCGCCTTCGACACGGCATGGCGCCGCATCCTGATCGGCCCGAATGCGGTGGTACGCACGGTCGAGCCGCCGCAACCGCCGGACGATGACGGGCTGCGGCTGACGGCGCTGGGCGGCTCGACGGCCAGCATCGACGTGCTGGACCGCGGCGACTGGACGCTGACGTTTCCGCTGTCGGCCGTCGCCACCGACGGGCAGATGCCGGCGCAACTGGTGATGGACCTGGCGGCCGCGCCGGGGGCCTCGGCCACGCGGCCGGTGGCCTCGGTGTTCTGGAACGGCATCCTGCTGTCGGCCGCGCAGTTGCGTGCCGACGGCCAGCCCGAGCAGTTGTCGGCACGCGTGCCCGGCTATGCGCTGGGGGTCAGCAACGCGGTGCGCGTCAGCTTCCAGCGCCAGCCCGTATCGGTGGACTGCAACGAGACGCCGCAGGGCTTTCCGGTGGCGGTGCTGCCGACCAGCCGTGTCCGGACCGGCAGCGCCGAGCCGGACGGCACGTTCGTCGGGCTGCTGCCGCTGCTGGGCGGCAAGCCGCAACTGCTGTTGCCCCAGGCCTACCTGGAAGACGCCCTGGCCCACCTGCCGCACGTGATCGGCATCGCCGCCGCAAGCGGCCTGTCGGCCTCGCACGCCGTGTTGACGGTGGTGGGTCCGGACCAGGCCGCATCGCCGTCCAGGCCGTTCCTGGCGATGGAAGTCGGCCTGGCCGATGCCCGGCCGCGCGCCTCGATCAGCGACGACGGCAAGGGGCTGCGCATCGAGGGCCGCGACGCGCCGGTGCTGGACGTGTCGGACCTGCAGCGCCTGAGCACCGCCGAAGTGGTGCAGGCCGGCGGGCAGCCCGGCATCCTGTGGCGTGCACTGGGCCAGCGGCCGGCGCCGGCCGACGTTCCCTTCCTGCTCAACCAGGGCGACCTGGCCGTCATCGGGCCGGCCGGGCCGCTGGCCTGGACAGAGGGCACCGGCGCGGCCGGTGGCCCGATGCAGGAATGGCGCCGCTACCTGTCCTGGGGCGTGCCCGTGCTCAGCTTCGGACTGCTGATCCTGTTGCTGCTGCTGATCGCGGCGCTGCGCGTCGCCCGCAGGAAGCACGGCAAGACCCCGTAGCGCAGGCGCCGCCATGTCGTCCCTTTACCTGCCCTACCTGGCGGCCGACTACTACCGCGGCCTGGAGCTCGTGACGGCGGCGGTGGGCGTGCTGATCCTGCTCTCCAGCCTGGACGACCTGTTCATCGACGCCTGGTACTGGGTGCGGCGGATGCGCCGCGCGCTGACGGTGGACCGCCGCTACCGCCACAAGCGGCTGACGGCCGCCCAGCTGCGCGAGAAACCCGAGCAGCCGCTGGCCATCATGGTGCCCGCCTGGCAGGAGTACGACGTGATCGCCTCGATGCTGCAGAACATGGTGTCCACGCTGGAATACAAGGACTACACCATCTTCGCCGGCACCTACCGCAACGACCAGCGCACCATCGACGAGGTCGAGCGCATGCGGCGGCGCTACCGCCAGCTGGTGCGCGTGGAGGTGCCGCACGACGGCCCGACCTGCAAGGCCGACTGCCTGAACTGGATCGTGCAGGCGATCTTCGCGCAGGAGGCGCAGCGCGGCGTGCCCTTTGCCGGCGCCATCCTGCACGACAGCGAGGACGTGCTGCATCCGCTGGAGCTGAAGTACTACAACTACCTGCTGCCGCGCATCGACTTCATCCAGCTGCCGGTGACTTCGCTGGAGCGCCACTGGTACGAGATGGTGGCCGGCACCTACATGGACGAGTTCGCGGAGTGGCACACCAAGGACCTGGTGGTGCGCGAGAGCCTGTCGAGGATGGTGCCCTCGGCCGGCGTGGGCACCTGCTTCTCGCACCGCGCGCTGCGCGACCTGGCCGACGAGACCCACAACCAGCCCTTCAACACCGACACGCTGACCGAGGACTACGACGTGGGCGCGCGCCTGGCGCGGCGCGGCATGCGGCAGATCTTCGGCACCTTTCCGGTGGAGTACGTCACGCGGCGGCGCGCATGGTTCGGGCTGGGGCCGGAGCAGGTGTCCACGGTGTCGATGCCGCTGGGGGTGCGCGAATATTTTCCCAACACGTTCCGCACGGCCTACCGGCAGAAGGCGCGCTGGACGCTGGGTATCGGGCTGCAGGGCTGGCAGCAGGTGGGCTGGGAAGGGTCGCTCGCCACCAAATACCTGCTGTTCCGCGACCGCAAGGGGCTGTTCACCTCGTTCATCGCCATCGTGGCCTATGTGCTGCTGGCGAACTTCGCGGTTTTCTACCTGGCCGACCGCATGGGGTGGTGGACGGTCTACTACCCGTCGTACTTCTCGCCCAACGGCTGGCTGGCCGCGCTGATGTGGGCCAATTCGGTGGCCCTGCTGCTGCGCGTCGGGCAGCGCGCGTACTTCGTGCGCCGCATGTACGGCTGGGGCCACGCGGCGCTGTCGATGCCGCGCATGATCGTGGGCAACTTCATCAACGCGATGGCCGCGGCGCGGGCCTGGCGCATGTTCATCGGCCATCTCGTCACGGGCCGGCGGCTGGTGTGGGACAAGACCATGCACGACTTCCCCTCTACCGACCAGCTGATGCAGCAACGCCAGCGCCTGGGCGAGCTGCTGCTGTCGTGGCAGGCCATCGACGAGGGCAAACTGGAGCGGGCGCTGGAGATCCAGTCGCGCGAGAAGAAACCGCTGGGCGCCATCCTGGTGGAGCAGGGCTGGCTGGATGCCCATACCTTGCAGGAAGCCATCGATTTCCAGCGAGGTGGGAATGCCGCCGCCGGCACGGCGCAGGCCGCCGCCGCGCCGGCGTCCGCGACCGACAGGCCCGCGCCGCGATGATGCGCCCGCGCCGCCCGGCCGCCCTCGCCGTGCGCGCCATGCTGCTGGCCGGCGCGCTGGCGGCCTTGCCCGCCGCGGCGCAGCCACGCCCGGAGCCGCCGCTGGAGGGCGATGCCTACCAACTGGCCGACCAGGCCTACAAGCTCTACGACGCGGGCCGCTACGACACGGCGCAAATTCTGGCCGAGCGCGCCATCCGCCTGCGGCCCGACGTGGCTCGGCTGCGGCTGCTGCTGGTGTATGCGCTGCAGCGGCAGGGCAAGATCGACGAGGCCGAACGCGCCGCACGCCGGGCCATCGCGGACGGCACGGGCGGCGCTGAGATGCAACGGGTGCTGGCCGGCCTACGGCCGGCCGCGCCATCGGCGGCGCAGGCGGCCGACGCGCCCGCCCAGCCGCCCGAGCCGTCCCGCGCGGCGCTGGCCCCCGCGCCGCAGACCGCTGCGCCGCGCACCCCGTTCCAGGTCAACTATCCCATCGCCGCCCGTGCATACGCGGACTACGCCCGCGGCGACTACGCGGCCGCCGCGCGCGGCGCGGAGCGGGCCTTTCGCGCCGTGCCGCGCCAGGGCGACTGGGCCCTGCTGTGGATGGAAGCCCTGAGTGCGCAACGACGCTACGAGGACGCCGCCCGCGCCGGCGACACGGCGCAGGCGCTGGGCGCCCCCAACCAGCAGGCCCTGCGCGACCGCCAGCAGGCGCTGCGGCAGCTGATCGCGCAGCGCGACGCGCCCGCCCCCGCACCGCCACAGCCGGGCGCGGCGGATGCCGAGCAGGCCTATGCCGCCTACGCCCAGGGCGACTACCAGGCGGCTATCGGCCATGCGCGGCGGGCGGCGGCGGCCTCCAACGATCCCGCCTACCAGCGGCTGCTGACCACCACGCTGGCGACCGGCAATGCCAAGCAGATGGCCGAGGCCCTGCGGCGGCTGGACGAGGACATCGCCGCGGCGCCGGGCGACGAGCAGGCGCTGGCCCAGCGCGGCTACCTGCACCAGCGGCTGGGCATGCCCGCCGAGGCGGCCGCCGACTTCGAGGCGGCCCGCGCCACCGGCCGGGCCTCGCCGCGCCTGGTGCTGGACGAGGCCTATGCGCAATCGGCCACCGGAGGCAACCGCCAGGCCGTCGAGTTGCTGCGCCACGCCATCGACCTGGACGATGCCGGCCGGCTGGGCTTGAGCGCGCCCGAACGCTACAACACGCGCAGCGCCATCGCCGGCCTGTCGCGCGAATGGGGCGCGACGCTGTCGAGCTCGTTCCGCGGCGCGCGGCCGGCCACCTCCAGCCTGGGCGGCGCGGCGATCAACACGCCCGGCGACGTGGTGTTCAGCACCGCCGAGATC
>Ga0164243_10015356_pt1 | contig 10590 bp, 6 predicted proteins | sample OricompcompostOP_FD_108781 | JGI IMG/M metagenome (GOLD analysis project Ga0164243, IMG submission 108781) | Organic Plus compost microbial communities from Emeryville, California, USA - Original compost - Organic plus compost (OP) | ecosystem: Engineered > Solid waste > Mixed feedstock >...
AGTAAGTACCTGCTCAGTGTGGCCTATGCCATTGCCGGTGACAAGCAGAAATTCCGGGAAATACTGCCCCAATCATTTACCGGCGAAGTATCTGTGGCGCAAACCGGTGGCAGCTTCTATTCTCCCATCCGTGACGAAGCCATTGCCCTGAATGCCTTGCTGGACGCCGATCCTGCCAATCCCCAGATCAGTGTGATGGCCAACCATGTAGTGAACCAGTTGAAAGGTCGCACGTGGTTCAGTACGCAGGAATGTTCATTCAGCTTTTTAGCGCTGGGCAAAATGGCGCGTGCGGCAGGCAAGGCCGATGTGACCGCTGAGATAAAAGTGAATGGCAAAACCATTGGCACGGCCGGCGCGAACCCTGTTAGTTTCAGCGCCAAACAACTGGGTGGTCCCAATGTAGAGATTGCCGCCAAAGGCAACGGACGTTTATATTTCTACTGGCAAAGTGAGGGTATATCACAAAGCGGCGCCTATAAGGAAGAAGACAACTACCTCCGCATTCGCCGTAAATTCTATGACCGGTATGGCCGGGTGATTGCCGGTAACAGCTTTACCCAGAATGACCTGGTGATTGTGCAGCTCACGGTAGAAAAAGCTTACAGCGGCACGGTAGAAAATGTGGCGATTACCGACATGTTGCCGGCGGGTTTTGAAATTGAAAATCCGCGTACAAAGGAAATTCCTGGTATGGACTGGATCAAAGATGCTGCTACGCCTACCGCGCTGGATGTGCGCGATGACCGCATCAATTTGTTCGTAAATCTGTACAACAACCGGCAGGTGTATTACTATGCAGTGCGCGCTGTGTCGCCGGGTACCTACCATATAGGTCCTGCCGCCGCAGAAGCGATGTATAATGGCGAATACCACTCATATCATGGAGCAGGCATAATAGAAGTGAAGGAGAAATAGCAGTAAAGACATCCACTTGGAGGCGGTCCTCCCGGACCCGGAGTTGAACCGGGAACAGGAGGACTGCTCTTTTCTACCCATTTACGTGGAGCAACGGTCACAAGTTTTGTGGCCAAATCAACATTTTTTCAACCTGCGGGCTGCCGCATCAATCCCGGAATAGAATTTGTACTTCTTTTATCAAAATACGTCAATCCTTTTCCGCAAGTTTTACGAACTTTGCGGCTCCCTCCCTGATAAGCTGAGAATAACCTGACTGCTTTGGAATAATTACTAAGGAATGTTCAAGGTCCTGGTATGCCTACGATTGTTTGTCAGATCTAAACAGAGAGTTTAAAAGAAGATTGTATGAACCGCAAGGAAAGGATGATCCTGCTGATTTTAGCCGGACTGATGTTTACGCATATCCTGGATTTCATGATCCTGATGCCGCTGGGAAATTATCTGATGCCTTACTTCGATATTTCGGCGCAAGCGTTCAGCGTGTTGGTGGCCGCCTACACATTGAGCGCCGGCATTTCAGGTTTTGCGGCAGCCTTTTTTGTAGATCGCTATGATCGCAGATCGGTATTGTTATTCGGGTATTCGGGTGTTCTGCTGGCCACTCTTGCATCTGGCTTTGCGCCAGACTATAATTTTCTGTTGTCAGCGCGCATTCTCGCCGGAGTGTTTGGCGGATTAATCAATGCGCAGGTATTGTCTATTGTGTCGGACATGTTTGGCTATGAACGGCGTGGGATGGCTATGGGAGCTATCATGTCGTCCTTTGCAGTGGCATCGGTGCTGGGCGTTCCCTTTGCCTTATACCTGGCCAATGTATTCTCCTGGCATGCGCCGTTCTTACTGGTAGGCATTCTGGGTATACTGATCATCCCCATGATCATGAAGTACATTCCCTCCATGACTGCCCACCTGGTGAAAAAGGAAGACCGGCCGTCTTACTGGCGGGTGCTGACGAGTGTGCTGAATCATCCGCAACAACGCATTGCTTTGTTGTTTTCGGCATTGATCATGCTGGGACATTTCCTTATCATTCCTTTTGTGAATCCTTATATGGAATTCAATGTGGGATACAGCAAATCGCAAACGCCGATGATCTACCTGATTGGCGGCCTGGCTTCTTTTTTATCTGCCAATATCCTGGGCCGGCTGGCGGACCGCTATGGTAAGATGACCATATTTACCGTGTGCATCGTATTGTCGTTGTTCACGGTATGGAGTATTACCAATCTTCCAGCCATTCCATTTTCGATGACGCTTACGGTATTTGCCATCTGGTTTACGCTATCCACAGGCAGGATGGTAACGGCCAATGCCATGATCAGTAATGTGGTGGAGGCAGAACAACGGGGCAGCTTTATGAGCTTCAACAGCAGTGTGCAGCAACTGGGCACCAGCCTGGCTTCTTTTATTGCGGGTCTGGTTATCATAAAAGGCGCAGACAATAAGATATATCATTATGACTGGCTCGGTTACCTCAGTATATTGTTCCTTTTGTTTGCATTGCTGCTGGCAAGAAGGTTATTTGTTCAAATGGAACGCATCAGCAAGTAAAAAATAAAACAAGGGTACGGAACATTTATGTAAAATGAAACCTGCTGCCCTTCTTCAGCTAATTATATCAAACCATCAGTTCAGTACAATCGTTTCCGTTACTTCTTCGGAGCGGTTGTACCATCTGATGTATAGCAATTTCCCTTCTTTATTGAAATAGCGCCAGTCTTTCCACCGCATACCATTCCGGTAAAACCCAACGGCTCTTACCGTGCCATCTTCATTCCATTCTTCCCACACACCCTGGCGGATACCTTCATTGCAGTAGCCGCTATCTTTTCGCGTGCCATCGGGAAACCAGGTGACATACCGTCCGTGCACCAGGCATTCTGTGAAGGGAAGCGCATTGGTCATAAATGTTTTTACCGTATCGCCTTCCTCCACCGTTACCAGCAGTTCAGCAGCACTGTCTTTCAGCCCGGGCGGATGAATGGAGAGATACATTTGGCGGTACATCAGTTTTTCATAGGGCAGGCTTTCATCATCATTCATGATGTCTTTCATTTCCTGCAGGTGGGGTGGGGGAGAATAGCCGGGCTTGTAAATGCGTTGCATTTCATTTTTGGTGGCCACCAGTTTTTTGGCGTTGCACTCCATCATCATACGCAACTGTCCGTTGGGGTACCAGCTTTTCCAGATGCCGTCCGGCATATTATTCTTCAGGTAACCTGAATCACACAATTGTCCGTTGGAATACCGGCTTTGCCAGTTGCCGCGATAATTGATGCCTATATAATGCTCCGGGGGATATATTTCACGGGGTACGTAGGGCAACTGGCTGTAGGTATTGGTAGAGGAAGCTATTCGTTTCGACGTTTTATGCTGCGCCTGCAGGGTTACCCACACCAACAGGAACAACACGGCAGACATCACCTTTTTCATAACTACATTTTTCCGGTTATCAATCACATGTACAACACAAACAGTCAAGGCAGCGTCTGTCTCATCTCAGTATAGCGTAATAACATTACTTATTGAAGACTTTCTCACCAGCAGGTTTTGGTGCGGTTATGAAGAAGAATAAACCTTCCCTGTGCAGAAGGTGCGTCAGTCCTGGAGGGAACCATTCAACCTATATAGAGGTGCTGCAAAAAAATTATACCGCCGCTGAGCGGTAACAAGCATTTCAACGGCGGTATTGTGGCGGCCCGGTGAGGTTGCATACCCTGGTTTTTAGTAACCGGTTAACCTTAAACAGCAATTCAGTAGTTACGTAAACAATTAGTTTACTACGCGGTAAACGGGGTATCGCATATGGGCCGGTTCATAAAATGGGGAATTTTTGTACACAAAATCCAGTTGTGCTGCGGCACTGTTGGCAAAGGCCGTATCAGTTGCTTTGCGTTGTTCCAGTCTGGTGCGGAGGTCGGGATGGTCTTTGAGATATTGTGCGGCAATATCTTCAAAAGCATAGCTGCTGTATCCTTCCTTTTGCGAGAGGATGCCATCAAAGAAATTCCAGCTGAAGTATGAATCCATACCCTGAGGCTCCAATACTTCTACCACAAAACGATTCGCCACCTGGTTCATCGGCACCAGCATATCGCCTTTGCGGAAACTGATTTTTTCGGTGCGCGTGGTCACCGTAACATTACTGTTGGGATGATGCATCTCATACGGCCGCGGAGCGCTTCTGTATTCTTCAATGCGATACACTTCTACTGTAATAGTAGTATCTTTCGACAGGGGCGTCATTTTGACTTTGTTCAACTGCAATAGTTCAATGACGCGCCACCATCCCTGTGGAATGATATATGCCTTTGGTTTTTGTATCACTACATTATTGTCGAAATAATTATAGTACTTCACTTTCTCTTCATACGGTTTGCTGCGGTCGTAGTAGAGGCGCGGCAGACCGGATACTTCACTGGGCTTATAACCTGCTTCATATCCTTTATACACGATCTCATCATGACGGTTGCGGTTGAGCGTCCAGCTTACCGGAAAGCTGGATTGCGTCAGCACGTCCGCTTTGGTCTGGTCACGGAGTTTTTTGATAGTGCTGCTGTTGCGACTGGTAAAATCAATAAAGCATTCCATCAGTGCATAGGTGGAAGCCACGCGCTGGTCATAAGGTTTCAGCATATGCGTTTCGGGAACAAATGCAAAGGTATGCCACAGGGATGCATAACCGCTGCTGTAACGCGGTCCGTCGAAATAGGCGGTAAGGCCGCCCTCAGGCGTATTGCCGCTGAAGTTTACGTAGGGCACCAGGTCGTAGCCTTTTTCTTTCATTAAGGCGTAGATGCCCGGTTCAAATTCCTTGTGCAGATATTCGCCCATCACGCCACCCAGTTTGCTGTGCTGGGAGGTGAGCAGGGTCATTACGTGCTGGTAATCGGCGCCATTGCTCACGTGATTGTCAATCAGCACATCGGGGTCACACAGGTGAAAGATTTGTGCAAAAGACCTTGCCTCGCGTGAATCGCATTTGATGAAATCGCGGTTGAGGTCGAGGTTCTGCGAATTGCCTCTGAAGCCAAAGGCGGCGGGGCCATTCTGATCTACGCGGTAATTTTCACTGCGGTTGAGGCAACCGCCGATATTGTACACGGGAATGATGGCCAGTACAATATTATCGGGCAGTTTCTTTTTGTTGATCACTATATCACGCACCAGGAGCATGCTGGCGTCAATGCCATCGGGTTCGCCGGGATGAATGCCGTTATTGATAAGAATGATGCGTTTGTTCTTTTTGTGCTGGCTGGCCGGATCAAAATCCTTGTCGTTTGCTACAATAATGAGATGCAGGGGATAACCGGCATCCGTGGGGCCCATGGTAAGCATCTTAACCATGGCGGAGCGCTGGTCAAGTTGCTGCCACCACCGGATGATTTCGTGGTAGGTGGGCGTTTCCCTGCCCTGTGTTTGTTCATACTTTGTAGGGATGTTTTGCGGGTAGCATGCCATGCCTGCCAGCAAACAGATTCCGGCCAGTAACCATCTCATGTGAATTGTTTTTTTGCGGCGGGAAATTACAAAACTAATGGGAGGGGGAGGGGCAGGTACAGACATAAAAAAACCTTCCCGCTGCAGCGGGAAGGAAAAAAAACATAAAAAAAATGAGTTACACCAAATATTACCTGGCCGCAACCAGCGCATTCACTCTCTTGGCGAGCTTGCTTTTCAGGTTGGCAGCTTTGTTCTTATGAATAACGCCTCTTTTAGCCAGTTTATCTATCATGGAGGCCACATCAGGCAGTTCTTTCTTCGCTTCCGCACCATCTTTCAGCGCACGGAGATCACGAATGGCATTACGGGTAGTTTTGCCATAATATTTATTCCGTTCCCGGCGCTTAGCGGCCTGACGCATATCTTTCTTGGTAGCCTTGTGATTTGCCATCTCGATTCGAAAATTTAAGGACGGCAAAGGTATAGGTTTTCGGGTAAAAATGAAAAAAAATGTGAGAAATCTGGAGCCGGCACCGGAGTGGAGTATCCGGCACAACATATTGCTGATTTTCTCCGTTTTATGGTGCCGGGAACTATTGAACCCCTATGACCGTATGACCAGTTTGGCCCTCCTGATGGAAATGAATCACCCGCCGGACGCTGCGCCTGCAGCCACCGTACACTTATATCACTGTATTATAATGAATTTGCCCGATATTTGTAGCCGTTTTCAGTATTCTATACGTTCAGCATTAACAGTCTCTTCATGAAAGACTTTTCCTATATCACCAATTCGCACCCGGCATTTATTGAAAACCTGTACCGCGATTATGTGCAGGATCCCAATAGTGTTGACCCGGAGTTAAAAAAATTCTTCGAGGGGTTTGATTTTGCCGTTAACTATGGCAAGGCAGGCGCAAATGGCAATGGCGCCGCTGCTGCCGAAGCGTCTGTGGGTGAGGGTATTAACTGGCGAAAAGAGGTCAGTGCCTACCGCCTGATCCTGGGTTACCGGAACAAAGGCCACCTGATTGCCAAAACCAACCCCATCCGGCCGCGTAAAGACAGGGGAGCCAACCTGGACCTTGCTTTCTTTGGCTTTACCGAAGAAGACCTGGATAATGAATATCATGCCGGCAACCTGATCGGATTGGGCACTATTACGCTGCGCAATATTTTAAAGCACCTGCAAAACTGCTATGCATCCAACGTAGGCATAGAGTTCAAATATATCAGCGACCAGAAGCGGGTAGACTGGCTGACCAATGAAATGGAGCGGAATTTCACCAAACCATTTCCCATTGAAAAGAAAAAGCGCATCCTGGAAAAACTGAACCAGGGCGTAATCTTCGAAAAGTTTTTGCATACCAAATACATTGGTCAGAAAAGGTTTTCACTGGAAGGTGGCGAAAGCACCATTCCCGCGCTTGACGCCATCATCAATACGGCTGTGGGCGGCGATGTGCAGGAAGTAGTGATTGGTATGGCGCACCGCGGACGGCTGAACGTGCTGGCCAATATCATGGGCAAGACTTACGAACAGATCTTTACCGAATTTGAAGGCACTGCAGTTCCCGACACCACCATGGGCAGCGGTGACGTGAAATACCATATGGGCTTTGGCAGTGAGGTTGTAACGCCCGATGGCAAAACAGTGCATCTCAAACTGATGCCCAATCCATCCCACCTCGAAGCGGTTGACCCCGTGGTAGTAGGCTTTGCACGCGCCAAAGCAGATGCGTTGTACAACAGCGAATACGAAAAAATTCTTCCCATACTCATTCATGGTGATGCTTCCATTGCCGGTCAGGGCGTTGTGTATGAAGTATTGCAGATGAGCCAGCTCGACGGCTATCATACAGGAGGCACCATTCATTTTGTGATCAACAACCAGATTGGTTTTACCACCGACTTTGAAGACGCACGCAGCTCCGATTACTGTACTTCGCTGGCGGCTATGATCCAGGCGCCTGTATTGCACGTAAATGGTGATGATGCGGAAGCGGTAGTGAAATGTGCAGAAATTGCCACCCGCTACCGGCAACAGTTTAAATCGGATGTGTTCATTGACATGGTATGCTACCGCCGTCACGGACACAATGAAGGCGACGACCCGAAATTCACGCAGCCGCAGCTGTATGCATTGATTGACAAACATCCCAATCCGCGGGAAGTATATACCAATTTTCTCCTCGAAAACGGCGAAGCCGATGCCAAAGACCTGGCAAAGGAAATGGAGAAGAAGTTCTGGGCAGATCTGCAGGAGCGGCTGGATGAAGTAAAACAAAACCCGCTGCCCTACAAGTATCAGCAACCGGAACTGGCCTGGAAGAGCTTACGGAAAGCTACAGCTGAAGATTTTGAACAATCGCCCGTAACTGCTATCAGTGAAGCTGATTTCCGGAAAGTGTTCGATGCCCTGATGCACTGGCCCGATGATATAAAGCCCTTGCGTAAGGTGGAGAAGATCCTGCAGGACAAAATAAAATTGTTCAATGAAGCAGGCAAGGTTGACTGGGCCACCGGAGAACTGATGGCCTATGGCAGTTTGTTGCTCGAAGGAAAGGATGTGCGCATGAGCGGACAGGATGTGCGTCGCGGTACGTTCAGTCACCGCCATGCGGTGTTGCGCGATGAAACTACGGGCAAGGCGTATAATCGTTTGAGCAATATACCCGGCGCCAGCGGAAAATTCCGCATCTATAATTCACTACTGAGTGAATATGGCGTGCTGGGATTTGAATATGGATATGCAATGGCCAACCCGAACGGACTGGTATTATGGGAAGCGCAGTTTGGTGATTTTGCCAACGGCGCCCAGACAATGATTGATCAGTTCATAGCAGCCGGTGAACAAAAATGGAACCGGATGAACGGTGTAGTGATGCTGCTGCCGCACGGCTATGAAGGACAGGGACCGGAGCACAGCAGTGGCCGCATGGAGCGCTTCCTGCAAATGTGCGCCGAACTGAATATGGTGGTGACCAATATTACCACAGCGGCCAACCTGTTCCATGCATTGCGTCGCCAGGTAGCATGGCCGTTCCGCAAACCGTTGATAGAATTTTCACCCAAGGCCAACCTGCGCCATCCCGGAAGTTACTCTTCCATGCAGGAATTTTTGCAGGGTGGTTTCCGGGAAGTAATAGATGATACTTTTGCAGAACCGTCGAAAGTGAAGAAAGTGTTGTTCTGTACCGGTAAGGTTTACTTTGATCTGGCGGAAAGACAACAGAAGGAAAAGCGCCGCGACACAGCGATCATCCGTGTAGAGCAATTGTATCCGCTTCCTTTGAAGCAATTGGAGAGCCTGTATCAGAAATACAGCAAGGCCACCTGGTTCTGGGTGCAGGAAGAACCGCTCAATATGGGTGCGGCTTCGTATCTGCAGATGAACCTGAAGAGTATCAATTATGGTGTGATCAGTCGCCAGCCCAGTGCTGCGCCGGCAACGGGATATGCCAAAACGCATGCACAGGAGCAGGCAGAGATCATTGATACGGCGTTTACGATCTGATGGTTATTGGAAGAGTTATCAAACAACTAATTCAGGAATAATAGACATTTAATGTTATGATTGATATAAAAGTCCCAACGGTTGGAGAATCCATCAGCGAGGTTACCTTATTGCAATGGTTGAAAAAGGATGGTGATTATGTAGAACGCGATGAAGTAATCGCCGAGCTTGAAAGTGAGAAAGCCACCTTTGAAGTAAATGCTGAACAGGCTGGTGTGCTGAAGACCAGCGCTAAAGAAGGCGACACCCTGAAGATCGGTGATGTACTGGCATCTATTGATGAAAGCGCGCCCAAACCTGCCGGTAAACCTGCTTCCAACGGTAAACCTGCGGCTGCAGAACAGAAAGAAACCGCTAAGCCGGCTGAGAAGGCTGCATCCGCAGCGCCTGTAACTTCCGTTCCCAACGATATTAAAGCAACGCCTGTTGCGGCTGCTATCATTGCAGATAAAAAACTTGATGTAAAAACTGTTACGCCCAGCGGTTTCCAGGGTAAGATCATCAAAAGCGATGTGCTGGCTGCGTTGAGCAATCCCGGCCGCGTTACCGGCGGCAAACCGCTGTTCAGTCGCGATGAGCGCCGCGAAAAAATGAGCGCGCTCCGGAAAACCATCTCGCGCCGCCTCGTGGAAGCAAAGAATACCACGGCCATGCTGACCACCTTCAATGAGGCCGACATGACGCGTATTATGGAAATCCGGAAACAGTTCAAAGACAAATTCAAGGAAGCACATGGCGTGGGACTGGGCTTTATGAGCTTCTTTGTAAAAGCCTGCTGCATTGCGCTGCAGGAATGGCCGGCCGTAAACGGATACATTGACGGCGACCAGCTGGTATACCATGATTATTGCGACATCTCTATTGCCGTATCTACCCCACGCGGATTAACGGTGCCGGTTATACGCAATGCGGAGAGTCTGAGTATGGCCGATATTGAAAAGAAAGTGATTGAACTGGCCAACAAAGCGCGAGACAATAAATTAACGATGGAAGAGCTCCAGGGCGGCACCTTCACCATCACCAATGGTGGTGTGTTTGGTTCGCTGATGAGTACGCCCATTATCAATATTCCGCAGAGCGCCATCCTGGGTATGCACAAAATCCAGGAACGGCCGGTAGCAGTGAACGGACAGGTGGTGGTCCGTCCTATGATGTACCTGGCGCTGAGCTATGATCACCGCATTATTGACGGTCGTGAGTCGGTAAGCTTCCTGGTGCGGGTGAAAGAACTGCTGGAAAGTCCGGAGCAATTGTTGTTTGGCAAAGACCCGGTAAAGACTTTGCTGGAGTTGTAATAGCAAAAACGATATGTAAAAAAGAGAGGCGCCTCACAAAGGAGGTCGCCTCTTTCTTTTTGTACGCCGACAATACACAAAAGAATTCTGAAAGGTCTTAGCTAAGATAACCGATAAGTACCGATAAAGGATAACCGAATCCGGTCAATTTTGCAGGGGCCTTAGGTGTATGATTACGGCAAAAAAAATCCCGTACAATGTGTAAGTTGTACGGGATAATATAGCTGCAGTTGTTTATGCTACAGTAATAGCTTTGTCGAGATATACATCCTGTGTAGTATGCAGCAATTCCACGCCTTCTTTAAAGGGGCGCTGGAAGGCCTTGCGTCCGAGGATCAATCCCATGCCGCCGGCGCGTTTGTTGATCACTGCCGTGTACACAGCTTCCTGTAAATCGCTGGTGCCCTTGCTTTC
>Ga0164243_10015358_pt1 | contig 10589 bp, 11 predicted proteins | sample OricompcompostOP_FD_108781 | JGI IMG/M metagenome (GOLD analysis project Ga0164243, IMG submission 108781) | Organic Plus compost microbial communities from Emeryville, California, USA - Original compost - Organic plus compost (OP) | ecosystem: Engineered > Solid waste > Mixed feedstock >...
CGCGGAAACCGCGCTGAGGCTTGGCCGTGCGGCAATTTCGCAACAGCCGGCCGGCGAGGCGCGCCGGGTCTGACTCGTTGAACCTGCCGCCAGGGCCGCTAAGCTGCGCTGCGACGCCGCCTCCATAACCAAAGATACGGTGCGTCGCGCCCAGCGAGAGGAAGCCCGGATGCCGCCAGCAATCCCGGAGATCGAGGACGACATCTTCTGCCGCGAGGCGGTGCTGAACGCCCGCGCCGTCGACGACGGGGTGCGCGAGCTCGCCCCCGTCGTGTGGCTGAAGCGCGAGAACGTCGCCATGCTGGGCCGGTGGGAGCACGTCTCTGAGGGCCTGCGCGACTGGGAGAGCTTCTCCAACACCTCCCGCCCCTGGCACGACCCCAAGTCGGTGCGTCCGGAGATCCTGCTGACCGATGATCCGCCCAAGCACACGCGCGTGCGGGCCATCATCGGCACGGCCCTCTCGCCCAGGGCGCTGAAGCGGATGGAGGAGCACTTCCACGGCATCGCCGCCGAGCAGGTCGAGGCGCTGATGGACCGTTCGGGCGAGGTGATCGACGCGGTGGCCGAGATCACCGCCCCGTTCGTGCACAAGGTCCTGCCCGACGTGATCGGCATGCCCGACAAGGGCCGCGAGCAGATGACCGCCTTCGGCCATGCGGTCTGGGCCACCATGGGGCCGATGAACGAGCTGTTCCAGGAGGCCATGGTCGGCGCCGAGCCCCTGCTGGAATGGGCCTCCTGGGCCTGCCGGCGCGAGAACCTCGATCCCGACGGCCTGGGCATGCAGATGTACCTGGCCGCCGACCGGGGCGAGATCACCGAGGAGGAGGCGCACCTGCTGGTGATGACCATCCTCTCGGCGGGCGCGGACACCACCGTGATCACCTTCGCCAACGCGATCCGGGCGTTCTGCCAGTTCCCAGAGCAGTGGAAGGCGCTGCAGGCCGAACCGCGCCTGCTCCGCTCCGCCTTCGACGAGGCGCTGCGCTGGGACTCCCCCTCGCGCATGGCCGGCCGCATCACCATGAAGGACGTGCAGGTCGAGGACTACGTGATCCCGGCCGGCACCCGCTGCGGCCTGATGTTCGCCGCGGCCAACCGCGACCCGCGCAAATGGGCCGAGCCGGAGCGCTTCGACATCCGGCGCGACCTGAGGGGCCAGCTCGGCTGGGGCTACGGCATCCACTCCTGCGTCGGCCGCTCCCTGGCCCAGCTGGAGGCCGACGCCCTGCTCGGCGCGCTGATCCAGCGGGTGGACCGGTTCGAGGCGGCCGGCGATCCGGACTGGTGGATCACCACCATCGGCCACGGCCCGGCCAGGCTCCCGATCCGCTTCTTCGCGGCCTGAGCATGGCGGACGAGTACGAGATCTACGCGATCCGCTACGGCCATCACGACCGCAAGGCGGCGGAGAACTTCATCGGCGGCGACGACCACGAGACCGACATGCCGCTGGACTACTTCGTCTGGGCGGTGGTCGGCGCCGGGCGGGCCTACGTGCTGGACACCGGCTTCGATCCGGACGTGGCCGTGCGCCGGGGGCGCAAGACCCTGCTGCCGATCGCCGACGGGCTGAAGGCGGTGGGGGTCGACCCCGCCACGGTCACGGACGTGGTGATCTCGCACATGCACTACGACCACGCCGGCAACACGCCGCTGTTCCCCGCCGCGACCTTCCACCTGCAGGACGCGGAGATGGCCTACTGCACCGGCCGCTGCATGTGCCACGCCATCATGCGCATGCCGTTCGAGGCCGAGGACGTGGCCCGGATGGTCCGCAAGGTGTTCGAGGGGCGGGTCCGCTTCCATGACGGCGACACGGAGCTGGCGCCCGGGATCACCCTGCACAAGCTGGGCGGACACACCAAGGGCCTGCAGGTGATGCGGGTGAACACCCGGCGCGGGCCCGTCGTACTGGCCTCGGACGCCACCCACCTCTACGCCAACCTGGAGCGCAACCACCCCTTCCCGGTGCTGGCGGACGTGGGGGCGTACCTGGACGGGCTGCAGACCCTGCGCCGGCTCGCCCCCACCCTCGCCCACATCGTGCCCGGACACGATCCGCTTGTGCTCAAGCAGTACCCCGCCGCACGACCGGGGCTGGACGGCGTCGTGCGCCTGGACGTGGAGCCGAAATGAAGACGACGAGCCTGATCGCGGGCCTGGCCGCTCTGGCCATGGCGACGGCCGCCCATGCCGAATGGGCGCGCAGCTGGGCCGCGGCCCCCGAGCCGCCCCGGCTGACGGGCTTCGGCCCCTTCCCCGCCTCGCCCGCCTTCGCCGACCAGACCGTGCGCCAGGTCGTGCGCCTGAGCGCCGGCGGCGCCCGCCTGCGGCTGCGGCTGACCAACGCCTATGGGACCAAGCCCCTGAAGATCGGGGCCGCCCACGTGGCCATCGCCGGGCCGGACGGGTCGATCGTCCCGGGCACGGACCGGATCGTGCTGTTCAGCGGCCTGCCCTCGGCGGAGATCGCGGCCGGCGCGCCGCTGCTGAGCGACCCGGTGGAGGTGAAGGTCCCCGCCTTCGCCCACGTGGCGGTCAGCCTCTACCTGCCGGAGGACACCGGCCCCTGCACCTGCCACCAGACCGGCATGCAGACCCTGTATGTCTCCGAGCACGGCGACGTGACCGGCGCGCCCTCCGTGCCGGCGCGGCCCGGCCCCGGCTTCCGGGCCTTCCTGTCGGGCGTGGAGGTGGACACCGGCGGCCCCGCCGCCGGGCTGGTCGCCTTCGGGGACTCCATCACCGACGGGGTCGGCTCGACCCCGGACGCGGACCGGCGCTGGCCCGACATCCTGGCCGAGCGCCTGGACGGGCGCGTCGCCGTCGCCAACGAGGGGATCAGCGGCAACCGCGTGCTGCACGACGGCTTCGCCCAGAGCGCCCTCGCCCGCTTCGACCGCGACGTCCTGGCCGTGCCCGGCGCCCGCTGGGTGGTCGTGTTCGAGGGCGTCAACGACCTCGGGCTGGCCAGCGCCCCGCCGGAGATGATCCAGCGCTTCGGCCTCACCGCCGACCCGGTCACCGCCGAGGGCATGATCGCCGGCTACCGCCAGCTCATCGCCCGCGCCCACGCCAAGGGCCTGAAGGTCTACGGGGCGACCATCACCCCCTACAAGGGCTCCGCCTACTGGAGCGCCGAGGGCGAGGCCAAGCGCCAGGCCATCAACGCCTGGATCCGCACCTCGGGAGAGTTCGACGGCGTGATCGACTTCGACGCCGTCTTGCGCGACCCGGCCGACCCGGCCCAGATGCGGGACGGCTTCCACGCCGGCGACCACCTGCACGGCTCGGACGCCGGCTACAAGGCCATGGCGGACGCCATCGACCTCCGCCTGTTCCGCTAGGAGCGTACGACGCATGCACATCGGCTTTATCGGCCTGGGCCGCATGGGCGGGCACATGTCCTCCCGCCTGATCGACGCCGGCCACACCCTGACGGTGATGGACCTGAACGATGCGGCCGTGAAGGCGCTGACGGACCGAGGCGCGAGCCGCGCCGCCACCGCCAGGGAGGTCGCCGACGCCGCCGAGCTGGTGTTCGCCAGCCTGCCGAGCCCGCAGGTGGTCCGCGACACGGCCCTGGGCCCGGACGGAGTGGCGCACGGCGGCCGGATCAGGACCTTCGTCGACCTTTCCACCACCGGTCCGCAGGTGGCCGGCCAGGTCGCCCAGGGGCTTTCGGCCAGGGGCGTCGCCTCGCTGGACGCGCCGGTCTCTGGCGGGGTGAAGGGCGCGCGCGACGGCACGCTGGCGGTGATGGTCGGCGGCCCCAAGGCCGCCTTCGAGCAGATCCAGGACGTGCTGCAGGTGTTCGGCAAGATCTTCTACATGGGCGAGACCCCCGGATCGGGCCAGACCATGAAGCTGGTCAACAACCTGCTGTCGGTCTGCGCCATCGCCATCACCGCCGAGGGCATGGCCATGGGCGCGCGCGCCGGCCTGGATCCGAAGCTGATGATCGACGTCCTGAACGTCTCCACCGGCCGCTCCTCGGCCACCCAGGACAAGTGGCCCCGGTCGGTGCTGCCGCGCAGCTTCGACTACGGCTTCGCCACGGCCCTCGCCTTCAAGGACCTGCGCCTGTGCCTTGAGGAAGCCGAGGCGATGGGCGTCCCGATGGTGGTGGGCTCCTCGGTGCGCCAGTTCATGTCGATCACCAACCAGCTCTACGGGCCGGAGTCGGACTTCACCTGCATGGCCAGGACGGCCGAAGCCCTCGCGGCGATCGACGCGGACTGACATGGCCTTCGAGGCGCTGATCTTCGACGCCGGCGGGGTCTTCATCCCGCACGACAACCCGGCGCTCTCGCGGCGCCTGGCGGAACGATGCGCCGAACCTGACGCGGCGCTGGCCGAGATCGACCGGCTCTGGTGGCAGGAGTGCTACGCCACCGGCGAGACGCCCGTGCGCCGGCTGCACGAGCAGCTGACGCGCGAGCTGGGCTACCGCGCGCCCTGGGACACCTTCCTGGAGGACTGGAGCTCGCATCTGGACGTCGACCTCGGCATGGTGGACCTCATCGAGCGTCTGGCGCGCGCCAACCGGGTGCTGGTCTTCTCCAACACCACCGCCGAGCATTGGGCGCGGGTGGAGGTCCTGACCGGCCGCCGCCTCGTGCACCTCGAGACCTACCTGAGCCACGAGATCGGGGCGGTGAAGCCGCACCTCCCCGCCTTCCGCCTGGTGGCCGAGCGCGCCGGGATCGAGCCTGGCCGCTGCCTGTTCATCGACGACCGCGCCGACAACGTCGAAGGCGCGCGCCAGGCCGGCTTCCAGGCCGAGGTATTCACCGATCAAGCCGGCCTGGAGGCGCTGCTCCGCCGGGCTGGAGTCACATGGCCGCAGGCGGCCGAGTTGGAGGAAAGCTGATGAGCAAGGAAATCTACGACCGCGGCCTGAAGATCCGGAAGTCGGTGCTCGGCGACGCCTATGTCGACAACGCCCTGAAGAACGCCGACGACTTCACCGGCCCGCTGCAGGACCTGGTGACCGAATACTGCTGGGGCTGGGCCTGGGGCCGCGAGCAGCTGTCCAAGCGCGACCGCAGCCTGATCAACCTGGCCATGATCTCGATCCTGAACCGCCAGCACGAGCTGCGCGTGCACGTGAAGGGCGCGATCCGCAACGGCGTGACCAAGGAGGAGATCCGCGAGGTGCTGCTGCAGGTCGGCATCTACGGCGGCATCCCCTGCGCGGTGGATTCCTTCCGCACCGCCAAGGAGGCCCTGGCGGAGCTGGACGCCGGGAAGTGAGGAGCTTCTCCTCCCCTGTGAACGGGGGAGGTGTCGCGGAAGGCGACGGAGGGGGCTCGGAGCCGTGCGGGGCAGGCCCCCTCCGGCCCTCCGGGCCACTTCTCCCGCTTTGCGGTGGAGGAGAGGGTTGGTCATGCTCGAACGCCACAGGATGCTGATCGGGGGCGAGTGGGTCGAGGCGTCGGGGGGCGCCTGGCTCGCTTCGGAGAACCCGTTCACCGGCGAGGCCTGGGCCGAGGTCCCGCGCGCCACGGCCGAGGACGTGGACCGGGCGGTCGGGGCGGCCCACGCGGCCTTCCGGGGCCCCTGGCGCAGCCTCACCGCGTCGGCGCGCGGCGCGATCCTGAGGAGGTTCGGCGACCTCGTGGCCGAGAACGCCGACCGGCTGGGGGAGCTGGAGACCCGCGACAACGGCAAGCTGATCACCGAGATGCGGGGCCAGCTGCGCTACATCCCCCAGTGGTTCTACTATTTCGGCGGCCTGGCCGACAAAATCGAAGGCCGGGTGATCCCGATCGACAAGCCGGGCGTCTTCAACTTCACCCGCGAGGAGCCGCTGGGCGTGGTGGCGGCGATTACGCCCTGGAACTCGCCCCTGATGCTGGCGACCTGGAAGCTGGCGCCCGCCCTGGCGGCCGGCAACACGGTGGTGTGGAAGCCTTCGGAGTTCTCCTCCGTGTCGGCCACGGTCTTCGGGGAGCTGTTCGAGAAGGCCGGCTTCCCGCCGGGCGTGGTCAACATCGTCACCGGGTACGGCGGGGAGATCGGCGAGGCCCTGGTGACCCATCCCAGGGTGGCCAAGGTGGCCTTCACCGGCGGCGACGCCACCGGGCAGCACGTCTACGAGCTCGCCGCGCGCGGCATCAAGCCGGTCACCCTGGAGCTGGGGGGCAAGAGCGCCAACATCGTCTTCGACGACGCCGACCTGGGCAACGCCGTGAAGGGCGCGGTGTCGGGCATCTTCGCGGCCACCGGCCAGACCTGCATCGCCGGCTCGCGGCTTCTGGTGCAGCGCTCGATCCACGACCGCTTCCTGGAGCGGCTCCTGGAGCTCGCCCGCACCGCGCGGATGGGAGACCCGCTGGAGGACGCCACCCAGGTCGGCCCGATCACCACCAGGCCCCAGTTCAAGAAGGTGCTGGACTACATCCAGATCGCCAAGGACGAGGGCGCCGCCTGCGTCCTGGGCGGCGGCCCGGCCTCGCGGCCCGAGTGCGGGACCGGCTGGTTCGTGGAGCCGACCATCTTCACCGGCGTGAAGCCCGGCATGCGGATCGCCCAGGAGGAGGTGTTCGGGCCGGTGCTGTCGGTGATCTCGTTCGAGGACGAGGACGAGGCGGTCGCCATCGCCAACGACACCCTGTTCGGCCTGGCCGCCGGGGTCTGGACCTCCTCGATCAAGCGGGCGCTGCAGATGTCCGAGCGGCTGGAGGCCGGCACCGTCTGGGTCAACACCTACCGCGCCGTCAGCTACATGTCGCCGTTCGGGGGCTACAAGCGCTCCGGCCTCGGCCGCGAGAGCGGCCTCACCGCGATCCGGGACTACCTCCAGGAGAAGAGCGTCTGGATCGACACCAACGAGGAGGTTCCCAACCCCTTCGTGATGCGGTGAAGTGACCGCCAACAAAACCAGTCCTCGGGAGGGACGCCTCATGCCGCGCCGCGGCCTCTTCACGTACGAAAACGCGCTCGTCCTGATCCTGGGACTGACCTTCGGCGTCGTCTTCTTCGACCGCCAGGCGGCGTCGAACCTGATGCCGTTCATCAAGCCGGACCTGCACCTGGACAACACCCAGGTCGGGCTGATCGGCTCGGCCCTGTCCCTGACCTGGGCGATCTCGGCCTACGGGGTGGGCCTGCTGTCGGACCGCACCGGGTCGCGCAAGCTGCTGCTGATCCTCTGCGTGGTCGGCTTCTCGGCCTGCTCGATCGTCTCGGGCCTGTCCCACAACTACGCCGTCCTGCTGGGCTCGCGGCTTGTGATGGGCCTGCTCGAAGGCGGGGTCATGCCGATCTGCCTGGCGATCATGACGCTGGAATCCAGCGAGAACCGGCGGGGCGTGAACGCCGGCATCGTGCAGAACGGCTTCTCCAACCTGGTCGGCAACTCGCTGGGGCCGATCGTCCTGGTCTATATCGCCACCCGGCTGTTCACCTGGCGCGAGGCCTTCTTCCTGGCGGCCATCCCCGGCTTCCTGTGCGCCATCGCCATCTGGCTGTGGGTGAAGGAGCCGGCCAGGGAGGCCCACCACGAGGACGGCCACGGCGCATCCATGGGCCTGGTCCAGATGCTGAAGGTGCGCAACGTGCTGATCTGCTCGCTGCTCAGCATCTTCATGGTCGCCTGGCTGGTGACCGGCTTCGCCTTCCTGCCGACGTTCCTGGTCGAGTACCGGCGCATGTCGCCCGAGGCCATGGCCGGGATCATGAGCATCCTGGGCTTCTGCGCCTTCCTGGGCGGGGCGCTGCTGCCCTGGATCTCCGACCGGCTCGGCCGCAGGCCGGTGGTCGTCACCTGCGCCTTCGTCAGCGTCCTGGCCCCGCTCGCGGCCCTCTACGCCCCGGGCTCGACCTGGATCGTCGGCGGGCTGATGTTCATCGGCTGGGTCGGCAACTGCATCTTCCCGCTGTTCATGGGCACGATCCCGGGCGAGAGCCTGCCGCGCCGGCACATCGCCACCGCCATGGGCATCGTGGTGGGCGTGGGCGAGGTGATCGGCGGGGTGTTCGGACCGATCATCGCCGGCCGCATCGCGGACCTGACGCCGCTCGGCCAGCAGGCCCCGATGTGGACCATGGCCGTCTGCTCGATCATCGGCGGCGTGCTGGCGCTGTTCCTGACGGAGACCGCGCCGGCCAAGGTCGGCGTGGCCGCCGCCGCCCGCCAACCGGCCGCCCGGGCCGCCTGACCGACCTTGAGAGGAGACGCCCAAGTGGCCGAGAGCAACGAGGCGCTGGTGCGCCGGTTCTTCGACACCCTGAACGCCGAGGACCTGGAAGGGCTGAAGCCCATGTTCCATCCGGACGCGACCTGGACGCCGATGACCCAGATGGACATCCCCGGCGCCGCCGTGCACCGGGGCCGCATCGGCATCGTCGACGAGTTCCTGAAGCCCGTGCGCGGCCTGTTCGTGGGCAAGGACCCGCAGAACCGGATCAACAGCCTGGTCGCCCAGGGGAACCTGGTGGCGCTGGAGACCCACGGCACCGGCAAGCTGACCAACGGCAAGACCTACGACAACCGCTACTGCTGGATCGTCGAGATCAGGGACGGGATGATCTTCGCGATCCGGGAGTACATGGACACCGCCTACATCCAGAGCCTGTTCGCCTAAGGACGCCCCGAGAGACCGATGAGCACCGATTACGACGTCATCGCCATCGGCGCCGGCCACAACGGTCTGGTCGCCGCCGCCTATGCGGCCGCGGCCGGCAGGAAGGTGCTGGTGCTGGAGCGCAATCCCTGGTTCGGCGGGGGCGTGGTCACCAAGGAGCTGACCGCGCCGGGCTTCCGGCACGACCAGCACTCGATGGCCCACATCTTCATCCAGGGCAATCCGCTGCTCCGGAACGACGACCTCGGCCTGAAGTCCCGCTTCGGACTGAAGTACGTCTTCCCCGAGCTGCCGATGATGTCGGTGTTCGAGGACGGCTCCACCCTCGGCCTGTACCGCGACCGCGAGCGCTCGGTGGCGGAGATCTCGAAGTTCTCGAAGAAGGACGGCGAGGCCTACCGCAAGCTGGCCGAGCAGGCGCAGGGCCTGATGCCGATGCTGCTGGGCGCCCTCTACAGCCCCCCTGCTCCGGTCGGCGCCTCCAACGCCCTGATGGACCAGAGCCGCGAGGGCCGCGAGCTGTGGCGGCTGATGCAGATGAGCATCCACGACCTGCTCGGCGAATGGTTCGAGCACCCCAAGGTCAAGATGCACTTCGCCCGGATCGCCGGCGAGAACCTCGTCTCCCCCGACGAGAAGGCCACCGGCATGGGCGTGTTCGTGTTCACCGGCTTCCTGGAGATGTTCGGCTTCGGGGTGGCGGTCGGAGGCTCGGGCGAGCTGACCCGGGCCCTGATCGACTGCATCAAGGCCCACGGCGGCGAGGTGCAGGGCGGCGCCGACGTGGCGCGGGTGACGGTCTCCAACGGCCGCGCCTCCGGCGTGGAGCTGACCGACGGGCGGACCTTCCGGGCCAGGGACGCGGTGATCGGCGCGATCCACCCGCACGACCTCGGCCGGATGGTCGACGGCCTGGATCCGTTCGTGGTCCGGACCGCCGAGCGGACCCAGATCACCGACCTCGGCTGCATCACCATCCACGCCGCCCTGAACGCGCCGCTGAAGTTCAAGGCGGGCGACCAGGTCAAGGCGGTGATGATCGAGCTCCTGCCCGACGACTACGACGTCCTGCGCAAGTCGTTCGACGACATGCGCTACCACGGCTTCTCGCGCTATCCGCTGGTGGGCCTGGGCTCGCTCTCCATGCACGACGCCTCCCGCGCGCCCGAGGGCAAGGCGGTCATGCACGTCTGGGACTACGTCACCTACGACCATCCCGAGGGCAAGGACTGGGATACGGCCAAGGAGGACTACGCCCAGAAGATGCTGGCCCACATGGGCCGGTTCATCGACAACGTCGGGCCCGGCGACATCATCGCCAAGCACGTCGACAGTCCCGTGGACATGGAGCGGACCTCCTCCAGCTTCCGGCGCGGGGACCTGCACGGCATCGCCTCGGTCACCTACCAGTCCAACGCCTGGCGGCCGACGCCGGAGCTGGGCCGCAACACCGTCCCGGGCGTGGAGCGCCTGTATCTGGTAGGGCCGTTCCAGTATCCCGGCGGCGGGGTGTTCGGGGCCGGACGGGCGGCGGCCATGACCATGTTCGACGACCTGGGCCTGGATTTCGGCAAGGTGTCGAAGTGAAGCTCTACAGCCCCGACAAGTCCGAGCTGATGGACGTGTCGTCGATCGAGCGGGACGGCGACGACCTGGTGATCAAGGGCAAGGTGTTCGGCGCCATGCCCATGACCGCGCGGCTGCGGCCGGAGGAGGCCAAGAAGGCGCTGAAGCTGATCAGCCCGTCCCTGGCCTGGTTCATCCTGACCATGCCCTTCCGGGGCCGGAAGGCTTAGGGCAGTCTCGCCCCCGAGCAGAGGGGGCGGCATGGAGCGGGACCGGCTGACCGCATTCACCGACGGGGTGCTGGCGATCATCGTCACCATCATGGTGCTGGAGATGCGCCCCCCGCACGGGACGCGGCTGCAGGACCTGCTGCCGCTCTGGCCGGTGTTCTCCAGCTACGTGCTGAGCTTCGTCTACGTGGGAATC
>Ga0164243_10015359_pt1 | contig 10589 bp, 1 predicted proteins | sample OricompcompostOP_FD_108781 | JGI IMG/M metagenome (GOLD analysis project Ga0164243, IMG submission 108781) | Organic Plus compost microbial communities from Emeryville, California, USA - Original compost - Organic plus compost (OP) | ecosystem: Engineered > Solid waste > Mixed feedstock >...
CTGGTGACCGTCTCCCTGGGCGGGGTCGGCACCATCAACCGGGTGATCAACAACACCGGCGGCACCGCGAACGCCGCCAACCAGCAGGTGTACCTCACCGCGTACCCGTAGGGGCGCGACCGCCCTCGACGGGCCCGGCCGGGATCCGCCCGGCCGGGCCCGCCCGCGCGTCCGGACGGCGCCGCCAACCGGGGGGCCACCTGCGCGGTGACCGTTCGGTCTGACGCTGTGTCACCAAGTCGACACACTCGTTGCGATCGATTTCCGCGATCGATGTGCTGTCCGCGACGCCGTCGGTGAACGGCCATCCCCTTCGGAACGAGGTGGCTCATGGTGGCCCTCCGGCGTACGACCGCCGCACTGCTCGCGGCCCTGCTCACGGTGACCTTCGCTCTGGTGTGGACGGCGCCGCCGGCCCACGCCGACGAGGCCTGGGAGACCGCCCTCAAGGGACTGATGAACCGCACGGCCACCTGGGCCGAGGGTGGCCTGTCCCGGATCGGGGCGCTCGCCCAGCCGCTTCCCCTGCTCGACGCCAGCCCCGGCGCGCTGGTCCAGGCCGACGAGCTGGCCCGCACCGCCGCCGACGCCCTCGCCGACGACCTGACACGCGACGTCGACCTCGGCGGAGGCACCCGGCTGACCAGCACCGTCACCGAGGAGGGCGGGGACCACCTGCTCGACGTCCTGCTCACCACGAAACGCCAGATCGCCGAGGAGGACCTCGCGGTCGCCGGGGTGACCGTGGCCGACGCCGTCGACGTCACCGGCTGGGCCACCCTGCACCTGCGGGCCCGGCACACCGCGGCCGGGGAGACCTACCTGGTGCGCGACGGCGACGCGCCGCGCATCGACATCGACGCCGTGGCCCGCTTCCGCGGCGACCTCGACGAGGCCACCGCCTCCGTCGGCATCCTCGGCGTCACCCTGACCGGCGGCAGCACCCTCGAGGCCCGGACCCACCTGAAGGTCACCCTCACCGACCCGAACGGCGACGGCCGCCTCGCCTTCGACACCCCGTCCGGCGCCGGCACCGGCGAGCTCGGGGCCGCCGGCTCCCTCGCCGGGCTGGCCCAGGTGGCGCTCGACAACTCCGGCGGCGGGCGGATCTCCGACACCGAGACCGAGCCCGGCCCCGGTTCGCTGCACGCCGTGGTGAAGCTCGGCGCCGCCACCTCCGGCGTGCCCGTCGCCCTGCCGCCGATCGCGGCGACCGTGACCGTCGACTGGAACGACATCTCCGTCGGCACCCCGACCGTCACCACCACCGGCCTGGACGAGACCATCGGCCGGTTCCGCAGCATGAGCCCGCTCGACCTGGCCACCGGGCTGGCCCAGCTCGCCACCCTCATCGGCGGCGTGCAGCAGAGCGGGCCGGCCGGCAACCTCGACCTGCCCTTCCTGCGCGGCACCGTCGCCGACGCGGTGAAGGTGAACGAGAAGATCGTCGCGTTCCTCCGCGAGCACGTGCACCCGCGCCCCGAGGACCCGCACTTCCAGCCCGGCGTCGACGACCCGGCCAAGGCGGGCCAGCCGAAGTTCGAGTCCATCCAGGAGCTGTTCACGCTGCTCGCCGCCGAGGGCCTGCCCGTCGACGGCGTCTCGTTCGCCGACGACAAGCTGGTGTTCCGGGTGAAGCTGGAGCACGAGGCCACGGCCGAGGTGCCGCTCGACCCCGGCGCACCCTCCGTCTCCGGCCGCGGGGCGACCTTCACGGCCAACGGCTTCCGCGTCGACGGCAACCGGTTCACCCCCGGCAGCCTCGTCGGCCAGCGCGTGGTCGCCGGCACGTCCGCGGGCACCGTGCAGAGCAACACGGCCGACACCGTCACGCTGGCGGAGAACTGGATCGGCGGGCAGCCGGCCGCCGACAGCGCGTGGGTGGTCAGCGGCTCCAGCCCGCACACCGGCGCCGTCGAACTCGGCAGCGCCTTCAGCAAGACCGTCGGCGGCAAGCAGGTCGGCCTGCGGGCCGCCAACGCCCAGGCCAGCTTCGCGACGGTCACGCCGCGCTACACGGCCGCCGTCACCCTGGTGCTCGACCTGCGCGACCTGGGCGACCCGGCCGCCAACGCCGACCGGATCCTGCTGCGCACCGATCCCGCCACCCCGCTCTTCGCCGCCGACTTCCCGATCAGCACGGCCGTCGACTTCCACGCCACCGCCGGGTTCCTCAAGGTCAAGCTGGGCGGCAACCTCGCCGTGGGGCCGGCCGCAGCCGGGCAGCGCATGATCGAGGTGCGGTTCAAGCAGGCGCGGGACATCAGCCTCGGTGACCTGTTCACCCAGCTCAAGGACGACCCCACGGGCCTGTTCGCGGCCAGCCACTCGGTGCGGACCACCGGCCGGGTCGAGGTGAGCGTGCCCGGCGCCACCGGGGCGCTGGGCGACGGCGTCGGGGTGGACGTGAGCTGGACCGCCGGCGGCCAGCCCAGCGTCGACACCTCGGAGCTGGACGGCCTCTTCGCGCTCGACTTCAACCCGGACGACCCCAAGGCCCTCTTCGCCCTGGTGGTGGAGGCGCTCCGGCTCGTCAACGCCGCGCTCGGCGCGCCCGCGGCCGGCACGGGCCCGCTGGACACCGAGATCCCGCTGCTCGGGCGCTCCGCCCGGGAACTGCTCGGCAGCGACGAGAGCGGCGTGGGCGCCGGCGTCTCGTACACCACCGACGGCAGCACGTTCCTGCTGAAGGACACCACCCGCGACGAGGGCAGCGGCTTCGCCCCGACGCTCGCCGACCGGGCCGTGGTGATCGGCAGCAAGGCGTACCGGGTGCTGGAGCGGGTCGACGGGCAGACCCTGCGGATCGACCCCGCCGGTACGCCCACCCCCGCCGACGGCACCGCGTACGCCCTCCGGCCGGAGCTGGCCGACGCGGTGGACCGGCTGCTGGCCGCGCCGCCGGACACCCTCCAGGACGCGCTCGACGTGCTCAACAAGGCCATCGGCGAGGGTAGCGGGATCGCGTTCACGCTCGACGAGCGGGCCGGCGGGCCGTACCTGCGGCTCGGGCTGGACTGGAAGCGCGGCTTCCAGACGGGCGGGCCGCTGACCTTCGGCTGGGACGGCGCCCGCGAGCTGGTGAGCCTGGACACCTCCGGCGCGTACACGGTCGACGTCGACGCGCGGGCGCAGCTCGGCCTGCTGCTGCCGCTGCGCGCCGACGGCGTGCCCCTGCTGGACCGTACGTCGTCGGCGAACGTGACGGTGAACGGCGCCGTCACCGACCTGGCGGTGGCCGCCCGGGTCGGCCCCCTCGCGCTCGACCTCGGCACGGAGGACGACCCCGGCACCGTACGCACCAACCTCAGCTTCGGCCTCGGCGGGCTCGCCGCGGACGGGCCGATCTCCGGTCTGCTCGGCGTCACCCCGAGCGTCACCACCGCCGGCACCGACTGCGGCGACGGCGTCGGTGGCGAGGACACGCCCGTCTGCGCCCGCGCGCCCGTCTCCGTCGAGGGCTGCGACCCGGGCGGCGCGGACAACCAGCTCTCCCTCGAACTCGGCCTGGACCTCGCGGCGCAGACCACGACGCCGGACCTGAGCGCCTGCTTCGAGAACCTGTCGCTGAAGCTCACCGACTTCAACGTCGGCATCGACGGCTACCTCGCCAAGGTCGAGGAGGCGTTGCGGCTGGCCAGCTTCGACGGCAAGCTCCCGCTGGTCGGCGACGACCTGCAACAGGGACAGCGGTTCATCGCCGACCTGCGCGCCGAGGTGAAGGCCGCCATCGGGCCGGTGCTGGCCGACGCGACCCTCGACCGGGCCGGCGTGCAGGCCGCCCTGGACGCGGCGTTGGCCGAGGTGGCGCCGGGGGCGACGAGCACGGTCACCTGCCGCGCCAACGCCGACACCTGCGGTCCCGAGGACTTCCAGTCGGTACGCATCACCCTCACCGCGAGCCGGGGCGCGCCGGACCCGCAGCAGGGCTGCACGGGCGACGGCTGCCTCGGCGTGGACGTGCCGCTGGACCTGGGCGTCCCCGGCCTGTCGCTGAAGGCGGAGAAGGGCGCCACCGACGGCATCAAGGCCCGGCTGGGCTGGAAGCTGCGACTGGACCTGGTGCTCGACCGGGACGAGGGCTTCCACGTCGCCACGCACTCCGGCGACGGGGCGCCGGAACTGGCCATCGGCGCGTCCTTCGACATGCCGTCCGACCTGGCGGCGCAGCTCGCGTTCATCCGGGTCAACGCGCAGAAGCAGGGCACCGACCCGCTGGTCAGCGCGTACTTCGCCATCGACCTCAAGGGTTCGCCGGGGGAGCAGAGCTGCTTCGGTGACCTCCCGGCGGGGCAGTGCGTGGCCGACCCGGACGCCAAGCTGACCCTGGCCGAGTTCGGCGACCTCGGTTCGCTCGTCGCCACCGACCTCACCGCCAAGGTGAAGATCGACTGGAAGCTCGCGGCGAAGGTCGACGCGGGCGGCGAGGCCGCCTCGGCGATGCCCGGCATCAGTGCCCGCTTCGGGCTGAGCTGGCAGCTCACCCACCAGCGCGGGGCGCTCACGGCGGCGGGGGACAACCCCGACCACGGGCTGCGGATCACGTTCACCGACATCGCGCTGGACGCGGGCGCGTTCTTCGACAAGATCCTCAAGCCGGTGGTCGAGCAGCTCAAGGCGGTCACCGGGCCGTTGCAGCCGGTCATCGACACGTTGTACGCGCCGATCCCCGTCCTCTCCGACCTGTCGAAGGCCACCGGCGGGCCGGACATCACCCTGGTCTGGCTGGCCAAACAGTTCAGCACCCTCAACGACGGGCCGGACCTGGAGTTCGTGGACACCATCCGCGCCGTCGTCACGTTCGTCAACCGGATCCCGGACTGCGACGCGGGCTGCTCCATCCCGCTGGGCCAGTTCCTGGTCAACCCGGAGAAGGCGTTGACCACGGAGGTCTCGCCGGCCTCGGCGGAGACCCTGATCGACCGGGCCGACGAGTTCACCCAGGCCAAGTCCCCCGACGAGGTCAAGGCGGCGGTCGACACAGCCGCCGGTGAGGACGGCGAGAAGATCTTCGCCAAGGGCGGCGACGGCAAGTCCACCGCCGACAAGATCGGCTTCACCTTCCCGGTCTTCGACAACCCGGGCTCGCTCTTCGGGCTGCTCATGGGCCAGGACGTCGAGCTGATCGGCTTCGACTCCGGGCCGCTCACCCTCGGGTTCAGCTGGCGGCAGTCGTTCGGCCCGGTCTACGCGCCGCCGCCCGTCATGATCACCCTGGCCGGCAGCGCCTCGGTGACCGCCCGGTTCATCGCCGGCCTGGACACCGCCGGCATCCGGCACGCCATCGAAGCGGCCTCCGACGGCACCGCGGTCGACGCCGTGAAGCTGCTCGACGGTCTGTACTTCAAGACCGCCGACAGCAACGGCAACGCCGTCCCGGTGGTCACCCTGCGCGGCGAGATCGCCGCCGGCGCCCAGGTCAACGTCCTGTTCCTCAAGGCCGGGATCGAGGGCGGCATCCGGCTGACCGTCGGGTTCAGCTGGAACGACCCGAACAACGACGGCAAGTTCCGCACCAGCGAGTTCCTCCAGGCGCTGCTGGTCAACCCGATCTGCCTGTTCACCACGAGCGGCGCGCTGTCGGTGTTCCTCAAGGTCTACATCACCATCGACCTGGTCCTGTTCTCCAAGACGTTCGACTTCACCCTGGTCGACGCGACCCTGCTGGACTTCCGGGCACAACCGGACTGCTCACCGCCACCACCGGAACTCGGCGGCACCGTGGGCGACACGCTCGTGGTCTTCGCCGGCAAGTTCGGCACGAAGGACCAGCGCGGCCACGACGCGTGGGACAACGGCGGCGACACCTACGCCGGCGACGTCGTCAAGGTGTACGCGCTGCACTACGCCGACGCCGGCCAGGAGGGCGCCACCGACGACTTCGACGGCTTCGCGGTCGAGGCGCTCGGCCGCCGGCAGGAGTTCCTGGACCCGGGGCTGACCCGCGTGGTCGTCGACGGCCGCGGCTACCAGGTCGCCGACGCGGGCAAGACCGCCATGTCGGTGCTGCTGCTCGGCGACGGCGACACCAGCGGCGACGGCACGAGGACGTCGGCGTTCGACCGGACGGCCGTCGTGCTCGGCTCGGACGGCCGGGACCAGATCCGCACCGGCACCGGCCCGGCCTACGTCGACGGGCGCGGCGGCGACGACGTCATCGTCACCGCCGAGGCGCCCGGCGTGGTCAGCCGCGTGGCCGGCGGCCCCGGCGCGGACACCGTGACCACCGGCGACGGCGACAACGTGGTGGCCGGCGACAGCGGGCTCGGCGGCGCCAACCGGCCGCCGACGGTCGTGCACACGTCGGTGGGCGACAAGACCCTCACCGGGCTGGTCGACTGGACGACGCTGACCGAGCCGACCGCCTCGACCGGCGGCGCGGCCGACCACGTCACCGTCGGGCACGGTGCGAACACCGTCTACGGCAACGGCGGCGACGACGTGCTCGGCGTACGCGCCGACGACCGGCCCAGCGGAAGCAACCTGCTGGTCGGCGGCCCGGGCGGGGACACCATCAACGGCGGCCGGGGTAACGACACCATCCACACGTTCGACACCACGGTGCCGGCCGGCGTGGACGAGAACGGCACCGGCGACGCCGGGCTCACCAACCAGGTAGACACCGGCAGCGGTCAGGACGTCGTGCACGGCAGCGCCGGCACCGACCTGGTCGTCTCCCACTCCGCCAACGGCCAGACCGGGCGGCTCTACGGCTACGGCGCCGACGACGTCCTCATCGGCGGGTACGGCACCGACGAGGTGTTCGGCGGCCCCGGCGACGACCACGTGATCGCCGAACCGTCCGAGGTCGGCCCGGCCGGCGACGACGACGGGTACGGCCGCTTCCGCGAGGTGGTGCACACGCCGTTGCCGACCGGGGTCCAGTCGCAGACCAAGCTGCTGGTCGGCGGTGCGGGCCGGGACCACGTGATCGGCGGCGATGGCGGCGCGGTCGTCTTCGGCGACCGGCACCTGCCCGACGAGACCTGCGGTGACGCCACCCTCGCCGACGGCCAGCCGGCCCCGTCCGACCAGGGCGACCGGGACCTCATCCTCGGCGGCGCCGGGGTGGACCGGGTCGCGGCCGGCGGCGGCGACGACCGCGCCGACCTGGGCGGCGGGGACGACCTCGCCTGCGGCCAGCTCGGCAACGACACCCTGCACCTGGGCGCCGGCGCGGACCGGGCGTGGGGCGCGGACGGGGTGGACCAGCTGCACGGCGACGGTGACGACGACCTGCTCTTCGGCAACGCCGGCGACGACGGGCTCCACGGCGGCGACGGCGTGGACACCGTCGAGGGCAACGCGGGCGACGACCAGCTCTTCGGCGGGCCGGCCGGCGACGTCCTCTACGGCGGCGGACGGGTCGCCGGCGCGGGCGACGGGCAGGACCGGATCTACGGCGAGGACGGGCCGGACCGCATCGTCGGCGACAACGGCAGCGCCCGCGTCGGCGACGTCGGGCCGTACCCGCTGGACCTGGCCGGTGACGAGCCCGGTGCGGGCGCCGGTGACGTCATCTCCGGCGGCCCGGACGACGACGTGGCGTACGGCGGCCTCGGCGGCGACCGGGTCGACGGCGACGGCGGCCACGACCAGCTGGAGGGCAACAACGGCGCGGACGTGGTGCACGGCAACGCCGGGCGCGACGAGATCGTGGGCGGCTCCAGCCAGGAGGCGGCCGCGGGCACCGGCCGGCCGGACGCCGGGGACCAGCTGTACGGCGACGCCGACGAGGACCTGATCGCCGGCGACAACGCCCGCTTCGTCCCGGCGGACGCCGACGCGACCCGGGTCACCCAGGGCCGGGCCGGGCCACCCCGCAGGGTCACCCTGCTCGACCTCGGGTTCGACCCGGCCGCCGGCACCAGCGGCGGGGACCTGATCTCCGGCGGCGCGGCCGACGACGTGATCTTCGGCCAGGGCGGCGCCGACCGGGTGCACGCCGGCGGCGGCGCGGACTTCGCCGAGGGCGGCCCGGGCTCCGACTGGGTCGAGGGCAACTACGGCGACGACGACCTCGTCGGCGGGTCGAGCACCGCGTACGACGGCTCCGGCGCGGCCACCACGGGCCAGCCGGACACCGCGGACGCCGTGTTCGGCGGCCCGGGCTCGGACGCGGTGATCGGCGACAACGGCGCCGTCCTGCGACCGCTGCCCGGCGAGACCCCGACCGCGGCGACCGTCCGCCTCGGCTCCGGCGGCGCGCCGTTCGGGCCGCGGATCGTGGTGCTGCTCGACCGGGCGGCGGCCGACACCGCCCGGCACGGTGGCGACCACCTCAGCGGCGGCGACGGCGTCGACACCCTCTGGGGCCAGGACGGCGACGACGCGCTGACCGGCGACGGCGGCGGCGACTACCTGGAGGGCAACGGCGGCGCCGACGTGCTGCGCGGTGACTCCGCGCTCGGCGCGGCCGGCCACGCCACGGTCACCCCGCTGCCGGACGCCGGCTGGCCGGGCTCCCCGTCGGCGGCCGAGGACCTGACCGGGCCGGGCGAGCCGGCCGGGCAGGACGACCTGATCGGCGGCAGCGCGGCGCCCGGCTTCCGGGACACCGGTGACGTCGTCGAGGGCAACGGCGCCGCGGACGTGCTGCTCGGCGACAACGGCTCGTTGCTGCGCACGGTCGTCACGACCGACGGGCAGCCGGCCGAGCGGGTGTACAGCGAGCGGTACCCGGCCGGCGCGGTGCCGGCGGACGCCACCCGCTCCCGCACCCACGACCCGGCGCTGCCCGGGCCGTCCACCCGGTTCTGCACCACGGCCCAGGCCACGTGCGAGCCGGCCGGGGCGTACGGGGCGGACCAGCTCTTCGGCGACGCCGGCGACGACGGGATCTGGGGCCAGGACGGCGACGACCTGATCCGGGGCGGTGCCGGCGACGACGACCTCTTCGGTGAGCTGGGCGCCGACACCCTGTACGGCGACGACGGCCGGGACGCGATCCTCGGCGATCGCGGCGGCGTGGTGAACCAGTACCTGAACGCCGACGACGTGGCGGCGCTCGGGTTCACGGTGACGCTGTCGTCCCCGCCGCAGGAGACGTACACCGGGTTCCGGGGCGGCGACTACGACCGGCGCGTGGACCTGCGGCACGACACCGACGGCGACGCCTGGATCGGTGGGTCCACGTCGGAGTCCATGCCGCACGACGGGCTCACGGCCGGTGGCGACGACCGGATCCGCGGCGGCGCGGGCGCGGACAACATCCACGCCGGCTTCGGTGACGACGTGGCCAACGGCGACAGCGGCGGCGACCAGCTCTTCGGGGCCGACGGTGCGGACGTGCTCTGGGGCGGCAGGGGCTGCGACCCGGTGCTGGACGCGACCGAGCCGCAGTGCCAGGTGGACGGGGCGTTCAGCGCCGCCGCCCGGGGTGACCACGACCAGTACGTGGACCACCTCTTCGGCGGCGCCGGCGCGACCGGCGGCCCGGCGGTGGACGCCGTCCTCGGCTCCGACCTGCTGGACTTCCGCCCGCGCGGCGCGTACCCGGACGACTGCGCGGCCGGTGCCTGGCCGGTGACCAACGGCGGCGTCACCGTCGACCCGTGCCTCTGGTTCGAGATGACCGGGCTGGACGACGGCGAGGTGGCCGACAACCAGCACCACCACGGCACCGACTGGATCTACGGCGGCTGGGACCGGGACGTGCTCCAGGGCGACGTGACGAAGAACGGGCCGAACAACGGTGACCGGCTCATCGACTGGAACGGCGCCTACAACCTCTTCACCCACTGCAACTCGGCCTACGGCGGCTTCAACGACGTCCGCCAGCACAGCCCGGCCATGCAGAACTTCCTGAGCCGGGTCGCCTGGGGCTCGGGCGCCGGGCGGGACGCGTCGGACGCCACGACCGCCGGCACGTCGGCGTTCGTGGAACTGGCCCTCGTGTACCCGAAGGACAACCGCGACCACGGCGCCGGCCCGGCGTACCCCGGCACGCCGGGGCACTTCGACCAGCCGTCCTGCACCGACTGACCGCACCGGCACGTCGCGGCCCGGACCCCCGCAGCGGGGGTCCGGGCCGCGCGGTGTTTGGCCGCGCGGCCGATGGGAAACCCCCCGCGCCGGCTGCGCGGCGCCCGGCGCGCCGCCCGACGAACGGACGCCGAAACGGATGTCGTACCGTCCGACGATCGCCACCGCGGTGCCCGACCTCGCCACGCTGACCCTCGGCGTGGAGGAGGAGTTCCTGCTGCTGGACCCGGCGACGGGGGAGAACCTGCCGGTGGCCCAGCGGGTGCTCACGGCGCTGCGCGGGCCGGCGCGGGACCAGAGCCGGCAGGAGTTCCGGCACAGCATGGTCGAGATGGTCACCCCGGTGAGCACCGAGCTGACCGAGCTGCGCGCGCACCTGGTGGCGCTGCGGCGCGCCGCGGCCACGGCGGCCGAGGCGGCCGGCGCCCGGCTGGTCGCCGTGGGCGCCACCCCCATGCACGAGCCGCACCGGACGGTGCCGGACAAACCGCGCTACCACGCCATGTCGCGGCGGTACGGGCCGGTGGCGCACGACCCGGCCGTCTGCGGCTGCCACGTGCACGTCGGTGTGCCGGACCGCGAGCTGGCCGTCCAGGTGTGCAACC
>Ga0164243_10015360_pt1 | contig 10588 bp, 8 predicted proteins | sample OricompcompostOP_FD_108781 | JGI IMG/M metagenome (GOLD analysis project Ga0164243, IMG submission 108781) | Organic Plus compost microbial communities from Emeryville, California, USA - Original compost - Organic plus compost (OP) | ecosystem: Engineered > Solid waste > Mixed feedstock >...
AATCGTGAACTAACGGGGGTCAGTCATCAGACAGTTTTGCTTATGATGTTCCCGCTGGTCAACAGGGATTTGGGACACAAGCTGATGGACTTTGAACAACGAAGTGACCAAGAAACCCGATATTGGTCCCATGCGGTTGACCGGCCGAAAATAACTTGTCAGGGTTCCAGCAGGTCGGCTTTTGTCCGATCCTTCGCGTAACACCCCCCGGGAGCCCCCTCACGATGACGTTCCCCACACAGGCCACCGCGGACACCCCTCCGGACGCGGTGGAGGCGGCGAAGACGGTTCCGGGCGCCACGGGCCAGAGCGTCACGGGACGCTCCCCGGGCCAGCTCATGTGGCGGCGCTTCCGCCGCGACCGGACCGGCATGGTCTCCGCGGCGATCGTCCTGTTCTACCTCCTCGTCGCCGCGGGCGCCCCGCTCATCTCCCTTGTGTACGGCAAAGACCCGTATACGACTTATGGCCTGGATAATCCTGGCCTGCTCAACGAGTACGGCTTCCCGATCCTGCCCAACGGCGGCATCAGCTCGGAATTCTGGTTCGGCATCGAGCCGAGCCTCGGGCGGGACGTGTTCATGCAGCTCGTGTACGGCATCCGCACGTCCCTCGCCATCGCGCTCGCGGCCACCGTCGCCATCACCGTCATCGGCATCGTGGTCGGCATCGTCTCCGGATACTTCGGCGGCCGGACGGACTATTTCATCGGCCGGGTCATCGACGTGATGTTGTCGTTCCCCTCGACGCTGTTCATCATCGCGTTCATGCCGGTGGTGGAGAACCTCCTCGTCCCCCCGGAGGAGGAGACGCCGACCTGGCTGCGGGCGGTCACACTGATCATCGTGCTCACGGTCTTCGGCTGGGCCGGGCTCGCCCGCCTGCTGCGCGGCAACGTGCTGTCGCTGCGCGAGCGGGAGTTCGTCGAGGCGGCGCGGGTGACCGGCGCCTCGCCCGCGCGGATCATCTTCAAGGAACTGCTGCCCAATCTCTGGACGCCGATCCTCATCCAGTCCACGCTGCTGCTTCCGCTGCTCGTCACCACGGAGGCCGCGCTGTCCTTCCTCGGCGTAGGCATGATCGAGCCGACCCCGGACTGGGGCCGCATGTTCTTGCGCGGCACCGAGGTCTACCAGGACGACATCACGTATCTCATGTTCCCCGGCATCGCGTTGCTGATCTTCGTCGTCGCCTTCAACCTGCTCGGCGACTCGGTCAGGGACGCGTTCGACCCCAAGATCAGGCGCTGATGTCGCGCCTTGCCACCCGCCATGACCCCTCTGGCAGGAGATAGGAGCAAGACAACGATGACCGGTAGGAAACGGTCGGTTACGGCCGTTCTGGCGATCGGCGTACTCGCCCTGAGCGCGGCGTGCGCCCAGGGCAACGCGGGCGGCGGCGGTGGCGGCGGCGCCTCGCCCGCCGCCTCGGCGCCCGCGGCGACGGAGGAGTTCACCGCGCCGAAGGTGACGATCGGCACGGCCGAGGACTCCAAGGGTCCGGCGCCGGAGCCCGAGGGCGTGGTGCGCGGCGGCACGGTCACGATGATCGACCGGGACGACTTCGCCCACCTCGACCCGGGCCAGATCTACGTCAACACCGAGGGCAACGTGGCGCTGCTGTACGCCCGGGGCCTGACCGGCTACAAGCGCGTCGCCAAGGGCGAGTACAAGCTCGTCGGCGACCTCGCCACCGACACCGGCACCGTCTCCGACGGCGGCAAGACCTGGACCTTCACCCTCAAGGACGGGGTGAAGTGGCAGGACGGCAGCCCGATCACGTCCGAGGACGTGAAGTGGACGATCGAGCGGACGTTCGCCCCGTTCATCACCTACGGGCCCTCCTACATCCAGCAGTGGCTCACCGAAGAGGACTACAAGAAGGCCTACAAGGGCCCCTACGACGGCAAGCGGCTCGACTCCATCGAGACGCCCGACGAGAAGACGGTCGTCTTCAAGTTCAAGGAGCCGCACGCGGACGCGAACTTCGCCTTCGCGATGGCCGGCTACTACATCGTGCCGAAGGCGAAGGACACCAAGGAGAAGTACGACAAGGAGCCCGTCTCCAGCGGGCCGTACATCATCGCCTCGCACACCCCGGACAAGGCGATGGAGCTGGAGCGCAACCCGCACTGGGACCCGGCCACCGACCCGATCCGCGGCGGCTACCCGGACAAGTGGGTCTTCGAGTTCGGCCAGGAGGCGATCCAGGTCAGCGACCGGTTCATCGCCGACGCCGGCGCGGACAAGACCGCGATGTCCTTCTACAGCTACGTCGCGCCCGAGCGGCTGCAGCAGGTGCTCAAGGACGACAGCCTGAAGGGCCGGCTGCTGCGCCAGCCCTCGCCGTACGGCACCTACTACTACTTCAACCTCGACCGGGTGAAGGACCACAAGATCCGGCAGGCGATCCACTACGCGTGGCCGACCCGCCAGCTCCAGCAGATCGAGGGCGGCCCCGCCGCCAAGGTGATCTCCACCACGATCCTCAACCCGGTCGTGTCCGGGTGGCAGGACTACGACGTGTTCGGCATGAAGGCCAAGCCGGACGGCGACCTGGAGAAGGCCAAGCAGCTGCTCGCCGAGTCGAGCGACCCGACCCCGACGATCGTGTACGCGTACAACCAGACGCCCACCCAGGAGCGCATGACGGTCGTCATCAAGAACCAGCTCGCCAAGATCGGCGTGAACGTGGTGCCGAAGCCGCTGGCCCGCAAGACCTACTACGACCAGATCAGCAAGATCGACAACGGCTTCGACATGTACTGGGGCGGCTGGGGCCAGGACTGGCCGTCGGGCTCGACGGTGCTCCCGGTCATCTTCGGCCCGGTGCGCGAGGGCGGCTACAACCTGTCCCACCTGCGCGACCCCGAGGTGGACGCCGAGGTGAAGCGCATCATGGCGCTGCCGGACGCCAACGAGGCGAACGCCGCGTGGGCCGCCCTGGACAAGAAGATCATGGAGACGATCACCCCGCTCGTCCCCGACCTCAACGACATCGGCACGATGCTGCACGGCTCGCTGATCGGTGGCGCGGAGATCGACCCGCAGAGCTGGGCCGTCTCCCCCAACACGATCTTCGTGAAGCAGCAGTGACGCCCGGCTGACCCGGCCCGGCCGCCGCGGGCGAGCACCGCACGCGGCGGCCGGGCAGGGCCCCGGCCCGCCGGGGCCGCCGGGAACGCCCTTTCGCAAGCACGCGCCGAAACACCGCAGGAGTTCCGCAGGCCATGACAGCCTTCCTCACCCGCCGCGCCATCGGGGCCGTGGTCACTCTGCTGATCATCGCGGCGGTCACGTTCTTCCTGTTCTTCGCCGTGCCCGCCGATCCCGCGCGGCTGGCCTGCGGGAAGGTCTGCCCGCCGGAACTGCTGGAGCAGGCGCGGCACAACCTCGGCATGGACATGCCGGTGTGGCAGCAGTTCCTCGCCTGGGTCGTCGGCCTCGTCGCGGGCCGCGACTACGAGGGGCTGGGGCACTGCCCGGCCCCCTGCCTGGGGTACTCGTTCGTCAACCGCGAGCCGGTGCTGGAGACGATCCTCGACCGACTGCCGCTGACCATCTCGCTCACCATCGGGGCGGCGACGCTGTTCCTGCTGTTCGGGGTCGGCACCGGCGTGATCGCCGCGCTCCGGCAGGGCAGGCCGCTCGACAAGATCGCCAGCGTGTCGTCGCTGATCGGCGCCTCGGTGCAGATCTACTTCGTGGGCACGCTCGCCATGTACTTCCTGGTCTACCAGTGGCAGATCCTGGACCGGCCGCAGTACATCCCGTTCACCGAGAACCCGGCCGCCTGGGCGTACGGGCTGCTGCTGCCCTGGATCGTGTTGTCGATCATCTTCACCGCCAACTACACCCGTATGACACGCTCGACGATGGTGGAGCAGCTCGCCGAGGACTACGTGCGCACCGCCGTCGCCAAGGGCATGCCGCGCCGTACCGTGGTGGCGCGGTTCGCGCTGCGCGGCACGCTCATCCCGATCGTCACGATCTTCGGCGTCGACCTGGGCAGCCTGATCGGCGGGGCGATCATCACCGAGACCACGTTCGGCCTGCAGGGCATCGGGCGGCTCGCGATCCGCGCGGTCACCGACTCCGACCTGCCGATGCTGATGGCGACCGTGCTGCTCGCCGCCGCCGCGATCGTGGTCTTCAACGTGATCGTGGACATCCTGTACGCGGTCATCGACCCCCGCGTACGGCTGAGCTGACCGCACGCCCGTCCCCCGCCGCGCGCCCGCCTGGCGCCGGCCGTCAGTCGTCAAAGGAGTTTCCGAGGAGCATGGAGTGACCACCGCGACCTGGACCACCGAGCCCGCCGTCCGCCGGGGCCCCGGGCCGTTCCTCGCGGTCCGCGACCTCACCGTCGACTTCCGCACCGAGGACGGCGTGGTGCACGCGGTGGACAACCTCTCCTTCGACCTGGAGAAGGGCACCACCCTCGGCATCGTGGGCGAGTCGGGCTCCGGCAAGTCCGTGACCAACCTGACCATCCTCGGCCTGCACAACCCCGAGAGCACCACGATCCAGGGCGAGATCTGGCTGGAGGACCAGGAGCTGGTGTCGGCGAGCCGGGCCACGATGGAGCGGCTGCGCGGCAACCGGATAGCGATGATCTTCCAGGACCCGCTCACCGCGCTCTCGCCGTACCACACGGTGGGGCGGCAGATCGCCGAGGTGTACCGCAGGCACAAGGGGGCGAGCAAGCGCGAGGCCCGGGAGCGGGCGATCGAGATGCTGCGGCGGGTGGGCATCCCGCAGCCGCAGCGGCGGGTGGACGACTACCCGCACCACTTCTCCGGCGGCATGCGGCAGCGCGCGATGATCGCGATGGCGCTGGTGTGCGACCCCGACCTGCTCATCGCCGACGAGCCGACGACCGCGCTGGACGTGACCGTGCAGGCGCAGATCCTCGACCTGCTGAAGGACCTGCAGCAGCAGTTCGGCACCTCGATCATCCTGATCACGCACGATCTGGGGGTGGTCGCGAACACCGCGCACAACGTGCTGGTCATGTACGCGGGGCGGGCGGTCGAGCGGGGCACGGTGCGCGAGGTGCTGCGCGAGCCCCGCCACCCCTACACGTGGGGGCTGCTGTCGTCGATGCCGAGCCTGCGCTCGCCGCTGGACGTGCCGCTGGTGCCGGTGCGCGGCACGCCGCCGAGCCTGCTCTCGCCGCCGCCCGGGTGCCCGTTCCATCCCCGGTGCGACTTCGTGGACCTGGCGGGCCGGGAGTTCTGCGAGGGCGAACGGCCCGAGCTCACGCCGGAGCACGGCCACGCCGACGCCTGCCACCTGCCGCTGCGGACCAAGGGGGAGATCCTGGCCGAGCGCGCCGCGGGCGCGCTGGCGGCGACGAAGGCGGCCGGCGGCGCCGCCCGGGACGCCTCCGGCGGCACCGGCGAGGACGCCTCCGGTGGCGCCGCCCCGGGGGCCGCCACAGGGGCCGCTGAAGGGGCCACGGGGGACGCCACGAAGGGTGCCACGGGGGCCGTCGAGGGCACCGCCGAGGACCCGGCCGGGGACGCGGCCGGGCGGGAATCCGCCGGCGGGGCATCCGCCGCCGGCGCCGATCGAGGGGAGCAGTCGTGAGCGAGCCGCTGCTTGAGCTGTCCGGGCTGACCAAGCACTTCCCGGTCATGGGCGGCGCGCTGATCAAGCGCCGGGTGGGGTCGGTGCACGCGGTCGACGACGTCGACCTGACCATCGCGCCCGGGGAGAGCGTCGGGCTCGTCGGCGAGTCCGGGTGCGGCAAGTCCACCACCGGGCGGCTGGTGGCGCGGCTGCTGGAGCCGACCTCGGGCACGATCCGGTTCGCCGGGCAGGACATCAGCCACCTGAGCCGGACGCGGCTGAAGCCGATCCGCCCGCAGATCCAGATGATCTTCCAGGACCCGTACTCGTCGCTCAACCCCCGGCAGACGGTCGGCTCGATCATCCGCTCGCCGATGGAGATCAACGGCATCGACCCGCCGGGCGGGCGGGACCGGCGGGTGCGCGAGCTGCTGGAGACCGTCGGCCTCAACCCCGAGCACTACAACCGCTTCCCGCACGAGTTCTCCGGCGGTCAGCGGCAGCGCATCGGGGTCGCCCGCGCGCTCGCCCTGCAGCCCAGGCTGATCGTGGCCGACGAGCCGGTGTCCGCCCTGGACGTGTCCATCCAGGCCCAGGTCGTCAACCTGCTGCGGCAGCTGCAGCAGGACTTCGGCATCGCGTTCCTGTTCATCGCGCACGACCTGGCCGTGGTGCGGCACTTCTCCCAGCGGGTCGCCGTCATGTACCTGGGCAGGATCGTCGAGATCGGCGACCGCAGGTCCATCTACGAGCGGCCCCGCCACCCGTACACGCACGCCCTGCTGTCGGCCGTGCCGGAGGTGGACCAGGAGCCGGGCCGGGAACGCATCCGGCTCGCCGGGGACGTGCCCTCCCCCATCGACCCGCCGTCCGGCTGCCGCTTCCGCACCCGCTGCTGGAAGGCCCGGGAGAAGTGCGCCGAGGAGACGCCGCCGCTGCTGCAACTCGGCGGGAACGCCGACGGGCACCTCACCGCCTGCCACTTCCCGGTGGACCCGGACGACCCGGACCGCGAGGTCGTGCTCGACCCCGCCCTCGCCGCCGGCTCCTCGCCGTCGCAGGCCTGAGGCGCCGGGCTCAGCCGCGCCTGTTCCAGGCGGCCTCGGCCCGCTTGCGCAGGTCGCGCACCGCCTGGGCGGCGTCCTCCGCGCCGTAGACGGCGTTCCCGGCCACGAACACGTCGGCGCCCGCGTCGGCGCAGCGTTCGATCGTGTTCGCGGACACGCCGCCGTCCACCTGGAGCCAGACGGAGCCGCCGTGCCGGTCGATCAGCTCGCGGGCGCGGCGCACCTTGGGCAGCACGACGTCGAGGAAGCTCTGCCCGCCGAAGCCCGGCTCGACCGTCATCACCAGCAGCATGTCGATCTCGCCGAGCAGGTCCGCGTACGGCTCGACGGGCGTGGCCGGGTTGAGCGCGAGGCCCGACCTGGCCCCGGCGGTGCGGATCGCCCGCAGCGTGCGCACCGGAGCCTTGGCGGCCTCGGCGTGCACGGTCACGCTGCCCGCGCCCGCCTCGGCGTACTCGACCGCCCAGCGGTCCGGGTCCTCGATCATCAGGTGGCAGTCGACCGGCAGGCTCGTGGCCTTCAGCAGCGACTCGACGACGGGCAGGCCGAGGGTGAGGTTCGGCACGAAATGGTTGTCCATGACGTCGACGTGCAGCCAGTCGGCCACGTCGCCGACCCGGGCGGCCTCGTCGGCGAGACGCGCGAAGTCCGCGGACAGGATGCTGGGCGAAATCTGTACCACCATGATGGGCGAGTCTATTGCGGCCCGGACCGATCACACCTCCGGGATGAGGCCCAGGCTGTGCTCCTCGCCTCGGTCGCGGATCATCTGGTTGAGCGTCTCGATGAGCTCCACCCGCTCGTAGTCGCCCTCCGGCAACCGGTCGAAGTGGCTCATCAGGTCGGGCGGCAGCTCCGCCGCGACGGCGTGGGCGTAGATGTCGTTCCGGGTCACCCGCTCGCTGGGCGTCGCGTACAGCCCATCGATGACCTTGGTGGCCTCGGCGATCGCTGTCTGTTGCGTCATGCCCCGCACAATGCCCGGACGTCCGCCGCTCACACCCCCGCGTCCGCCTCGCGCCGGTTCACCGCGCGCCGGTTCACCGCGCGCGTCGGCCTGCCTCGCGGCGGCCCGCCGTGCGCGGCTCAGCCCTCCCGCCGGCGCAGCAGGGCGAGGAACATCGCGTCGGTGCCGTGCCGGTGCGGCCAGAACCGCGCGTACGGCCCGCCGCCGAGCCCGTCGGCCTCCGGCAGGAACTCACGCGCGTCGAGCGTCTCCAGGTCGCCTCTGCGGCGCACGACGTCGCCGACGACGACGTCGGTCTCGGCCAGGTGCGGCGAGCAGGTGACGTAGGCGACGACGCCGCCGGGGCGCACCGCCTCCGCGGCCTGGTCGAGCAGCCGCCGCTGCAGCGCGGTCAGCTCCGGCAGCGCCTCCGGGGAGCGCCGCCAGCGGGCCTCCGGGCGGCGGCGCAGCGCGCCGAGGCCGGTGCAGGGGGCGTCCAGCATCACCCGGTCGAACGCGCCCGCCCGCCACGCCGGCACCGTGCCGTCGGCGACGATCACGCCCGCCTCGCGGGTGGCCTGCCGGACCAGCCGGGCCCGGTGGTACTGCACGTCGTTGGCGAGCAGGTGGCCGCCCCGCTCGGCGGCGAGCGCGTCGAGCAGCCCCGCCTTGCCGCCGGGGCCCGCGGCCAGGTCGAGCCACAGCCGGTCCGCGCCGTCGACCGGCACGCGGGTGAGCGCGAGGGCGACGAGCTGGGACGCCTCGTCCTGCACCGCCGCGCGGCCCTCGGCCACGGCGGGGATCGACGCCGGGTCGCCGTCGGCGAGGTACGCCCCGTACGGGGACAGCCGCGCCGGTTCCGCGCCCGCGGCCACGAGCTCCTCGACGCTGCCGCGGCCGGGGCGGGCGACGAGGGTGACGCGGGGGCGCTCGTTGTCGGCGGCGAGCAGCGCGGCCGTCTCCGCCGCGTCGCCGCCGAGGGCGTCGCGCAGCGCGGTGACAATCCAGCGGGGGTGGCTGCCGGTGACGGCCAGATGCCCGACGGGGTCCTCGGCCGCGTCCGGGGCCACGATCGGGAGCCACTCCTCCAGGGTGCGGTTCGAGACGCGGCGCAGCACGGCGTTGGCGTACCTGGACGGGCCGACGCCGACGCGGCGGCGCACCAGGTCGACGGTGGCGCTGACGGCCGCGTGCACCGGGATGCGGGTGCTCAGCAGCTGGTGCACGCCGAGCCGGATCGCGTCCAGCAGCGGCGGGTCGAGGTCCTCGGGGGCGCGGTCGCTGCACGCCGCGATGATCTCGTCGTAGGTGCCGAGGCCGCGCAGCGTGCCGTAGCCGAGCTCGGTGGCGAGGGCGGCGTCCCGGCCGGTCACGCCGCGTTCCCGCAGCATGCGCGGCATGAGCAGGTTGGCGTACGCGTCCCGCTCGTCCACCGCCCGCAGCAGGTCGAAGGCGGCGTTCCGCGCCTCGTCGCGCGGCGGCCCGGGCCGCCGCCCGCCGCCCGGCCGCCGCCCGGACCGTGCCCGGCCCCCTCGCCGTTCCGTCATCACGTTCGCTCCATCACTCGTTCGGACCCCGCCGCGCGCCCGGCGGACGCGTCACCGCCCGCCGCGTCACCGGCGAATAGCCTTCGCGCTCGCGTCGGGCGCGCTCCATCGCTCGTTCCGTCCTCTCCCGGCCCCGGCGGACACGTCCCGGCCCGGCGCGTCACCGGCGAAAAGCCCTCGTGCTCGCGTCGGGCGCGCTCCATCGCTCGTTCCGTCCTCTCCCGGCCCCGGCGGACACGTCCCGGCCCGGCGCGTCACCGGCGAAAAGCCTTCGCGCTCGCGTCGGGCGCGCTCCATCGCTCGTTCCGTCCTCTCCCGGCCCCGGCGGACACGTCCCGGCCCGGCGCGTCACCGACGATAGACCCACGCTCGTCCGGCCGTGCGTCCGTCGGGTGCGTTCATCGCCCCTTCGGCCCGGCCGGACCTCCTCCGTCGCCTCCGCGCCCGTCCGGGGGCGGGGGTGCCGGGTCAGGACAGCCGGTCGCCGGGGGCGAGGCGGGCGCCCCGCGCCCAGTCGACGGCGGTCATCGCGCGTTTGCCCTCCGGGCGCACGTCGCCGAGCCGTACCGGGACGGTGGCGGTGCCGGCCAGGACCTCCTTGCGGGTGGCGGCGAGCTCGCCCGGCTGGAGTTTCGGCGCGTCGGGGACCGGCTCGACCGGGCCGAGCTTGAGGCGGGCGCCGCGGAACTCGGTCCAGGCGCCCGGGGCCGGGGTGCAGGCGCGGATGAGGCGGTCGACGCGCATCGCCGGGGCGGTCCAGTCGATCCGGGCGTCGGCCACGCCGATCTTCGGGGCGAAGGTGACGCCCTCGGCGGGCTGCGGGCGGGCCTCCAGCGTGCCGTCCTCGATGCCGTCGAGGGTGGCGACGAGCAGGCCCGCGCCGGACTCGGCGAGGCGGGCGAGCAGGTCGCCGCTGGTGTCGGCGGGCCGTATCCGCTCGGTGACGACGCCGAAGACGGGGCCGGCGTCGAGCTCCTTGACGATGCGGAACGTGGTCGCGCCGGTGATCTCGTCGCCGTGCAGCACGGCGTGCTGCACCGGGGCCGCGCCGCGCCACGCGGGCAGCACGGAGAAGTGCAGGTTGATCCACCCGTGCGGGGGGATGTCGAGCGCCGCCTGCGGCAGCAGCGCCCCGTACGCGACCACCGGGCAGCAGTCGGGGCCGATCTCGCGCAGCCGCGCCAGGAAGTCCGGGTCGCCCGCCTTGGCGGGCTTCAGCACCTCGATGCCCTCCTTGGCGGCGAGCTCGGCCACCGGGCTCGGATGCACTTTGCGGCCCCGCCCCGACTGCGCGTCCGGCCGCGTCACCACGGCCACGACGTCGTGCCGCGGCGAATCCAGCAGGGCGCGCAGCGACGGCAGCGCCGTCTCCGGCGTTCCGGCGAAGACCAAACGCAAGGTTCCCCCATCGCCTCTCTGGTACGAGCCCCGGCCCTGCGGCCGGGGTGTGGACGG
>Ga0164243_10015361_pt1 | contig 10587 bp, 6 predicted proteins | sample OricompcompostOP_FD_108781 | JGI IMG/M metagenome (GOLD analysis project Ga0164243, IMG submission 108781) | Organic Plus compost microbial communities from Emeryville, California, USA - Original compost - Organic plus compost (OP) | ecosystem: Engineered > Solid waste > Mixed feedstock >...
AACAAGAAAAGCTACAGAGACCAACGCAAGGAAATTAGGAACTTGGATACAGAACCATGGACAGCCCACAACTTGGGGGGTAAGGGGGGGAATAACAAGACGGATCCGTTCTCAATCGCGACCGAGTTGGTTGGACTAGTCAGAGAATTCCTTCTTCTCCTCCGCATATCTCGCCGCATCAGCAGCCGCCTGGTCCAGATAAGGCTAAAAAAAACAACGCACATCAGCATATCTCCCAACTTCAAAGTCCGAAGATCATAAGAGACGGCAACATACCTTCTTCTCCGACTCAGGCAAAGCCTTCCACTCATCCGCCAGTATGCGAGCAGCACCCGCCGCAGTGCTAGCTACGTTGGACACATCGCCGCTCGCCCACCGCGCCTTGACGAAGAGGGAGTAGGCCGTCAGCGGCCTCTTGGGAAGGCGCTCGTCGGTGATCTTGCGGTGCGACTTGTTGTACTTGCGGCTGAGGCGACCGCGCGCGAGATTGGCCTTGTAGATTTCCTCGGCCGAGTGGCTCTCGACCCAGGTCTTGTAGGCGTCGATGTTGGCCTGGCGATTGCTCTCAGCTGTTTCTTGGAGACGCTGTCACAGACAAAATTAGCGTCGGGTTCAGAGACAAATGAAGCAGAATACCAAGAAAATGGTGGTTGAAGGGGGCTTCAGAGAGGTTTTCTTTTCCTCGACATACCTCGAGCTCATACGACGACAGAGACCTAAACGCCTCTCTCACGGCCCTCGTCCTACCCGCAAGATCTCCCCCAACAGACTTTCCCTTAAGCTCCTGCGTCACGTACACCAGCCAGCTCGTCCCAGGCAACTTAGCCGGCTCATTAAGCAGGGCCGCCACCTTTAGCTCCCTAACCTCCTTCTTAGCCTTCTCCTCGGGCGTCAGCACCTTCTTCTTCTTGGGCTTCGGCTTCGGCTTAGGCTTGGCCTTGGGCTTGGCCTTAGCCTTGGTCGCCGCGGCCTTTGTGGTCTTCTTCTTCTTGGAGGCGGCGCCCTTGGTCGACTTTCCCTTGGCAGCTTCGTGGGCCCAGCTGGTCGTGCCGAAGGGTTGTTGCGTCCGGACGGCGGGGGCGAGGAGGACGGCACGCGCCGCGACGGGGGCGGTCAATGGGCGGAGGGGGAGGGAGACGACCCGGCGAAGGGACGCCCGTGCGAGCGAGGTCAACATTGTCGTCAAAAAAGAGGAAGAATTGGCGTTGCAAGAGATTCAATTGATGGAGAGTGCTATTTTCAATTGGTGCTCCGCGGGAAAATGGGGGTTGTTGGGGTACGAAGCAAAATGTGAGAACGGGCCTCGTGCTCTCTCCCAGGTCGACGTTGATTCTTGCTCTTGGTGTGTCGTGTGTGGGTTGATGGTCTGCGAAAATGGATGATGAGTTATGACCATGCCATGTCCATGAGCCTTGCTGTTTTGGAGTTCAGCTCCGGGTACTCAATACTTGGTCTTGTGCATTGTTATGCATTGAATAATAAGTACTGCATACATGGAGCTATAGCTCCTGGTTGCTCCTGCAGCAGGTAAATTAATAAGATGATGCAAGACGATGCAACACTGCTCAAAGTACCGAGTACAAGTACTTCATATTTGTACCTTCCAATTGTTCTTCCGCATGTAAATTTCATCCTCAGGCACAAACTTCTCCAGCTGGTCATCCGCCAAGCCCAAGCACCAGCCTGCGGTGCGCTGCAGCAGAGCAGTAAGACAAGGCAGCATTGGCGACGCGAAGCTCAGGCAGTTCATTCAAACAGCCCGCAACAACGTCCTCCGACACACTCACCATCTTAACCCGCCATCAAGCAGACAACATCTCGATCGACACTCTAGAACCTCGATCCGTCGATATTTCTCCCCGGCCGCTCGAATTGCCTAATTTCTAAAAACCAGTACCTTCCAAAGCTCCCAGCCTCACCCACGTCACAATGGATCACCGACCTCAAGCTTGGGGAAGAGTTCGTCTACCCCATTCCACCAACAACGCCGAACAGGCGTTATTGCTCTGCGTCGCATTTAATCTAACGCTTTTTCTTTTCTTTTACTAGCCCAGAGATGATGTCTACGGCGCCTATGATGGCTCCTATATGCAGCAGGCCCACGGGCCTAACCAGCTCACCCAGTCCCCCACTGTCACAGGCACATCCGTAATAGCCGTCAAGTTCAGCGAAGGAATCGTCATCGCCGCCGACAACCTAGGTTAGTTGAAAGAATTACTCTCAAATACCTAATCCCTTCTCGCACCCAAGGAATGTGGCTAACGAGAATCATCTCTCCCCCAGCGTCATACGGCTCCCTCGCCCGCTTCACCAACGTCAAGCGTCTCCTCCCCTTCGCCGGCTCCTCCATCGTCGGCTTCGGCGGCGACATCTCCGACATGCAATACCTCACCCGCCACCTCAACGACCTCGAGATCGAGGAGTCCTACTCCACCCCGTCCACAGCCGCCTCCGCCGCGCCTCGCCTCACCGCCGCCAATCTCCACCGCTACCTCGCCAAGCTCTTCTACGCCCGCCGCAACAAGTTCGATCCACTCTGGAACCACGTCCTCGTCGGCGGCCTTGACGAGGAGGGTAGCCCTTTCCTCGCGTCCGCTGACCTTCGCGGTACTACTTACTCGGCGCCTTCGCTTGCCACGGGCTTCGGCTCGGCCATCGCCATTCCTATCCTGAGAAAGGTTGTCCCTGATGAGGAGGCTGCTAAGAAGCTTTCCAAGGAGGACGCTGTTGCTGCCATCAAGGAGTGCATGAAGGTGCTTTACTACCGCGACGCAAGGAGCTTGGACACCTACTCCATCGCCGTCGTTACGAAGGACGGCATCGACCTCAAGGAGGACGAGAAACTCGAGCAACAAAGCTGGGCGTTTGCTGACCGCATCAAGGGTTACGGCACCCAAACTGTCTAAGAGTTTTATTTTTTCATGCGATGGAGATGGTGGCGGTAAGGCGTCGGATTGGAACGTGCCATGGAGACTGGACCCTGGACCTTGACCAGGATTTCTAATGCGCGAGTGCCCATATTTTCCAAGGCAAAAAGACGTCTCAGCTTTTCAAGTATCGCTGAGTTAGAAGACCGGGGATGATGTGCAAAGGTCAAGACACGTCGTCTATCGGGCGTTACCTTGAGAAATGCTTGTTGTACTAATAGACACAAATACATACGTTCTATCTTTTCTCTTTCTCTCGAGTTAGTTGTCACCATTCAGAAGGATTAATGGTTCGACCACGTCTCTGCCTTTGTATGGCAAGATGTTGTCACTGACTGGAGGAATTTTGGAGAGGCAACATTAAATGCAGAATTAAAACTAAACTGTACTCCGTATGTATTCACTGGCCAGGTAAACTACTGTGGGATTACCTCGAATGCCACGAAGTTGAATACAAGTAAACACATCGCTAGGATCCATCTTCCCCTTTCAGTACACAACTCGCTTGGACAGGATTTCCAGCCCTCCCGCACTCGGCCAGGACCCTCAGCAAAGACTCATGAACTTTCAATATCACATTATTCGCGACGTATTAACAGGAGCCAATCCACAACGGCCCAAACGAACAAAGGCGGCGGAATCTTGCCCCACCCAACGAGTAAAAACAATAAATAGTATCCCGATACTCTAACCTTATTCCAACGCAGTGTTCCCCCGCGCATACGCCGTCCAATTGAACAAAAGCTCCCAGGGTCCTTTCAAAAACACTAAACACCTTTTTTCGTTTTACTATGTGCGCATCACACCTTCAACGATTACTCGACAGTGACAGACTTGGCAAGGTTGCGAGGGAAGTCGACGTTGAGGCCCTCCATGACAGCAAGCCAGTAGGCGATGAGCTGAAGAGGAATGACGTTGAGGATACCCTGGAGGACGTCAACGGTCTTGGGGATCTCGATCTTGAGAGCCTGGCTGGCCTTGAACTCCTCATCGTCAGGGTTGCAGATGACGATGGGCTTGCCACCACGAGCAATGACTGGTGGGAAACAGCAGTTAGTATCCTGATTATTTGGGAAAGGAGTTGGGGGTTTTCATAGCGTTTAGGAACGAACTTACCTTGTTGGTAGGCGTTTAGAGACTTCTTGAAGACATCGTCTCGGGTGAGGATCATGATGATGGGGAGGTTCTCGTCAACGAGGGCGAGAACACCGTGCTTCAGCTCACCAGACATGACGGCTTCGCAGTGAAGGTAGGAAATTTCCTTGATCTTAAGAGCGCCCTCAAGGGCGGTCGAGAACTGGAGACCACGGCCAAGAAGCAGGAGCGACTTCTGGTCCTTGAAGACCCTACGGCAGAGATCCTTGATAGCAGCATCCTGCTTAAGGATATCCCTAATCTGGCCGGAGATCTTGGAAAGGCCCTCCATGATTTCCTCTCGCCTCTGAGCCTTGGACGCGCGATCCTCGCTGAGCGAGAGGGCAAACATGACCATGGCGACGAACTGGGAGGTGTAAGCCTTGGTGGAAGCGACACCAATCTCAGGACCGGCGTTAATGTGGACACCGCAGTGGGTGAGGAGCGAGATGGAAGAACCGACGACGTTGACGATACCGACGGTGAGAGCACCACGCTCGAGACAGTACCTCAAGGCCATGAGGGAGTCGGCGGTTTCACCAGACTGGGAGACGAAGACGCAAGTGTCATCACGGAAGACGGGGGCCTGTCGGTCAAGGAAATCCGAGGCAAGCTCGACAGCGATGGGGATCTCGACGAGCTCCTCGAAGATACCACGGACAGCCATGCAAGAGTGGTAGCTGGTACCGCATGCAATGAATATTATCCTCCTGCATCGACGGATGGTGGTAATGTACGATCGGAGACCACCGAGGGTCACAGTCTTGTTGGCGATGTCGAGACGACCACGCATGGTGTTGACGACGGACTCGGGCTGCTCGAAAATCTCCTTCTGCATGAAGTGGTCGAACTCGCCCTTCATGATCTCCTGGAGCTCGAGCTCGAGGGTCTGGATGGTCCTCACATTGGAGCTTCCATCGGCCTTCTTAAGGCGGTGAATGTTGAGGGAGCCCTCGTGAATGTGGGCAATGTCGTCATCCTCGAGGTACAAGACCTTCTTGGTGTGTTCGACAATGGCGGAGGGATCCGAAGACAAGAAGAACTCCGTAGGCATGGGCATACCATCATCAGTCATGAAGGCGCGGGACTGAGACCTGTGGAGGAGCGACTTGTCGGGGGCTGTAAGGCCGGCACCGAGAAGAGTGCTGGGGTTGTTCTTGATCGCAACGTTATGAGAGGCAGCTTCGGCAGGGAGGGCGGCTCCCTCCTCCGAGTACTCGACGTCGACGAAGTCGACCTTCATCCTCCTCTGCGTCTTGACGCCAATGACGAGAGGGGAACCCTTACGAGCAGCAATAACTTCATGGGGATAATGCACCGACTTGATCAACAAGCCGTAAGCGCCCTCAAGCTCCTGGATGACGGCCTTGGCAAGATCGGTGAAGCCAATGCTCTCATTCTGGTCATAGAGATACTTGGCAAGCTTAGCAATGCACTCGGTATCGGTCTCGGTCTCGAACTTGAAGCCCTTGCTGGTGAGGAGGGTCTTCAGCTCCTTGTAGTTGGTGATGATACCATTGTGAACAACGGAGAACTCCCAGGTCGGGTCGGACCTGCATTATAGTCGCCGATGTCAGCTCTCAGTTGATTCACAAAAGGACCGGTCCTTGCGGCTCTTGCTCAATTGAAACATAGTTGTTGTTGCGGGAGGCATGTGGTGAGAACTATGGAGGCAAGGGTGGCGGACGGAATGTCTTACCTGTGGGGATGGCAGTTAATGCGAGAGGGAGGACCGTGAGTGGCCCATCGAGTGTGGGCAATTCCGGCATGTGAATCGAAGATCTTGGTCAAGTCGACATTGGACTCGTCAATGAGCACCTTGAGCTTAGCAACTTTTCCAACCTCCTTGAAAGCGTAGACCTCGTTCTTCTTGTCGCCATCGACGGCGAGACCGGCAGAGTCGTATCCTCTGTACTCTAGGCGAGAGAGACCTGGAGTGGGCAAGGCCCGAAAGTTAGCCCCGGAAAAGGGAAAAGGCGGTCAATTGGCGTTGGTGGTAAGCAGGAGCTAGCCCGCTACGGTGAGAGCGGGGGCGAATGGTCCTAGAGGTGCAGGGAGAGAGTTCAGAGCTCACTCACCATTGATGAGGGTCTCGAGGATGAACTTGCGGTCCTTCTCCACCAGATAGTTGACGTAGCCGAAGATTCCACTGAAAAAAAGGAGAGAAGATGTCAGTAAACACGATTCCCTAATTCTCCTCGGTAAGCTCCCTCCCGCCACGCTGGACTTCTCGCTGCGGCACTTGGGCGAGGGAGAGCAAGCAATCGGTGTGGGAGCGGCGGGGTAGTCTGGGCAGCTAGGCAGCTGGGCTGGTAACCTACCACATGGTTGCGGATGAGCTAAGGCTGGAAGATGAAAAATGCTATTGGAAAAGAAAATAACTGCGAGAGAAATTGGGGTATCACGGAAACTGGATGTAGAATAAGAAGAGAGAGATTGAGAGCAGTTCAAGCGAGTGAGAGGACGAGAGAGATGGGAAGAAATAGGGGAGGGATGACGGGGCAGTGGTCGTCCGGTCAGCTTTATTTGAGGCTTGGGGCTCAGGCGACGACTAAGGCGGTAACCAGAGCAGGAACAGTCGAAGATAGTGTGGGCATCAGTTGTCCCTGGTGGGTTTGGATGGGTGGTGGGGCCAGGAAGTGGGCGACTGCTTCGTGAGGGAAAGTGCAAGGAGAACAAGGAGTGCAAGGGGGTCAATGGAGGGGAGGTGCGGCGGTGTGGTGGGGTTGCAAGTTGGCACGAAGGAGGGAAGGAGGGAGCACTTCAAAGCAAAAGGGGAGGGAGGGGTTGACCAGGGGGTGTGAATGCATCAGTTGAGAGCTACAAGCTCCTCCAAAACTGGAAACTGGGCTCAACAATTGCGCCCTTTGTCTCCTGGTCAATCATGTCTTGTCGCCTCTAAAGTCCATACTGATAGAGAACATGATCCATTGACTGGACTCTGCTCCGGATTGGACTGGTGTTGGGCAACATTGAAGTCTAGTTGTCAAGCTCTCTTCTGCATTGGGAGACCTAGCTTTCTGGAAAAAGATGAATTGATTCGTTGGATGCCCCTCTCTTGCATCACTGAGGGGATAATTTCAAGGGTGTCTGGATGTTTCACATACACAACCAAACTCTCTCTGCTTCGTAGGTTTCCCTGCTTCTTCCCTTGAGAAACATTTGATCACGCCTGGACCGAGATCCAAGATCCAACCTCTCTGCCTATTACGTACTTGTCCAGGGAGTGGGAGACATTGTGACTTCGAGGTTGACAACAGTTGAAGGAGCACTGAGAAGACTTGACTTTGATAGAAGGGGGCGGTGGACCGGGGGTGTGTACGCACATCGAGTTAGCTCAATCCCCTGCAGTCCGGCGCCCTTCCCTATCAGGTGTCAAGATGGGTCTGGTCGTCTTCTTCTCTAGTGGAGCGTACAAGTAATAGCGTGGTCGTATTTTCGAGAAGAAGGAGCCAAATTGTTGGACCGTGAGCTTTGTTTACGAGAAACTAGCATCAAGTTGCAGCTGATTTGGAAACCCGGGGTGGTGCTCTTTCTGCCGCGCTGTCTTTCTGCCGCAAAATATGTGCTGCAAATGAGCACCTTGTCTTCCTCGAGATACGAGCTATGTTGCCACCTTCAGAGACTGTTTTTTCCCCCTAGTTCCCTTTCATTCCCCGTCAAGCCCGGCAAAACTCGTTATATACTTTGGACTAAACTCACACTATCGTGGTGGTCCAGGGGGGGATCCTTAGTGTGCCTGCCACTGGTGAATACTAGCAAACCCTTAAGGAACCCGATCCGCAGTGGCTGATCAGTGATGTGTCAAGCACACCGTGCTGGGAGGCTTTCGACGAGTACACAGGTATGTAATGTACGGAGTATGGATGTATCTTCCTTGGTTAAACACACCCCTATTAATGGAGGTGATGAGGGAGTCCAATCCACGGCTCTTAGTGTGCTACAGAACTACAAAAACCGGGCCATCTATATGGGATGCGTTGGAATTTCCTGCTGAAATCCCTGACGGTGAAACACTACCGCCTCCTGGTAATCCACAAAAACACGTTCTCGCCAACCACCCACTGCGAAGTACGCGGAAGAGATGGGTGGTACTCGTACTATCTGAGGATGTCCAAGGGACGAGAAACATCTTTCAAGTAGATGAAATCAGGCCGACGCTCTGGAGATTCAAAGAACTTTGTCGAACCGGCCACAAACTTATATCCAATAAACTCTGCTGTCAGGGGAGGACCCCGGCGCTTGGGAATCAGGCAAAGGATGCCCTTCCCAACCGAGAGAGGCGCTCCTCCAACCTCTTTTTCGGGGGAACTAGAAAACAATTACCTGTGAAGTCTGTCTTACTTCAGGAATGAGGGGATTGGTTCCCCTGTCAGATCAAACGGAAACTTCCTCCTCCAAATTCCTGGGGCTAGGATGCCCACTTCTGAGGAAACAGATTGGATTGATGATGGAAGCCCGTTTCTTCAGCCCAGCAAGGTAACGCCTTCTCACACCCCCTTGGAGCCCCAACCTCTTGGAGCTGTGAGCCCTTTCGGACATTTCCGTAGTCCGGAGGATAGGGTCAACTGAGCCCAGGCTAGGCCAGCATCCGGCACCTGCACGCACCGCAGAGAGCGGCTGAGCCCCCAAACCCGCCTTTATAAGATCTGCAGAATTTTGGGGCCAAGTAGCGCCGCCCAACCAGGAACCATCGACTGTACAGCCTCAAACGGGGACCAGGGACCTTGCGAAAGACAATACGAAAACAGACGAAAACGAAAATACAGATCCAATTAAGCCGACACACCCATATTGGTGTACATTACACACGCATACACAGGTACAGACTGGATGTCTCTCATTATGGGGGAGAATCATCAAATCAATGCTTACATCGGGACAGCCTGGCACTTCTTTGTAGGGACCGGTTTCTGTTGTGCAACGCCACACTGTTGAAGACACTGGACATGAAACGACTCCCATTTTCGACACTAAAGGACATTGATCGATGAAATATCATGAGGCGATTCCCCGCGATTCCCCCCCCCTTTTCCCCCAGCCTCGGTAGAAGGCCTGTCCCTGTGATCAATCCAGAGCTCAGGCGGCGGCGAGAGAAAAGGAAAAAAGTTTAGTTTATTTAGTTTAGGTTGGTTCTTGGTGTTGTGGATGGTGTAGATTTCTCAGCGATCAAATCAATGCTGCTAAAAATAGGAAGGGCGTACAACATTGAACCTGGCTTTCCCAGTATTACGAAGTAGCACTGGACCACACTGGACTGGCTCCTGCTCTCTCTCCGACGTCACCACCCGCCAAGTTCGAACCATCATACGACCCCACTACTGATCCCAACGGCGGTTCAATGCTCCTTCAGTTGTTGTCATCGGCATCGTATTCCACCCTAGTGTCCTTGGCAAACTAGCCAGGGCGAGGCTATCGCGACGTTTTTCTGAGAGAATCCCATTCCTGCCCCATCTATCGTCATCGAACTGGCTTTTGCTTTTTTAATAACGGCCCGAGAGTAAAGGGGCTCTCTTTGTCTTGCCGAACATCAATGTTCATCCCCTGTCCCCTAGAGCACGTCGTAGCTAGGCCTTATCAAGCCTCACCTGCATGTGTCGCTGATCAAGGATTAATCAATCGATACTACTTCGTAATCCCTCTTCCTCCCCAGCCGTCCATCGTCTCAGCCTGCCATCAATATCCGTTCCTGGCCTGTCTCAAGCAGCACCCTAGTAACGCACGTGGGTCTAATCCTAGGCCACGAGCCCTCGCCAGCTAACGTCCCAGCCTCACAAGTGTCAGGGCGTTTGGTTCCATGCAATTGTTGGTCAGACCTGGAATTCAATCTCAGCCGTTCCCTCAGCCAGACCTTCAGCCAGTAGCCAGTGATGGAGAGGCAACTGGTCTAAGCGCCACCTGCCCCAAAGCGTCCCCAACATGGCATGCACCGCAGACAAGACTCACAATCAGCCGCAACTGAGGCACCATCACGATCACGATCGCAGCGTCGATGCTGCAATACAGCTCAGCACTGCAGAATTAGTAAGACAGCGGCCGCTGGAGTGCATGCATTATAGTGTTTTTACATGTTGAATCCTTTTCCTTGGCTTCAATCAAACAGTCTCCTTTCGCTTCGTGCTCTCATAACAATTCGACGCTCCAAAAGCCAAGTTGACCTAAGGCAGGAATCAGGTCTCCCTGCGTTCCGATTCTCCTCGACTGATATTGTTCCATTACCGTCGCGTCCATTCCCCTCTCCCCTCTCCCCTCTCAAATTATTCCTTCTGGCAACGTGATCAATATTGCTCTCACTCTGGCTAGAATATCTCGCTTATGCCCAAGATCACGATGACACGGCTCGAGGACGTCACCTATTCGCGCTCAAGCACAATTGCCGCCCGAACTAGTTTCTCACCACCACGTACATGAAGGATTCGCAAGTCATTTATCCCCCGCCCAAGGGCTGGCCATCCATTATCAACGCCGACCCTCACCTCCTCGAATCTTGAGGAAAATCAGACGAGGTTCTCGCACTCCTTGCCCA
>Ga0164243_10015362_pt1 | contig 10587 bp, 8 predicted proteins | sample OricompcompostOP_FD_108781 | JGI IMG/M metagenome (GOLD analysis project Ga0164243, IMG submission 108781) | Organic Plus compost microbial communities from Emeryville, California, USA - Original compost - Organic plus compost (OP) | ecosystem: Engineered > Solid waste > Mixed feedstock >...
GCCGCCTCCGGCCCGATGCGCGGATTCCGGCGCTCCGGATGGGGCGCATCGGGCGGGATGCGGAAAGATGCCTCTTCGTGGGCGCAAACCTGATGCGGGAAGACGTCGGAACGGTCGACCAGCCGTCGCGCTCCGACGGGTTCGTCCGGGGCCTCTCTGAGGCGATCGGCGGCCCGGTCGGAGATCACGCGGTCGACCGCAGCGGTGGTTCGGGCGGCCGGTTCTGGACCGCTTCGCGGATCGTGCTGGCGCTGATCTGCATCACGCTCGCGCTGCACTGGGTCCAGAAGTCGCCGTGCCAGGACGGCGCGTGGCAGGAGTACCGGCAGTACACGCGGTTCTGCTACACCGACGTGCTGGCCCTCTACTACGCCGAAGGGCTCAACGAGGGCAAGGTCCCGTACCGCGACCACCCCGTGGAGTACCCGGTGCTGACCGGGGCTTTCATGGGCGTACTCGGCCTGCCGGTGCACGCCCTCGGCCAGGACCGACCCCAGATCAACCAGGCGCAGTGGTTCTACAACCTCAACGCCCTCGTGCTCGGCGCGATCGCGGTCGGCGCCGTCGGTGCCCTCCTCGCGCTACGCCGCCGACGACCCTGGGACGCGGCGATGTTCGCCCTCTCCCCCGCGCTGCTGGTGACGGCGACGGTCAACTGGGACCTGCTGGCCATCGGGCTGGCCGTCTTCGGCATGCTGGCGTGGGCACGGAAGAGACCGGTCGCGGCCGGCGTGCTCCTCGGCCTCGGCTGCGCGGCGAAGATGTGGCCGCTGTTCGTCCTCGGCCCGATCCTGGTCCTCGCGTTCCGGACGGGCCGGTGGCGGGCCGCGCTGACCACGATCGGCACCGGGATCGGCACGGTGCTCGCGGTCAACATCCCGGTGATGCTCGCCTTCCCCGACGGGTGGAAGCGGTTCTTCGAGCTCAACAACACCCGCCCCATCGACTGGGGCACGCTGTGGTACATCGGCCGGTATCTGGACGGCAAGTGGACGCCGAACTCGGCCGGCCCGTTCCAGTGGCTCAGCGACCACGTGTCGACGCTCAACATCCTGTCGTACCTGCTGTTCGGTCTGGCCTGCGTCGGCGTCGCCGCGCTCGCGGTGTTCGCCCCCCGCCGCCCCCGCCTAGCGTCCCTGGCCTTCCTGGTCGTGGCCGCGTTCCTCATCTTCAGCAAGGTCTGGTCGCAGCAGTTCGTGCTCTGGCTGCTTCCGCTGGCGGTGCTGGCCCGCCCGCGCTGGGGGGCGTTCCTGGTGTGGCAGGTGGCCGAGGTGTGCTACTTCCTGGCCTTCTACGGCGAGCTGCTCGGCGCCTCCGGCAAGCAGGTCTTTCCGGAGGGTGTCTTCGTCCTGGCCGCCACCCTCCGCCTCGCCGGTGTGGTCGCGATGTGCTACTTCGTCATCCGCGACATCCTGAACCCGGAGCTCGACCCGGTCCGCGCCACGTACCCCGACGACCCCGACGGCGGCGACTTCGACGGCGCGCCGGACCGCCCGAAACGCGCGGAAGCCCCCACCCTCGCCGCCACCGCCACGGCGGCGTCGTAGCGACGCGGCCGGCGAAGCAGGCGGAGGCGCCGCTCGCGTCCGGGGCACCGACGGCGGCGTTGGCGCTGCCGTCGAGATCTCCGAGGAGACGCGGGACGGCCGCGCGGCGAACGGCACGCGCCGCGGTCGCGCGTCGCGCCGTGGGTTATGGGCAGTTGACCCACTCTTCGGTGCCGTCGGTGAAAACCTGGCGTTTCCAGATCGGGAGGCGGGCCTTGGCCTCGTCGACCAGGCGGCCGCAGGCCGCGAACGCGGCGGCCCGGTGCGCCGTGCTGACGGCCGCCACCAGCGCCACGTCACCGATCTTCAGTGCGCCGACGCGGTGGGAGACCGCCACCCCGATCACCTCCGGGTCCGCGGCGACCTCGGCGGCGACCTCCTGGAGCACCGCCAGGGCCGAGGGGTGGCCCTCGTAGTCCAGCGACACCACGGACCGGCCGCCGTCGTGGTCGCGGACGACACCCTGGAACGAGACGACCGCGCCGGCACGGGGGTCGGCGACCGCGGCCTCGTGTGCGGCGAGGTCCAGCGGCTCGGACGTGACGGCGACCAGCGACGGTCGCAGGGCCTCGCTCACGGCCGCTCTCCTGGCATCAGCGGCAGCGGGACGAACGGCACCCGGTCGCCGGCCGCCCCCGACGTGCCCGGGGCGATCGCGGCGAAGCCGTGGGCCTGGGCCAGACCGCGGAGCATCGCCGAACCGACGTGGCGGAGCGGGCGGGCCTCGCCGGTAGCCGAGTCGACGTGGACGAGCGCGAGGTGGGTGTAGTCGCCGCGGCCGGGGACCGGCTCGGCGAGCGTCACGGTCGCGAGCGCCGGCAGGGATCGCCCGCGCAGGCCGGCCACCAGCGGCTCGACCAGCGACGCCAGGGCGACCAGAGCCGACTGCGGGTTGCCCGGCAGGCCGGCGACGAAGCGCGTGCGGCCGTCGTCGCCCGTCACCCGGGCCACCAGCATCGGGAAACCCGGACGCACGGCGACTGTGTTGACGACGTATTCGGCGCCGAGCGCGGCGAGGGCGGGATGCAGGTGGTCGACCGGGCCGTGCATGGTCCCGCCGGTCGTGCAGACAAGGTCGGCCGACGCCAGCGCCGAGCGGATCGCGGCGATGTGCGCGTCCAGCGTGTCGGCCACCGGGCCCTCGACGGCCCCCGGCGCGACGTCGCACCCGTACCGCCGGAGCATGGCCGGGACGTTCGGACCGAGCGCGTCCCGCACCCGCCCGGACCCCGGCGGACCCTGGGTCAGCAGCTCGTCGCCGAAGACCCGCAGGGCCGCGCGCGGCCGCGGCCGGACGGCGAGGGTGTCGTAGCCGCAGGACGCGGCGAGGCCGATCACGCCGGGGTCGACGGGCGTGCCGGCCGGCAGCAGCAGCTCGCCGCGCTCGGCCTCCTCCCCCGGGGCCCGCCACTCGGGCACCGGCCGCAGGGCACCCGTGACGCGGCCGTCGGCGGTGCGCGTCGCCTCCTCGACCCGGAGCACCGCGTCGGCGCCGGGTGGCAGCATGCCGCCGGTGGCGATCTCGACCGCGGTGCCGTCGTCGGTCAGCGGCTCGGGTGAGCTGCCGGCGAGCACCGTGCCGACCAGCCGCCACGGCGCCGGGCCGCGCACCGCGAAACCGTCCACACTGGAAGTCGGGAAGGGCGGGAGCGCGGTGAGGGTCACCAGGTCGCGGGCCAGCGTGAGCCCGTCGGCGTCCGCGACCGGGACCTCGACGGGCGGCAGCGCGGCGGCCCGGCCCGCGTCGAACATCAGGGCTCTCGCCCGAGCCCACGCGGTCGGCGCGGCGGTCGCGACGGTATCGGCGGTCACCCTGCGAGCCTAACGCCGGGGACCGGCAGCTTCGCGTACGTCAGAGGTTGGGCACCGGGTGGTCGCCGCCGTGGAGTTGGTCGACCGCGTGGACCAGGATGGGTCCGAGCACGGCGAGGCCGTCCTTGGCGCCACCCTTGGACCCGGGCAGGTTGACCACGAGCGTACGCCCGGCCACCCCGGCCACCCCCCGCGACAGCGCCGCGGTCGGCACCCGGTCCCGGCTGTGCGCGCGGATCGCCTCGGCGATGCCGGGCACCTCGTAGTCGAGCAGCAGCCGGGTCATCTCCGGCGTCTGGTCGGTCGGCGTGATGCCGGTGCCGCCGCTGGTCACCACCACGTCGATGCCTTCGGCGATCGACATCCGCAGGGCCTGCGCGACCGGCTCCCCGTCGGGCACGACGATCGGGTCGTCGACCTCGCAACCGATCGCCCGCAGGCCGTCGGCCAGGATCGGGCCGCTGGTGTCCTCGTAGACCCCGGCGGAGGCGCGGTTGGATGCCACGATCACGCGGGCACGGATCACTCTTCGTCCCTTCTCACCCAGATGCCGGTCTTGCCGCCTTCCTTGCGCAACACCCGTACGTCGTGGATGGATGCGCCGGGATCCACGGCCTTGACCATGTCGACGAGCGCGAGCCCGGCGGTGGCCACCGCCGTCAGGGCCTCCATCTCCACCCCGGTGCGGTCCGTGGTCCGGGTCGTCGCGGTGATCTCGACGGTGGACTCGCCGAGCACGAAGTCGACGGTGACCCCGGTCAGCGCGATGGGGTGGCAGAGCGGCACGATGTCGGGCGTCTTCTTGGCCCCCATGATCCCGGCGACCCGCGCGACGGCGAGCGCGTCGCCCTTCGGCAGGCCGTCGCGGCGCAGGAGGTCGACGACCTCGGCGGTCGTCCGCAGCCGGCCCGCGGCGACCGCTCGCCGGGCTGTGGCGTCCTTCGCCGAGACGTCCACCATCCGCGCGGCACCCGCGTCGTCCACGTGCGTCAGGTTGCTCTCACCCACGGTTGCGAGCCTATCCGCGAGGCGTGGTCGCCGGGCGGCGCGAGCGCCGGCAAATCCCACTGGCCGTCGATATGCGCGCCATACCGTCGCACAAATTTTGTCCGTCGTCATGGTGGTCGTAAACCAATTCATCGGGGATGAACACCGCGGAAAAGCGTGCGGATCAACTACTCAGCGTGGCGAATGGATCGCCACGGCCGAGAAATTGACCCACATATTCACTAGTTTGTCGAAGTTTGCAGATGCGGAGCGTTGACCGAAGTCACCCCGCGCGGCCTGGCTACCCGGCCAGGGGCGTCCGACAATATCCGCGGAGCCGCGCTGTCGGCCGCCACTCAATCGCATAGCCCGCGCAGCCGGTCCCGCATTTCCCGGAACTGTCCGGCCGAATAGTACAAACTGCGCCGGCTTCGCGTGCGCTACGCGTTTGCGCCGGGACGGAACGTGACAAAGCAGCCACCAGTTAGCGAATAATGCTCATATCGACATTTCTAGGTTCAAATCTGGCGGCGCAGAACCTACTCTCTTCCTCAGCCCGTCACAAGCCGGGCGGGAGACTCTCAGATAGGAGCAGGACATGCGCGGCAGCGAGTGGATCTGAGCCTCAAGGGGCTTCGGTCACGATCCGATATGCTGACGTCACTCTTGGCGTCGGTCTGGCGGGATCGGGTGACTGACAGAAGCGGAAAGCACCACGACGCGACCGATCGGCAGCTCCGGCTGCTCATCGGTCTCGTGGTGTTTGTGGCGTCGGTAGCGATCGTCGCCGCCATCGTCCTTATCGCCGCGGATCGCATCCCGGCGCCGTCGATCCTCGTCCTCCTCGCGCTGACCCTCGCCGCGACCGCCTCCAACCGCGCCACCCTGACCGTCCGCATCCGGGCCAACAAGTACGGCCAGTCCTGGACCGAGATCGTGGTCCTGGTCGGTTTCGCGGTGGCTCCCCCGCCCTGGGTCCTCCTGGCGGTGGCCGTCGGCATCGGCGTCGGCCGGATCCTCTGGCGCGGCACCCCGTCGAAGGTCGCGTTCGGCACCGGCAAGGACATCGTCTCCGCCGCCGCCGGCGCCGTGGTGGTCTACGCCGCCGGCGCCGAGTTCACCGGCGGCTCGCCGCAGCTGCACATCCCGGCCCTCGTCGGCGCGCTGATCGCGATGACCGCGGTCGACGAGCTGCTCGTCCACCCGGTGATCTCGCTCGCGACCCGCACCTCACTCGTCCAGCAGTACCGTCGCGACCTCGACATCCGGCTCGGCTTCGTGGCCGCCCGCCTCGCCGCGTCGCTCGCCATCGTCTGGCTCATCTCGGTCAACCAGGACGCGCGGCTGCTGCTGATCGCCCCGCTGCTGATCCTCACCCTCCACCTCTGGTACTCGGGACGCATCCGCACCCGGGCCGAGCGCGCCTCGTTGCAGCGGCTGGCCAGCGCGGCGGAGTCGCTCAACGACATCGACCTCGACCGGGTGCTCGCCGTCGCCGTGCACCAGGCACCCGAGCTCTTCTCGGCCGACGACGCGGAGATCGAGGTCTTCCGCGCCGACCCGCCCCGGCTCGTGCGGGGCAACGACGACGCCGAGTGGCCGAGCGGCTCCTACGTGATCTCGACGGCCCTCGAAGGGCGGCAGGACCAGGAGCCGATCGGCGAGTTCCGCCTCTGCTTCCGGGGCCGGGTCCAGCTCAACGAGATGGAGACCTACAAGCTGCGTACGTTCGCCTCCGCGTTGAGCACGGCGATCCACAACGCCTCGGCGTACGCGGAGCTGCAGCGGCTGGCCGAGCTGCACGCCCATGACGCGACGCACGACGCGCTCACCGGGCTCGCCAACCGGCGGCAGCTGCTCGACCACGGCAAGCAATTGATCACGCAGTCGCACGCCGAGGGCATCACCGCGCTGCTCCTGCTCGACCTCAACCACTTCAAGGAGGTCAACGACACCCTCGGCCACGCGGCCGGCGACGAGGTGCTCAAGCAGGTGGCCGACCGGCTCCGGGCCACCGCCCGGCCGACCGACCTGGTGTCCCGCCTCGGCGGCGACGAGTTCGCCGTGCTGTTGACGGGGCTGCCGGCACCCGCCGTCGCCGCGCACCGAGCCGAGAAGCTGATCGCGGCCCTCCACGAGCCGATCGAGGTCGAGGGCATGCGGATCAGCGTGGAGGCGAGCGGTGGCATCGCCGTCGCGCCGAGCACCGGTGGCATGGCGGAGCTGCTGCGCCGCGCCGACGTCGCGATGTACGCCGCCAAGCGCTCCGGTCAGCGCACCGCGACGTACTCGCACGCACGCGACACCGCCGACATCGGCCGGTTCGCCATCAGCGGCAGCCTGTCCCGCGCGGTCGCCGAGGGCACGCTCACCGTCGACTTCCAGCCGATCGTCGATCTCGCCGGCGGCGAGGTCGTCGCCGCGGAGGCGCTGGCCCGCTGGCACCACCCCGACCACGGCACCGTCGACCCCCTCCGCTTCCTGGAGACCGTGGAGCGCAGCGGGCTGCTGCCGGCGTTCTCGGAGGCGGTGCTCGACCAGGCCCTGCTCGCCGCCGTCTCCTGGCGGGAGGCGGGCTTCGACCTGCCGGTCGCGGTCAACGTCTCGCCGCGCAGCCTGCTCGACCCGCGCTTCCCCGGCTCGGTGACCACCCGCCTGCGCACCCACGACCTGCCCAGCGACCGCCTCGTCCTGGAGCTCACCGAGACGCTGACGATCAGCCAGCTGGAGGTCGTCGACCGGGTGCTCGGCCGGCTCCGCGACGAGGGCGTACGGCTGGCCCTCGACGACTTCGGCACCGGGTACTCGTCGCTGTCCGCGCTCTCCCGCATTCCCGTACACCAGTTGAAGATCGACAGCGAGTTCGTGTCGTCGATGGAGACCTCGGCCGAGGCGGCCGCCGTCATCCGGTCCACCGTCGACCTCGGCCGCAGCCTCGACCTCGCCGTGATCGCCGACGGCGTCGACAGCGAGCCGCAGCGGCGCGCGCTCTGGGAGCTGGGCTGCGCCGCCGGCCAGGGCCACCTCTTCGCCCGCCCGATGTCGGCCGCGCGCCTCCTTCAGTCGCTGCGCCGCGGGGCCGGCGGCCGGCCGGGCACGCTCGCGCCGCCGCTGCACGACACCGGCGCGGTCATCCGGCTCAGCCCGCACCGCCGGCCGGTGCCCCGCCAGCGCGGCGACCGTTTGCCACACTTGCACGCGTGAACGCGTGGACCCGGCTCGACCGTGCAGGCGGCGGGCTCCCCCTGGACCTCGCCATCTACGTGCTGTCCGCCGGCTTCGCCGCCCTCACCGCGGCGACCTCCACACTGACGCCGCACCGCGCGTGGGGTGCGGTCGCCGCCTTCGGGTACGGGGCGGCGGCGCTCGCGGTCGCGCTGCTCTGGGCGACGGGGCGGCGGGGGCTGACCGGCCGGGCCGTGGTGACCGGCCTCGCCTGGGTCGCCACCGCGTGGGTGCCCATGGTCGTCCAGTGCGCCGAGCGCGCCGGTGGCCGCACCGACCGCGCGCAGGAGGAGGTGCTGGTCGTCGAGGACGGCGGCATCCGGCTGCTGCACCACGGGACCCCGTACCTCTCCACCGACGCCATCACCGCGCTGCCGGCCGACGAACGGCTGCTCGGCTACCTTCCGTACCAGCCCGGCATGGCCGTCTTCGGCCTGCCGCGCGCTGTCGCGGACAGCGCATGGTGGACGGACGCCCGGATCTGGTTCGCGCTCGCCACCGCGGCGGCGCTGGCGGTCGCGATCGGGCTGCTCCGCGGGCCGGAGACCGACCCTCGGCTGCTGCGAGCCGTCCAGCTCAGCACCGTGCTGCCGGTCGTCGCGCTCACCATGGCGACCGGGGGCGACGACATCCCCGTTCTCGCGCTCTGCCTGCTGGCCCTGGCCCTGTGTGCCCGCGAGCGCTTCGGGTGGGCCGGCGTGGCCGCGGGCCTCGCCGCCGCGCTCAAGCTCTTCGCCTGGCCGATCCTGGTGGTGCTGCTCATCCACGCCCTCACCCGCCGCGAGCTGCGCCGGTTCGCGGTCGGCGCGCTCGGCCTGCCGCTGCTGGCGCTGGTGCCACCGGCGCTCGTGGACGGCCGGGCCCTGTTCGACAACGTGATCGGCTTCCCGCTCGGCCATGGCGTCGTGGAGAGCCCGGCCGCTTCGCCGTTCCCCGGCCACCTGATCGCGGAGGCCCTGCCGGAGGGGCGGTTGATCGCCGCGGGCCTGCTCGGGCTCGCGGGCCTGGTCATCGCGGTCCTCATCGTCCGTCGCCCGCCGCGCACGGCGGCCGCCGTCGCGACGATCAGCGGATACGGGCTGCTGGCGGCCATCCTGCTCATGCCGTCGACCCGGTTCGGCTACCTGCTCTACCCGGTGGCGCTGCTGGCCTGGGCATCCGCGCTGCGCACCGGCGTGCCGCCGCTCCCGGCACCGCCCGATCGGCGCGAAGCGGAGGTGGGCCCGCGCGCGACGGCGTACACCTGAATGGGTGGGTGCCGCCTTCGCCAACCGCATCGCCGCCGGCGCCGCGCTCGCCGACGCGCTGGCGGGGGCTGCGTCCGAGCCTGGCTCCGGCTTGGCGCGGCGTGCCGATGTCGTGGTGCTCGGGCTGGTGCGCGGCGGTGTGCCGGTGGCCGCGGAGGTGGCGCGGCGCCTCGGCGTACGCCTGGACGTGCTGGTGATCCGCAAGCTCGGCGTGCCGTGGGCACCGGAGGTGGCGTTCGGCGCGGTGGGCCCCGGCGAGGTCGAGGTGCGCAACGACGACGTGGCGCGCACGCTCAGCGAGCCCGAGATCGAGGCGGTCGTGGCCCGCGAGCGTGCGGAGTTGCGGCGTCGCGAGCGGATCTACCGCGGCGGCCGCCCGCCGCTGGTGCTGCGCGGGTCGGTCGCGGTGGTCGTCGACGACGGGCTGGCGACCGGGGCGACCGGCCGCGCGGCGGTCGCGGTGACGCGGGCTCTCGGCGCGGCGTCGGTGGTGCTGGCGGTGCCGGTCGCCTCGGCCCGGGCCTTGGCGGCGCTGGCCCCACTTGTCGACGAGCTGGTCTGCCCTCTCCGGCCGCCGCGGTTCGGCGCGGTCAGCGAGTTCTACCAGGATTTCCACCAGGTCAGCGACGCGGAGGTCGCCACGGCGCTGGGGGCGGCAGGTGTGCGTCCAACGGGTACCGTCTAGTGATGCAGATGACCTGTCCGAAGTGCCGTGGTGAGATGCGCACCTACGAGCGCAGTGGGGTGACCATCGACCAGTGCGGCGAGTGCCGCGGGATCTTCCTCGACCGCGGCGAGCTCGAGAAGCTCTTCGAGGCCGAGGCCAACTGGAACCGTCAGCACGCGCAGGCGCCGCCGCCGGGCCAGCCGTCGCACGGCGGCGCGTACGTGCCGCCGCCTCCGCCCGGGCCGGGTGGCCACGGGCAGCCGGCCTACGGCGCGCCTGGCCACGTCCCGCCGCCTCCGCCGCCGCCTCCGGCCCACTACCCGCCGCAGCCGGCCTATGGGGGGCATGCCGGGCATTACGGCTATCACGGCCACTACCACCGCAAGCGTCACAAGGGCTTCCTGGGCGAGCTCTTCGACTGATCGGGCCCGGGCCCGGCGGCCCTTCGGCTGCCGGGCCCGCGCCGGTCGTGGCATGGTCGGTTCATGACGGCTTCCGCGCTCGCGGCCGCGTATGACGCGGTCACCGCAGTGGTCGTGCCCCTGCGCGACGAGGACCTGCTGCGGCCGAGCCGCTGCCGTGGCTGGGCGGTCGCCGACGTGCTGTTCCACCTCCTCGGCGACGCCCAACGCGCGTTGGTGGCGTTCGCCACCCCGGTCCCGGGACCGTCCGATGTAGACCACGTGAGCTACTGGTCCGCCCTGCCGTCCGGCGCCGACTCCACGGCGGCCCACCTCAATGCCTGGTTCGTACGGAGATCCGCGAACGCCTTCGACCGCCCGTCTTCGATCGTCCGCCGGTGGGCGGAGACGGCCCCGGCCGCCGCCCGAGCCGCGGCCGCGGCGGACCCGGCGGGACACGTCGCCACCCAGGGCCACGTCCTACGCGTCCCCGACTTCGTGGCCACCCTGGTCACCGAGGCCGTGATCCACCACCTGGACCTGACGGTCGACCTGCCGCGCGCGCCGTCGCCACCGCCGTCGGCCCTGGATGTCGCCGTGTCCACGATGGACGGCCTGCTGAGCGACGAAGCCGTCCGCCCGGCGTCGTGGTCTCCGACGGAGTACCTGCTGAAGGGCAGCGGCCGCGAGGATTTGACGGC
>Ga0164243_10015364_pt1 | contig 10586 bp, 8 predicted proteins | sample OricompcompostOP_FD_108781 | JGI IMG/M metagenome (GOLD analysis project Ga0164243, IMG submission 108781) | Organic Plus compost microbial communities from Emeryville, California, USA - Original compost - Organic plus compost (OP) | ecosystem: Engineered > Solid waste > Mixed feedstock >...
TCGAATCACCAGGACATCTGCCGCGCCATCCACCTCGCGGCGCTGCTCCCTCGCGACGCGCGCCAGGACCCGAACGCGGTCAGCGCGGAGACCGCCGTGGAACTCGGCACGCTGGGCGGCGCGCGGGCACTGCGCTTCGACGACGTGACCGGCTCGCTCGAACCCGGCAAGGAAGCCGATCTCGTCATCTTCGACACCGGCGACTACGACTGGCGCCCGCTGCACAACCCGATCGCCAACCTCGCCTACGGGGTCACCGGGCATTCGGTGGACACCGTGCTCATCGGCGGGCGAATCGTGTTGTCCGGCAAGAAAAGCACGATCTTCGACGAGGACGAACTGCGCGCGGAAGTCGAGCGCACGGACCGCAAGATCCTGAAAAAGATCGGTATCGACCCGCTGCCCGCGTGGCCGGTTCTCTAGGCAAGGGAGACTCATGTACGGCGGTGTGGCACTTCAACCGGTCTACGAACCGGATCAGTTCGTCACCATGGTGCGGCACGTCGAGCGGGCCGGGATGCGCAATCTCTGGCTCACCGACTCGTCACTGCATTCCCGGTACGCCTACTCGTATCTGACGCTCGCGGCAGTCCACACCGAACGGATCGGGCTCGGCACGGCGGTCACCAACCCCGTGACGCGGCATCCCGCACTCGGCGCGGTCGGCATCTCGACCATCGACGAGATCTCCCGTGGCCGCGCCATCTACGGCATCGGTGCGGGCGACCGGCCGCTCGACGCGCTCGGCCTGCGGCCGGCGAAACTCGCGCTGCTGGAGGACTCCATCGAGGCGGCCCGCCGGCTGTGGCGCGGCGAGCACGTCACGATGCGGGCCCGCGGCTTCGAGCTGAACGACGCGCACCTGCGGTTCACCTCGCGCCCCGGCATTCCGGTCTACATCTCGGCGAGCGGCCCGAAAACGCTGGAACTGGCCGGCCGCGTCGCCGACGGTGTGGTGCTGCTCGCCGGGCTGCATCCGGACGGCATCGAGTTCGCGCTGAGCCACATCGACCGCGGGGTCGCGATGGCGGGCCGGGAGAAACGGCCCGAGATCACAGTGTTCGCCTACGGCGCGATCGACGAGGACGAGGACGTCGCGCTCGCCGCGGGCCGCACCATCGCGGCCTGGTTCCCGATGACCGCGCCGATGTACTGCGAGCTGGCCGGGCTCTCGCCGGAGCTGGTCGCGAGGGTGCGCGAGCAGTACTCCGGCGGCGAGTTCCAGGAGGCGGCGAAGGCCGCGGAGCTGCTACCGGAGGACTTCGTGCGCCGGATGTCGTTGTCCGGCAACAAGGACGCGGCCCGCGAGCACATCCGGACGCTGACGAAGCTCGGCGTGGACAGCATGACCGTCTTCCCGCTCGGCGGCGACGCGACCAGCCGGATGGCGACGGTCAGCGCTTTTGCCGACTGCCTGCGCGAGGAAGGCCACCTCGGATGAAGATCGTGATCGCGGGTGGCGGCAACGGCGGGCTCTGGGCCGCGCACCGGCTCGCCGACGTCGCGGACGTGACGCTGGTCGAGGCCGGCATCGACCCCGGCGATCCTGTGCCGTCCCGGTTCCTGCACGAGCACGGCTTTCCGGACTGCGACTGGGACTACACCGACGCCGACACCGGCAGGCACGTGGTGCGCGGCCGGGTGCTCGGCGGTGGTTCGACGGTCAACGCGGCGGCCGGATCACGCGGTCAGCCCGCCGGTTTCGCTGACTGGGGCGAAGGCTGGCAGTGGGCGGACCTGCTGCCCGCGTTGCGTGCCATCGAATCCGACCAGCAGTTCGGCGACCGCGACTACCACGGAAACGCCGGCCCCATCGAGGTCACCCGACTGGCACCCGGTCCGCTGGAGCAGGCCTTCGACGCGGCCGCGATCGCCGAGGGACATCCCGCGTGCCCGGACCACAACGCGCCCGGCGCGTTCGGCGTCGGACCGTGGCCGACCAACCGGGTCGACGGCGGTCGGTGGGGTGCACTCGCCGCCGTGGCACCGCTCGTACGGCCGCGCGTGACGCTGCGCGCGGAAAGCCTGGTGCGGCGCGTCCTGCTCGACGGCGACCGCGCCGTCGGCGTGGAAATCGAAGGCCCCGGCGGCGTCGAACGCCTCGACGCGGACCTGGTGATCTGCGCGGCCGGCGCCTACGGAACGCCGGAACTGTTGTGGCGCTCCGGGATCGAGGCGCCCGGGATCGGTGCCGGCCTGCAGGATCACCCGTGGGTCATGCTCGACGTCGAGGCCGATCCGGACGCCATCGCCGCGCGGCCGGTCAGCGGATCGCTGCTGCGCGGCTGGCTGGACGATCCCGCCGACGAGTACCAGGTGTTCCCGTTCTCGGCGTGGCTCTACGACCACACCGCGCCCAGAAGCAGGTGGAGTGTGTCGGTCGCGCTGATGCAGCCGGTCAGCCGGGGCAGCGTGACGCGCGGGCCCGGCGACAAGGCCCGGATCAGCTTGGCACACCTCAAGGAGCACCGCGATGTCGAGCGAATGCTCACCGCGATCGAGCGCACCGATGTGATCCTGACGCGGCTCGCGGACGATGGCGTGCTCAAGGTGCCCGCGGACGCGTGGTGGCGCTCGAGGAACGTCGAAGCCGAGCTGCGGCGCCGCGTCGAGACCTACAACCACCCCGTCGCGTCGTGCGGTATCGGGCGCACCGTGGACCGGCGGCTCAACGTGCTCGGCACCCGCGGACTCAAGATCGTCGACGCCTCGGTGATGCCGAGTATCCCCAACGGCGGCCCCAATCTCGTGAGCATGGCCATCGGCTGGCTCGGCGGTTCCCTCGTCATCGAGGAAGCCGCGCTCTAGACCCCCAGGAGTACTTTGTGGACACCCCTGTCCTGCCCTCGGTCACCGGGTTCCTCGCGCGGACCCACGGGCTGTTCATCGACGGCAAGTTCCGCCCGGCCGCCGATGGCGGCACGTTCCCGGTGCTCGATCCCGCCACCGGCCGCGAGCTGTGCACGGTCTCCGCGGGCACCGAGACCGACGTCGATGAGGCCGTCGCCGCCGCGCGGGCCGCGCTGCCGGTGTGGCAGGCGATGGCACCGGCCGACCGCGCGGATCTGTTGTGGCGGCTCGGGGAAGCGCTGTCCGAACGGGCCGCGGAGTTCGGTCAGCTGGAGAGCCTCGACAACGGCAAGCCGATCGGCGAGTCGGCCGAACTGGACGTGCCGCTGTGCGCGTCGCTGTTCAAGTACTACGCGGGCTGGGTCACCAAACTCGACGGCGAGACGATCAACCCCGCGAACGGCATGCCGTTGCACGTCTACACCAAACGCGAACCCGTCGGCGTGGTCGGCGCGATCATCCCGTGGAACTTCCCGCTCCTGATGTGCGGCTACAAGCTGGGCCCCGCGCTCGCGGCGGGCAACACCGTGGTGCTCAAACCCGCCGAGCAGACACCGCTGTCCGCGTTGCGGCTCGCGGAGCTGATGGCCGAGCTGGGCTTCCCCGCCGGGGTGGTCAACGTAGTCACTGGCGACGGTCCCGGCGCGGGCGCCCCGCTGGCGGCGCACCCGGACGTCGACAAGATCACTTTCACCGGCGAGAACGGCACCGGGCAGAAGATCATCGCCGCGTCCGCGGGCAATATGAAGCGGCTCTCCCTCGAACTGGGCGGGAAATCGCCGAGCCTGGTGTTCGACGACGCCGATCTGGACGCGGCCGTGGAGGGAACCTTCGGCGCGGTGTACTTCAACCAGGGCCAGTGCTGCATCGCCGGTGCGCGGGTGTTCGTCCAGAGTGGACTCTACGACGAGTTCGTCGCCAGGCTCGCCGAGCGGGTCCGGCAGGTGCGGCTGGGTAACGGTCTCGCCGAGGGCACGACGATGGGCCCCCTGGTCAGCGCGGAGCAACGGCAGCGCGTCACCGAGCTGATCCGGTCCGGCGTCGAGGAAGGCGCGACCGCGGTCGTCGGTGGCGGTGAGGTGGCCGATCCCGCGCTCGCGGACGGGTTCTACGTGCCGCCGACGCTGTTCACCGGCGTGCGCCGGGACATGCGGATCATGCGCGAGGAGATCTTCGGCCCGGTCGCGATGGTGTCGAGGTTCGACACCGAGGACGAGGCGATCGCACTGGCCAACGACACGGCGTTCGGGCTCGCGTCGGGCATCTGGACGCGCGACGTGAAACGCGCGCACCGGGTCGCCGCGGCGATCAAGGCCGGGGTGGTGTGGGTCAACACCTACGGCATGTTCGATGTCGCGGTTCCCTACGGCGGCTTCAAGGCGAGTGGTTACGGCAAGGAACTGGGCCGCGAGGCGCTCGATCCCTATCTGCAGACCAAGACCGTCTGGGTCGAGGTCGCCTGAATTTCCCGAGGAATGTGGAGAGTGATGGAAAAGTCAGCCGCGGTCGCCAAGGCGATCGAGAGTATCGACACCGATCGCGTGGTCGCGCTCGTGCGGGACGTGTGCCGCATCCCGAGCGTGCTCGGCGACGAGCTGGCGTTCGCCGAGTACCTCGTCGGCGTCATGAAGGATTCGAACTTCACCGACGTGCATCTGCAGGACGTGCTGCCGGACCGGCCCAACGCGATCGGTGAGCTGGACTTCGGGGCGGGGCCGAGGGTCGTGTTCACCGGGCACCTCGACACGAAACCGGTGTCGATCGGCTGGACCGACGCCGAACCGTTCAGCGGCGAGCTGATCGACGGGTACGTGTACGGCCACGGGATCATGGACATGAAGGCCGCCCTGGTGTGCCAGCTCGTCGCGGCCGAGGCCGTGCGCGCGTCCGGGGTCCCGGTCTCGGGCAGGCTCGGGTTCGCCGGGGTGAGCGACCACATGGGCGACCAGCTCGGCTCGATCCGGTACTTCGATTCCTACAACGCCGATCTGTGCGTGCTCGGCGAGCTGTCGGACAACGAGATCTACCTCGGCCACCGCGGCCGGTACTACTTCGACATCACCGCGCAGGGCCTGTCCGCGCACACGTGCCACAAACCGCTGGCCGTCAACGCGAACGTGCTCGCCGCGAAGGCGATCATCGAACTGGACGCCTCGAAGCTGACGCCCGAGCTGGAACCGTGGGTGCGCGACCTCTTCGGCGACGAGACCTACATGGCGCCCGGCCGCGTGTACGGCGGGCTGCCGCCGGGCGGGCCGTCGATGATCCCGGACGAATGCGTGATCCGGCTGGACTGCCGCCCGCAGCCCGGCGTGAGCGTCGAGACGGTCCGCGCGGAGCTGGACCGGTGCCTGGACAACGTGGTGCGCGCCGATCCCCGGTTCAAGGCGAAGGTCGAGCTGGCCGACAACAAACCGGGCTACGTGGCCGATCCGCACAGCACCGTCGTGCGGACGATGGTCGAGGCGGTGCGGCAGGTGCGCGGCACCGAACCACCGCTCAAGGCCGCGGGCTGGCTCGGCGACACCGCGAGCTTCGGCGACAGGATCCCGACGGTGATCTTCGGCCCCGGCGGCGAGCCGGTCTACTGCCCCAACGAACGCCTCTCCGTCTCCGACATCGTGGAGGCGACCAAGGTGTACACCGCCTTCGCGACGCTGGCGTTGCTGTCATGAGCACCGCGCCGTCGTTCGAGTTCCTGCTCGGCCGTAAGGACATCGCGTGGATGGGCCAGAACACCACGCACCTGGAACCGCCGCCGGAGGTCACCCAGGCGCTGGAACGCAGCACGCGCGAGCGCGAGTTCCAGCTCTACGCCCCGGCGCTCGGGTTCGAGGAGCTGCGTGAGCTGATCGTCGCGGACCTCGGGCTGACCGGCGCGGACGCGTGGATCACCGACGGTGCGGTCGGCGGGCTGCACCACATCTGCACGGCGCTGGACGTCAGCCGAGTACTGGCGACCGATCCCGGCTGGCCGTGGCCCGCGCGTTTCGCCGGGTTCTCCCGCACGCCGGTGTCCACCGTGGACGTCTATCCGGGCGGGAAGGCCGCCTTCGCCGAGGTGATCGAGCCGAACTCGCTGATCTATCTGATCGATCCGCTCAACCCGCTCGGCAGCCGCTACGACCGCGCCGAACTCGAAGCGATCGTCACGCTGGCAAGGGAAACCGGTTCGCTGATCGTGCACGACTGCACGTACCGGCACTTCGCGGAGGGGCACACGCTCGTCGCGGACCTCTACCCGGAGGGCACGTTCACCACCTACAGCTTCTCGAAGTGGCTCGGCCTGGCCGGGCTCCGGCTGGGCGCGGTCGTCGCCACACCCGGGTTGCTGTCGCGGCTGACCGACGTGCCGTCGAACCCGCTGGGCGCCAACATCCAGGCGCAGCGCGCGGCAATCGCGGGGTTGAAGGTCAAAGGCCCGTGGCTGAACCGGCTGCTGGCGACGAACAAGCGCAACCAGGACATCGTGAAGCGGGCCGTCGACGCGAGCGGGTTCGGCTCGGTGCTGGTGTGGCCCTCACACGGCAACTTCCTCGCGGTCGAGGTCGGCTCGAAGTCGGAGGAGGTGTGCCGCGCGATGCTGGAGCACGACATCTTCATCCGGCCCGGCACCTACCAATCGCCCGGGTTCGGCGACCGGTTCGTCAAGATCAGCACCTCGGTTCCGGTGGAGTGGGCCGAGCGATTCGCCGTGGCGTGGGCGAAATGCTGACCCGGTTCAAGGCGCTCGGCGCCGAGGAGTACCGGGCGTCGAGCGGCGTGGCGCTGGGCCGCCGCGTCGCCGAGGGTGAACTGTCGCCCGTACAGCTCGCCGAATGCGCGCTGCATCTCGCGGCCGAGGCCGAACCGGCGATCAACGCCTACACCGCGCTGCTGCGCGAACGCGCCCTGCGTGAAGCCGCCGAGCGCGAGGCCGAGGTGAATGCCGGACGCGTGCGCAGCCCGCTGCACGGCGTGCCCATCGCGATCAAGGACAACATGCTGTACGAGGGCGAGCCCACCTGGAAGGGTTCGCGCACCACGACGGACACCCCGGCGGCCACGTCGTCGCCGATGGTGTCGCGGCTACTCGACGCCGGAACGGTGGTGATCGGCCGGACCACCACACCGGAATTCGGCTGGAAGGGCACCGGAATCTCGCCGCGCACCGGGGTGACGCGCAATCCGAGGGACCCGTCGCGCAATTCTGGCGGGTCGAGCGCGGGTTCGGGCGCGACGGTCGGCTCCGGTGCCGTGCCCATCGCGACCGGGACCGACGCGGGCGGGTCGGTGCGGATTCCGGCGTCGTTCTGCGGAGTCGTCGGGATGAAGCCGACGCTGGGCACGATTCCGGTGTGGCCGGGCACGGTCAACGAATCGCTGTCGCACGCGGGGCCGCTCACCCGCACGGTTGAGGACGCCACCGCGGTGTTCGAGCTGACGCGTGGCCCCGACGCCCGCGACCCACAGTCCTACTACTCGCGCCCGCCCGCCGGTACCGGCGCGTTCCGGATCGGCGTGGTGCGCGAACCGTTCGGGATCGCGCCGGAGCCGGGCGTCGCCTCGGTGCTGGACAAGGCTTTCCAGGCGCTCCGGCCGCTCGCGGACCTGCACGAGACCGAACTGCCCGCCGCGTTGCCGCGCGAGGTGTTCGAGGCGCTGTGGGTGACCGGGCGCGGCCTCGGTTTCCGTGACCTCATCGCGGAACACGGCGACATCATGGACCCCGGGCTCGCGCGCCTGGCGTCGCTGGCGGCGGAGTATTCGCTGGCCGACTATTACGCGGCGCTGACGAAACGCCGCGAGTTCAACGCGGCGCTGTACCGCACTCTGGACGAGTGGGATCTGCTGGTGATGCCGACGATGCCGCTGACGGCGTTCGCGGCGGAGGCCGAGGTGCCCGAGGGCGGGGAGGCGGACGCGCCGCTGCCGTGGATCACCTGGACGCCGTACACGTATCCGTTCAACATCACCGGACAGCCCGCGATCACCGTGCCGTGCGGGCTCGCCGGTGGCCTGCCGGTCGGGCTGCAGATCGTCGGGCCGTGGGCACACGACGACCGCGTACTCGCCTTCGCGGCGCGCTGCGAAACTGTTCTGAACCGACCGGAATGGTAGGAATGAGAGCCGATGGGAGCGGACGCCGTGGCTGAAACGGAGGCGCAGGTGGACTTCCTCGCGACCGCGCTGCCGGAGGCCGGCCACCTGCAGATCAAGGAGGTCGTGTACCGGCGGCTCGTGCGGGCGATCGTGGAGCTGCGGCTGCGGCCCGGGCAGCAGTTGCGGGAGCGGCAGCTGGCCGAGCAGATGGGCGTGTCGAAGACGCCGATCCGGGAAGCGCTGGTGCGGCTGGAGAAGGAAGGGCTCGTCACCGTCGCGCCCTATCGCGGTGCCATCGTGCGCGGCTACACGCATACGGATGTGCGGGAGATCTACGAACTGCGGGAGCTGCTGGAGGGTTTCTGCGCCCGGCGCGCGGCGATGCAGATCAACGACACCGACGAGGCCGAGCTGCGCGCCAACGTGCGGCGCAGCAGGCAGTTGCTGGACGCCGGCGAGGCCGACGGGCTGCCCGCGCTGTTCGACGCGTTCGACCGGATCCTGTACCGGCAGGCGGCCGGTCACCGCATCGGCGCCCTGCTCGCCGAGCTGGAACTGCACCTGGAACGGCTGGGGAACCTGACGGTCGGCGTGCCCGGCCGGCTCGACGCGTCGGTGCAGCAGCACGAGGCCATCGTGCTCGGCATCGTGAAACGGGACCCGGCCGCGGCCGAGTCCGCCTGCCGGGACCACATCCGCAGCGTTTTCGGCGACCTGATCAGCGAACTGCCCGAGAACTGGTGAGTCCTTTGTGGATCAGCGCGGTGGCCCATCGGCCTCCGTCCTACGACTCGACGCGGCTGGGGTGGGCATCCGCCACACCCGTGGCGAGCTCCCGTCCGTTCGTCTCCGGAAGGAACAGCAGCACGATGATCGCCGCGAGGAGGTAGCAGGCCGCGGTGCCGGTCAGCGCCATGCCGACACCGAACTGGCTCGCCAGCACGCCCACCACCGCCGGGGCGAGCGCGCTCGTCGCGCGGCCGGTGTTGTAGATGAAGCCCTGCGCGAAGGCGCGGATCTCGGTCGGGAACAGCTCCGCGAGCGTCGGCCCGAAACCGGAGTAGAACCCGGTGCCGAACAACGACATCACGGCCCCGAACACCAGCATCAGCACGTCGTTGCTGATCAACAGGAACAGCGGCACGCACAACGCGGCCGCGACGAAGTACACGGCGAACGCCCAGCGGCGGCCCAGCCGGTCGGCGACGTAGCCGAACGAGACAAAGCCCGCCGCGGCACCCACCTGCATCACGACGATCCAGGTGGTCGACGACAGCAGACCCATGCCGCGACCGCCGTCGCTGACGGGTGAACTCAGATAGTTCGGGATCCAGGTGAACAGCCCCCAGTACCCGCACATCGCGGCGGCCGTGAACGCCAGGCACACGATGACCGCCTTCGGGTTCCCGACGAACAACTGCTTGAGCGACTCCCCCGCGCCGAGCCGCCGCTTGGCGTGCAGCCACACCTCGGATTCGTTGGTGGCGCGGCGAATCCAGAACGCGGCGAACGCGGGCAGCACGCCCACGAAGAACGCCCACCGCCAGCCGAGGGTCGGCACGACGAGCAGCGTGATCACCGCGGCGAGCGCGTAACCGGTCGCGAACGCGCTCTGCACCCAGGCGACGACCTTGCCGCGATGCCGGGCCGGCCAGGTTTCGGTGATCAGCGCGGTACCCGCGCCCCATTCGCCGCCGACGCCGAGCCCGACGACGATCCGCGCGGCCATCAGGGTGCCGATGCCGCTGGAGAATCCGCACAGGCAGGTGCCGATCGCGTAGCAGAGGATGCTCGCGACCATTGCCTTCTTCCGGCCGATCCGGTCGGCGATGAACCCGAACACCAGCCCGCCGAACGCCGACGCGACGAGGGTGAGCGAAGCGATGAGCCCGGCCGTCCCGCGGTCGGAACCGAAGTCCTCGACGATGTGCCCGATGACCATCGAGAAGATCATCAGGTCCATGATGTCGAGCATCCAGCCCAGGTAGGCGGCGGAAAACGTCCGCCACTGGTTCCTCGTGGCGCCCCGGTACCAGCGGTTGCCCGGTGTCGCTCGTCCGTCCTCGCGCATAGGGCTTCTCCTTCGAAACACCCGTGCCTCGTCTCGCTCATAGAGACAGCTGTACTGATGTGATGAACACCTTGACGGTAACACGGCTTCAACTGTGGTACTAGTAGTCGATACAGGCGTAACGCTCACCGAGACAAAGGAGTCGCTTCGTTGACCATCAAGAAGCTCTTCCTGTTCGAGGACACCGTTCCGGCGCAGGCGCGGCCGGTGTACCTGCCGGCCGGGAACCGCGCCCTGTACGTGCGATCCGGGTCGGTCGACGTCGTCTCCGGCACCGGCAGCCAGTTCCTCTGGTCCGGTTCCGCGCTGACCACCGGCGAGGAGATCACCCTCGCCGCCGAGGACGAGGACCTCGTGCTCTGGCGCTGGGAACTGTCCGAAAGCGACAGTGCGACAGAAAGCGCCTTCCTGTTCCGGTCCGCACCGGAGACCACCAGCACGCCCAAGATCTCGATGGACTGCGAGCTCGACGACCGCTACACCTGGCTGATGCGGCTCGACACGGTCACCTTCCCGCCCGGCGGCGAGGCTTTCCGGCATCTGCACCAGGGGCCCGGCATCCGCATCACGCTCGACGGCGAGA
>Ga0164243_10015365_pt1 | contig 10585 bp, 7 predicted proteins | sample OricompcompostOP_FD_108781 | JGI IMG/M metagenome (GOLD analysis project Ga0164243, IMG submission 108781) | Organic Plus compost microbial communities from Emeryville, California, USA - Original compost - Organic plus compost (OP) | ecosystem: Engineered > Solid waste > Mixed feedstock >...
CCCCCGAGCCGTCTCAGCGACAGTGCGCCGGACAGCCGTGGGGACAGCGACAGCGGTGGGCTTCCAGGACGTGAGAGGCGGCACGGGGGAGCGCCCGGGCGCTCCCGGCAGGCCGCGGGGCGAGGGCGCCGCGGACCGTGCGGGTCTCAGAGGTCGCTGACATGCGCTCAAGAACAGCGCCCCGGCGCGTCGGGTGTCAACTCGGAGCCGGGTTTGTGACCGATGTTTCACCGCTTCCGGTCGCCCTGTCTGCTGAAAGGTTTGTGCGCCGGTGTTCGGGAGAAACGGGGCAGCAGCCGAACCCCGGCGGCCGTTGCACATCCGTGACCGGAGTGTGATCAGGGCCATCCGGGGGGCGGTGCGGAACGTGAGCGCAGGTCACCGCGTTCTGCAAACAGGGGCCGGACAAATCGCCCGGCCCCTGGATACGAGTGTCATACTTCGTGCTGATTTGCACACTTACGGCGAACGCTTGGTTCCGCCGGGTGAATAACGGGCTCAATAGCAGATCTCGGCTTGACTGCCCCGGATCGGCACACTTGTAATTTCACTCGTGTCGTTCAAGAGGGTTCGATAACGACAGCATCACGGGGTCGAAGAGACGGATCGAGGGGCGCACATGACCGAGCTGTTCCAACAACTGCTGGTCGAAGAGGCGGACGAGGAGCTGGGCTGGCAGGAGCGCGCCTTGTGCGCCCAGACCGACCCGGAGTCGTTCTTCCCCGAGAAGGGCGGTTCAACCCGCGAGGCGAAAAAGGTCTGCCTCGCGTGTGAAGTCCGTTCGGAATGCCTCGAATACGCCCTGGCCAATGACGAGCGATTCGGTATTTGGGGCGGCCTGTCGGAACGCGAACGCCGCCGTTTGAAGAAGGCCGCCGTCTGACCTAGGCATTCCACCGGCCGGTTCATCCGACAAACGCCGTGCCACCCGGGTAACCAGGAGCCCGCCCGGGGCAGTTGCACCGAGGCGCCGGACGCGCGTGTGCGAGCCGTTAGTGTGGGGCCGTCCGCGACGCACCGCCCTGGCACAGGGGGTGTGTTCACCGCTCCGATACGCGTCTTCCGGGGGCTTGCAGCCACAGCGCGGCACCGCCGCGAGGCCCCGGCACCCCGGGGAGGGCCCCTACCTCGATGTCCGTGCACAGCCATATGGCGGCCCATTACGAGGCGGCCACCGCAGGGTTGGCCACCGTGGAGCCGCCCGAGTTCCCCCGGCACGTCGTCACCGCCGTCATCGTCGCGCACGACGGCGAGCGCTGGCTTCCCGACGCGCTCGGCGGGCTGCTGGAGCAGAACCGCCCCGTGCAGAACGTCATCGCGGCCGACACCGGCAGCGCGGACGACTCCGCCCGGCTGCTGACCGAGGCCCTCGGCCCCGAACGCGTGCTGCACCTGGCACGCCGCACCGGATTCGGCGCCGCCGTCGAAGAGGCCCACCGGGCGGCCCGCCGGCTCACCCCGGACGACCTGCCCTACCTGAAGCGGCCCAGCGGCTGGGACCCGGTCAACCGCACCTGGCGCGACGACGCCTACGACATGCCGGAACTGCCGTACGGCGAGCCCGTGGAGTGGCTGTGGCTGCTGCACGACGACTGCGCGCCCGAACCGGACACCCTCACCGAACTGCTGCGCGTCGTCGACGCCGACCCGTCCGTGGCCATCACCGGGCCCAAACTGCGCAGCTGGTACGACGGCAGGCAGCTGCTGGAGACGGGCGTGACCATCGCCCACAGCGGCCGGCGCTGGACGGGCATCGAACGCCGCGAACAGGACCAGGGCCAGCACGACCAGGTGCGGCCCGTCCTCGCCGTCTCCACCGCCGGCATGCTCGTGCGGCGCGACGTCTTCGACCAGCTCGGCGGATTCGACCGCGCCCTGCCCCTGATGCGTGACGACGTGGACCTGTGCTGGCGCGCCCAGTCCGCCGGCCACCGGGTGCTCGTCGCTCCCGACGCGGCCATGCGGCACGCCGAGGCCGCCTCTCGCGAGCGCCGTCCCGTCGACTGCGTCGGCAGGGCCGGCCGCGGCGCCGGGCCGCACCGCGTGGACAAGGCCGGCGCCGTCTACACGCTGCTGGCCAACATGCCCTCCGCACTGCTGCCGTGGGTCCTGCTGCGGCTCGTGATCGGCACACTGGTGCGCACCCTCGGCTACCTCGTCGGCAAGGTGCCCGGACAGGCCCTCGACGAAATCAGAGGACTGTCCGGCACGCTGCTGCGCCCCGGGCGGGTGCTGGCGGCACGGCGCAGGCGCGGCAGGCCCGCCGTGTCCCACAAGGAACTGCGGCCCCTCTTCCCGCCGCCGGGCGCCACCCTGCGCGCCACCGTCGAACAGCTCACCAGCAACCTCACCGGCCGCTCCGAACCCGAACTGACGGCGGGCGGACGGCACGGCGCCGTCGAGTCCGGCCCTTCCGACGAGGACGCCGACTTCCTCGAAGTCGAACAGTTCGCGCGGCTCAAACGGCTCGCGCACAAACCCGGCCCCGTCCTGTTCGCCGTACTGCTCGTCGTCTCCCTCGTCGCCTGCCGCGCACTGTTCGGCTCCGGCGCACTGGCCGGCGGCGCCCTGCTGCCCGTGCCCGACCACCTGTCGGAGCTGTGGTCGCGCTCCCTGGACGCCTGGCACCCCGTCGGCACCGGCGGCACCCAGTCGGCCCCGCCCTACCTGGCACTGCTGGCCACCTTCGCGACGCTCCTCTTCGGCAGCACCAGCCTGGCCCTGACCCTGCTGCTGGTGTGCTCGGTGCCGCTGGCCGGCATCACCGCGTACTTCGCCTCCCGCCCCCTGGTCGGCTCCCGGCTGGTGCGCGCCTGGGGAAGCGTCGCCTACGCCTTCCTGCCCGCCGCCACCGGAGCCCTCGCACAGGGCCGGATCGGCACCGCGGTACTCGCCATCCTGCTCCCCCTGCTGGCCCGTGCCGCCGTCTCGGCCTGCGGACTGCACGGCAAGGGCGGCTGGCGCGCCGCCTGGACGTACGCCCTGCTGCTCACCCTCACGACGGCCTTCACCCCCGTGGTGTGGCCGCTGGCGGCCGTACTGGCCGTCCTGGCGCTCGCCCTGGCCGGCCGGCAGAGCGGCTCCCTCGGCGCGCGGGCGGCCCGACTGGCCACCGCGCTGGTCACGCCCGTCGTTCTGCTCGCGCCCTGGTCGCTGACCCTGTTCACCGACCCCGCAAAGCTCCTGCGCGAGGTCGGCATGGAGTACGGCACCGGCGCCGCCTCCGCGATCGACCTGCTGACCCTGTCGCCGGGCGGCCCCGGCACCACCGACGGGCTGCTCCTCGTCGGACTGGTACTGGCCGGGCTCGCCGCACTGCTGCGCGCGGAACGCCAGTCGGCCGTCCTGGCCGCATGGGCCGCCGCACTGGCCGCCCTCGCCCTCGCCGCGCTGTCCAACGGTTCGGCCTGGGCCGGACCCGCCACCCTGTGCTACGGACTGGCCGTGCTGTGCGCCGCCGCGATCGGTGCCGAGGGCGCCAAGGAACGCGTCGCCGCACAGAGCTTCGGCTGGCGCCAGCCGGTGGCCGCCCTCGTGGCCGCCGCGGCCGTCTTCGCCCCGCTGTGCGCCGCCGTCGGCTGGATGGTGGGCGGCGCCGACGGCCCGCTCACGCGGCGCGACCCGGTGCAGGTGCCCGCCTTCGTCGCCGAGGAGAGCTCCACCAGCGACCAGCCCCGCACCCTCGTCCTCGACCAGCCGGAGGGCACCGCGCAGGTGGGCTACACACTGGTGCGCGGCTCCGGTGCCCGTCTGGGCGACGCCGACCTGGCTGCCGTCGGCGGCGACGACGCGCGGCTGGACAAGGTGGTCGCCAACCTGGTGGCCGGTTCGGGTGCCGACCAGACCAGTCAGCTGGGCGGCTACGCCGTCCGCTACGTCCTGCTGCGCGACGGCGCCTCCCGCGAGGCGAGCCGGGTCCTGGACGCGACGCCCGGCCTCACCCGGCTCAGCCAGGAGGACGGCAGCGCACTGTGGCGCGTCGACCGGCAGGTCTCCCGCGTCTCGATCGTCCCCGGCGGCACCGGCGGCAGCACGGCCGGCGGCGCGGTGACCGCCCCGGTGGCGGTGGCCGCCGGTCCCGTCGAGTCCCACGCCACGCTCCCGTCCGGCCCGTCCGGCCGGGTGCTGCGGATCGCCGACAAGGCGGACAGCGGCTGGCAGGCCACCCTCGACGGCAGCCCGCTCAAGAGCGTCACCGTCGACGGCTGGGCACAGGGCTTCGAGCTGCCCGCGAACGGCGGCAAACTGTCCCTCACGTACGACACGCCGCTCACCCACACCCTGTGGACATGGGGGCAGGGCTTCCTGCTGCTCGTCGTCCTCGTCCTCGCCCTGCCGGGCCGCAAGCGCGACGTGGACGACGACATCCCGGAGGAAGGGCTCGCGCCCCAGACCGCGGACGGGGAGGGCCGCAGGGCCCGCAGGCTGCGGGCGGCGGCGGAGGCGTCCGCCGCCCAGGCCGGCCCCGCCGGGGAGCCGCAGCCGCCCGCGCCGCCCGGCATGCCGGAGGCGGAACCGGCCCCGGCGGAATCCGTCCCGGCGATGCCGCAGGCGGCGCCCGAGATGCCGTTGCAGCCGGAGTACGACCCCTACGCGCACCAGCAGCCCTACGTGCCGCAGCAGGATCCCTACGGCGCCCAGGAGCCCGTCTACGACGCACAGCAGGGATACGGACAGGCGGCACCGTACGAGCAGGTGACCTACGACGCCTACGGCCAGCCCTCCTACGGCCAGGTTCCGCAGCAGCAGCCGTACGACCAGCAGTACGGCTACGACGACTGGCAGGCGCAGCAGTACGCGCCCCAGCAGGGCATCGACCCCTACGGCTACCAGCCCGGCCACCAGCAGCCGGAGGCACACGGCGGCTACGACAGCAGGTACGGCAACGGGAGCGAGCAGCAGTGAACCGCACAGTCCTCGGCCTCGGCGGTACGGTCGTCGCCCTCGCCGCCGTCACGGGCCTGGCCACCCTGTGGGCGCCCGGCGAGGCGGCGCAGAGCAGCGGCGGCGCCACGAAGGCCGCGTACAAGCCCGTGGAACGCACCACGCTGGTGTGCCCGCAGCCGAGCACCTCCGACGTCGCCGAGACCACCTACACCGCGGTCACCCCCAAGGGCGGCCCCGGCAAGAAGGGCAGCGCCTCCCTCCGTCCGGCCGCACTCGTCGACCCCGAGCAGCAGGGCTCCGGAGCCGGCGAGGGCAGCAAGGGTGACAAGGATGACAAGGGTGACAAAGACAGCAAGGGTGACAAGGGCGGTAAGGGCGGCAAAAACGGCGACAGCGGGGCGGGCGGCGAGCAGCAGGACGGCGGCGCCGCGGGCAAGCCGTTCCTGCCGCTGAGCACTCCGGGCACGCCGGTCACCGACGACACCAGCGACCCGAAGGCACCCGCGCTGACCGGCACCGCCGACGGCCCGTTCGCCCCCGGCTGGACGGTGCAGCAGACGACCACCATCGGTGCGGGCGCCGGACGCGGACTGCACGGCACGTCCTGCACCGCTCCGGACACGTCCTTCTGGTTCCCCGGCGCCAGCACGGCGGCCGACAGGCAGGACTACGTCCACCTGACCAACCCGGACAGCGACAGCGCCGTCGTCGACCTGGAGCTGTACGGCAAGGACGGCAAGCTCAAGTCGGGCCAGGGCAGCGGCGAGGGCATCACCGTCCCGGCGCACTCCACCGTCCCCGTCCTGCTGTCCACCCTCACCTCCGAACCGGTCACCAATGTGACGCTGCACGTGACCGCGAGGTCCGGCCGGGTCGGTGCGCAAGTGCACGCCTCCGACACCGAATTGGGCGGCGACTGGCTGCCGCCGGCCGCCGCCCCCACGCCGGGTGTCGTCCTGCCGGGCATCCCGAAGGACGCGACGTCCGTACGGCTGGCCGTTTTGGCGCCGGGCGGCCACGACGCCGACCTCAAGGTGAAGCTCGCCGGCCGCTCCGGGCTGATCAGCCCCGCCGGACACGAGACGCTCCACGTCAAGGCGGGCATGGTGACCACGGTGGACCTCAAGGACCTCACCCGGGGCGAGGCGGGCTCCCTCGTGCTGTCCCCCGCGGAGGGCGGCGGGAAGGCACCGGGGATCGTGGCCGCCGCCCGCGTGCTGCGCGGCAAGGGCGGCAAGCAGGAGAGCGCTTTCGTACCGGCGACGGCTGCGGTGCGGAAGCAGGCGACGGCGGCGGACAACGGATCCTCCGGCTCCACCCTGTCGCTGACCGCACCCGAGGCGGGGGCCACTGTGCGGGTGACGGCGTCCGCGGGCAGCGGCGGCGGCAGCCCCAAGAGCACCACGGTCACCGTGAAGGGCCGCACCACCAAGGCGTTCACCCCGCCTGGCCCCAGCGGCGGCAAGGGCACCTACGCGGTCACCGTCGAGCACCTTTCGGGCGGCCCGGTGTACGCCGCGCGGATGCTGGAGCGCGAGCAGTCCGGGCTCCCGGCGTTCACCATTCAGACGCTCCCGGACGACGGGAGCACGGTGGCGGTCCCCGGGTCGTCGCAGGACCTGTCGGTACTCAACGACGACTAGCTCACCGCTGGGACACCCGCTGGGACACCCCCGGGGGCGGCACGCCGGGAAACGCGTCGTGCCGCCCCCCGCTGTTTTCCGGTCCCACACCGTCACGGCCGTGTGGGAGCCGGGAAATCGCCGACTGTTCGGCTGCACACGCTGTGCGCGATTACCGGCTGCGGGGCCGGTGCGGGCCGTGGGGCCGGTGCCCACGGTGGGACTATGGGCGAAATCGCCGACTGTGCGGTCGGCCTGCGCTGCACGAAAGCGCCGACTGCGCGGCTGTCGGCCGTGCGGCTGTCGGGTGGGTGTGCGGGGCGGGCCGTCAGTCCTGGCCGTACCGGGGGTCCACCGACTCGGGGGCGAGACCGAGGAGTTCCGCCACCTGTTCCACCACGACCTCGTGCACGAGCAGGGCCCGTTCGTCCCGGGTGCGGCTGCGGATCTCCACCGGGCGCCGGTAGACGATCACGCGGTCCGGCCGGTCGGCGCCGCCCTCCGCGACCCGCCCGAGCGGCACGGCGTCGTCGCCCTCCCGTACCTCGCCGTTGTCCGACCGGGGCACCTCCTGGACGGCGAACTCGACGCGGGCCAGCTGGGGCCAGTTCCGCTCCAGGCGGGTCACCGAATCCCGCACCAGGTCGTCGAACGCCTCGGCGCGGCTGATGGCGAGCGGCACCTGGGGCGGCGCGATGGGGCCGCGCATGCCGCGGCCGTGGCGGTCTCGGCTGTGCGGCCGGGCAGTGGGCCGGCGCGGCGGTACGGGACTGTCCATCACCCCCGAGCGTAGCCCGCCACCCGCCTCCGGCGGGCCCTGCCGGAGGCGGTGTCCGGCCCTGTTCCCGCGGCCGGCCGGGCAGGCCGGACCGGAGGTCCGATCCGTGACGCACCGGACGGTCGATCCGGAGGGCTGATCCGTCACGCACCGGCCGGCCGATCCGTCATGCACAGGGTGGGCGGCGGGCCACGCGCCCCCTGTCGGCCGCCGCCCGGCCGCCCGTGTGCGTCGCCGTACGGTTTCCCGGACCGGCGGCGGTTCCCGGGCCGGCGGCGACGCTGCGGACGGCGCTGTTGTGGGGTCTCGTTTCGGTCTCGGGTTGCGTCTTCGTGTCCGCCTTGTTTTCTGTCTCTTTCACCCTCTTCCAGCCCGAACAGCGCACGGAGAATGACCGTAATCAGGTGAAAAATGTCCGTTGGCGGGCCCTGTTCCTGCCGGAGAACCCTCGTTCGCCGGTGCCGTTCCTCGTGTCCCGCACGCCTTTCAGCAGATCAGGCGTTTCCGGCGAAGGCGGACGACACGGCAGGGTGACGTCGGGGAGAGTCGTCGCGGCCCGCTCAAGAGTGCGGTACGGTCCAACGTCGTGAGCCCTGTACGTCGCTGTTCGCGCACCGCTTGCGGCCGACCCGCCGTCGCGACGCTGACGTACGTCTATGCGGACTCCACCGCCGTCCTCGGACCGCTCGCCACATACGCCGAGCCGCACTGCTACGACCTGTGCGCCGAACACTCCGAGCGGCTCACCGCACCCCGCGGCTGGGAGGTCGTCAGACTCGCCGTGGACACCGCCGCGGCGCAGCCCAGCAGCGACGACCTCGAAGCGCTCGCCAACGCCGTCCGGGAGGCCGCCCGCACCCCGCGGCCCGGCCCCCAGGACCCCACGCCGCCCGGCGGGCTCCGCGGCGGCGACGGCCGTGACGCCGACCCGATGGAGGTCGCCCGGCGCGGCCATCTGAGGGTCCTGCGTTCCCCGGAAACATAGGTCACCGTGCTGCCGCGCGGCGCATGTCACCCCCGCGGGTAGATTTGTGACGTAGCCGACCGACGACCCAGGAGAGGCTGGCCGTGGCTGATCTGTCTCAGATCGTGAAGGCGTACGACGTGCGCGGTGTGGTTCCGGACCAGTGGGACGAGACGACCGCCGAGCTGTTCGGTGCGGCTTTCGCCCGTGTCACCGACGCCTCGGCCGCCGTCGTCGGGCACGACATGCGTCCCTCGTCGCCGGGGCTCGCGCGGGCCTTCGCCCGGGGCGCCGCCTCGCAGGGCGCCGACGTCATCGAGGTTGGGCTCTGCTCGACCGACCTGCTGTACTTCGCCAGCGGCAAACTCGCGCTGCCCGGCGCCATGTTCACCGCCAGCCACAACCCCGCGCAGTACAACGGCATCAAGATGTGCCGTGCCGGTGCCGCCCCCGTGGGCGAGGACACCGGACTCGCCGACATCCGCGTCCTGGTCGAACGGTGGCTGGACGCCGGCGGCGCCCCGTCCAACGGCCAGCCCCAAGGAACCATCCGCCAGCGGGACATGCTGGAGGACTACGCCGCGCACCTGCGCTCCCTCGTGGACCTGTCGGGCATCCGGCCGCTGAAGGTGGTGGTGGACGCAGGAAACGGCATGGGCGGCCACACCGTGCCCACCGTGTTCGCCGGTCTGCCCATCGACCTGGACCCGCTCTACTTCGAGCTGGACGGCACCTTCCCCAACCACGAGGCCAACCCGCTCGACCCCAAGAACATCGTCGACCTGCGGAACCGCGTGGTGGAGACCGGCGCCGACATCGGGCTGGCCTTCGACGGCGACGCGGACCGCTGTTTCGTCGTCGACGAGCGGGGCGAACCCGTCTCGCCGTCCGCGATCACCGCGCTGGTCGCCGCCCGTGAGCTGGCCAAGGAGCCCGGCGCCACGGTCATCCACAATCTGATCACCTCGCGGGCCGTCCCGGAGGTCGTCAAGGAGTGCGGCGGCGCCCCCGTCCGCACCCGGGTCGGCCACTCGTTCATCAAGCAGGAGATGGCCAGGACGGGTGCCATCTTCGGCGGTGAGCACTCGGCCCACTACTACTTCCGGGACTTCTGGAACGCCGACACCGGCATGCTGGCGGCCCTGCACGTGCTGGCGGCGCTCGGCGGCCAGGAGGGCCCCCTCTCGCAGCTCGTCGCCCACTACGACCGCTATCCGTCCTCCGGCGAGATCAACAGCACGGTGGAGGACCAGTTCAACCGCACGAACGCCGTCAAGGCCCACTACGCCGGCCGGGAGGGCGTGACGATCGAGGAGCTGGACGGGCTGAGCGTCACCGGTGTCAACTGGTGGTTCAACCTGCGGCCCTCCAACACCGAACCGCTGCTCCGGCTGAACGTCGAGGGGTGCGACACCGAGTCGGTCGGGCGGATCCGCGACGAAGTGCTGTCCATCGTGCGCGCCGAGAGCGAGCGGGACACCGAGGCCTGACGGACGCCCCGCCGCTCCCCGCCGGCACGGCGGTACCCTGACGGCACAGTCAGACACAGCCGCCGCGCCCCGCACCTGGAGGAACACATGCCGCTCGAAGCCGGACTCCTGGAGATCCTCGCCTGTCCGGCCTGCCACGCGCCGCTGCGCGAGGAAGGTGACGAGCTGCACTGCACGGGGGACGCGGAGTGCGGCCTGGTCTATCCGGTACGGGACGGCATCCCCGTCCTCCTGGTGGACGAGGCCCGCCGCCCCTCCTGACCCCGTACGAGCGGACGGCGTCCGCCCGGTACGGCCGGGGGCGGCCCGCGTGTCCGGCGGCCCGTCGTCGCATGACGGGGCCCGGCCCCGGCCTTTCGAACCCGCAGATTGCGTGCGGCACGGTGCCGGCCCGCGCCGAAACCGCTCGCTGTGCGGGGCCGAGGCCGCACGGGAGACCAGCCGCCCCGCAGGCCGGCTGCCGTACCGGACCGGAAGCGGCGGAGTGCCGTGCGGGCTCCCACCGGGCGGTTCCGTCGGAGGCTCCGTCCGGACGGGCTCGGACGGACGGTCCGCCGCACGCCGGCGCCCCCCCCGGCCCGTGGACGGACGCTCGCACCCGAAGCCGATCGGAGGCTACGGAAGATGCTCGACGAGACACTCCTCGACGCCCCCGAGGACCTCGCCCGCGCCGACGTGCGCGGACTGCTGCGCGGAGCGGCACAGGCGGGGGCCCGGGTCCGTACGGGCCTGCGGCACGCCACCGAGGCCGGTCTGGACGCGCTCCGGCCGGAAGGGCGCCCCCGTGCCCTCCTGGTGGCCGGCCCCGGCCCCGCGACCGCCTGCGTCGCCGACCTGCTCGCCG
>Ga0164243_10015366_pt1 | contig 10585 bp, 10 predicted proteins | sample OricompcompostOP_FD_108781 | JGI IMG/M metagenome (GOLD analysis project Ga0164243, IMG submission 108781) | Organic Plus compost microbial communities from Emeryville, California, USA - Original compost - Organic plus compost (OP) | ecosystem: Engineered > Solid waste > Mixed feedstock >...
CGCCGCGTCGAAGCCCTCGACGTCAGCAGTCGGGTCGGCCTCGGCGTAGCCCAGCCGCTGGGCCTCGTCCAGTGCCTCGCTGAAACCCTGGCCCGAGCTGGACATGGCGTCGAGGATGAAGTTGGTGGTGCCGTTGACGATGCCCAGCACACGCCGGACCGAGTCGCCCGCGAGCGACTCGCGAAGCGGTCGCACGATCGGGATGGCGCCGGCGACGGCCGCCTCGTAGTAGAGGTCGCGCCCTGCCTTCTCGGCGGCCTCGAAGAGCGTCGCGCCGTCCTCGGCCAGCAGGGCCTTGTTGGCGGTGACGACCGACGCACCGTTCTCGAGGGCGCTGAGGATGAGCTCGCGGGCAGGCTCGATGCCGCCGATGACCTCGATGACGACGTCGAGGTCGCCTCGGGCCACGAGCGCGGCCGCATCGGTGGTGAACAGATCGTCCGGAAGGTCGAGGTCACGCTCACGGCCGAGACGACGGACGGCGATGCCGACCAGCTCGAGCGGGGCGCCGACCCGATGGGCCAGCTCCTCGGCGTCACGCGTGAGCACGCGGGCCACCTCGGTGCCGACGACTCCGCAGCCCAGCAGGGCGACGCGGAGCGAACGTCCGGGGGGCAGGGTGTCGGGGCTCACCGGACAAGGGTATCCGCGCGCCGTCCCCTGCCATCGTGAGGGAGCGCTGCGGGTGCTCAGAGCAAGTCGGCCTCATGCATGCAGATGGCCAGCCGGACACGGTTCGCGACACCGAGCTTGGTGAAGATGTGCGAGATGTGCGCCTTCACCGTGGCGACGCTCATGTAGAGCTCGTCGGCGATCTGACGATTGGAGGCGCCACGACCGACGGCGACGGCGACCTCCCGCTCACGGTTGGTCAACGTGGCGGCGCGGCGGCTGGCGTCGGTCATACGCTCGAGGGTCTGGCTGGTCGCGGGCATGTCACTCCTTCGTGGTGGGTGGCATCAGTCAACAACCTCAACTATGGTTGAGGTCAATCCAGAGAGGGATGACATGACGAACGCCACTGCGAGGCAGCACGAGCTGACACCCGCGGAGACGTCCCAGCGGTCAGGGGTCGCGGTGTCGGCCCTGCACTTCTACGAGCGCGAGGGCCTCATCGCGAGCCATCGGACGCCGGGCAACCAACGCCGGTACCACCGCGACGTGCTGCGACGACTGGCCTTCATCCGGGTCTCCCAGGGCCTGGGCATCCCGCTCACCACGATTCGCGAGGCGCTCGCGTCGCTGCCGGGCGACCGCACCCCCACGAAGGCCGACTGGACCCGGCTCTCACGGCACTGGCGCGACGACCTCGACACCCGCATCAAGCAGCTGCAGCGCCTGCGCGATGGGCTCGACGAGTGCATCGGCTGTGGGTGCCTCTCGCTGCGCAGCTGCGCCCTCTCCAATCCCGACGACATGCTGGCCGCCCGTGGCCCCGGCGCCCACCGCCTGACCGTCCGCTCCCGCACCCGCCCGTAGTGCCCGCAGGGCCCGCAGCGCCCGCAGGCCCGCAGCGCCCCAACTTTTGGACACTTGCGGGGCGTTTCGTCGCGAGAAATGCCCCGCAAGTGTCCAAAAGTTGGGGGCAGGGTCAGCCGACGTCGAGGGTGAAGAGGTCGTCCTCGGTCTCGCGCCGCAGGATGACCCGCGCCTCGCCGCCGCGCACCGCGACGACCGCTGCGCGCGGGACGTGGTTGTAGGTGCTCGCAAGTGAGCGGCAGTACGCCCCGGTGCCGGGCACCGCGAGCAGGTCGCCCGCGGTGACGTCGCCGGGAAGGTACTCGTCCTTGACCACGATGTCGCCGGACTCACAGTGCTTGCCCACGACGCGGCTCAGGACCGGCGACGCCTCGGACGCCCGCGAGGCCAGCGTGCACGAGTAGTCGGCGCTGTAGAGAGCCGGGCGGATGTTGTCGCTCATGCCGCCGTCGACCGAGACGTAACGCCGCGAGGCTCCGCCGTCGAGCGTGACCGACTTGGTGGTGCCGACCTCGTAGAGCGTGAAGGTCGACGGGCCGGCGATCGCGCGTCCGGGCTCGATCGAGAGATGCGGCACCTCGATGCCGAGAGCCGCGCATTCCTCGTCGACGATGCGAAGCATGCCGCTGGCGAGGTCGGCGGGTGTCGAGGGGTCGTCCTGGGTCGTGTACGCGATGCCGAAGCCACCTCCGAGGTCGAGCTCGGGCAGCGTGACATCCAGCTCGCTCCCGATCTGGGCGTGGAGACGCAGCACCCGGCGCGCGGCCACCTCGAAACCGTCGGTGACGAAGATCTGCGAGCCGATGTGCGAGTGCAGGCCCCGCAGCGAGAGCCCCGGCTCGGCCAGGATGCGGCGCACCGCGTCGAGGGCGTCGCCGCCCGTGATCGAGAAGCCGAACTTCTGGTCCTCGTGCGAGGTGGAGATGTACTCGTGTGTGTGGGCCTCGACGCCTGCCGTGACGCGCAGCATCACCCTGGCCGTGACACCCAGCTCGGCCGTCAGGGCCACGATGCGCTCGATCTCCTCGACCGAGTCGATGATGATGCGACCGACACCCGCCTCGATGGCACGGCGCAGCTCGGCGACCGACTTGTTGTTGCCGTGCAGTCCGATGCGCTCGGCGGGGAAGCCAGCCCGCAGCGCGACGGCGAGCTCACCCCCGCTGCACACGTCGATGTTGAGGCCTTCGTCGTCGATCCAGCGCGCTGCCGCGGTGCACAGGAACGCCTTGGCCGCGTAGTACACGTCGGCATCGGGGAACGCGTCGCGGAAGGCGCGGGCCCGCGCCCGGAAGTCGTCCTCGTCGACGACGTACGTCGGGGTGCCGAACCGCTCGGCGAGATCGAGCACCGACTCCCCCGCCACCGTGAGGACACCGTCGATCTTCGAGACCGACGACGCCCACAGCTGCGGGACGAGCTCGTTCGGGTCGCCGGGCGTGCGCAGCCACGCGGGTCCGCGGTCGCCGGCCTGGCCGTGCAGGGCACCTGCCTCGTGAGCGTGCATCGTCACATCCTGTCGGGAGCCGTCACGCCGAGCAGACTCAGGCCGTTCGCTACGACCTGGCGGGTCGCGGCGACGAGCACGAGGCGCGCACGGTGCAGGTCGGTGGTCTGCTCGTCGCCCATCGGGAGCACCCGGCAGACGTCGTAGAACTTGTGGAACGCCGCGGCGGTGTCCTCGAGGTAGCGCGCGATGCGGTGCGGCTCGCGCAGCTCGGCGGCCCGGGCCACGATGCGGGGGTACCCGGCAAGAGCGCGCAGCAGGTCGCCCTCGCGGTCCTCGGCCAGCAACGACGGGTCGAAGGTCTCGGGGTCGGGCACGATGCCGAGGTCTGCCCCGTTGCGCAGTATCGACGCGAGCCGCGCGTGCGCGTACTGGACGTAGTAGACGGGGTTGTCGCTCGTGCTCTGCGACCACAGGCCGAGGTCGAGGTCGATCGGCGAGTCGGTCGAGTACCGGGCTAGTGCGTACCGGGCCGCGTCGACGCCGATCGCGTCGACGAGGTCCTCGAGGGTGATGACGGTGCCGGCGCGCTTGCTCATGCGCAGCGGCTGGCCGTCCTTGAGCAGGTTGACCATCTGACCGATCAACAGCTCGAGGTTGACGTAGGGGGTGTCACCGAACGCGGCGCACATCGCCATCATCCGCGAGACGTAGCCGTGGTGGTCGGCGCCCAGCATGATCAGACAGCGGTCGAAGCCGCGCTCACGCTTGTCGAGGTAGTACGCCAGGTCGCCGGAGATGTAGGCAGCCTCGCCGTCGGACTTGATGACGACACGGTCCTTGTCGTCACCGAAGTCGGTGGTGCGCAGCCAGCGCGCTCCGTCCTTGTCGTACATCACGCCGAGCTGGTCGAGCCGGGCGATGGCACGGGCGACGGCACCCGAGGCGTGCAGGTCGTTCTCGTGGAAGAAGACGTCGAAGTCGACCCCGAAGTCGTGCAGGCTGCTCTTGATCTCGGCGAACATCAGCTCGACCCCCGCGGCCCGGAACACCTCGCGCGCAGCGTCGTCGCCGAGCGACAGCGTGCCGGGGTGGAGGGCCAGCACCTGGTCGGCGATGTCGGAGATGTACTGACCGCCGTAGCCGTCCTCGGGGGCGTCCTCGCCCCGGGCGCGGGCCAGCAGCGACCGGGCGAAGCGGTCGATCTGGGCACCGTGGTCGTTGAAGTAGTACTCGCGGGTGACGCGCGCACCGGTGGCCTCGAGCACCCGCCCGAGCGAGTCGCCCACCGCTGCCCAACGCACACCGCCGATGTGGATCGGCCCGGTGGGGTTGGCGCTGACGAACTCGAGGTTGACGCGCTGGCCCGCGTTGACGTCGCTCGTGCCATAGGCCTTGCCCGCCCGTACGACGGTCGCGGCGAGCGCGCCCTGCGCCCCTGCCTCGACCCGGATGTTCAGGAATCCCGGGCCGGCGATCTCGGCGCTCGCGATGCCCTCGGCACGGATCAGCTCGTCGGCCAGCAGCTGCGCGAACTCGCGCGGGTTCATGCCGGCCTTCTTGCCCAGCTGCAGGGCGATGTTCGTGGCGTAGTCGCCGTGCTCCTTGACCTTGGGTCGCTCGACGAGCACCGTCGCCGGGACGCCGTCGGGCAGGACGACTGTTCCGGCGTCCGAGAGGGACGTCAGGGCCGCGACGATCGCGTCGGAGAGCTGTTCGGGGGTCACCCGCCAAGACTAGCGAGGTGAGGACGACGGACACTCACACGTCCCGGGCCTGGAAAGGGGACGACCCGCAGGGATTGCGCATTGGCGCGAGCCGAGTGGACTGTTCGGCACCCTGCGGGTCGGGAGACTGCCTGAGACTCGTCGGCCGAGCCGACGGGCGGCGTCAAGGCTGACTGACAGCCCCCTCACGTGTCCATGAAGAACTCATTCCCTGGACCACCTCCTTTCCGTGTACTCAGAACGGTACGACGCCGGAGCGCTCGGCTCAAGGGTTTCGGCGTCGCGCGATCACGTCGCGCAGGGTCAGCACGAGGAAGTCCGGGTCGAAGGGTTTGGTGATGTACGCGTCGACACCCGCCTGCCGGCCACGCTGGATGTCGGCCGGATGGCCCTGCGTCGTCACCATCACGACGGCGAGGCCGCTCGTGCGGGGGTTCGCCCGGATCGCGGCGACCGCCGAGACGCCGTCCATGCGCGGCATCATGATGTCGACCGTGATCGCGTCCGGGAGCACCTCGGCGGCCTCCAACACCTCGAGGCAGTCGACCCCGTCGACCGCCTCGAGGACCTCGAATCCGGCCAGCTCGAGATTGGTGCGGATCAGGAAGCGGATGGACGCGGTGTCGTCGACCACCAGCACTCTGGGCACAGGATCCACCGTAGTCGCAGTGGGGTAGGCTCGCCCCGAAGTTGGCCGTATTGGCCCCCGTAGCTCAGGGGATAGAGCACCGCCCTCCGGAGGCGGTGGCGCAGGTTCGAATCCTGCCGGGGGCACCAGCGCGATCTCTCCGGAGATCGGAGGCAGGCGCCGGCCGGATCACAGCGATCGCAGACGTCCGCCGTCGACGGGCACCAGCGAGCCGGTGAGGTAGGACGCCGCCGGCGAGAGCACAAATGCCGCGACCCGGCCGAACTCGGCGGGTTGGCCGATCCGACCGAGCGGCACCCCGGTCGTGTCGAAGGGACCGACTCCTGCGCGACTGGTCCGGAACGACCCCGGCAGCAGAGCGTTGACCCGAACCGGACGCTCCCCGCCGCCATAGGCATCGGCCAGGTCCTTGACGTGCATCGCGACACCGGGTCGCAGGGCGTTGCTCAACGCGAGCCCCCGCAGCGGATTGCGGGCCGACGTGGAGAGGACGAAGACCAGCGAGCCGCCCGTGCCATCAGTGCCTGTCAGGTGGGTGATGACGTGACGCGCCAGCCGGACGGGACCGATCAGCGTCGAGCGCGTGGCGTCCTCCCACAGCTCGTCGTCGAGCTGCTCGACCGGCGCCGGCGGAGGTCCTCCCGTGTTGACCAACGCGCCGTCGAGACGTCCGAAGCGGGCAAGGGCCGCCGACACCGCCTGGGCAGGGGCCGCGGGATCCGACAGGTCGGCCGCCAGACCGGCCGCCGACTCCACGCCCAGCGCCTCGACAGCAGCCTCGACGTTCTCCTGGGAGCGGCTGACGACCAGCACCTTCGCGCCCTCGCGGACGAGCTCCGTCGCCGTCGCCAGGCCGAGGCCCTGCGTGCCACCGCCCACGACGAACACGTGATCGCGCACTCCGATGTCCATGCCCCACTCCTTCGACGACGTCAGGCTAGCCACCCCGTGCCGTCAGCGGGCCTCATCCCAGTCGACGTCTCCGGAGGTCACGTGCGGACCTCAGCGTGCGGCCTGGCGATAGCATGGCGATCCCGCACACGAGCTACCGATCGTGGCGGCCCGCCGAGTGCGGCATCCTCAACAGGATCCGGTGGCGGATCACGGCCCGAAGATCCGGCGTCCGTTTCTCATGACGATGGCGCCGCGCGGCTGCGCCGAGCTCCTGATGGAGGCCCGCATGCTCGATCCGCACTGGGTGTTCGTCGGCGCGGCCCTCGGCCTGGCTGGCAGCATCCGATACGCGTTCGCGATCGCGCGAGAAGGTGCGCGCCCCAATCTCGTGACCTGGTTGCTGTGGGCTGGCGCGCCGTTGATCGGGTTCTTCGCCCAACTCGACTCCGGGGTCGGGCTGCCCGCCGCGATGACTCTCGCAGCAGGCCTAGGGCCGCTGATCGTGATCGTGACCGCCGCCATCGCCAGACGCCACGACATGCGCCTCGGAACGCTCGATCTGACCTGTGCGGCGATCGCGATCGCCGCATTGGGTGTGTGGATAGGACTCGAAGAGGCGCCCCTAGCCGTGCTCTTCGCCGTGGCGGCCGATGCCGTCGCCGCGCTGCCGACGATCGTGAAGGCCTGGCAGCGTCCTGACTCCGAGAACGCCCTCTTCTACGTCCTGGTTGCCATCGGCGCGACGATCACGCTCATGACCATCCGGTCGTGGGAGCCTCAGGCCTGGGCGTTCGCCGCCTATCAGCTCACCGTCTGTGCGCTTCTCAGCGCCACCATCGCCATAAGAAGGCGGGGGAACCAGGAGCTGATGCATTCCGCCTGAGGAGCGGGCCTCCTCGCGCAGCGACCACCCGCTCTCGTCCGCGAACTGCCTCGCCTGCCTGCACGACCACGGCACCGGGTCACCCCCGACAGCAAACTTAGGTAAGCCGAGCTCGCCGGCTACTGCTCGGTGCTGCACGCCCGCGCGCTGAAGGGTGCCACCGGGATGTACGGACGCCGGCTGCGAGCCGCTGTCATCGGCTTCGGCGCGACAGCCCGTGGTGCCGTGACGGCTCTCACCGCCCACGGGGTGCTCGACGTCGACGTGCTCACCCAGCGCGGCGTCACGGCCGTCAGCTCGGCCATCCACTCCGCCCGCATCGTGCACTTCGACCCCCGAGGAGACCGACCTGCGCAACAGCAGCGCGCAGGTCGAGGACGAGTGGGTCCCTCTGGCCGGCTTCCTCGCCGATCACGACATCATCGTCAACTGCGTGCTGCAGGACCCCACGGCACCCATGACCTTCCTGACCGTGGAGGACCTCCCCTCGCTCGCGCCCGGGACCTTCGTCGTGGACGGGTCGTGCGACGAGTCCATGGGATTCTCCTGGGCGAGGCCCACGTCGTCCGAGGAGTCCACATTGATGGGGCGACGCCACGTACTACGCCGTCGATCACAGCCGAGCTACCTCTGGGACTCCGCGAGCTGGGAGATCAGCGAGGCGCTCCTCCCCCACGTGCGCGACGTCATCGGCAGGCCGGCCACCCGTGACGCCAGCCTGACGCTGGAGCGGGCGGTCGAGATCCGCGACGGCGTGTTGGTCGACCCGGCGATCCTCGCGTTCCAGGGCCGCGGGCCCGACTATCCGCACCCCGCGGCCTGACTGCCGCCAGCCGTTCACGTCATGGTTGGCGCAACCTCAGCCTGCGGCAGTAGCGTCGAGCACGACGACGCACCACTCCGCGACGAAGGGAAACGACATGCCCACACGCACAGCACGCACTGCCTGGGACGGCGGCCTCCAGGACGGCTCGGGCCAGGTCGAGCTGACCAGCTCAGGTCTCGGCACGTTCGAGGTCTCGTTCCCGAAGCGCGCCTCCGAGGACGGTGGCGGCGCCACGAACCCCGAAGAGCTCATCGCGGCTGCCCACTCGGCCTGCTATGCCATGCAGTTCTCGGCCATCCTGGGCGAGAAGGGCGCGACTCCCCTCTCGATGGAGGTCAAGGCCGAGGTGTCGCTCGGCCCCGACCCCGCCGGCGGCTTCCAGCTCACCGGCATCGCCCTGACGGTCACCGGCGAGGCCAACGGCATCGACCAGGCCGGCTACGAGACCGCCGCGCAGGAGGCCAAGGACACCTGCCCCGTCAGCAAGGCGCTCACGGGCGTCGACATCACGATCAGCGCCACGCTCGAGACGGCCTGAGCGTCGAGGCGCTGTCACCTCTGGGTGACACGATCCTGAGATGAAGGCATCGCTCGCAGGGCCCCGTCAGGCCGCTCTCGGCCTGACGGGGCCTCCTTTCACGTCGCCCGCCGACGTCGTCGCCCATCTCGGCGCCGTGCAGTCGCAGGCGTACGGCATGGCGCTGTGGTCACTGGGGCGGCGACTCGAGGCCGCCACCCTCGACACGGTGCACGAGTCCTTCCAGCGCGGCGATCTCGTGCGCACCCACGTCCTGCGACCCACCTGGCACTTCGTGATGCCCGGCGACCTGCGCTGGCTGCTGCAGCTCTCCGCGCCCCGGGTGCACCGCCTCATGGCGTCCTCCGCCAAGCAGCTCGAGCTGACCACGGCGCTCCTGGAGCGCTCGGCCGGCGTCATCGTCGACGAGCTGGCCGATGGACGGCCGCGCACCCGCGCCGAGCTCGGCCTGGCGCTCGCCGAGGCCGGTCTCCCCTCGACGGGCACCGCCCTCGCCCACCAGATGGTGTTCGCCGAGATCGAGGCGCTCGTGTGCAGCGGTCCGATGAGCGGGCCACATCCCACGTACGTCCTGGCGTCCGCACGAGTGCCGACCACCGATCCGCTTCCCATCGACGAGGCACTCGCGCGGCTAGCCTTGCTGTACTTCCGCGGCCATGGCCCCGCGCGCGCCAAGGACCTCGCGTGGTGGAGCTCCCTGACCCTCGCCGAGAGCCAGCGCGCCATCACGCTCGCCGGGCTCCGACCGCTCGAGCACGACGGCCAGGCCTACTGGGCCACCGACGAGCAGCCGGAGGCGGCGCCCGTGCCGCGCGCCCAGTTGCTGCCGAACTTCGACGAGTACATCTCCTACGTGCGCGATCCCGACGACCTCGCCCACCTCGGTGGCACGATCCAGGACGTCATGCGCTCGAGCGGCCTGCTCTTCGTCGACGGCCAGGTGACGGGCTCGTGGACGCGCACGCTGCGCTCGCAGGAGGTGCGCATCGAGGTCCGCTCGCAGAGGCCTCTCAGCGCACCGGTTCTCCGAGCGGTCGAGCAGGAGGCGGCATGGTTCGGGCGGTTCGTCGAGCGCGAGGCCGACCTCCACGTCGTGTCCTGAGAATGCCGCCGAATGTGGCAGAAATCATCGCGTGACGCAGCACGACGTGGCACCGTGGAGAACGTGCCATGACCCACCCGAACCTGCGTGCGACCGGCTGGGGCACGGCGTTACCCTGTTAAACACAGATTCATACTCCTTCACGCATTACCCGGAAGAGGCGATCGAGGCCGTGGCCGAGTCCTCCCAAGACCCATCAACTCCAGATTTCGGCACCAATCAGTGGCTGGTCGAAGAGATGTACGACAAGTACCAAGAGGACCCTGCGTCGGTCGACGCCACCTGGAAGTCCTTCTTCGAGAACGGATCGGCGCCGTCCACGAACGGCACCGCCGCGACGGCCACCGTGACGCAGGCCCCGCCGGTCGCCCCGGCTCCCGAGGCCCCGAAGGCGGCGGCTGCTCCCGCCGCGAAGCCTGCCGCCCCCGCGCCTGCAGCACCTGCCAAGGCGGCTCCCGCGAAGCCCGCAGCCAAGCCGGCCGCCGCCCGCACCGGTGAGCCCACGGCACCCGCCTCGAACGGTCCCGGCGAGGTCAAGCAGGTCACCCTGCGCGGCGCCGCGGGTCGTACGGCCAAGAACATGGACGAGTCGCTCACCGTGCCGACGGCCACGAGCGTCCGCTCCGTCCCGGTCAAGCTGATCTTCGACCAGCGCACCGTCATCAACAACCATCTCGCCCGCGCCCGCGGCGGCAAGGTCTCGTTCACCCACCTCATCAGCTTCGCCGTCATCAAGGCCGTCGCCGCGATGCGCGAGATGAACACCGGCTACCTCGAGGTCGACGGCAAGCCCACCCGGCTCGAGCCCGAGCACGTCAACTTCGGTCTCGCGATCGACCTGGTCAAGCCCGACGGCACCCGTCAGCTGCTCGTGCCCTCGATCAAGGCCGCCGAGACGATGGGCTTCGCCGAGTTCTGGTCGGCCTTCGAGACCATGATCAAGAAGGCTCGCGACGGCAAGCTCGAGGTCTCCGACTTCCAGGGCACCACGATCAGCCTCACCAACCCCGGCGGCATCGGCACCAACCACTCGGTGCCGC
>Ga0164243_10015367_pt1 | contig 10584 bp, 11 predicted proteins | sample OricompcompostOP_FD_108781 | JGI IMG/M metagenome (GOLD analysis project Ga0164243, IMG submission 108781) | Organic Plus compost microbial communities from Emeryville, California, USA - Original compost - Organic plus compost (OP) | ecosystem: Engineered > Solid waste > Mixed feedstock >...
CGGCACGAGGTCCTTGCCGATCTCCTTCGGATTGACGAAATGCGTCATGCCGAAGCGCTCGCCCCAGGCTTTCTTGTCGTTGTTGATGTCGACGCCGATGATCATGTCGGCGCCGACGAGGCGCAGCCCCTGGATGACATTGAGACCGATGCCGCCGAGGCCGAACACGATCGCCGTGGCGCCGGCCTGCACTTTCGCCGTATTGATGACCGCGCCGATGCCGGTCGTGACACCGCAGCCGATGTAGCAGACTTTCTCGAACGGCGCGTCCTCACGGATCTTCGCCACCGCGATTTCGGGCAACACGGTGAAGTTGGCGAAGGTGGATGTCCCCATGTAGTGATGGAGAGGCTTGCCGCCGAGCGAGAAGCGCGAGGTGCCGTCCGGCATCAGGCCTTGTCCCTGGGTTGCGCGGATTGCCGTGCACAGATTGGTCTTGCGCGAGAGGCATGACGGGCATTGCCGGCATTCCGGCGTGTAGAGCGGGATGACATGGTCGCCCTTCTTTACGGACGTCACGCCCGGTCCGACATCGACCACGATTCCCGCGCCCTCGTGCCCGAGAATGGCCGGGAACAGCCCTTCCGGGTCCGCCCCCGAGAGGGTGAATTCATCGGTGTGGCAGATGCCGGTGGCCTTGATTTCCACCATGACTTCGCCGGCTTTCGGTCCCTCGAGTTGGACGGTGGTCACTTCCAGCGGCTTTCCCGCCGCCACCGCCACTGCCGCACGCACATCCATGTCAGAACCTCCATCCAATGATCGTGGTCATTGGCTCAAATCTTAGGGAACGCCGCAAGTTCTCTGTCAGACGCGGCGATCACAATCAAGACGAGGCGCAAGCGCGACCCTCGCGCCAACGGTGTCGTGATGACACTCGATCTGCTCACTTTGCTCGTGGCCTCGGTGCTCGTCGCCGCGACGGCAGGTGGGTTGCTGCTGCTCTCCTGGCTTTATAACCGGCATGTCCCGGCGCTGGCCATTTGGGGCGGCGGCTTCCTGTCGGTTTCTCTCGGGATTGGATTGGTCTCGGCGCGCGGCGTCATTCCCGATCTCCTGTCGATCATGGGCGGCAACGCGCTGCTGGCGCTGTCATATGGCCTCATCTGGAGCGGCATACGCAAGTTCGAGGGCCGCCGCGTGTCGATCCTCGCGACTCTGGCCGGCGCCGCGGTCTGGCTGCTCGGCTGCCAGGTGGATGCAATCTACGACAGCATGACCGCCCGCGTCATTCTGATGGCGGGCATCGTGTCCGCCTATACCGCGCTCAACGTCTATGAGCTCTGGCATGCGCAAGAGCCGGCAGCCGCCTCGCGCTGGCCGATCATCGTGCTGCTGGTTGCGCATGCGGCGCTTTTCCTGCTGCGGATACCGGTAGCATCGACCCTGTCGCTGCCGCTCGCGCCGGACGACGAGCATGTGACATGGCTGTCGCTGATCATTCTCGAATCGCTGTTCACGATTTTCTGTCTCTGCTACCTGCTGGCGAGCCTGGCGCGCGAACGCATCATGTTGATGTACAAGCGCGACGCCCTGGTCGATTCATTGACCGGCATCGTCAATCGCCGCGGCTTTATCGAACGCGGCGAGCGGCTGCTGCGGCGGGCCAGTCTCGACAATGCGACGGTCGTGCTGCTGCTGTTCGACCTCGACCATTTCAAGTCGATCAACGACAGTTTCGGTCATCAGGCGGGCGATCGGGCGCTGAAGCATTTCAGCATGATCGCCACCGAAGCGCTGCGGCCGGCCGATCTGTTCGGTCGGCTTGGCGGGGAGGAGTTCGGCTGCATGCTCTACGATTCCTCGCTCAGGCGCGGCATGCAGGTGGCCGAGCGGGTGCGCGCCGCCGTCGCGGCTACGCCCTTCGACATCGATGACTGGCCGCTGCGGGTGACCGTCAGTGTCGGCGTGGCATCGACGAGCGGCGACACCGATCTTCCGGCGCTGATGAAGGAGGCGGATCTCGCGCTGTACCGGGCAAAAGCGAAGGGGCGCAACCGCGTCGAGCCGCCGCCGATGCCCGTCGCCTGGCAGGGGCGGCTCGCCGCCGGCTGACGCATGTGCGTCTCACACGGCTTGCCTGCGCGGCGCAGGACTATCGTGCTGCTCGTGAATCCGCTAAGCACCGCCGGCCATGCCGGGATCGTCCAACGCCGTGATCGCGCGCCTCGCGCCAGCCGTCTTCGTGTTTCTGTGGAGCACGGGCTTTATCGCGGCCAAATACGGCATGCCCTATGCGGAGCCCCTGACCTTCCTCTGGGTGCGCATGGCAGGTGTGGTCGCAATCCTCGCCGTGATCACAATGATCTGGCGCCCGCGCTGGCCGGACTGGCCCGAAACCTGGCACAGCGTCGTTGTCGGCCTGCTGGTGCACGGCTTCTATCTGGGCGGCGTTTTTGTCGCCATTGCACAGGGCGTGCCGGCCGGCATCTCGGCGCTGCTGCCCGGCCTGCAACCGGTGCTGATGGCGACCCTGGCGAGCCGCTGGCTCGGCGAGCGGGTGACGGCGTGGCAATGGGGCGGACTGGCGCTCGGCATTCTCGGCGTGCTGCTGGTCCTGAACGACCGCACGATTTTCGGGGCGGGGACGCCGCTCGGCTGGAGCGCGAGCGTCGTCTCGCTGCTCGGCATTACCGTCGGCACCATGTATCAGAAGCGCCACGGCGGCGCGATCGACTGGCGGTCCGGCAATCTCGTTCAATACGCGGCGGCGACGGTGTTTTTCCTGATCGGCGCGCTCGCGTTTGAGACCGGCGGTATTCACTGGACGGCGGAATTCGTCTTGGCGATGGCGTGGCTCGTAATCGTGCTCTCGATCTTCGCTGTGGCGCTGATGTACTGGCTGATCCGCCGCGCCGCCGCGGCAAATGTCGCGAGCCTGTTCTATCTGGTGCCGGCGACCACGGCATTCCTGGCGTGGCTCTTGTTCGACGAGCGCCTCAATGTGCTCGCCGTCGCCGGCATGGCGCTCTGCGCGGGCGCGGTGTTGATCGTCAATTACAAGAAGGCCTGACGAGTCATTTCGGCGCCTTGGCGGCGATGACGATCTGCGTCTGGGTCACCAGTGCGGCCAGCTTGCCGTCGCCGCGGGTGATCTTCGTCTGCCAGACCATGGTGGTGCGCCCGCGATGCAGCGGTGTGCATTCCGCCCGGGCGACGTCGCCGATGGCGATCGACGCAAAGAAGTTGGTCTTGCTCTCGATCGTGGCGGTGGTCATGCCTTCCGGCAGGTTGATGATGGTCGCGGCGCCGCCGAGATCGTCGGCAAAGGCCATGACCGCGCCACCATGCATATTGCCGTTGCGGTTGCCGAGCTCCGGGCGGACCGGCAACTCGGCTTCGATGCGGTCCGGTGAATAATGCAGAACCTTGATGCCGAGGGTGGAGGCAAAAGCGGGGGGCTGGTCGGCGCGCATTGGGAATCCTGTTGTCGATTGGCGCCGCACTCTAAGCGGCCATTGCCGCCGCGCAAGTCGGCTGCACCGCAAACGAAAAAGGGCGTGGCTTTGCGCCACGCCCGCCATCACCTGTGCCCAAGCAGCCGTCAGCGCGGCTGCGGAACGATGCGGATATACGGCTTGGGAGACTTCCAGCCGTCCGGATACTGCTTTTTCGCATCGTCGTCGGTGACCGACCCCGCAATGATCACGTCGTCACCGTGCTGCCACTGCGCCGGCGTCGCCACCTTGTGCTTGGCGGTGAGTTGCAGCGAATCGATGACGCGCAGCACCTCATCGAAGTTGCGGCCGGTGGTCATCGGATAGACGAGAACCAGTTTGATCTTCTTGTCGGGGCCGATGACGAAGACGTTGCGGACGGTCTGGTTGTCGGCGGGGGTCCGCTTGGTCGGGTCGCCGGAGACGGAGGCCGGAAGCATGCCGTAGAGCTTCGACACGTTGAAGTCGGTATCGGCGATCATCGGGTAATTTGGCGCGAAACCCTGCGTCTCCTCGATGTCTTTTGACCAGTCGGCGTGCCGGTCGACCGGATCGACGGACAGGCCGATGATCTTGACGCCGCGCTTGTCGAATTCGGGCTTGATGCGCGCCATATAGCCGAGTTCGGTGGTGCAGACCGGCGTGAAGTCCTTCGGATGCGAGAACAGGACAGCCCAGGAATCGCCGATCCAGTCGTGGAACTTGATCCGGCCCTGGGTGGTCTCGGCCTCGAAATCCGGCGCGGTATCGTTGATCTGGAGCGTCATGGAAAACCTCGTTGAGCAGCCGCGGTCGGACCCGCGAGAGGCCGGAAGCCGTCGGCAGAATTCGTGAACGCGGACGGGGATATAACCGTCAGCCTGTGACAATTATAGTAGTAAGTTCCGCAAGGGCGGTTAAGGCGTTAAATCTTTCAAAAACCGCGCATCGTTTGGAACAACTTTCGGTCAGACGGTTCGCGAATGGCAGGCTTTTTTGCCGGAATTGACCGGCCGAAGGAGTTTCGCTCGCATGCCGCTGCAGGATCTGCTGTCCCATTTCGCGGTCGCGCTCGGTATCGGGCTGCTGATTGGGATTGAGCGGGGATGGAAGACCCGTGATGCCGCCTCGGGCAGCCGGACGGCCGGCATCCGCACCTTCACCATCATCGGACTTCTGGGCGGCACCATTGGCATGCTCGCGGAGCTCTCTGGCAAACCCCTAGGGGCTCCCGGCGCGATCATCCTTGGTTTCGGCTTCACCGCGTTTTCTGTGACGTTCATGATCATGTGCCGCGACGAGAATCTGGCCGAGAAGAACTATTCGGCGACCACTGCGATTGCCGGCATGCTGACATTCGCGCTGAGCGCCTATGCGATGGTCGGCGATTTCCGTGCCGCCGCAGCCGCCGCTGTCGCGACGGCCGGGTTGCTTGCACTGCGCAAGGACATCCATGGTTTCGTCAATGTCATCACCTGGCCGGAGCTGCGCTCGGCACTCATTCTGCTTTCGATGACTTTCATTGTTCTCCCGATCCTTCCCGACGATCCGATCGGCCCCTATGGCGGTGTCAATCCGCGCGAGGTGTGGCTGATGGCGATCGTTCTCGCCGGGGTGGCTTTCCTTGGCTATGGCGCCGTCAAGTATTTTGGCGCACAGCACGGCGTGCTGATCGCGGCAGCCGCCGGGGGGCTCGCATCCTCGACGGCGGTCACTGCCACCAATGCGAAGCGGGCCGCTGCCGGGGAAGGTTCGCCGCCGCTGCTCGCCGCCGGCGTGTCGCTCGCAACGGCGGTCTCACTCGTGCGTGTGCTTGCAATCGTTGCCGCTCTCAATCGCGCGCTATTGCCCTATGTCGGCCCGCCCTTGCTTGCGGCCACGGTGATCGCGGTCGGCTTCGCGTTCTGGTCGGTCTACTTCCGGCAAGAGAAGAAGGGCCGCGAGCCGACGCTGCAAGTCCGCAACCCGTTCGGCTTCTGGTCGGTCTTCGGATTCGCATTCGTTCTCGTTGCGATCATCCTGGTCGGCCGGTTTCTCGGCGAGATGTTCGGTTCGGCCGGCGCCATTCTCGGCGCTGTCGTGCTCGGGCTGGGCGACGTCAACGCCGTTACGGTATCGATGTCGCGGCTGGCGCCGCAGCCGCTGACGCTGCAGGTCGCATCGATGGCCATTCTTGTTGGCGTGGCCAGCAACACCCTCAGCAAGCTCGCGATCGGCGCGGTGGTCGGGCGCGGCTGGTTCGCGGCCGAGTTGGCGGCGGTCTCGGCTGCCTGCCTTGTGGTCGGTTGCGTGGCCCTCTGGGCGGCCCTGGTCTATTTCCCCTGAGACGAATTGACATTTTGGTACCATCGCCGAAAAGTCGGGACCAAGGGGAAGTCGCCGCATGTTCAAGCGTATCCTGATCGCCAATCGCGGCGAAATTGCCTGCCGGATCATCAAGACCGCCCGCCGCCTCGGAATTGCGACCGTCGCCGTCTATTCCGACGCCGACAAGGATGCGCTGCATGTTGAGATGGCGGATGAGGCGGTTCACATCGGACCTCCGCCGGCTGCCGAAAGCTATCTCCTGATCGATAGGATCGTCGACGCCTGCAAGCGCACCGGCGCGCAGGCCGTGCATCCCGGCTATGGCTTTCTTTCGGAACGTGAAGCCTTTCCGAAAGCACTTGAAGCGGCCGGGATCGTCTTCATTGGGCCCAATCCCGGCGCCATTGCCGCCATGGGCGACAAGATCGAATCGAAGAAGGCGGCGGCCGCTGCCAGGGTCTCGACCGTGCCGGGCTTCCTCGGCGTCATCGAGGACGAGAAGCACGCCCAGAAGATCGCCGACGAGATCGGCTATCCGGTGATGATCAAGGCCTCGGCCGGCGGCGGCGGCAAAGGCATGCGCATCGCCCATTCACGCGAGGAGGTGGCGGAAGGCTTTACCCGCGCCAAATCGGAGGCCAGATCGTCGTTCGGCGATGATCGCGTCTTCATCGAGAAATTCATCGTCGACCCGCGCCACATCGAGATCCAGGTGCTCGGCGACAAGCATGGCAATGTCATCTATCTCGGCGAGCGCGAATGCTCGATCCAGCGCCGCAACCAGAAGGTGATCGAGGAGGCGCCGTCGCCGCTGCTCGATGAGGCGACGCGCAGGAAGATGGGCGAGCAGGCGGTCGCGCTGGCCCAAGCGGTGAACTATGACAGCGCCGGCACCGTGGAATTTGTCGCCGGCCAGGACCGCTCGTTTTACTTCCTCGAAATGAATACTCGCCTGCAGGTGGAGCATCCGGTCACCGAGCTCGTCACCGGAATCGACCTCGTCGAGCAGATGATCCGCGTCGCTGCCGGCGAAAAGCTCGCGATCAGGCAGGAAGACGTGAAGCTGACCGGCTGGGCGGTGGAAAGCCGCGTCTATGCCGAGGACCCCTTTCGCAATTTCCTGCCGTCGACGGGGCGCCTTGTGCGCTACCGCCCGCCGGCGGAATCGCAGCAGAACGGCGTCACCGTGCGCAACGATACCGGCGTCTACGAGGGCGGCGAGATTTCGCTCTACTACGATCCGATGATCGCCAAGCTGATCACGCATGCGCCGACGCGCGAGGCGGCGATCGATGCGCAGCGTGATGCGCTCGACGCTTTTTACGTCGGCGGTATCCGCCACAACATCCCGTTTCTGTCGGCGCTGATGGCGCATCCGCGCTGGCGCGAAGGAAAACTTTCGACCGGGTTCATCGCCGAAGAATTTCCTGACGGCTTCCATGGCATCGCGCCGGCCGGCGAAACCGCGCATCTGCTCGCCGCGGTCGCGACGGCGATCGACCACGTGCTCGGCGAGCGCAAGCGGAAGATTTCCGGGCAGATGCCGCATCGCCTCGTGATGCGCGAGCGCCAGCGTGTAGTCTGGCTGGGTGATCAGGAATTCAGACTGCTGGTCACCCGCGCCAACGGTCTGATCGAGGTGCTGTTCAGGGACGACCGATCCGGGCCTGTGCATCGGCTGCAATCGGACTGGAAGCCCGGCGATCCCGTATGGTCCGGCAGTGTCAATGGCGCGCCGGTCATCGTGCAGGTCAATCCGGTGCCGAACGGCTTTGATCTCATGCATGGCGGTGTGCAGACGCGCGCCTATGTCTACACTGCGAGCGAGGCCGCTTATGCGCGGCTGATGCCGGTCAAGACATCCGCGGACAGCGGCAAGAACGTGCTGTGCCCGATGCCCGGGCTCGTGGTCTCGATCAACGTCGCCGAGGGGCAGGAGGTCAAGGCGGGTGAAACGCTTGCCGTTGTCGAGGCGATGAAGATGGAAAACGTGCTGCGCGCCGAACGCGACGGCACCGTGAAGAAAATTCACGCGAAGAAGGGCGACAGCCTCGCGGTGGATGCGCTGATTCTGGAGTTTGCCTAGACATTCAACAGAATGGACGCGGGTTATTTCTTAACGATGGCTTAGCGCCTGGTTCCTTAGGCTTGGCCGCGACTCATCACAGCCCATGGGAGCGTGAGAGATGGTCGGCGGTATTCCTTCCGCGGCAGCCCTTCCATCGTTGCGTTCCTCGATCGAGCCGCGCGATCCTGCGCCGATGAAGTCCGAGGACGAGTTGGTTGCCGAATGGCTCGCCTCCCGACCGCCGGTTCTCTCGCCGCAGCAGGCGCTCCGCTCAGGCGCGGAACTGGGCCCGGCCTATAACGGCGATACGCGCGCATCCAATCATGTGTCCAAGCTCCACACTGAGATCAAGGTGGACGGCAAGGTGATCGCCCGCGTTTTCAATGGCGGGGCGGTCGAGATCGCAGGCGAGTACAGGTTCCTGAGCGAGGAACTCGGATTCGGGAACGACAAGATGATCGGTCCCGATCTGGCGGAAGATCGCGCCCGCCGCATCAAGGCCGTGCTGCAAAAATACGGTGCGGTGATGAAGGACGATTTGTCGCCGACCGACCTCTTGGCCACCCAATTGGTGAAGATTCCCGTCCTCGAATTGGTACGGGCAGCGACTGCGCAAACGCAGGAGGAATGGGTCGACGAGATGGCCAAGCAGCAGCCGCTCGACCCGGGGGCCTTTTTCTCAAAGGTCGCCTGACACACCAGATGTCGGCATGGCCACGACGACACGTTCATGGCAGCATGAGCGTGGTTCTTTTGTCCAAGCTTGACGATGCTCCATTTCGCCTACGGCTCCAACATGGATCGCGCCGGCATGGCCCGGCGGTGTCCCGGCGCGACACTGATCGGGCGCGCCATCCTCGACGATCACCGCTTCCTGATCACCGTTGACGGCTATGCCTCGGTGCTGCGCGCGCCAGGTAGGCAGGTGCACGGCGTGCTCTGGCGGCTGACGCCGCGTAATCTTGCGGCGCTCAACGCCTACGAAAATCTCGATGGCGGTCTTTACAGCCGTGCGATCATGCCGGTGCGCTCCGACGAGCGGCGCGTCTCCGCGCTGGTCTATCTCGGGCGCTCGCGCGCCGAAGGCCGGCCCAGACCCGGATACATGGAAGCCGTGATCGAGGCGGCGCGCGCCGCGAATTTGCCGCTTGTCTATGTTCAGGAATTGCTGCGCTGGTCGCCCTCCTGGCGCGGCGCGCGCGAAAGAGAAACCGGAGACGTCGCGTGACGGTGATCTGCCGGGTCAATATCCGCGGCCGCGTGCAGGGGGTAGGCTATCGCGCCTGGACCGAATACACCGCAGAAGGGCGCGGGCTGGAAGGCTGGGTGCGCAACCGCCGCGACGGCTCGGTGGAGGCGGTGTTCGCGGGCGATGAGCGGACGGTACGCGAGATGATCGATCTGTGCCGGCAGGGCCCGCCCGGCTCGCGCGTCGACGCGATCGATGAGCGGGAGGCGAGCGCCGAGGAGCTTGACTTGCGCGGCGGATATCGTTTCGCGGTGCTGGGCACGGTGTAGGTCGTCGTCATGCTCGCTGGACCGCCCGGTCAGGCCGGTCGATGACGGTCTCGGGCTCTGCGCGTCCAAATCGCGCCTCGAATTCGGCCTTCAGCGCCACGTCCACGTCTTCCATCGTCACCGGCAGGCCGAGATCGACGAGACTCGTCACGCCGTAATTCTGCTCGCGCACGCCGCAGGGCACGATGCCGGCGAAGTGCGAGAGATCGGGATCGACATTGATGGCGATGCCGTGCAGCGACACCCACCGCTTCACGCGGATGCCGATGGCGGCGATCTTGTCCTCCCGCGCGGCGGACAGTTCCGGCCGCCGCACCCAGACGCCGACCCGGTCCTCGCGCCGCTCCCCGCGCACGTTGAACGAGGCGAGGGTGCGGATGATCCATTCCTCGAGCGTCGCCACATAGGCCCGCAGGTCCGGCCGCCGCCGCTTCAGGTCGAGCATCAGGTAGACCACCCGCTGGCCGGGACCGTGATAGGTCATCTGGCCGCCGCGCCCGGCCTGGTAGACCGGGAAGCGGGCATCGATCACCTCGGCCGCCCGGGCGCCGGTGCCCGCGGTGTAAAGCGGGGGATGTTCCAGCAGCCAGACCAGTTCAGGCGCCTGGCCCTCGGCGACGGCCGCGGCCCTGGCCTCCATGTCCGCGAGCGCGGTCTCGTAGGAGACAAGGCCCTCGCTCACCCGCCACTCGGCCGGCTCGCCGGCGAGGGGCGCCTTGAGGCCAAAATCCAGCATTTCTCGGGCGTTAACCATCAATTTACCATGTCGGGGCGAGGCTGGGGCGAGCAGATTCCAAGGTTCCCGTCAGGAAGGATGTAGTCCCTTTGCCCACGCTAGACCACCTCGACCGCGTCTCCATCGACGTGTCGGTCGTCCTCGGCACCACCGTCATGCCGATCCACCAGGTGCTGCGGCTTGGCCGCGGCGCCATCATCGAACTGGCGCAGGGGGAGGAGGACGACGTCCAGATCCTCGCCAACAATTTCCCCGTGGCCAAGGGCAACGTGATCGTCAGCGGCAACCGCATCGCCGTCCAGGTCAAGGAATTGCTGCCCCGGCCAGTGGATATGCGCTGAGTTCTCAGGGTATTCCGGCGCGGTCCACATACGCGTGCGGGCTCTTGTCCGGCCGGGACCGATTTGTTACATGCAGCGCACCTCGCGTCCGGGTTCGTGACCCGGCGCCCCTGATTTAGCGGTCGTGGCGGAATTGGTAGACGCACTGCCTTGAGGTGGCAGCGGGGCAACCCGTGGAAGTTCGAGTCTTCTCGGCCG
>Ga0164243_10015369_pt1 | contig 10581 bp, 10 predicted proteins | sample OricompcompostOP_FD_108781 | JGI IMG/M metagenome (GOLD analysis project Ga0164243, IMG submission 108781) | Organic Plus compost microbial communities from Emeryville, California, USA - Original compost - Organic plus compost (OP) | ecosystem: Engineered > Solid waste > Mixed feedstock >...
AGCGCATGGTCGACATCATGCTGCGCGAAGGACATTACGAGCGCCATCTCGTCAAGTTGCGGCAAAAGTTGAGCACGGCATGCGCATCGGCGCAGCAGTGGCTGGACGAACATGATTGCGAAGTCTTTGCCCGTAGCGGCCAGTCGCTTTATTTGTGGGTAGCTTTTCCGGGAGTTCATGATTCTTTGCAGTGGGCAGAGGACCTGCTGGCGCGTAACGTCAAGATGGCGCCCGGGCGCGTGTTTCATCTGGACTCGGCCGCTATCTCGCGCTGGTCCCGCTGCAACGTTGCCGCCATGCTGGACCCGAGGTTTCAGCGAGCGGTCGAGGCGTTGCTAGGCACAGTGAGATGACGGATTTATCACGTATGGCGTTGTGAACGCGCCTGGACGACACACACACTATTCCAACGGATTTAAGAGTTAGCGCGGCGAGACCGCACCGGCGAAAGCGGTGCGTGCTTCTCGATAGCCGGCCTCTGTTTGTTTGGGTAGTTGTCAGTCGACAACTTGTTAATGTGCTTGTACAGTGGGAGCATTGATGGTTCGTCGGATTCACCCCAAAAAGGAAATCGAACAAGTACTCAGATACGCAGAGCAACAAGGCTGGCGAATCGTCGTAGGGGGCGGTCATGCTTGGGGCAAGATGTATTGCCCCTATAACGACGACGAGTGTCGTTGCGGCGAGTTCTGTATTACCTGCATATGGAGCACGCCCAAAAGCCCCGCCAATCACGCACACGCTTTATGCCGTGTCGTAGAAAACTGTTCAACGCATCGCAGAATGCTTTTGTCTTGAGCTAAGGAATCTTGATGGAATATGTTTTTGCCTTGAAATATCAGCTCGCGAGTGACGATCGAAATATGGACGACATCGTCGAACGCCTCGGAGAGGCGGGCTGCGATGACGCGTTGGTCGGTATCGGTTTGCCTGGACGATTGGCGTTGGAATTCACCCGTGAGGCAGAGAGCGCCGAGGCTGCCGTCCGCAGCGCGTTGGCTGACGTTCAGCGGGCGATCCCTTCGGCGCGACTGATCGAGGCTACGCCGGATCTGGTCGGGTTGACCGATGCTGCCGAGCTGGTGGGGGTGTCTCGACAGAACATGCGCAAAGTGATGTTGACGCATTCGTGGACTTTTCCGACTCCCGTCCACGAAGGCAGCTCGGTGTTGTGGCATTTGGCAGATCTGCTGTCGTGGCTGCAATCAAAGGGGGGATATACCTTGTCGCAACCGATGATCGAGGTGGCGAAAATGACCTTGCAGGTCAATATCGTTAAACAACAGCAGCGCGTGTCGCGTCGCCTCGCGACGGGTCTGCGTGCCTTGATCGCCCGTTAGTTTTCTCGGCGTTTCGCGCTGCGTTTGGCGGGTTCAATCTTGATCCGGGAGCCAGATGGTGCGGGGTGGCGATTTCGGGGGCGCTCTGACGCGATGTGTCTTTTCAAGTAATCGACGATATAGGCCGCGCGAGCCGACAGTGGCCATTCTGCTCGGTGGATCAACCACAACGTATCGACGACAGGTGCGCCGCATTCAACGACTCGGATAGCCTCCGGCCGGGGAAACGCCTGGCGAGCATGACGGTGCAATACGGTGAATCCGAGGCCGCGTGCCACCGGTTCCAGCATCAAGCCAATCTGATTGCTGAAACCGTGTATGGACAGACTGTGCATTCCTGGATTGCCGGGAAACCTGCGCGCCAGCAGGCGGGTGGCCATGGCTTGGCCCTCAGGGTGGTCAATAAATCCCAGGCCTGCCAAATCTGCCCAACTGTCCACGCGTGCCGAGGCCGGCACGATGAGCTCCAACGGTTCTTCCGCAAATTTTTGCGACGCCAGGCGAGGGTCGTCAGGGCGCAGCGTGACCAATCCCAGTTCAAATTGTTTGCGCAATATCGCATCGAGGGTTTCCCAATCGGGTGCGAATCGATGACGAATACTCAGGCCCGGGCGCGCACGTTGCAAGTCCAGCAATACGGGATACAGCGATAGGCCGATACTGCCGGGCGTGATCAAGCTGATTTCACCATGCTCTGTGTCGCCATCGCTCAATCGGGCCTGCAGGCGGCGATCTGCTTGCTCAATATCGTTGCAGTATTCCAGCAGTGCCATTCCTGCCGGGGTCAGCTCAATCTGTCGAGGACGCCGGATCAACAACGGGCCGAGTTCAGTTTCCAGATGACGAATGTGTTGACTGATGGCGGCCTGGGTCAGACCCAGCTTAATGGCAGCGCGGGTAAAGCCCCCCGCCTCGCTTACAGCCGAAAAGGTCCGGAGCCATTGCGGATTTAGCATAACGATATTTTATCGAAGGGATAATGATCCATTAGATCAAATTTCGGTGTGCGGAGGGTAATCTAGCAGCGTTTCCTATCTATCTAGTTACCGTCTTTTTAAAAGAGAATCTGATGTCGTCTGCATTATTCACGCCTTTCACACTCAAGGACGTCACACTGCGCAACCGGATTGCGATACCGCCCATGTGCCAATACAGCGCCGAGGACGGATTCACGAACGACTGGCATCAGGTGCATTACCCCAGCATTGCGCGTGGCGGTGCCGGGCTGGTGATCGTCGAAGCGACTGCTGTGTCGCCCGAAGGGCGGATTACGCCCGCCTGCACAGGCCTGTGGAATGACGAGCAGGCGGAGGGGATGGCACGTATCGCGGCCAGTATCAAGGCCGCTGGGGCCGTACCTGGTATCCAGATCGCTCATGCCGGCCGCAAGGCGAGCGCCAATCGTCCCTGGGAAGGCGACGATCACATCCCCAATGATGCTCCGGGCGGCTGGCAGACCATCGCACCCTCGGCAGTGGCGTACGGCGGCGAGTTGCCCAAGGTGCCGACAGAAATGAGTCTGGCCGATATTGAGCGGGTCAAAACAGACTTCGCGGCCGCCGCTCGCCGTGCCCGCGATGCCGGATTCGAATGGCTGGAGCTGCATTTTGCACACGGCTATCTGGCGCAGTCGTTCTTTTCGACCCATTCCAATCGGCGTACGGATCAGTATGGAGGCAGTTTCGACGGGCGCAGCCGCTTCTTGTTGGAAACGCTGGATGCCGTGCGTGCAGTATGGCCGGAGCACTTGCCGTTGACGGCGCGTTTTGGCGTGCTGGAATACGATGGGCGCGATGAGGAAACGTTAGCCGAATCGATCTCGTTGACGCGCGCAATGCGCAGGGGTGGGCTGGATCTGTTGAACGTCAGTGTCGGCTTTACGATTGCCGAGGTCGATATCCCCTGGAAAACGCCCGCATTTCTGGGCCCGATCGCAGAACGCGTGCGCCGTGAGGCCGAAATCCCCGTGGCTTCGGCTTGGGGCATGGACGATCCTCTCATTGCACAAGGCTTGGTTGAGAAAAACCAAATGGACTTGGTGATGATGGGGCGTGCGCATTTGGCAAATCCGCATTACACGTATCATCTGGCTCAGGTGCTTGGCGTACAGGATCCGGACTGGGTGTTGCCGGCCCCTTATGCCCATTGGTTGTCCCGTTATCGCGGTGCAGGCAAGAAATCGGCTTGAAGCCGGGGCAGGGCCCGTCATTGGTATGATGTCGTGGATGACGTTTCAAACGTTATTGAGGTCACGTTACTTCTCCCGATCAAGAACCCATGACGCCCTTGCACTTCCTGAATACGCCTGCGGTACAGCAGCCTGAGTACCAGGTGGTGGCAGTCGAGGGCGGCGTGCAAACGTGGCCGCGTTTTTATGGTCGCTAGGCATCGCTGGGTACGCCGCTTGTACTGGGCGTTGGGCATGCTGATGCTCGTGCTGGCTGTCATCGGAGCCGTATTGCCGGTGATGCCCACGACAATTTTCGTGATTCTGGCGGCGGCATGCTTTGGCCGTGCCTCGCCGCGCTGGGAAGCCTATTTATTACAGCATCCCCAGTTCGGACCGTCCTTGGTCGCGTGGCGAGAGCAGGGTGCTATTTCTGCGCGCGGCAAGGCGTTTGCTGTGACAGGGATCGCCGTGGGGGTGGCCGTGTTTTGGCTGACCGTTGATCCCGTCTGGTGGTTGGGCGCAGTGGTCAGCCTGTTTATGGTGGGCTGCGCGGTGTGGCTGCTGACCCGTCCCGCGCCGAAAGCGTAGCGGCGTTTCGCGCTCCTCACTTCACGCCGAGAGCTGCGCGATGATAAGCGCCCTCCCGACGTGCTGTGTCCGAATGCAATGGCTCAGTTCGGCGCGGCGGGAATGGTCAGCCCCCGCTGAACGGCGGGACGCGCGACGAAAGCATCCAGCACACGTTGTACGTTGGCAAAATCGCCAAAGCCCACCAGATCGCCAGCCTCATAGAAACCCACCAGATTGCGTATCCATGGGAACGTGGCGATATCGGCAATGCTGTATTCGTCGCCCAGGATCCAGGCGCGATCGGCCAAGTGCCCATCCAGAACCTGCAGCAGGCGCCGCGATTCCGCGACGTAGCGATCGCGTGGACGCTTGTCCTCGTATTCCTTGCCGGCAAATTTGTTAAAGAAACCCAGTTGGCCAAACATCGGGCCGATGCCGCCCATCTGGAACATCAGCCATTGCAGTGCCTGAAAGCGGCCCGCGGTGTCCTGCGGAATGAATTGCCCGGTCTTGCTGGCCAGATAAACCAGGATCGCGCCCGACTCGAACAGCGCCAGAGGCTGGCCATCCGGACCGTTGGGGTCCAGGATCGCGGGAATCTTGTTATTGGGGTTCAGTGACAAAAACTCTGGAGAAAACTGATCCTGCGTGTCGAACGCTACACGATGCGGCTCGTAGGGCAGGCCCGTTTCCTCGAGCATGATCGATACCTTGACGCCATTGGGCGTGGGCAGGGAATACAACTGAATATGGTCCGGGTGGCGGGCAGGCCATTTGCGGGTAATGGGGAAAGCGGACAGGTCAGCCATGGATCGATTTCCGTAGTGATAAGGGGCGTTGGAATCGTACCCGATGGCGGGCGATTTTCTGTATTGGCACGGAGGCCTTTTTGTCAGATATATGATTTGCGAGACGGCCTTCCTGATAGGGCCCAAGACGGCGACAGATTCTTTGATATACAATTAATTGATATGTCATGTATTTGCCGATGGACTCTACTACGTTGCCACGCGGTGTGACGCACGACGAACGCTCGCCGTCGCCAGCCTCCGATCTCTCTGATGTACCCGCTGTGGCGCATGTGCCGCTCTGGTTATTAGCCCTGTTCACCTTTAGCGGTACGCTGGCGATGCATATTTTTGTGCCGGCGCTGGCGATGGCGGGTCAAGATCTGCAGGCGGGTAGCGGCGCGATGCAGATGACGGTCAGTCTCTACATCATCGGGTTGGCGGTGGGACAACTGATCTATGGCCCGCTGTCCGATCGGTATGGGCGCCGCCGCGTGTTGATGGCGGGGCTGGTGATCTATACCTCGGCGGGACTGGCCGCAGCGTTGGCGCCCGATGTCTATGCCTTGATCGCCGCGCGTCTGTTTCAGGCTTTGGGAGGTTGCGCAGGTCTGGTGTTGGGTCGTGCCATCGTGCGTGATACCGCGGCGCCTGCCGAGGCAGCAAAACGCTTGGCATTGATGAGTTTGATGGTGACGGTCGCGCCCGGTGTTGCGCCCATTGTGGGCGGAGCCTTGGCCACATGGGTCGGTTGGCGCGCGGTGCTGTTCAGCCTGTGCGTACTGGGCGTGGTGAATTTCCTGCTGGCTTGGCGCATGCTGCCGGAAACGGGAGCACGGCTGGCGCAGGTGACGGCGGCAACACTGATGCGTCATTACCGGCAATTGCTCGCCTCTCGCGTGTTTATCGGCTATTCGATCGGGGGCGGCTGCGCCACTACCTCCATGTTCGCCTTTGTCGCCTCGGCGCCGTTTATTTTTGTCAACGAGCTGCATCGGCCTGCGAGCGAAGTCGGTCTTTATCTGGCCGTGCTGGTGTCGGGCGTGTGGCTGGGGTCTATGGTGACGTCGCGATTTATCGGCAAGGTGCCTATGGATCGCGTGATGGTCGCCGGCAATGCATTGAGCGCCATATCGGCTGTGGCGTTCTTGGCGTTGGTGTTGTCGGGCTATGCAGCTGTCGCACCGATCGTGGCGTTGATGTTTTTCTATACGTTCGGCTGCGGTATGGCAGGCCCGATTTCTCTGACGCTGGCGGTCGGCGTGAATCCGTTGGTGATCGGCTCGGCGTCGGGTTTGTATGGCGCATTGCAGATGGCGGTAGGCGCGCTGTGTACCGCGTTGGCAGGCTTGGGCTCGTCTCCTGCACTGTCGACCGCGCTGGTGCTGGCTGGCGCCGGCCTGACGGGGCAGTGCATGTTCTGGATGGCGTCGCGAGGGCGTACGTCGCGGAGTTGAGCGATGCTCAACCCCGCGATGCGATCTACGATCAGTTTGCGTCGTCGGCCAAGACAATGCGATAGATCGAAGTGGTGCCGCTGACTTCGTTACCGACGATCAACAAGGGCTGGCCGTCGGGAGAGTCCTCGGCGGATACGAAGGCGAGGCCTTCCGGACCCAGGTCGCCTGCGCCTGCCGGGTTTACAGCGGAATCCACGCTGAAGTCGCGCGAGTTCACATAGGTGGTGAACACAGGATTCGCGGGATCGCTGATGTTGTAGACCATGATGCCGCCCATACGCTCCAGACCCACGAAGGCATAGGTTTTTTCACCGATCTTGCCCAGTGTGACGCCTTCAGGCTCGGGGCCCTTGTTGTCGCTGCGATCGTCGAAGATCGTTTCGTCATGGCCCGAGTTGAACCATTCCGGGTATCGTTCGGCCGTGATTTTTTCGAATTGATCGCCCGAGTCCCAGACCAGTTTGCCGTTGGCATCGCGGATCGAAAAGGACCGAGCGCCGTAGGCGTATAGCGTGTCATAGACGAGGCGGCCATCGGCGCTCAGCTGCGGTGTGCCGTCGGCGTTCTGTTTGTAGCCCATGGTCCAGGTCACGGTCAGGCGGCCCAGGTTTTCGTCTTCGCGGCAATCGCCCGGATCGGTGTCGGTGGCGCCACAATAAGCAAAGACAGTGGGGTCAAGCAGGCCGCCGGGTGCGAGTTGACGCAGTTGGGGTGGCAAATCGTCGCCAGCACGGCGATCAAAACCGCTTTTATGCACCAGATGTTTGACGCGGAACTCATCGACAAACCCGGGCGCTTCGGAGGCATCGAGGCCCAGCCAGTTGCCGTCGGCATCGCGGCCCCAGTTCCAGTAGGCGTCGTTGTCTTCGCCCCAGGCGCGGCCATCGCCCTCGTTGGCGGTGACGATGTAGGTGGCGCCGCCGACAGAATACGAAGCAATGCCGTCAGGCATGTACAGGCCTTTGACGCCTTGCCACGGGCGGATATTGACGGCGCCATCGGCGTCGCTGACGTCCAGGCCATTGCCTTCGACACCGTGGTTTTTGGCCCCCAATGGCAGAATGTCGGTGATGCGGGCGCCGGCCACGTCCAGTTTGGCCAATGCGTTGTTTTCTTGTAGCGCGACCCAGGCGGTAGCGCCGTCGTCTGACACCGTGATGTATTCAGGTTCAATATCTTGCGCAGCGGTCGCGCGTGGCCCCACCAGACGTACGCCTTGTTGGCGCAGTGCCGCTTCTTTGCCATTCCATGGCGTAAAGCCGGCAGTGCGCGCAGTCGGAGCAGCAGGGTCGGATACATCGATGACGCTGACTGAGCCTTCGGGGTCGATCGTGTAATCGTCCGAAGGCTCGCCTTCGTTGGCGACTAGCACGGTCTTGCCATCGGGAGTAAAGGTCAGCATGTCAGGCAGGGCACCGACTTTAACTGAGCCCAGCAGAGCCAATGAGGCGGCATCGTACAAGGCGACATAGCCCGGATCGGTCTTGACCGGCGCTTGGACAGCGACGGCTACCATGCCGTTTTTGACGGCGACGCTGTTGATTTCGGCGCCTGCCAGCACGGCTTCGGCATCGAGCGTGCCGATATGGCTGGGCGTTGCAGGTATCTGCAGATCGAGGATGTCGATTTTGCCGGAGAGGGCGTTGACGACAAAGACGCGCTTGGTTGCCGGATCATAGGCGGGAATCTCGGCAGCACTGACGCCATAGCTGCCGGCCTCATAGCGACCGAGGAAATCTACCGAGGTGATGTGTTGAGCGACTTCGGCGGCGGGCGGTGTGGGAGGCGGGACCTCGGTGTTATCACCATTATTGTCGTCGCCGTCGTCGCTGCTGCTGCCGCAACCCAGCAGGGCTAGAGGCAACAGGGCAGCTGCCGCGGCCAGTTTCCATGTTTTCATTTTCTTGTCGTCCACTTCAGGAGTTCGTAAGAGCGGACAGACTAGGGGCGGTTTGTTTCGGCTTTGTTACAAAGAGATGGTCAGTCGGCAAAAACGGCGGAGGGCGATGTGAGCCTGCCGCATTCGGGAAAAATGCGACAGGCTTACATCGCCCGCTTCATGCGTATTACCAGCCGCAGTGGCGGCATTGGGGCGTTTAATCCAGTGTGATTCCTACGCTCTTGACCACTTTGGCCCAACGATCGCGCTCAGTCGTGTAGAACTTACCTAGCTGCGTCGGATCGTAGGTGACGACTTCTGCGCCCTGTTGGTTGAGCTTTTCGACGATCTCGGGTTGCTTCGCAATGTCGGCCAGGCTTTTGGCCAGACGCTCCGCGGTCGCAGCGGGCAGGGTGGCCGGGGCCATGATGCCTTGCCAGGTGCCTGATTCGAATCCGGCAACGCCTTGCTCGGCGATCGTGGGGATGTCCGGAATCAATTGCATGCGTTCGCGCTTGGAAATGGCGATAGCGCGCAGGTTGCCGCTGCGGATGTGCGGCAGGGTCGCCAGCAAACCATTCATGATGACTTCGGTCTGGCCGCCCACCGTATCGGAGATCGCCTGTGCGCCGCCCTTATAGGGCACGTATTCCCATTTGGCGCCGGTGGCTTGCTGCACGGCGACCGCGGCCAGGTGAGGGGCGCTGCCGATGGCAGTGACAGCGAAATTGACGCGCTGCTTTTTCGAGAGCTCGACAATCTCGGGCAGCGTCTTGGCGGGGAAGCTGGGGTGAACGGCCAATACGTGAGGTGAATACGCCAGCATGCTGACGGGGCGCAGATCTTTCGACGGATCAAAGGTGAGTTTGGTGTAGACCGACGGCGTAATCGCCAACGCGCCGATGTCGCACAGCAGGAGGGTATGACCGTCGTCAGCCTTGGCCACGATGCCGGTGCCCAGGTTGCCGTTGGCGCCCGGACGGTTTTCTACGACGACGCTTTCGCCTAAGGCTTTGCTCAGCTCAGGCGAGATCAGGCGCGCGATGATGTCTGATGACCCACCGGGGGTGTAGGGCACCACAATACGCACGGGACGCGTCGGCCATTTTTCCTCGGCCGCATGGGCGTGGGCAACAAGGCCCGTCAGGGGTAGCGCTGCGGCGGTGCGCAGAAAATCACGGCGTTGCATTGTGTAAATCTCCTTGGGGCATAGGCCGAACAGCCTAAGTGCCCATCTCGTTATGGTCGTATGTTGTCGTACAACTTATCGTAGTGGAAGATTAACCGGGAGATTACCGTTTTGCAATCTTTCCGAGACCGGTACTCATCGCAGCGATGCGGCGGCCGCATCAATAATGAGTTGCATCATCCAGAAGTGCGCTTTGCTGTGCGCATTCCTGTGATGATAATAAATTCGCCATTCGAACTCCGGAGATTCAAACGGCAATGGCTTGCAGACAATGCCTTGTGACGTAAACCGATTTCCGAAGCGTTCTGAGACCACTCCTAGAAAGTCTGTCTGTCTTAGCATCTCGGGTACCAATAGCCACTGGGGAACATTGACAGCAATCTTCCTGCTAAGGCCTCGCATAGCCAGCTTGCTATCGACAAATCGCAAATCTGTTGGGCTCATTGCAACGCGCAGGTGGCGCGCATCAAGAAAGCGCCTTAGCGTCAGGCGTCCTTTGCTCAATGGATGTCCTTCCCTCATCGCGCAAACCATTTTGTCGGGTAACAGGGACTCCGAGCGAATTGATCGTCCATGAGCAAGCTCAAAGCTCACTGCGAAATCAAGCTGCCCTTCCTCCAGCGCACGAATGGAGCGCTCGGGGGCTATATGCAGCACATCGAGCGAAATTCCAGGAGCGAGCGATGCAAGCCGATGCATGCAGCCAGGAAGCAATAGCGTTCCCACCAGATCCGACATACGGATGGTGAATGCACGTTCCGACGTTGCCGGCTCGAAGAGCGCAGCACTATGCATCAATCGCTCAGCTTGCAGCAAGATCTGGTGAACGGATTCACCGAGTTCCAGCGCCCTTGGAGTGGGTTCCATGCCCTGAGCCGTACGTACGAACAACTCGTCTTTGAAGAGCGCTCGCAGCCGGGTCAAGGCATTACTCATCGCCGGCTGGCTCATCGCGGCACGGGCGGCCGCGCGTGTGACATGACGCTCCAACATCAGCGCGTCGAATATGACGAGAAGATTCAGGTCCACAGAACGGAGATTGATTCGCAAGAGATACCGCCATTCATAAGATCAATAAAATGATCCTTCCATATTCATTCCACCAGCCGCTTTCGTCAATGCCGACACCGGCCGCTACTTTCGAGCGGATATCCAATATTGAGCCGTGAGGCCAGCCGGTGTCTG
>Ga0164243_10015370_pt1 | contig 10581 bp, 10 predicted proteins | sample OricompcompostOP_FD_108781 | JGI IMG/M metagenome (GOLD analysis project Ga0164243, IMG submission 108781) | Organic Plus compost microbial communities from Emeryville, California, USA - Original compost - Organic plus compost (OP) | ecosystem: Engineered > Solid waste > Mixed feedstock >...
ACACCCGTCCGGTCGCGGGAAGGCGGTGATCGGTGTGCGGACCGCGCGCGTGGCGGTGCTCGGTACGGGCGGGGCGGCCCGAGCCGTGCGGGACGGTGCGGTCGCCCTCGGCCACCACCTCGTCGAGGCGGACACGGCGGATGTGACCGTCCTCTGCGGTCCGACAGCGGAGCGGATCCCGCCGGGCAGCGTGGTGGCCAACACGGGGGCAGCGCCCTGCGAGTCCACTGTGGAACTGATGCGGTACCGGCCCGACCTCACCTGGGTCTCGCATCCGCGGGAACTCGACGAGACGTCCGGCCCGGAGGACTTCCTCGCCCCGCGCGTGCTGGTCGCCGGCTCCGCCTGCGCCGACGCGGCCGACCGGGTCCTCGCGCTCCACCCCGACGCGATTCCGCGCGTGCGCACCGACACCGCGACCGCCGACCTGCTCGCCGACGCCCGTAACGGGTTCTTCGCCCTCCGCCGGCACCACGCGGCCCTGCTCGACGAGCTATGCGCGGCGGTGGGAGCGGACCCCGACGACGTCGCGGCCTGCCTCGGCCGCGACCCGCGCCTGGCCGATCCGCGCGCGCCCGTGCCCCGCGGCGAAGGCGAACTCCGGCGCAGCCTGGAACGGCTCGCGGCCGCGGCCGAACCGGGAGGCGGGGCCCGCTCGCTGCTCGCCGGGATCGACGGTGCGGGCCGTCTGCGGGAGGACCGCCTGCAAGCGGGCCACTTGCGGCACTCGTGGGAGGCCACCTCATGAGCCACGACGGGGTGAGTAGCTACGGGGCCGTGAGCCGCCACCGGCCCCGGAGCCGCGACGCGACCTTGAGCCACGACGGGACCCTGAGTCATGACGGGAGCCGCGAGCGGATCGCCGTGCTCGGCACCGGCTACGTCGGCCTGACCACCGGGGCGTGCCTGGCCGCGATGGGCCATCCCGTGGTGTGCGCCGATGTTGACCAGGTCAAGCTCGCCGAGCTGGCCAGCGGCAAGGTCCGCCCGCTCGAACCAGGCCTGGGCGAGCTCGTGCGGGAGGGGATCGACGCGGAAGCGCTGGCCTTCACCGCCGACGCGGCAGACGCCGTGCGCGGCTGCACCGTCGTCTTCCTGTGCCTGCCCACCCCGACCGGAGCGGACGGCGCCGTCGACATGTCCGCGGTCGAATCCGTGGTGCGCGGACTGCGGGACCGGCTTCCGCGCGGCTGCGTGCTGGCGGTCAAGTCCACGGTGCCCGTGGGCACCGCCGCGCACATCGCCGACCTGCTCGGGCGCGCGGACGTCGCCGTGGTCAGCAACCCCGAGTTCCTGCGGGAAGGTTCGGCCGTGCACGACTTCCTGCACCCGGACCGCGTGGTGCTCGGCGCCGACCGGGCGAGTTCCGCCGCCGACCGGGTCGCCGAGCTGTACGCGCCGCTTGGCGCGCCCGTGCTCCGCACCGACCCGGCCAGCGCGGAACTCGTCAAGCACGCGGCCAACAGCTACCTGGCGCTCAAGCTCTCCTACACGAACGCGCTCGCCGAGGTGTGCGAACGGGCGGGAGCGGACGTGGCGGCGCTGGCCAGCGCCCTCGGGCAGGACCCCCGCATCGGCGGCTCGTGCCTGCGGCCGGGACCGTCGTGGGGCGGATCGTGCCTGCCGAAGGACACTCGGGCGCTCGCCCGCGCCGCCGACGAGCGCGGCGTGGACTCCGGGCTGCTGCGGGCGGCGCTCGCGGCGAACGAGCGCGAACCGGACCGCGCGGTGCGGCGGATCGCCGCGGCCTGCGGCGAGCGCGGGCAGCTGCGCGACGTGCGGCTCGGGGTGCTCGGGCTGGCGTTCCAGCCCGGCACCCACGACCTGCGCGAGTCTCCGGCGCTGTCGGTCGCCCGCCGGCTCGCCGACCGCGGCGCCGACCTGCTCGCCCACGACCCGGGGCTGCGCGGGGACGAGCCGGAACTGGCCGAAACCGTGACGGTCGTCGGGGACGCCTACCAGGCGGCCAAGGGCGCGGCCGGTCTGGTCGTGCTGACCGACTGGCCGCAGTTCAGGGAGCTGGACTGGACGCGCATCGCGGGCCTGCTGCACCGGCCGGTCGTGGTCGACGCCCGCAACCACCTAGATCCGGAAGTGCTCGCCCGCGCGGGGCTGTCCCGGCAGGGCACGGGGTTCGGCGAGTAGCCGCGATCCCGCCCGGCCGGCCCCGTCCGAACAGGACGGTCGAGGTCTGCTGGTTCGCGTCGGGGACGGCGGGGAATTCCCGAGGCGGGCCCGGAACCTCCCCGGCCCGATGACCCCGGCACCACGACCAGGGCCCCGGGCGAGGACGACCGGGGGCGGACCACGGAGGCGACGAGATGGCAGGGACGGCAGGACAGTCGGCGGTCGCGGTGGTCACCGGAGGAACGGCCGGCGTGGGCCGCGCCATCGTGCGCGAGCTGGCGCGCTCCGGCTACGACGTCGGAGTGCTCGCGCGCGGCCGCGCCGGGCTCGACGCGGCCACGCACGAAGTGCGCGCGGCGGGCCGCCGCGCCGTGGCCGTGCCGACCGACGTCGCCGACGAGGACGCCGTGGAGCGCGCGGCCGACGTCGTGGAGCGCGAGCTCGGCTCCGTGGCCGTGTGGATCAACTGCGCCTTCGCGGGCGCGCTCGCCGCCTCCTGGGACCTGTCCATGCGCGAGCACCGGCGGATCACCGAAGTCACCTACTACGGCCAGGTGCACGGGTGCCGAGCGGCGCTGAGCCGGATGCGTCCGCGCGACCGGGGAGTGGTGGTCAACATCGGCTCGGCCATGGGCTACCGGTCGATCCCGCTGCAGGCCGCCTACTGCGCCGCCAAGCGCGCGGTGGAAGGCTTCACCGAGTCCGTGGTGACCGAGCTCGGCCACGAAGGCAGCCGGGTCGCGGTCCGCAGGGTGCAGCTGCCCGCGGTGAACACCCCGCAGTTCACCTGGAACCTCAACCGCACGCGCGGCAACCCGGCCCCGCTGCCGCCGATCTACTCGCCCGAGGTGGTCGCCAGGGCGGTGCGGTTCGTCGTCGAGCACCCGAGGCGGAACACGTGGGTGGGCGTCTCGACCGCGGGCACCATCCTCGGCCAGCGCTTGGCGCCGAAGCTGCTCGACCGCTCCCTGGCGCGCTCGGCGGTGCCTTCGCAGCAGACCGCGCGCAACACCCCGCGCACGGGGCCGAACGTGGTCGAACCCGCCGACGACGCGGTCGATGCGGGCGCGGAAGGACCGTTCCGGGACCTGCAACGCCGCCACGACGTGCAGAGCTGGATGTCCCGGAACCGGCGCCAGCTCCTGTCGAGCGCCGGATTCCTGGCGGGTGCGGCGCTCTTCTCAGCCCTGCGGCGGAAGCGGTGACAGCCCGCCGGACTCCGCGTGGAGGTGCGCGCCGCCGAACACCGCTCACGAGGAGGAGAGATCGGCCATGAGCAGCACGGGATCGCCGTTTCTGAATCCGTCTTCGAGGCCGACCACGAGACTGTCTTCTAGCTGGCCACGATCCCTGCCGAAAGCCCGAAAGTGAGCCGGGAAGATCAGCCCGACCGCGAACTCGGAAGCAGCTCCATGGGGTACCGGCACGCAGTGCCTCAACCAGCCGCCCCGTACCCCCGCTGCCTGCGGGAGGTACTGGCGTTCCTGCTCTGAACGAGTGGAATGACCGAAAACCGGCCGCCGGTACCGGTTCCGTTGTCACGATCAACCAGCATGAGCTACTTACACCGAACCCTCGTTACCGTTGTCGCCGCCGGACTCTGTCTCGCGACGACCACACCTGCCCTCGCTGCCGGTGCCTGACATCAGCGATCTCGGTCCCCTGACGCCCACGCCCGATCACATGGTGGGCAACGGCTGCACCAGCGCACCCGACTCCTGCCTCGACCCCAACTTCCGCCCCGCATGCGATGCCCACGACGCCTGCTACTCGAAGGACTCCACCACCGACCGGTTCGACTGTGACAATCAGTTCTGGTCGAATCTTCTCGATGCCTGCGCGGAGGCCTACCCGGTGTGGGTTGACCCCCGGAGGGTGTCCTGCGACGAAACCACCAGCGTCTACTGCGGTTTTGTCCGTGGCGCAGGCTGGAGGATCTACGAAGGACAAGGAAACCCGTTGTGATGGGGTTCGCGAGTAAACCCGCTGCACGCCCGCTGATCGTCATCCTGTCCGGCGTGGTCGTGTTCGCCGCAGGACTGGTGTGGTCCTGGCTGGCCTACACACCCGGCGCAGGGGTTCACTTCGGATCCGCAGCGCTGACCACGGTGGGCGAACTCGTCATCCTCGTCGGGATCGGGATCGGGATCAGCGCGTTCGTCACCTCACGCCGACGCCGGCACAAGGACACCGACGAACCTTCGTGATGATCCGTAGCTCATCTCGGTTGTTGGAAGCTGTTCCCAATCTCGGGTGAGGCGTTTGCTGGTGGTGTGGATCATGGCCCAGCGGACGAGGCCGAGTCGATGATCCCTGCGCTCGGTGCGGCGTGGCGCCCCTCGGCCAGCCGGGCTCGGTCTCGCAGAGCGTTGAGCAGGTCTTGATTGGCGTCCTGCCGCTCCCAGTTGGCGAAGTGGTTGTACACCGTGGCCGGCAACGTGCCGGACGCCGAGCTGGTCCGCGCGGCCAGCGGGGTGCTGGCGGAGAACGTGTCCGCAGGCCAGTACCGCGGCGTTCTCGACCGGCTCCCCGAACCCGTCCGCGCGGTGGTGGCAGCTCCGGCGCGGCACGGTGCGACGGGCTGACATGTCACCGAGCGGGCTCGCCGCACGCGTCTTTCCGGGCGATGGTGCGGAGTTTCGTCCGCTGAACCGCGCGGGTATTCGAAGCGGGACCGCGATGTGGGCCCGCGGGACCCGTTCCGTCGCGGGATCTGTCCATCGTGGTCGGTGTTGGCGCCGTACCAGCGCGGTACGAGCACGTGTCGTGGAAGCGGGTGAGCCCAGTGGCCGAATCCGAGAGCAAGGACGTCATCGAGCTGCTGCTGGAACAGCACCAGCAGGTGCGCGATCTGTTCTCCAGGTTACGCGAAGCCCAGGGCGCCGAGACCAGGACCGACCTGTTCCGGGACCTGGTGCGCCTGCTCGCGGTGCACGAGACGGCCGAGGAGATCGTGGTGCACCCGATGGCGCGGTCGACGATCGAGTCCGGCGAGCAGGTCGTGCAGGAACGGCTGGAGGAGGAGAGCAGCGCCAAGCAGGTGCTGTCGCAGCTGTACGACATGGGTGTGGAGCATCCCGAGTTCGCGGGCACGTTGAACTCGCTGGCCGAGGACGTCACCGAGCACGCCGACAGCGAGGAGCAGCGCGAGTTCGCCCAGCTGCGGCAGGACCTCCCGGCCGACCGGCTCCGAGAACTCGCCTCGGCGGTGCGGGCCGCCGAGAGCGCGGCTCCCACACGTCCGCACCCCGCGGCAGGGGAGTCCGCCGCCGGGAACATGCTGGCCGGACCCCCGGTCGGGATCTTCGACCGGGTCCGGGACGCCGTGCGCGACTGGAACCGCGAACACCAGCACGCCTGAGCGTCCTGGTCCGCCAGAGCAGCTTGAGCAACCACTGTGGACCGCAGGTTCGGGGAGGAAGCACTCTCCCCGAACCCGGCGGGACCACTTGGCCCGCGGTGTGCACACCTTGTCCTTCCCTCGTCCTGCGGCGGAACCGGCGGTGCATCCCTGCCGGAAAGTGCACGTCCGGGAAATGGACCGTGGACCGATGGCGGAGATGCCGGAGTCGACTGCGGAAGCGCCTCGGCACCGGCGGTTGAGCGCCGAGTCCCGGAGCGCGGCTTCAACGCGGTCTCTGCACAGAGGGCAACGGCGTGTTTCAGCACGGAGGGAACGGCGTCATGACGAGCTCGCCGCGATCTCAGCCAACCCTGCCGCCGCCAGCCCAGTCACCGCCAGCCCAGTCACCGCCAGCCCAGCTGCCGCCAGCGGATCATCGGGAGGTGCGGCGAGCGGTGCTGTGGCGCGTGGTCACCTTCCTGCGGCTGCTCCTGCCGTGATCCTACGAACGCCGTGATGCCAGCGAACGGCGTGCTCCCCCGAGCAGCGTGGTCGCAACGAACGCCGGGGGCCCAACGAATGCCGTGATCCCATGAACGCGGGGACGTGCCGAGGGCACGTCCCCGTTCTTGTGCGCGGTTCCGTCCGCTGCCGGGACGGAGCGCAGTCGGACCCTGCTCGCCGCGGCCTCAGCGGGGCACGAGCCCGATCGCCATCGCGGCGAAGAACAGCGCCACGAGCGCGGCCACGACCACCACGGCGGCCATCCAGAACCACTTCGCGCTGCGGGCCGGCGCCGGGCCCCGCGCGGACAGGCCCTCGCTGGCCGAGGCCGCGTCCGGCGGTGTTTCCCCCGGCGGGACCGAGCCGCCCGCGTCGAGCCCGGGGGTCCGCGCGGGATCGGGGCCGGGCGGGTCCGGCTCCTCGTCCCCGCGGTCGGGGCGATCCTCATTTCCGCTCACCACCCCCTCCGGTTATTCGGTGCGGGCGGGGGCTATGCGAGATCGGCGTTCGCCGCTCGCGTCTCGGCGGGATCGAGCGCAATTCTCCCGTGAGATCCGCGGGCGGTACTGCTCTTTTCCGGTTCCCAATTCCTCCCTGCTGAAGGACTGGACGCGGACCGTGACGGCGGTTCGGAACCGTTCTCGACGACTCCTCGTCACCACTCGCCGCACGCAGCGCTCTCCCAGCGCAGACCACTTGTCGTTCGGACGGGTTACTGGATGAGAGGGCCAGCACATATGGTGTCGAAACCGGGGAGGCGGCGCGCACGGTGCGGGAGTCGAATTCGGCGCACCCGAAGTCCCGCCGCAGTTCCCGCCCGCAGAAATCGGGCGTGATCGCGCGGGCACCGGCCGCGCCAGCTCCACGACCCGAGGGGGAATCGCGCACCGATGCGCGCCACATTGGCGACCATGCTCAGCGCGCTGCGCTACCGGAACTACCGCCGCTGGGCCTGCGCCGACTTCGTCTCCGTGACCGGCTCCTGGATGCAGAACCTCGCCGTGAACTGGCTGGTGCTCACCACCACCGGCTCCGCGAGCATGCTGGGCCTGTCCCTGCTGTTCCAGACCCTTCCCGGGCTGCTGCTCGGCTCCTGGGGCGGGGCGCTGGCCGACCGGTTCCCGGTGCGCCGCATCCTGCTGGTCACCCAGGTGCTGCACGCGGTGCTGGCCCTCGGGCTGGCCGCGATCGCCCACTTCCACGCCCCGGTCACCGCGGTCTACGGGCTGTCGGTGCTGTCCGGGCTGGTGACCGTCTTCGACGGGCCGGCGCTGGGCCGGTTCGGCTCCCAGCTGGTCGCGCGGGACAACCTCGGCAACGCGCTGGGCATGGGCTCGGTGCTGAGCTCGGCCGGGCGGATCCTGGGCATGAGCCTGGCCGGCGCGCTCGTGGCGGTCACCGGCGAGGCGTGGCTGTTCGTGCTCAACGCGCTGACGTTCGTTGGCGTGATCACCGCGATCGCCAGCGTGCGCAGCAGCGAGATCTACCCGCTGGCCCGCAGCAGCGCGGCCCGCACCGGCGTGAAGGCCGGTCTGCGCTACGTGCTCGGCTACCGGCCGCTGGTCGTGCTGTTCCTGCTGAGCTTCGTGCTGTCCTGCCTCGGCCGGAACTACCAGATCACCATGGCGGCCATGAGCGAGGGACCGCTGGGCGGCGGCGCGGTCGGCTACAGCGCCCTGTCGGTGGTCTTCGCCGTCGGCACCGTGGTCGGCGGGCTGCTGGGGGCCTCGCGGCCGGAGCTGACGCTGCGGATCCTGCTCGTCATGGCCGGGGCCACGAGCGTGCTGGAGATGGTCAGCGGCAGCGCGTGGACGCTGGTGCTGTTCGCCGTGGTGCTGTTCCCGATCGCCGCGGGCGCGGTCGTCATCGACACCGCGCTGAGCACGCGGCTGCAGCTGGACTCGGACGAGGACATGCGCGGCCGGGTGCTGTCGGTCAAGGCCATGGTCACCTCCGCCTCGGGAGCGGCGGGCGGTCCGCTGCTGGGCTGGTTGGCCCAGGAAGCCGGCCCCGGGCACGCGCTGCAGATCGCGGGCGCGCTGGCGACCGCGGCCACGCTGGTGGCGACGGCGCTGCTGGCCTGGATGCCGGAGCGGCGCGCCATGCCGGACGAGCTGCGGTGGCGCCAGCTGGGCGTGCCGCAGGTGCGCGCCGAGCAGCAGCCCCAGGACGCCGAGCAGCCCGAGCAGCCCGGCAGCCCTGCCACCGCGGGCGAGCCGGCCGGGCGGCCGACACCGGCGCGGGAACCCGCGGCGGCCTGACCGGCGGGCCTGCTCGTTTGCCCGCCCGCGGCGCGGGTATCACCCGGGGCCGGGCAGCCGACGGTCCGCGGTCCGAGGAGGTGGTCGCCCGGTGTCCTGGCCGTTCGCGCGGGCCGTCGTCACCGGCGGCGCGGGGTTCCTCGGCGCGCACCTGTGCGAACACCTGCTCGCGCGCGGAACCGCGGTGGTGTGCGTGGACGACCTCAGCACCGGTCGAGCGTCCGCAGTGGACCGCCTGCGCCAGAACCCCGCGTTCTCGTTCGTGCGGCAGGACGTCAGCACCGCGGCGGTGTCCGGAGAGGTGGACCTGGTGTTGCACCTGGCTTCGCCGGCCGCGCCGAGCTACTACCTGCGCCACCCGGTCGCCACGCTCCGCACGGGTGCCGAGGGCACGCGCGCGGCGCTGGCGCTGGCGCAGTCGCGGGCGGCCCGGTTCGTGCTGACCTCGACCAGCGAGGTCTACGGCGATCCGCAGCAGCACCCGCAGCCCGAGCACTACCGCGGCAACGTGGACCCGGTCGGCCCGCGCTCGGTCTACGACGAGGCCAAGCGCTACGCCGAGGCGCTCACCGCCGCGCACCAGCGCCACCACGGCGTGAACACCGCCATCGCGCGGCTGTTCAACACCTACGGGCCCGGCATGCCCGCCGACGACGGCCGCATGGTGCCGACCTTCGCGCGGCAGGCGCTGGACGGCGTCCCGCTCACCGTGGAAGGGCACGGCCGCAACACCCGTTCGCTGTGCTACGTGGACGACGTGGTCGACGGGCTGCTGGCCCTCGCCGCCAGCGAGCTGGCCGGGCCCGTCAACCTCGGCAACCCCGAGGAGCGCCAGGTCCGCGAAATCGCCGAGACCGTGCTGCAGGTCGCCGGTTCCGATTCCCCGATCCAGCACGTCGAGGCCGCCGTCGACGACCCGCGCCGGCGCTGCCCGGACATCTCCCTGGCCGAGCGCGAGCTCGGGTGGCGTCCCCGCGTCGGTCTGCTCGACGGTCTGCAGCGGACGATCGCCTGGTACCGGCAGCAGCGGCTGCCCACGGGGTGAACGACGGCCGAGCAGGTCGATGGTGCGGGAGGGCAGGCATGCGGCGAACCACCGCGGCCGTGCGGTCGCTACGGCGCGCAGCCGCGCGGAAGCGGCGAACGCAGCAGATCCACGCGTACCTGTCGACGACCGACGCTCCCGCGTTGCACCTCGGCGCGGGGCACAACCACCTGCCCGGTTGGCTCAACACCGACCGGGACGTCGACGCGGGCACGGTGCAGCTCGACGCCACCAAACCGTTCCCGCTGCCGGAGCGGACGTTCCACCTGGCGTTCTCCGAGCACCTCGTCGAACACCTGCCGCGGGCCGCCGCAGCGGCGATGCTGCGCGAGTGCCACCGCGTGCTCGTTCCCGGCGGGACCCTGCGCACCGCCACCCCGGACCTGGCGGCGCTGATGTCGCTGGTCGACGGCAGCGGCGGCGAAACCGGGCGGCGCTACGCGCGCTGGCTCGCCGAGTCCTACTTCGCCGGCGAACCCGGTTCCGACGCGGCATTCGCGATCAACCAGGTCATGCGGGGATGGGGACACCGATTCCTCTACGACGAGCAGGCGCTGCGGGCGGTCCTCGTCGACGCGGGGTTCACCGAGGTGCGGCGCCAGCCGCTGCGGGACAGTCCTGATCCCGCGCTGCGCGGACTCGAAGACCACGGCATCCCGGAGGGCAACGAGGAGATGACCCGGTTCGAGACGATGTGCCTGGAAGCGCGCAAACCGGCCTGACCGGGGACTCCCGGCCGGGGCTCCTGACCGGGTTCTTGACTGGATTTCTTGGCTGGGTTTCTTGGCTGGGGCGCTCCCAACCCGGGCTCCTTGCTCCGGGCTCCTGGGGCAGGGGCTCCCAGCGCGGGGCTTCCGGTTCAGGGATTCCGGCTCGAGGTTTGCGGCTCGGGGCTTCCGGTTCGGGACTACAACCGTCGCCACACGTCGTGGCCCATGCCCGTCCCGGCGTGCGGGCCCATGTTCAGGATTCCGCCGTCGACGACGAGGGAATGGCCGGTGATGTAGCTGGCCGCGGGGCTGGCGAGGAACGCGACCGCGGCGGCCACTTCGGCGGCGTGCCCGGGCCGGCCGGTCGGATTGCCCGGTCGGGGCTGGCGGGCCGGATCCTCGTCGGCCTGCCCGGTCATCGGTGTGGCGATCTCGCCGGGTGCCACCGAGTTCACCGTGATGCCGTGCTCGGCCAGCTCCAGCGCCAGCACCTTGGTCAGCATTCCGAGACCGGCCTTGGCCGCGCAGTACGGCGCGGCACCGACGCGCGGCGCGTGCTCGTGCACGCTGGTGACGTTGATGATCCGGCCG
>Ga0164243_10015371_pt1 | contig 10581 bp, 7 predicted proteins | sample OricompcompostOP_FD_108781 | JGI IMG/M metagenome (GOLD analysis project Ga0164243, IMG submission 108781) | Organic Plus compost microbial communities from Emeryville, California, USA - Original compost - Organic plus compost (OP) | ecosystem: Engineered > Solid waste > Mixed feedstock >...
CCCACCTGCCCGGCGGACGACGTAGCGTGGAAGCTCGTGGCGGTGAACCTCTCCGACCTCGCCGCCAAGGGAGCGCAGCCGCTGGGCGTGCTGCTGGGCTATGCCTTTGGAGACGATGACGCGTGGGATGGCGATTTCGCCGGGGGATTGGCCGCAGCACTGGTGCACTTCGATACGCCGCTTCTGGGGGGCGACACGGTCGCCATGCCGTCCAGGGCCCCGCGCGCACTGGGCCTGACGGCGATCGGGCAGGCACTGCCGACCGGAGCACCGGCCAGGACCGGAGCCAAAGCGGGCGACCATCTATGGGTTACCGGCCAGATCGGCGACGCCGGTATCGGGCTGGCGATAGCGAAGGGAGATCGACACGGGCCGGACATTCTGCTCGCCCGCTATCGCCGGCCGACGCCCCGCCTCGCTTTCGGTCGCGCGGCGGCGGCCCTGGTTCATGCCATGGCGGACGTATCCGACGGCCTGCTGATCGACGCCGCCAGGATCGCCAGCGCGAGCGGGCTTGCCGTCCACCTCGACCTCGCCGCAACTCCCATCTCGCCCGCATTGGCGGAGGTTTCGGGCGACGGCCGGGAAGCTCGCCTGGCCGCCGCGACGGCGGGGGACGATTATGAGCTGCTCTTCGCCGCCCCCGTCGAGGCGGAAGGTCGCATTCGGGCGGTGGCAGCGGATCAGGGGCTGAGTGTGACATTGATCGGCCGGTTCGCGGCCGGTTGCGGGCTTCACCTGTCAGATGACGGCGAACCGATCGCTGCGCCCGGACGCCTCGGCTTCGAGCATGGCGCAAAGTGATGCGGACAATTTCCGTCGCTCCGGCTTTCGGTCGAACGTCAGCGATCCTTTAACCGTTCATCAGTAACCCGGCGCCAGGATAGGGTTGCGGCTGCTTTTCCAAAGGAGCCGGCTTGTTCCCGAAGGACGCGAGCACCATGGACTTTCGTTCGGCACGACCAGAAAAGAAGCGCCGGATCGGCCTTGCCATAGCGGGCTTCTTCTGTGGAATGGCGACGGCCGCGCTGCTGTCGGCGATGCCGTCCCTGCCGTCACGAGCCGCCGAAACATCGGTTTCCCGCGCATTTTAGCACGAGCCTTGCCGGCAAGCCGCCGGGCCGGTGAGCCCTGCGCGAAGATTTCCCGCCGAAAGAGGGCCTTATCCGCCGGTCCGACAACCGCGTTTGCCGGATTGCCAAACCCGATTCGCCCCCTATTCTGCCCGCCAAGCGTGAAGGGGCGGCACGGACGCACGAGAACGCCGGCACGAACTTCGCGCCCCAACTGGGGAAGGAGTTCGGATGTCTATCGTCTATCTGGCCATTGCCTGCGGCGTCATCGCCATTTTGTACGGTTTGCTTACCAGTCGACAGGTGCTTGCGGCATCGGCAGGCAATGAAAGGATGCAGGACATCGCATCCGCCATTCAGGAGGGTGCGCAAGCCTATCTGGGCCGGCAATACCGCACTATCGCCCTGGTCGGCATCGTGGTCGCGGCGCTGGTATTCTATTTCCTGGGCCACATCTCGGCCATCGGCTTCGCGATCGGCGCGATCCTTTCCGGCGTGACCGGCTATATCGGCATGAACGTCTCCGTGCGCGCCAACGTGCGCACGGCGGAAGCGGCCCGCGGCAGCCTGCAGGGCGGCCTCACGATAGCGTTCCGCGCCGGCGCCGTCACCGGACTGCTGGTGGCGGGCCTGGGCCTGCTCGCGATCGCGCTGTTCTTCTGGTATCTCACCGGGCCGGGCGGCATGTCGCTCGACATCCCCGAGCAGAAGCGCGTGGTGGTGGACGGGCTGGTGGCGCTGGCCTTCGGAGCGTCGCTGATCTCGATCTTCGCGCGTCTCGGCGGCGGCATCTTCACCAAGGCGGCCGATGTCGGCGCCGATCTGGTCGGCAAGGTCGAAGCGGGCATTCCCGAGGACGATCCCCGCAACCCGGCAGTGATCGCGGACAATGTGGGCGACAATGTCGGCGACTGCGCCGGCATGGCCGCCGACCTGTTCGAAACCTATGTGGTGACGCTCGGCGTGACGATGGTGTCGATCGCGCTCCTCATCACCGTGCCGCCCGCGGAACTCGGCGCCCTGATGGCCCTGCCGCTGGCGATCGGCGGCGTGTGCATCATAACTTCGATAATCGGCACCTATATGGTGCGGCTCGGATCGAGCCAGTCGATCATGGGGGCGCTCTACAAGGGCTTCTGGACGTCGGCGATCCTGGCCGTGCCCGCTTTCTGGTTCGTCACGAGCTGGGCGCTGGGCAGCTTCGGCGGAATGGGGGCGACCTTCTCCATCTCCGACTTTGCCGGCAATTCGATCAACTTCGACGGCATGGACCTGTTCTGGTGCATGGTCGCCGGCCTTGTCGTCACCGGCGCCATCGTATGGATCACGGAATATTATACGGGCACCGGCTTTCGGCCGGTGAGGACGATTGCGCGCGCTTCCGAAACCGGCCACGGCACCAACGTCATCCAGGGCCTCGCCATCAGCCTGGAAGCGACCGCGCTGCCGACGCTGGTGATCGTGATCGCCGTCATCTTCGCTTATCAGATGGCGGGGATCGTCGGCCTCGCCTTCAGTGCGACAGCGATGCTGGCGCTGGCCGGCATGGTCGTGGCGCTGGACGCTTATGGTCCCGTCACCGACAATGCCGGCGGCATCGCGGAGATGGCGGGCCTCGACGACAGCGTGCGGGTGAAGACCGACGCGCTGGACGCGGTTGGCAACACGACCAAGGCGGTGACCAAGGGCTATGCCATCGGCTCGGCGGGCCTGGCGGCGCTGGTGCTGTTCGGCGCCTATACCACTGATCTGGGGATTTTCTTCCCCGAGCTCAACGTCAACTTCTCGCTCGGCAATCCCTATGTCATCGTCGGGCTGCTGCTGGGCGCGCTGCTTCCCTATCTGTTCGGCGCTTTCGGCATGACCGCGGTCGGCCGGGCCGCCGGATCGGTCGTCGAGGAAGTTCGCGCGCAGTTCCGGGATAATCCCGGCATCATGGAAGGCACCAGCCGGCCGAACTACGCCCGCACGGTCGACCTCGTCACCAAGGCCGCGATCCGCGAGATGATCGTGCCGTCGCTGCTGCCGGTGCTGACGCCCATCGTCGTCTATTTCGTGATCACCGCTGTCGCCGGACAGTCCAACGGCTTCGCCGCGCTCGGCGCGCTGCTGCTGGGGGTGATCGTCTCCGGCCTGTTCGTCGCGCTGTCGATGACGTCGGGCGGCGGCGCCTGGGACAACGCCAAGAAATATATCGAGGACGGCCACCACGGCGGCAAGGGCAGCGAAGCCCACAAGGCAGCGGTGACGGGCGACACGGTCGGCGATCCCTACAAGGATACGGCCGGTCCCGCCGTCAATCCCATGATCAAGATCACCAATATCGTGGCGCTGCTGCTGCTGGCGGCGCTGGCCGGGCATGCCGCCGGCTGACGCGGCCCGCCGTTCGCGAAATGCCCGTCCGGATCGTTCCGGGCGGGCATCATATTTCATTACAATGACGTCCCAATATGAGACCCGGCTTTTGGTTGACGTTGCGTTAACCAGATGAGATGATCTCCGCGCTTGTCCTGTGAACAGGCTGCTGAAACTGGGGATTTCAACATGCGTAAAACATTGCTCGCCGTTGCGGCTGCCGTCGCCCTTTCGGCGCCAGCCCATGCCGTCACTGTGTTCAGCGATGGTTTTGAGGGCGAATCCGCTTCCGATACCACGTTGAACTATGGCAGCTTCGCGAACTGGGACGTGACCGACGGGACGGTGGACCTGATCCGCGAGCCCAACGTGTATGGCATCGGCTGCGCGAGCGGCAGCTTCTGCGTCGACCTGGACGGTTCGACGGGCGATCCGGGCGTGCTGACGACCAAGGACGTCTTCACCTTCAATCCCTATGACGTGATCACGGTCGACTTCGCCGCGAGCGGCAGCCAGCGCTCGGGCATCGACGGGCTCGTCTTCGGCCTGCAGCTGATCGATCCACTGGACTTCACGGTCAATACCGGTGTGCTGCTCCTGTCTTATGATGAAGACTTCGGCGCCTACACATCGGGTCCGCTCGCCTTCGATTTCAGCGGCGCGTTCAAGCTCTTCTTCCGGGCCGATCCCGATACCCCGGGCTCGGACAATATCGGCCTGGTCCTTGATGATGTTTCGCTGGATATCGCCGCGGTGCCGGAACCGGCGAGCTGGGCGATGATGATCTCGGGCTTCGGCCTGGTGGGCGGCGCGCTCCGCACCCGCCGCCGGCAGACACTCGCCGCCGCCTGAATTCAAGCTCCGACAGATTGAAACCCCGCGTGGAAAACGTCCACGCGGGGTTTTTCATATTCATCGAGGCCGGCGGCGAACGATCGACGCTTCGATCGAACCGGAAGCTATTCCACCCATTGCTTTCGCGCATAGCCCTGGGCGTAGAGCAGCGCCGTCAGGTCGCCACGATCGATGCGGGCGGCAGCAGCGGCGGCGGTCTTCGGCTTCGCATGATAGGCAATGCCGAGACCGGCGGCCTGTATCATGGGAATGTCGTTCGCCCCGTCACCCACTGCCAGCGTTTCGGCGAGTTCGATGCCCATCGCGCTCGCCTCTACCAGCAATGTTTCGCGCTTGGCTGCGGCGCCGACGATCGGGCGCGCCACCGTCCCAGTCAGCCGCCCGTTGGCCACGCCAAGCGTATTGGACAGCGCGCGGTCGAACCCGATCTCCTCCGCCACCCTGTCTGCGAAGACGGTGAAGCCGCCTGAAACCAGCACGGTGCGCGCACCGTGCGCCCGCATCGTGCGGACCAGCGCCTTTGCTCCCGCCATGATCCGCACCCGCTCGGCACGGCAGCGATCGATCGCGGCGGCGTCGAGATCGCGGAGCAGCGCAACCCGCGCGTCGAGCGCCGCTTCGAAATCAAGCTCGCCGCGCATGGCCCGTTCGGTGACCTCGGCGATCTCCGCCTTTATCCCCGCATAGTCCGCCAGTTCGTCGATGCACTCGATCGTGATCATCGTCGAATCCATGTCCGCCACGAGCAGCCTCTTCGCGCGGCCTGCTTCCTTCTGGACGACGACATCGCCCAGCGGCTCCAGCACGGCGCGGGCCGATGTGGGATTGTCGGCAAAGGCGATGTCCAACGCATAGCCTTCGTCGATCCACCGCGCGACGAGCGGCGCGCAGCCTGCCTCGGCCAGGGCGATGCGGGCGCGATCGGAAATTTCGGGCACCAGACCGCCGTCCGTTGCTATCAGCGTGGCGATGAACACTAAGGACTCCTCGGCAAGACAGGCGGTGGCGCTCATCGCAGGACCGACCGCGAGCGGCAAGTCGGCATTGGCGCTCGCATTGGCGGAAAGAGCGGACGGTGTCATCATCAATGCCGATGCCTCGCAGGTCTATCGCGACCTTCGCGTGCTTTCAGCCCGCCCTTCACCCGACGACGAGCAGCGTGCCCCCCACCGCCTGTTCGGCCATATCGACGGCAAGGATGCCTGCACCGCCGCCCGCTGGGCCGCGGAGGCGAAAGCGGAATTGGCTGCGGCCGCGGCGGCGGGGCGACTGCCGATCCTGGCAGGCGGCACCGGCCTTTACATTCGCACGCTTCTGGATGGCATCGCGCCCATTCCCGAAATCGACCCGGCGATCCGCGCCACCGTCCGCGCGATGCCGGTCGACGAGGCCCATGCGGCGCTGGTGAGGGAAGACCCCCGATCGGCCGCCCGCCTCAGCCCATCGGACACGACGCGGGTGGCGAGGGCGCTGGAAATCATGCGATCGACGGGAAGGTCCGTCGCCGAGTGGTCGGAAGCGCGGCAGGGCGGCATCGGCGACGAGATTCGCCTCCTGCCGATCCTCCTTCTCCCGCCGCGAGGATGGCTGCGTGATCGCTGCGACCTGCGTTTCGCCGCGATGCTGGAACAGGGGGCGATCGACGAGGTGCAAGCTCTCCTCTCGCGCGATCTCGATCCGGGGCTGCCGGTGATGCGTGCCATCGGCGTGCGCGAAATCGCCGATTTCCTGGCCGGCAATATCGATCGCGACGCCATGATGTCGCGCGCCACCGCCGCGACCCGCCAATATGCCAAGCGACAATATACCTGGTTTCGCCACCAGCCGCCCGGCCATTGGCCGAGAATAGAAGCGCAACTCGATGACGAGCGTATTGCCGAAATAGCAATTAAATTACGCAGTGATGCGTTGACAGGTTAGTTTCTTATCCGTAGCAGCACCTTTCCCGTCCGGCGTCATGAACGGCGGCGGTAAATTCCCCTTTGGCGGGGCAGCTTGCAGACGACGTGAGCGCCTCCGGACAGGTTGATGGAAAGGTCGTTGCGATGGTTGCCGAACGCTCCGGCGCGGACATTCTGATCGAGGCGCTGGCTGATCTCGGCGTCGAGATCGTGTTCGGCTATCCGGGCGGCGCGGTGCTTCCGATCTACGATGCCCTGTTCAGGCAGAAGCGCATCCGCCACATACTCGTCCGTCAGGAAGGCGGGGCGGCCCATGCGGCAGAGGGTTACGCCCGCTCCACGGGAAAGCCTGGCGTCGTGCTGGTCACGTCGGGACCGGGCGCGACCAATGCCGTCACGGGCATTGCCGACGCACTGCTCGATTCGATCCCGATGGTCGTCATCACCGGCCAGGTCGGCACGTCGCTGATCGGAACGGACGCTTTTCAGGAATGCGACACGATCGGCATCACGCGCCACTGCACCAAGCACAATTATCTGGTGAAGGACCCGGCCAAGCTTGGCGATATCGTCCACGAGGCATTTCATATCGCGACCTCCGGCCGGCCAGGCCCTGTCGTGATCGATCTGCCCAAGGACGTTCAGGTTGCGACGGCCACCTATCGCAAGCCCAGCTCCGGCGCGCCATTGCACAAGGGATATCGCCCGCAGGTGAAGGCCGATCCGATCGCGATCGAGGCGGCCGTCGAAATGATCGCCGCAGCCGAGCGGCCGGTGCTCTACACCGGCGGCGGCATCATCAATTCCGGCCCGGCGGCCAGCCAGATCCTGCGCGAACTGGCCCGCGTCACCGGGGCTCCCGTCACCTCCACCCTGATGGGCCTTGGCGCCTTTCCCGCATCCAGCCGACAATGGCTGGGAATGCTGGGCATGCACGGCACCTATGAAGCCAATCTGGCGATGAACGAGGCCGATCTGATCGTCGCCCTGGGCGCGCGCTTCGACGATCGCGTCACCGGGCGGCTTGACGCTTTCTCGCCCGGATCGAAGAAGATCCATGTCGATATCGATCGCTCCTCGATCAACAAGATCGTCCGCGTCGATCTCGGCATCGTCGGGGACGTCGGTCACGCCATGGAAGACATGGTGAAGTTGTGGAAGGTCCGTCAGCACCGGCCGCAGGACCTGAAGCCCTGGTATGCGAAAATCGATGGCTGGCGCGCGCGCCAGTGCCTTGCCTATCCGGAATCGATCAAGGAGATCATGCCGCAGCACGCCATCCGCCGGCTTTGGGAGGCGACGCACGACAAGCATCCGATCATCACCACCGAAGTGGGCCAGCACCAGATGTGGGCGGCGCAGCATTTCGACTTTGAAGGCCCCAACCGCTGGCTGACGTCCGGCGGGCTCGGCACCATGGGTTATGGCCTGCCTGCGGCGATCGGCGCCCAGGTCGGCAATCCCAATGCCCTGGTGATCGACATTGCCGGCGAGGCATCGATCCTGATGAATATCCAGGAAATGTCGACGGCCACGCAATACCGGCTGCCGGTGAAGGTCTTCATCCTCAACAACGAATATATGGGCATGGTCCGCCAGTGGCAGGACCTGACCTATGGCGGCCGCTATTCGGAGAGCTATTCCGCGGCCTTGCCCGACTTCGTGAAGCTGGCGGAAGCCTATGGCTGGACGGGCCTGCGCATCGAAGGCCCGCAGGAACTGGACGCCGGGATTGCGGAGATGCTCGCCACGCCGGGTCCGGTGATGGTGGACTGCCGGGTGGCGAAGCTCGCCAATTGCTTTCCAATGATCCCCAGCGGGGCGGCCCATACCGACATGCTCCTGCAGGCGGAAGAGGTGTCAGGCGAAATGGACGATGAGGCCAAGGCGCTGGTGTGACGCGATCTTCCGCGGCCGTCTTTCCCCCGCAGGCGGGAAGCGAGGCCGGGGCTGCGGGTCCTTGGAAACGGCGAAATTCATGAATCCCTGTCATGGGATAACAGGATCAAAGAATGCATATCAGGGAAGAAGCCGTCGAACGCCACACGCTCTCCGTGATCGTCGATAACGAGGCGGGCATTCTGGCGCGGATCGCCGGCATGTTTCACGCGCGCGGCTACAATATCGAAAGCCTTACCGTGGCGGAGATGACGGAGGACGAGACCGTCAGCCGCATCACCATCGTCACGTCGGGCCCGCGGGCGGTGATCGAGCAGATCATCGCCCAGCTCGATCGGCTGGTGAACGTCCACAAGGTGACCGACCTGACCGAGCTTGGCCCCCATGTCGAGCGCGAGCTTGCGCTTGTGAAGGTGAAGGGCACCGGCGATCACCGCATCGAAGCGCTGCGCCTGGCCGAAGTCTATCGCGCTCGCGTGGTCGATGCGACCATCTCCAGTTTCGTGTTCGAGGTGACGGGCGGATCGGAGAAGATCGACAAGTTTCTCGAATTGATGCGCGAGGTGGGCCTTGTCGAGGTCGCGCGCACCGGTGTCGCCGCCATCGCCAGAGGCGCGGACCCGGCTTGACGATATTGCCCGTCCCCCACCGGGGAGGGGAGCAGGAAGCAAAGGGAAGACGAATGCGCGTATATTATGATCGTGACGCAGATATCGGCCTCATCAAGACCAGGAAGGTCGCCATCCTCGGCTATGGCAGCCAGGGCCATGCCCACGCCCAGAATCTCCGCGATTCCGGTGTCGCCGAAGTAGCGATTGCGCTGCGCCCCGGATCGGCCAGCGCGAAGAAGGCCGAGGAAGCCGGTTTCAAGGTGATGAGCAACGCCGAAGCGGCCAAATGGGCCGACATCCTCATGATCCTGGCCCCCGACGAGCACCAGGCGGCGATCTATGCGAATGATCTGAAGGACAATCTGAAGCAGGGCGCGGCGCTCGCCTTCGCCCACGGCCTGAACATCCATTTCGGCCTGATCGAGCCGCGTCCCGATCTCGACGTCTTCATGATCGCGCCCAAGGGACCGGGCCACACCGTCCGCTCGGAATATCAGCGCGGCGGCGGCGTGCCCTGCCTGATCGCGATCGCGCAGGATGCCAGCGGCAACGCGCATGATGTCGCGCTGTCCTATGCCTCGGCGATCGGCGGCGGACGTTCGGGCGTGATCGAGACGACCTTCAGGGAAGAATGCGAAACGGACCTGTTCGGCGAACAGGCGGTGCTATGCGGGGGCCTGACCCACCTTATCCAGGCGGGTTTCGAGACGCTGGTCGAGGCCGGCTATGCGCCGGAGATGGCCTATTTCGAATGCCTCCACGAAGTGAAGCTGATCGTCGACTTGATGTATGAAGGCGGGATCGCCAACATGCGCTACTCGATCAGCAACACCGCCGAATATGGCGACATCACCACCGGCCCGCGCCTGATCACCGACGGGACCAAGGCCGAGATGAAGCGCGTGCTGGCCGACATCCAGGCCGGCCGCTTCGTCCAGAAATTCATCCTCGACAACCGCGCCGGCCAGCCCGAGCTGAAGGCCAGCCGCAAGCTCGCCGCCGAGCATCAGATCGAGAAGGTCGGCAGCGAACTGCGTGCGATGATGCCCTGGATCGGCAAGAACAAGCTGGTCGACAAGGCGCGCAACTGATCCGTGTCCTCCTTCCGCTCGTCCTGGGTTCGCCAAGTCGGCGTCTTCAGGATGAGCGGAAGCTCTTCAGCCTTCCCGCGCTGCGGCCGCCATCTCGGCATTGCGCCGGGCCGCAGCCGCCAAGGTGCGGGCGAGAAGGTCGCGGATGGCTGCGTTTTCGTCGAGCACGTTCAGCCCTTCCCGGGTGCTGCCGCCGGGGCTTGCCACGCGATCGGCCAATTGCGCAGGGCTCTCGTTTGATCCGGCCGCGAGTAACGCGGCGCCCTCCACGGTCGCAACGGCCAGCCGTGCAGCCTGGTCGGCCGACAGGCCCAGCGCCGCGCCGGCCTCCGCCATGGCATCGATGAAGCGGAACAGGAAAGCCGGGCCGCAGCCCGAAAGCGCGGTCACTGCATCGAACTGATCCTCGCGTTCGATCCACTCAACCAGCCCCAGCGGCGCGGTCAGCCGCTCCGCCAATGCCGCGGCATCGGCGGATAGCCCATCGCCGTGCAGCGCCATCACCCCTTTCCCGATCGACACCGGGGTGTTCGGCATGACGCGGACAATGCCCCGCGGCCGCGTGAAGCGCCGGCGGAGCGAGGCGATCTCGATGCCGGCCAGGATCGAGATCAACAGCGTCTCGTGCTCCAGTGCCGGCGCGATGGCGGGCGCCACGACATCGAGCAACTGCGGCTTCACCGCCAGCACGACCACGGCAGGCGCGGCACCGTCGGGCGGCGGCCCCGGCAACGTCAATATGCCTTCGGGAAGCCCCCTGGCAGCCGGATCAATCACCGTTGCCTGCGCGGGATCG